>ENA-OWLM01000032-OWLM01000032.1-metagenome-genome-assembly--contig:-NODE-32-length-48598-cov-5.548977_pt1 | contig 48598 bp, 31 predicted proteins | sample MGYA00245349_ERZ651102 | MGnify/ENA primary metagenome ERZ651102 (study PRJEB26857, sample SAMEA4031759) | metagenome | biome: human; feature: oral; material: saliva | place: Philippines | collected 2014 | study... | reverse complement strand
TTTCGCAAGAGTAAAGACGGGCAGGCAATAACGGGTAGCTCGGATGCAGTGAACCTCAACGGCAGTAAATTTTGAATGCAGTTGCGTGAGGGGTCGGTGAGCGTTCCCGGTAGGTGTGGCATACCGCGGTGAGTACGGATGCGATAGAAAGGGCAGGCCAGAAGCCCCCTGAAGGAATCGGTGTGGGTTATGACCTGCCTGGTTGTCGTGCTCAACGATTCTAAGCGTACTTTCAGGTTCGAAATGACCATATCTGCCCCTGAGCGTAAAAAGTTATCAAATCTTAATATTTGCCCGGTTTATGCGGGTTATAGAACGTACCAATGTGTTCGGGATAACCGCAATGAAACATACTGTTTTCCCGCGGAAACTTAGGGATTTTCTCATCTTTTCTTCTTGTGAGTAAATCATAAATTGGAGTTATTGCACTCAATGCGCAAGTAGTATCTCAACCCCTTCAGGTTGTCCAAACACCTATCAAAAACAGCCCCTCACACAGCCTCAGCACCCCCAACCGCGCAACCTAGCCACAACGCGACCGCGCCAACACCCAAACATGGCATAAAGCAGATGCACCCTATGGGACAATAGCGCTGTGACTACCACCGACTATGCGCAGCTCAAAGCAGCTCGCGAACTGCTCACTCGAATCCCCCTCCCGCTCGACGTAGAAGCCGGCGAAACCCCCGGCACCCCCTACACCGTCACCCACGACGGCACCACCGAGCACGGCACCGCCACCGCGCGTACCCTGCTTGCCGCCATGGCACGCCAACTAGACGACTACATCCTGCCGCGCAGCGCCAGCGTCGACAACCCCCTCACCATCGTGGTCGGAGGCTCCACCGGCGCCGGCAAATCCACCCTCGCCAACACCCTGCTCGGCGAGCCGCTCACCCAGTCCGGCGCGATTCGACCCACCACCCGCCACCCCGTCCTACTGCACCGCGCAGAGGACGAAGCGGCGCTGTCGCCCGAACGCTTCCTGCCCACCCTGCCGCGCACCCGCACCTCCGGCATGAACGCCGGGTTGCAGGCACTACCCGGCCTCGACCCGAAGATTGCGCGTGCCCTCATTCCTATTACTACCTCGGCGCTACCGCAGGGCATCGCGCTCATTGACGCACCCGATATCGACTCCGTCTCTGAGGAGAACCGCACCCTCGCCAAGGAGTTGCTTTCCGCCGCTGACCTGTGGCTCTTTGTCACCACCGCCAACCGCTACGCCGACGCCGTGCCCTGGGAGCTGCTCCACGAAGCAGCCGCACGCTCCATCGCCATTGCCGTGGTGCTCAACCGCGTGCCCGAAGGCGACGAAGAAGCCATCGAAAACGATCTGCGACGCATGCTCGACGAGGCCGGAATCCACGCCGTACTGATTCACACCGTCACCGAACAGCCGCGCGACGAAAGCGGCATGCTCGCACCCGTCAGCCTCGCCCCGCTGACCCTGTGGATCCGCGAACTCGGCGCCGACGCGCCCGCCCGCGCCGCCATTGCCCGGCAGACTCTCGCCGGTGCCGTCGAAACCCTCGCCGGTAACCTGCAGGTGCTCGCCGCCGAACAGGCACGCCAACAGGCGGCACACCAGTCGCTTGCCGCCATCGCCGCCGAAGAATACGAGGATGCGCTGGCCACCATCGACGGCGCCCTCTCTGACGGTTCGTTGCTACGCGGCGAAGTGCTCTCGCGCTGGCACGACTTCGTGGGAACCGGTGACTTCTTCCGCTCCCTCGACAGCACCATCGGTCGCCTGCGCGACCGCGTCAGCTCCGCCCTGCGCGGTCATCCCGCCGCCGCTCAGAAGGTAGAAGACGCCCTCGAAAGCGGCATCCACGCCGTCGTGCTGGATGCGGCCGCCCGCGCCTCCGAAAACACCCGCACCCGCTGGCGTGCCAGCCGCGCCGGACGCTCCCTGCTAGCGCGCCTAGACGCGCCGCAGGCGGTTTCTGCTACGCCGCAGGCTGTTTCTGCCGCGTCCGAACAGAGCACAGACGGTGAGGTGAAGGGCGAGGTGCAGTCCGCCGAGGACATCTTCTCCGCAGCCGTTGCCGAGCAGATTCGCCTCTGGCAGGGTTCCGTCCTTGAAATGATCCGTGAAGAAGGTGCCGATAAGCGTAAACGTGCCCGTTTCCTCTCCCTGGGTGTGAACGCCGCCGCCGTGATGCTCATGGTCGCCGCGTTCAGCCTCACCGGCGGTATTACCGGTATTGAGGCGGGTATTGCGGGCGGTAGCGGCGTGGTCGGTACGAAGCTGCTCGAGTCTATCTTCGGTGAAGATGCGGTGCGCCGCATGGCGACCCGCGCCCGTGCCGACCTGCTCGAACGTATGGCGGATCTGCTCACCGAGCACGCTCAGCCCTTCACCGAGGTGTTGGAAGAAACCGACCCGCAGGCTGACGCCGAGGACATTCACCGCGCCGCCGAGCAGGTGCAGAAAATCGCCGCGGAGATGAGCGCGCAGAGCCAGGCTGCCCAGGTAAAGGGTACGCAGGCACAGGGCGCGCAGACTCCCTGGTCGGCTACATCATAGTCGGGGCAACGCGCTCAACCGCCTGTCACCAGATCATCTCCACAGCGCACCACCTCACCGCGCACCACAGACGAAGAAAAACGCACTATGACTACCCCTGAGAAGAAATTCGAGAACAAAGCCGCTGAGCGCCATACCGAGCGAGGCGCCACCTCCGGCACCACCCCTGCCGTGGCGACCTCGCCCTTCGCGCGCTCCGTCGCATCCCTAAAGGAAGCCATCAGCTACGGTGAAGGACGAGTCCCCGAAACCGTCCTGCTCGACGCCGCCGAAACCCTCGAACGCCTCAGCCAGCGCCGCGAACTCTCCACCGAACACACCGTCATCGGCTTTTTCGGCGCGACCGGCAGCGGCAAATCCACGCTCTTCAACGCCATCGCCGGGCAGAACATTGCCCTCTCCGCACCCACGCGCCCGACCACCTCCACCGTGCAGGCGGCGATTTGGGAGGCAGAAGGCAGCGAAGAACTGCTCGACTGGCTCGGCATTGACAAGCGTGTTTACCCGCAAACTCAGGCGCTCGCCGCCGAAGGAGACGCAGCCGGGGGAGCGGCGGCACCCAACGCCGTCACCGAACCGGCACCCGGACTCTTCAACCGCATCCGCCGTGCAGTAGGCGGACGCGGCGAAATGCGCACCCGCACCGGCGGCCTCATCCTGCTGGACATGCCCGACTTCGACTCGGTCACCACCACCAACCGTGACCTCGCCGCCCGCATGATGCGCTACGTGGACGTACTCGTCTGGGTTGTCGACCCCCAAAAATACGCCGACGCCGTCATCCACCGTGACTTTATGGTGCCGCTTGCCGCCTCCGGCGCGCAGGCGCTCTGCGTGCTCAACCAGGCGGACAAACTCGCACCCGCCGAGGTGCCCGCCGTGCTCGCATCCCTCACCCGCCTGCTCCAGGCTGAGGGCACCGAAGCGCACCTGCTCGCCGCACCCATCGCCGTCTCCGCGCGAACCGGTGAGGGCGTCGACGTGCTCCGCGACCTGCTCGCCCAGGTAGCCGCCGCCAAGAGCCTGTCCCTGCAACGAACCGACGCGCAGCTACACGCCACCGCCTCCCAGCTGCGCACCTACGCCGGGGGAGAGGGCGCCGTTCTCGCTGGAGCCTACGCCCTCGAAGCGGAACAGAAGCTCGCGAAGGCGTGCTACACCTCCAGCCAGGCAGAGCAGGTTTTGCAGGCGGCAACCGCCTCCTACCGCCGCGCCGCAGGTCAGCACACCGGCTGGATCCTCACCCGCTGGATGAGCCGCCTGAAAGCTGACCCCCTGCGCCGCCTGCACCTGGGGCAACAGGACGAGAAGAAAAGCTCCTCCAAGGCTGCGAAGTCCGCGGGTATGCTCGGCTCCGATAGCGAGAACGCACCCGAGCTGGTGGCATCCTCGCTACCCCCGCTGAGCGCCGCACAGAAGGCAGGCATGGCAAACGCCGTACGCCAATACAGCAAGCAGATGGCGGCCCGCATCGACGAGCCGTGGAAACGCAGCATCAAGGAAGCCGCCCTCTCCCGCGAGGCGGAGCTACCCGAACTGCTCGAACGCGATATGATGCGCATCGACTACGGTCTGGGACGCACCCGCGCCCCCTGGGTCATCTTCAACGCCCTGCAGTGGATTGCGCTACTGAGCGCCCTGGTAGGTGTCGGCTGGCTGACCCTCATCTCCGGCATGGCGTACCTGCAGATTCAACTGCCGCCCGCCCCGACCCCCGAAGGCTCCCCGGTACCCCTGCCCACCCTGCTTCTGCTGCTGGGCATACTCCTCGGCATCGCCTCGGCGGGTGTGGGCAGGCTACTCACCGCCATGGGCTCACGCTACTACGCCCGTAAGCTGCGGGGCCGCCTGCAGACCGGCGTTGAGAAGGCGGTGCAGTCCTGCGTGGTCGCCCCGGTGCAGCTGGAAGCTAAGCGCCTCAACTCCTACCGCAAGGCGCTGGACATTTAGCGGCATATCATCTGAGAAACCGCATAAAAGAATCCCTCCCCACCTCAAGCGAGGCGGGGAGGGATTCTTTTCGTGAAAACTATCTATAACGGAGCCTTAGCTTTCCTCAACATCCGAGGCTGAGTGAGAAGTAGAAAGCTCACGCAGACCGTTTGTAATCGCCTGAGCAGCCTTGACGACCAGCTCGGGGTAGTTGCGGTTCGGCTGGCGGGTCATACGATCAATCGGACCCGAGATAGAGACAGCCGCAATCACCTTGCCACCGGGAGCGCGCACCGGAGCGGAGACCGAGGCGGTACCGCGCTCGCGCTCGCCCACGGACTGTGCCCAGCCGATGCGGCGCACAGCGGCTAGCATGGCGGCGCTGAAGTGTGCATCGCGCAGGCCTTCAACAATGCGGTTCTGATCTTCCCACGCGAGCAACACCTGGGCGGCGGAACCAGCCTGCATGGACAGCTGGGTACCGACCGGAATGGATTCGTGCATGCCGGAGGGGCGTGCCGCGGTCGCAACGCACACGCGCCAGTCGCCCTGGCGACGGTACAGCTGGGTGGACTCGTCAGCTTCGAGGCTGAGCTTCTGCAGAATCGGGTCTGCCACGGTGATGAGCTCGTCAGCAATGGTTGCGGACGCGAGTTCGGTCAGGCGGGGTCCGAGCATGAAGCGTCCCTGCACGTCGCGGGCTACGAGGCGGTGATGAGCCAGTGCCACGGCGAGACGGTGCGCGGTGGGTCGTGCCAGGCCGGTTGCCTTGACGAGGTCGCCCAGGGATACGGGGCCTGCCTCGAGGCAATCAAGAATGAGGGTCGCCTTGTCGAGCACGCCAACGCCGGAGGAGCCGTGGGAGTGTACCTCTACCATCTGCTCGTCGGCGGCCATGTGTTCGGGCGGCTTGACGGGGTCGACAACCGGTGCGTTGTGGTGTGTGGATGCGTTGGGGTGACGCATTCCGTGTGCGTTAAAACGTGAGGCGGAAGGAGTCATTCTTATATTCTATCTCAGAATATGAAAGATACCCCGGACTTCATGGACTCTTTCGGGTGCACAGCTGAAGATGGAATCACCCCCTACGGGATAAATTATGAGCTTTTCATAATAAGTGTTTATGTGGGTTTATGGGTGAAAATATGCGAAAAGTCGCAGAAAAATGCGGGTAATCCCGCAAAATTACCCTGGAGTCATAGAATAAACCCACACAAAAACACTCGCTGGTTCGGGGTGTTTCTAGGCCGTCTCACAGGCTAAGAATCCGTGAAAAAATGTGCGACACGCCGCAGGGAAATACCGGTTTGAGGGTCCCATCGGGTACATAATCCGCTCCTCAACCCCGCAAACCAGTGGCACGCACCACACCGAACGCATCCACCGTAGGAACGCATCAAGCAGGAGAAAGCATGACTAGCGAACAGAACGCAACCACCGCGGGCACCCGTCCGCGCACCCTGGCAGAAAAAGTCTGGGACGCACACGTCGTCGTCCCCGGTGAAAACGGCAAGCCCGACCTGCTCTACATCGACCTGCAGCTACTGCACGAAGTGACCTCCCCTCAGGCATTCGAGGGTCTGCGCATCGAGAACCGCCCCCTGCGCCGCCTCGACCTGACCATCGCCACCGAGGACCACAACACCCCCACCGACAACATCTTCGGCACCATTGCCGACCTGACCAGCCGCACCCAGATCGAGACCCTGCGCCGCAACGCTGCAGAGTTCGGCGTGCGCATCCACTCCCTCGGCGACCAGGAACAGGGCATCGTGCACGTGGTCGGCCCGCAGCTGGGTCTGACCATGCCCGGCATGACCATCGTCTGCGGCGACTCCCACACCTCCACCCACGGTGCGTTCGGCGCTCTCGCGTTCGGCATCGGCACCTCCGAGGTGGAGCACGTCATGGCCACCCAGACCCTGCCCCTGGCACGCTTCAAGACCATGGCCATCAACGTTGAGGGCACCCTCAAGCCCGGCGTGACCGCTAAGGACATCATCCTCGCCGTCATCGCGCAGATTGGCACCGGTGGCGGTCAGGGCTACGTGCTCGAATACCGCGGCTCTGCGATCCGTTCCCTCTCCATGGAGGGTCGTATGACCATGTGCAACATGTCCATTGAGGCGGGCGCACGCGCCGGCATGGTCGCCCCCGACGAGACCACCTTCGAGTACATCAAGGGCCGCCAGCACGCACCCAAGGGTGAAGAATGGGACAAGGCAGTCGAGTACTGGAAGAGCCTGCCCACCGACGAAGGCGCCGTCTTCGACAAGGAAATCTTCATCAACGCCGACGAGCTCGAACCCTTCGTCACCTGGGGCACCAACCCTGGTCAGGGCGTGCCGCTGAGCCACACCGTTCCCTCCCCGGACGACTTTGAGGACGAGAACGACAAGGTCGCAGCGGAACGCGCCCTCGAATACATGGACCTGAAGGCGGGCACCCCCATGAAGGAAATCCCCGTGGACGTCGTCTTCCTGGGTTCCTGCACCAACTCCCGCATCGAGGACCTGCGCGCCGCAGCAGACATCGTGCGTGGCCGCACCATCGCCGAGAACGTACGCATGATGGTCGTGCCCGGTTCCCAGAAGGTCCGCGCGCAGGCAGAAGCAGAAGGCCTGGACAAGGTCTTCAAGGACTTCGGTGCCGACTGGCGCTTCGCCGGCTGCTCCATGTGCCTGGGCATGAACCCCGACCAGCTGGCACCCGGTGAGCGATGCGCCTCCACCTCGAACCGTAACTTTGAGGGCCGCCAGGGTAAGGGCGGCCGCACCCACCTGGTCTCCCCGGTGGTTGCCGCCGCAACCGCTGTGCGCGGTACCCTGTCCGCCCCGTCCGACGTCGTGGCCTAGCACGCCGCTATAGCTAAGGAGCCATTATGGAACCCATTATTAAGCACACCGGCATTGGCGTGCCGCTGCGTTCTTCGAATGTTGACACCGACCAGATCATTCCCGCCGTCTACCTCAAGCGAGTGACCAAGACCGGCTTCGACGACGCCCTCTTCGCTAACTGGCGCAAGGACCCCGAGTTCATCCTGAACCAGGAGCCCTACAAGCACGGTAGCGTGCTGGTGGCGGGCCCGGACTTCGGTACCGGTTCTTCCCGTGAGCACGCCGTGTGGGCGCTGCGCGACTACGGTTTCAAGGTCGTTATTTCTGCTCGTTTTGCCGATATTTTCCGCGGCAACTCGGGTAAGCAGGGCCTGGTCACCGCGCAGGTTGCACAGGACGATATTGAGTTGATTTGGAAGGCGCTGGAGCACGAGCCCGGCACCGAAATCACCGTTGACCTGGAGTCCAAGACCGTAACCGTGGGCGCGCTGGTCGTTCCCTTCGAAATTGACGACTACGTGCGCTGGCGCCTCATGGAGGGTCTGGATGACATCGGTCTGACCCTGCAGAACCTCGAGGCTATTGAGGCGTACGAGGCGAAGCGCCCCTCCTGGATGCCCCGCACCCAGGAACTCTAAATAGGGGAGCTCTCAGCCGAGCGCTCTAAAACCTAGAGGTATAAAGCTCGAAGGCGGCGACTAAATCAGTCGCCGCCTTCGAGCTTTTCTGCATCCGAACCTCGGCACCCAAAACCTCTGGGCACGCATATAAATTGGCACACATACTAAATGCGCCTCCCCGGAGCATCAGCTTCCGGGGAGGCGCATTGATTCAATACCTAGAGCTTAGGCGCCCTCAGTGATGGGGGTGTTCAGGGTTGCGTTCTCGGTGCAACTGTACAGCGCCGCTGAACCGGGGGAGCGCATGCCCGCGGTCGGGTTGGCGTTCTGCGCGGTGGCAAGAGCGAAGTCAGAAACCACCTCGTGGTTAATGTAGCTGCCGCCTGCACCGCCGCCGCTGCTCAGAGAGCTGAGCGAGTAGATGTTTCCTTCGCTCTCGAACTGCACCTGACGGCCGAAAACGCCCTCGCTGTACGTACCGACGGTCCAGATGTTCAGGCCTGCGCCGCCGCCGCCGTAGCCGGCGCCACCACCGGATGCTACGGAAGTGATGGAAAGCCTGCCGTAGGTATGGGAGAGCAGAGCGCCTGAGCCGCCCTTACCGCGGTAGGAGCCGGTAGCGTCCGCACCGCCGGTGCCCTTCTCACCCTCATGCACGGAGTCACCCTCGTAGAGGTAGTAGCGCGGGAAGCTGTACGCTTCGAACCAGGCCTCGGACATGGGCTGAAGCTTCAGCGCGTTGTTCTCGTCGAGAACGCCTGCCAGTGCCTCACCGAGGGTGCCGGGTGCGCCGGAGCGACCAGCGGTACCGCCGGTGACCACGAAACGCATGTCGAGGGTCTTATCGTCCTCGTCCAGGGGCATGAATTCCTGGTAGGGGCTTGCCATGAGCATGCCGCCCTGACCGGTGTTGTCGGTGCCCAGGTCGCCGCCTGCGCTGCCGCCTGCGGTGGTGGATGCGTCGCGGCTGTCCAGTGCCACGCGCAGTGCCGGGTTCAGCTGATCATTGGGCTGGGTGTCGAAGAGGCTCTGGTGGGTGGTGAGGGTGCCCAGCTGGGCGCCGCCGCCACCTGCACCCGCAACGGCTACGACGGTGACTGCGCCGTCGCGGACGAGCTCGACCGCGGAGGAGCCGCCGCCGGATGCACCGTACACGTAGCCGCTACTGGTGCCGACAGTCTGCGCGCTGCCGGTTGCGGTGCTGGAGCCGGTGGAGTCACCACCGGCTGCGTAGCCTTCGCCGCCGAATGCGGGCTGCGCGCCGGCTACGGAGCCGACGCCGCCGTTACCAGCCCAGACGCGCAGGATATCGCCGGGCTTGACCGTCAGAACGCCGCTGAGCTGCGCGCCGGCACCGCCGCCAGCCAGGGATGCGTTCGTGACGTCGGTCAGGTAGCTGGGGGTGAAGGAAGAAGCAGCACCGCCGGCACCTCCCACGAGGTCGAAGCGGACTCGTCCAACGCCTTCGGGAACGAGCCATTCGGTGTATGCACCAGCCTTGTCGTCGAAGCCGGTTGCGGTCGGCTTGAGGGTCAGGGCGGGGGAGCAGGTGGGCTCGCCGCTTGCCGCCCATGCAGGGACGGTTGCGCTGGCGATGATAACGGGGGCGCTCCATGCCGCACCCTGTACGAGGCGGCGGCGTGAAATGCGTGATGCAGTGTTGTGATGTGTCATATTGGGTCCTCCGGTTGTTTCGCGGATGCAGCCGCGAAATAACCTGTGGTTGGTTGCGATGTGCCCTGGTTTTTAGTTGACTTTCGAATATTTACGGTGATGTTGAGGTGAATTTTTGAAGTTGAAGTGATGCAGGAAGCCGAACCGTTGTGGTTGGGCGTCATCGCAGGGTTTATGCAGTGAATACACGCCCGTTCCCTGCCGTGAGGCTCCGTACTGCATGGAGTAACGGCAATGCCGGCGCCGATGCCGCAGTTGAGAGCCGGTTGGCTCCCCTAGAGAGTGGAGGCGCCGTTCAGCGGGCACGAGTGTGCACGTTATTGTAGGGGTGAGGTTACTCTTAAGTTCAAATTCGTGCGTCAAAAAGACGAAACTGGCGTCAAATTTCGGTGAAGAACCAGAAAATGTTTGCATTAGTGTGAATGTTTGTGTATCTTTTTGTTTTTTCTAGCTCTGAATCTGGAGGGGTCAGAGCGGTTTATCACACATACAACAGAGCAAAATCTCAGTCACGAGTTCCAAAGGCTCTTCGGCGTTTGGAGCACCTTTACGCAGGGCTTAGAATAATGATGAATATATGCGCCCGTTTCACCCTGCTACCGGCAGAGGGCACGGCACGTATGAGCGTATGAGAACGCGGCGTATCGGCACACTGTTAAAGTTCGGCCTAAACCAGCCGACTCCACAAAGGATTTTTAATGACTGAGAACATCAGCAAGCTTCGCATTGAAGGTGGCACTCCGCTCGTTGGTGAGGTCCACGTTCGAGGCGCCAAGAACCTGGTGCCCAAGGCGATGGTCGCAGCACTGCACGGTTCGACCCCCTCGACCCTGCGTAACGTCCCTGACCTGAGCGATGTCGAAATCGTTACCACCCTCGTGGAGCTGCACGGCGCAAAGGTCGACTACGACCGCGAAGCTGGTGTTCTGACCCTCAACCCCGCACAGGATGCAACCACCGCTGCAAAGAACGCAGAGGAGATTCAGCTCTTCGGCGGTAACTCCCGCATCCCGATTCTGATGGTGGGCCCGCTGCTGCACACCCTCGGTACCGCACGCATCCCCAACCTGGGTGGCTGCAAGATCGGTGACCGCCCCATCGACTACCATATGTCTGCACTGCGCAAGTTCGGCGCGGTCGTTGAGAAGGACGACGAAACCGGCACCACTCTGATCGTTCCCGAAGAGGGTCTGAAGGGTGCAGAGATTGTGCTGAACTATCCCTCCGTGGGCGCTACCGAGCAGGTTCTGCTCACCGGTGTGCGCGCTAAGGGTAAGACCATCCTGCGCAACGCAGCGATTGAGCCCGAAATTATTGACCTGATTGCTGTTCTGCAGAAGATGGGCGCCATCATCTTCATCAACGAGGACCGCACCATCGTCATTGAGGGCGTGGACGAGCTGACCGGCTACGATCACGCATCCCTGCCCGACCGCAACGAGTCCGCTTCTTGGGCTTCTGCGGCTCTGGCTACCGGCGGCGACATTTTCGTGCGCGGCGCAGCTCAGAAGGATATGACCGCGTTCCTGAACCAGTTCCGCAAGATGGGCGGCCTGTACGAGGTGACCGCCGAGGGTATCCGCTTCACCCACCCGGCTCAGCGCACCCCCGGTGCTCAGCTGAAGCCCATCGTCTTTGAGACCAACGTGCACCCCGGCTTCATGACCGACTGGCAGCAGCCCCTCGTTGTGGCGCTGACCCAGGCTAAGGGTGCGTCCATTGTGCACGAGACCGTGTACGAGGAGCGTTTCGGCTTCACCAACGCCCTGAAGCAGATGGGCGCAGATATTGTTGTCATGCGTGACTGCGTGGGCGGCGCACCCTGCCGTTTTGAGGGTAAGGGCTACGGCCACTCCGCTATTATTTCTGGCCCCACCCCGCTGACCGGTGCCGACATTGAGGTTCCGGACCTGCGCGGCGGCTTCTCCCACATCATTGCTGCTCTGACTGCTAAGGGCACCTCTCACGTGAGCGGTGTTGAGCTGATTGCTCGCGGCTACGAGAACTTTGAGGAGAAGCTCAAGGGCCTGGGTGCCAACTTTGAGGTGCTGGCACGCAAGGCGTCGAAGGCTCCCAAGCCCGATGCGGCAATCGTCGTTGTTGAGCCCGAGGAAGTTGAGGTTCAGGACTAGTGAGCGGACAGCAGGGAAAGCAGGCTCTGCCTGAGATTGAGCCCACCGCCTCCGGTGATGCTCTGTACAAGGTGCTCGGTAACGCTGCACGCGGGCTGTACAAGCTCATCGCACGCGTTGAGATTACCGGCCGTGAGAACCTGCCCAAGAGCGGCGGGTACATTATCGTGGCTAACCACACCACCGAGCTTGACCCGGTGACCGTGGCTTTCCCTGCTTTCGTTGAGGGCGCCCTGCCGCGCTTCTTGGCGAAGGATTCGCTCTTCCGCGCACCCGTGCTCGGCTACATTATGCGCAAGCTCGCGCATATTCCTGTGGTTCGCGGTTCGGTGGATGCGCGTAAGTCCCTGATTACTGCCCGCAAGATTGTTGAGGCTGGCGGTGCCGTCGTGATTTTCCCGGAGGGCACCACCACCCACGATCCGCAGTTGTGGCCCATGCAGGCGCGTACCGGCGCGGCTCGTTTGGCGCTTGCGACCGGTGCGCCCGTCTTCCCGGTGGCGCACTGGGGTGACGAGCAGATTCTCGGTTACGTGGATGAGGCCGGCGAGGACGGCCGCATCAAGGAGAAGCGTAAGATTTCGCTGTTCCCGCGCAAGACCGTTCGAGTGAAGGTCGGTAAGGCGCTGGATATCGCCTCCCTCGTTGAGGACGCCAGCCCCGAGGCTAAGCACACCCGCACCGAACTGGGCGTGGTCACCGACGCCATGCTGGATGCTATTACCGCCGAGCTGGAGAAGATCCGCGGCGAGAAGGCTCCTGAGGGTCGTTGGAACCCGCGCACGAAGCGTCGTGAAGCCCCCGGCACCCCCTCCGGCCCGGTCGGTGGTGCGCTCGGCGAACCGGACGAAAAGTAGTATTCCCGCTGGGAACCATTGAGAGCCCCCCGATAGGTACCCGACCGGGCACCTATTAGGGGGCTCACCCAAGGACCTCATCCAAGGACCTCACAAGGAAGATGGTGTTTTCGTGACCTTCTTTGGACGCACCCCCGCAGCAAGCCCTGAATTTACCCCTCCGGCAACCGTACAGTCTATTGCGGTGCTCGGCGCCGGTAGCTGGGGCACCGCTTTCGCTAAGATTGCGGCAGACGCTGCCCGCGAGCGCGGCGATAACACTCGCGTGACCCTCATCGGTCGTGATGAGCAGGTGATGGCTGAGTGCGAGCGCACCCGCGAGAACGCCCGCTATTTTCCGGGAATGAAGCTGCCGGATAACATGCACTTCACGGCGGATGCCCCCGCCGCGCTGACCGGCGCCGATATTGTGGTTCTTGCCTTGCCCGCGCAGGTTCTGCGTTCGCAGTTGCAGAGCTTCGCCCGCTATATTGAGCCGAACGCCATGCTGGTGTCTTTGGCGAAGGGCCTGGAGACCGGTACGGGTCTGCGCATGTCGCAGGTCATTACCGAGGAGCTGGAAGAGGCTATGGCTCTGCGCGGTGCTGATGTGCGCGCGATTGGTCATATTCCGCACCGCGTGTGCGTGCTGTCGGGCCCGAACCTGGCGAAGGAAATCATGGGGGAGGAGCCTACCGCCTCCGTGGTTGCGGCTCGCACCTTGCCGGTGGCTGAGGCTGTTGCTCACGCGATTGCGTGCGCGTACTTCCGCCCGTACACCAACACGGATGTGGTGGGTACCGAAATTGGCGGCCTGGTGAAGAACGTGATTGCCCTCTGCGTGGGTATTTGTGAGGGCCGCAATTACGGTGATAACTCGAAGGCGTCCATTATGACTCGCGGCCTGGCGGAGATTACCCGCCTGGCGGTGGCGTTGGGGGGCGAGGCTGCGACGATGAGCGGTCTTGCCGGTATGGGCGACTTGATTGCGACCTGCTCTTCGCCGCTGTCTCGTAACCACACGGCGGGCCGTCTGCTGGCGCAGGGTATTACGCCTGACCGCCTACATGAGCACATGAGCCAGACTGCTGAGTCGATTAAGTCGGCGCCGGTGGTGGCTGAGTTGGCTCGTCGTCACGGCGTGGAGATGCCCATTGTTGAGGCTGTGGTGGCTGTGCTTTCGGGCCGTATCGGCATTGAGGATTTGGCGCCTCAGCTGCTGGGCCGCCGCCTCAAGCATGAGGGCCACTAGGTTTTGAAGCTTTCTGGTGTGCTGGCAACCCTTGATTAGTGGTGTGTGCCAGGACATACTAGAAGAAGATTGAATGTAGACATCCGAGGACGGATACCGTTGCGAAGAGCCGGTGCGTGAGAAACGTATCAGTGACCGCGACGGTATTCGTGCGTTAGGATTATTGACGCATTGCCGTTCCACCTTCCGGACCTGAGGGTAGGGGAACATTGACTAGGAGAAATATATGACCGAGAAGAAGACCGTCGCCCTGCTGTGCGGTGGCCGCTCCTCCGAGCACCCGATTTCGCTCATTACCGCTGCCGGCGTTCTGGGCGCTATTGACCGCACCGCCTACGACGTCATCACTATCGGTATTACCCGTGACGGCCGCTGGTACCTGACCGATGAGCAGCAGCTCGCCGAGCTGACCGCTGGCACTCGCGGTACCGCAGAGTTCCCCGAGGGTACCCAGCAGGTGTTCCTGCCGATGGGTGCCGGCGATTCCCGCCTGACCCTGGTGGATGCTGAGGGCAACGTTACCCGCACCGCACCGGTGGACGTTGTGTTCCCGCTGCTGCACGGCCCCTTCGGCGAGGACGGCACCGTGCAGGGCCTGCTAGAAATGGCTGACCTGCACTATGTGGGTTGCGGCGTGACCGCATCCGCTGTGGGCATGGACAAGCACTTCATGAAGGTTGCTTTCGAGTCCGCTGGCCTGGAGGTCGGCCCCTACGAGGTCGTCACCAACCGCCAGTGGGAGCACGAGGACCGCGAGCAGATTCTGGAGCGCGTGCTGAAGCTGGGCTTCCCCATGTTCGTGAAGCCGACCCGCGCAGGTTCTTCCTTCGGTATTACCAAGGTGGATTCGGTGGAGGAGCTCGTGCCCGCGATTGAAGAGGCACGCCGCCACGACCCGAAGATCATTATTGAGGCCGGTATTGTGGGCCGCGAAATCGAGTGTGCTGTGCTCGATGGCCACCACGGCGAGATGCCCCGTGCATCCTACCCCGGCGAGATTGAGGTTGTGGATGAGGACCACGGCTTCTACGACTTTGAGGCGAAGTATGTTTCTGAGTCTTCCGCTGTGACCGTGTGCCCGGCGAACCTGCCGCAGGATGTGCAGGATCGCCTGCGCGAGCTGGCTGTGAAGGCGTTCCTGGCGCTGGATGGCGAGGGTCTGTCGCGTGCGGACTTCTTCTACACCGAGGATGGCCGCCTGGTCATCAACGAGGTGAACACCATGCCCGGCTTCACTCCGATTTCGATGTACAAGACCATGTGGGAGAACACCGGTATTTCCTACACCGACCTGATTAGCGAGCTGCTGACTCTGGCGATGGAACGCCCCCTGGGTCTGCGTTAGAGATCTTAGGTCTGCGCTAGTTTTTGAATACGTAGCAGTGGGGGAGTAGCCCCTGCAGTGAGACGCCCCGTCGCGAATTCTTGAGGAATTGCGGCGGGGCGTTTTTTGCACAGTGGGCTAGTTCGGGGGGGCAAGTTTGTGGGCAAGTTGACGCCTGTGTGGGCGGAGTAATTGGTACGTATTAGCCTCTAAATCTTGATGAGAATCGCTCTAGATTCACCAATGGGAAAAATCACTTAAACTCGCCTCGGGGTCCCTTAAATAGGGGAGTGCAAATTCTAAAGCGGTGTTGATAAGGTGAAACGTAATTCTGCTCACAAGTGCATGAAATGATGCTTCTGGGTGATGGAAAGGTGTCGTTGATGGTCTTTGCACATCGTGAAGCTCAAAGATTGGTATGAAAGCGCTAAAATGAGTAATGAAGAAAAAGCCGATTCGGTAGAATAGATGAAGCCATATCCAATCTGCCCTAGCGATTGGGTATCTATTCACTCACAACGTATCAGAAAGTCAAGGACAACCTTTGGGAAAACGAAACCGTAAGGTGGTCTCTGCGAGTCTGGCGACAGCACTGGTTGCTTCCGGAAGCCCATACGTAGCCTCATTTGCTCAAGATGTGCAGGAGGCAGCGTCACAGCTTCCGCCGAACCCTGTCGGCACCGCAGGCCAAACCCTGGACCCCGCCGCGACCGCGGCATCTTCCTCTCGGACGGCAGTACCCACGCTCGCAACCGTGAGCGCATGGCCCACCGCCCAGGGGGATAATAAGACTGACAATGCGCAGGCAGAGCCCACCGCTCAGCCTAGCGCTTCTTCGAGTGCTCAGCCCACCGCCAGTGCTGAGCCTTCCGCGAGTGCTACCGCTACGGCGAGTCCTAGCGTAGAGCCCTCTAAGGACGCGACACCCACTCCGGATGCCACTGCGCAGCCCACTGCCGAGCCCTCCGCTTCTGCGAGTGCTACCGCTACGGCAAGTCCTAGCGCAGAGCCCTCTAAGGAGGCGACCGCTGAGCCTACCGTAGCTCCCAGTGCAAGTGCCGAACCGAGCGTTGCTCCTACCGCAACCCCGACGGCAGAACCTACTGTTGCTCCCACTCCGGAGCCGACCGTTGCACCTACTGCGGAGCCCACCGCGGAACCCAGCAAGGACGCGACCCCTCAGCCCACTCAGGACCCGACTCCCGAGCCTACGGTAGAGCCGACTCAGGATCCGACCCCGGAGCCTACCCCTGAACCGACTCAGGACCCTACCCCTGAACCTACTCCTGAACCGACCCCGGAGCCCACTCCTGAGCCGAAGCCTGAGCCCACCCCGGAACCGGAGCCTACTCCGGAACCCACTCCCGAGCCGACCAAGGACGTAACCCCGGAACCGAATCCGGAACCCACTCCTGAGCCCACTAAGGACCCCACTCCGGAACCCACTCCTGAGCCGACCAAGGATGTAACTCCCGAGCCGACCCAGGAACCGAGTAAGGAGCCGAGCGAGGCACCCTCCCAGGATCCGACCCAGGCCCCGGTAGTGCCCGCGCCGACTCAGGAACCCACTAAGGATGCAGAAATCCCCGTGATTCCGGTGATTCCGGTGAATCCGCCAGAAGACAACAATGGTAGCTCAGACGCCAAGACTGTTACCCCGATTGAGACTGAGCCTGTTGCCCCGATTCCTCCGGCGAACAACCCGGTGACCGTCCCTGGAAACCGTCAGGAAACCTCGGAGGAAGATGTCGTCATCTCCATCGAGCTTCCGCGACCGGGCAAATCCTCTGAATCCTCAAGCTCCTCTTCGGGATCTTCAAGCTCTTCACCGAGCACCAAGGCACCGAATGACAGGCTTGATGACAACGAGGACGATCCGTTGCGTTCTGGCGGCACCACCCTCGGACGAATCGCAGCCAATAACGGCTCGAATGACTCCATCCCGGGCGCGGCAGACTGGGTTGCTGGATACCTCTCGCGCAATAAGACCGACGAGGACCACTCCCAGGAGACAAGCCCCTCGAGCTCCTCAAGCTCGGTATCGGCTTCGAAGTCGCCCAGCTCCTCCACCTCGGCTAGCGCCAGCCGCTCCGCAAAGAGCGTGACAAAGGCTGACGGTGCGAACGCCGCTCAGGAGCAGACCGTGAAGAACGCGGACGCGGACGATTCCGGACTTTCCGGCATTGCACCGCTGATTCTCTTCTCGCTCATCGGTCTGGTGCTGATTGCTCTGGCAATCCGCTACTTCAGCCGCGGAGCATAAGGCGAACATAACGCGTAAGAATACGCGATAATAGAGGATGTGAATCCTCAGACTTTTAGCGAAACGCGGGACAACCCCATGCGAGAGACACCTCTCTCAAAGCTGGGGGAGTCCCGCGTTCTGCGCGCCTTCATGCCGATTATCAACGCCCACAACGAGCAGGTTGCCGCTGCGGCACGCCAGGCGGGGCACATTGAACCCCTGGATGTGGGTCCCGGCGACGACTGTGCCGTTCTCGCCGCGCCTGCGCCCGGTCAGCGTACCGTGGTCACCACCGACACTCTCGTTGAGGACCAGGACTTCATGAACCTCTGGCCCGGCGGTATCGCACGGATGGGTGAAGGCGGTGAGTTCATTCTGGAACCCGCCCGCAGTAGCGGCTACGATGTGGGGCGCAAAGCCGCGACCCAGAACCTTGCCGACGTTGCCGCCATGGGTGCACGCCCGGCGAGCCTCTTCATCTCCTTGAGCCTGCCCGGTAGCACGCCTTACGGCTGGATCGACGGCTTCGCCCACGGCATTGTGGACGGAATCAACGCCTGCGGAGCCACCGAATGCGTGATTGGCGGCGGCGATATTGGCGACTCCACCGAAATGTCGGTGACCGTCACCGCCCTCGGCTACACGGACCGCGCCGTGCTACGCTCCGGCGCACGCCCCGGCGACACCATCGCCCTGGCGGGACGTACCGCCTGGTCCGATGCCGGTCTGCGCCTGCTGCTCAACCCGCTCTCCCTGCCCGCCACGGCACTGTTGCGTGCCATTGCCGCAGGTCAGGAGGCTGAGGCGGCGCTGGGTGCGGTGAGCCGGGCGTGGGCCCGGCAACAACCGGAAGGTACTGGCACTCTTCCTGCTGGCGCTCTTCCCGAAGGGCTCATCGAGCTTGCCCGCACCCTCACCCCCGAAGACGCCGCGCACATGATTGAGGTCTGCGAGCGCGCCGTCGACTCGCAGCACCACCCGGTCAGCCCCATCCCCGCCGGTGAGGTGGCGCGCCAGTATAAGGCAAGCTCCATGCTGGATCTCTCTGACGGACTCGTCAAGGACGCTGGACGAGTTGCCGCCGCCTCCGGGGTGCAGATGCGCCTCGACCGCGCCGCCGTGGATGCGTTCGCCGAGCCGCTACTACCGCTGGCGCGCCTGCTGCTGGCGATTGGTGAGCGCAACGAGGCGGGGGAGAGCCCCGCATCCCTGGCGCGCACCTTCGTGCTGGTCGGTGGAGAAGACCACGGCCTGCTGGCGACCTTCCCCGGTGAGGTGCCCGAAGAGTTTGTGCCCCTGGGAACCTGCGTGGCGGACGCCCCGGAGCGCGGTCTGAGCGCCGAACTCTACGGTGCCGAACGCCGCCACAATGCGGTGACCGGCGCGGCGGTCGTGATGGACGGCCGCTCCCTGGACGGCATGGGCTGGGAACACTACGGAGCTTCCGCGTAGAAGCTTGACCGAGTACCGCAAGGTGCGGGCGCCGCAAGTCACCGAGTGCCGCGAGGTGCGTGCGGTTTGTGTTCCGTCCGTGTTTTCAGCCCGCGGGATGGGCGGTGGGCAATACCGTACATTTAACCGAAATTGCTTAGAATAGAAGTACGAAATAGGCTGGATTCTGCCCGTGCCGCGGGCGCTGAGATATCAGTTGGGAACTAGCCGAGAAATCGGTCGGGAACTGACCGGGAAATCAGTCGGAAACTAGCCGAGAACCACGCGAAACTGACGAAATCGACAAGGAGGGTAGCGTGAACGCAGAACAGAACCAGCGCACCGAAGAGCGCGAGATTTACCGCCGCGCCTGCGTGCGCGCCTACCGCTTCGGCGTAGCGTGGTCCACTGCCGCTCGCACCACCATCGAACGCTACCGCGAGGCGCTCAACGAACTCAACGGGTTCCCCGTGCCCGATAAGGACACCGGCTCCAATATCGCCCACACCCTGCTGACCCTGACCGAAGAGTTCGAGCGGGGCATGGAGCAGGTTCTGCCTAGCGGGGAGCTGTCTGGCGAAGAAGACGCGTACGCACCCGAGGCGGCGGGCGCCTCCGAAACCCTCGCCCACCTGTGGATTCAGCTGGGCGGCATCTACGAGCATGCGATTATGCGCGCATCCCGCGTGGCGCGCGGCAACTCGGGTACCCTGCTCTGCGCCTGGGCGCTGGAGGCGGTGCGCAGCTACTGGTTCTTGCCCGGAAACCTCGCTCGGGAGCTCGGTGACGCAGCCGATGAGCTGCCGCTTGTGCGCGCCCTGGAAGCAGACTACGAGCGCGTTATTGCTCGCGGATCCCTGCCGAAGCACCGCGAAGTGAAGCTGGAGTACGCCCACGCGGAGGCACGCGCGATGGCGTTCGCGGCGGAGCGTATTCGTGCCAGCGTGGGGGAGCAGATGGTGCCCTCCACGATGCTGTCGGTCATGGTGGAGCTTGCCCGTCTGGACGCACACTACGATGCATCGCAGGATGCAGAAGCCGCTGATAGGGCGCTGAAAGAGCGTCGACGTGTGCTGATGCGTGCCGCCCTGGAACGTACCGCGCAGTTCCCGCCCTCACCCGAGCTTGCCGGTTTCGTGGATGCGGGCGCGCTCGGCTTCTACCTTGCCGTGGTGCACTCCAACCCGCGCTGGGAGGGAGCAACCCTGAGCGAGGCGCAGGTGGAGTCCATGCTGCGCGCGCCCTCAGCTGTGGATGCGGCGCGGGCTGGCTCTGAACCTGTCGAACATGTAGAAGGTGAGCACGCAGAACATGCGGGGCAGAGCGGCTGGGAGCTCATGGGCACGCTGACCTGCGAGCCCCTCGCCCTGGCGCAGCTGCGCCCCGAACTTGAAGCCATGGGCGACAGCCTGCTCATTACGCCCCTGGACATGGCGGCTGGACTCTGGGCGCTGCACGTGCACGTTCCCGAAATTGACCCCGCCCGCGAGCTGATTATGGGCTACGGTCAGTGGTCGGATGAGCGTATTTCCTCCCTGGCGGACGGCCACCACGCCGACCACGCGTGCGGTGCGGAGGGCGGCGCATGAGCCCTGCCCGACGTTCCGTGAACCCGCAGCAGGAAGCCCTGGACTTGGGGCTTCCTGAGCCTGCACCTAACAAGAATGCGCCGGTTAAAGCTGCGTTGGCTAAAAGTGCAACGGCTGAGGCTACGAAGAGCAAGGCTTCGCAGACCAAGCCTGCGAAGGTTGAGATAGCGCAGGGTGAGCCCGTAGATTCAACGGTTGTCGAGCCTGCCCGTACTGATTCTGCGACCCGAGCTCAGCAGGGGACAAAAGATGCGCCGCTACTGAGCGATGAGCAGCTCCGCACCACCGCCGAGCTGACCGTGCGTGATCTTGCCGCCTACGCCCGAGGCGAGGTGAGCCGCGCCGAGCTGAGCGAACGCGCGGCACAGCGCGCCAGCGCACCCTACCGTAAGGCGCTCAAGACGCTCAAGCATTCGCTGGGTCCCGCCGCGCACACCATGACTGACGACGCCATCTACGAGCTGGTCGATATTGCGTTGGCGGCACGGCAGGCAACTCAGCCGGAAGCACATCAGCCAGAGAAACCGGCTCGGAAAGCACCCGCGCGGAAGAATCCGACTCAGAAGAAAACAGTTCAGAAGGAACCTGCCCAGAAGGAACTAGCTCAGAACAAACCGAGCCCGCAGCAGAGCGAAACCACCGCGCGGGCTACTTCGGCGCGCCCGCAGAAGGTCACGAAAGCGAGCGAAGAGGCCGAGCAGAAGCCTGCTCCGAAGAAGAGCACGCCCGAAGTAGAAGCTGATAAGCCTGCACCCAAAAAACCGGCCTCCACAAAGGTCGTAGCGAAGAAGACTCCCGCAAAGAAAGCTCCCGCTTCCAAAGCCTCGGTATCGAAAACCGCCGCGCCGAAAACCGCTGCCAAGAAGGCAATGCCCGCGCCGAAAGCCCCGGTGAAGAAGGCTCCCGCACAGAAGGAACCTGTACAGAAAGCTTCCGCGAAGAAGGCAGCTACTGAGAAGGTTGCGGCTGAGAAGCCCATATCAGCCGCCGCGGAGGCTAAGAGCCGTGCCCTGGCGCGCTACGCCTCCGAAGACCGCATCGAAAATGCGCCGCTCAAAAAGTACCTGCCCGCGCCCAGCGCCAAGGCAATCTCCACGCACCTGGACCTGCACACCGTCGGGCAGATGCTCGAATACTTCCCGCGCAAGTACCTGCCGCGCGGTGAGCTCAGCTCCTTCGCCGAACTCGTTGAGGGCCAGGACGTTACCATCATTGCCCGCGTGGTGCATGTGAGCACCCGAACCATGGCGGCACGCCGCGGCAAAATCACGGAAGTGACCATCACCGACCGGCTCGCCGACGCCACCGGGCAGGATGCACCCGCTGGCTTTGGTGCTGGTGGGCCTGTATCCGTGGTGCCCGGGCGCGCTAACCGCCCTGGTGCATCCGGCGTATCAGGTGCATCCGGGGTATCCGGCGCCCCCGCGCAGAACTGGCAGGCAACCGGGATGCACAACCCGCGCATCAACGCGCTCGCTCATTCCTCTCAGAACCCCGCTACCCAGAACCCTGCACAGGGCAGGGGAGCGCAACCCGCCTCCTATAGCGGCTACGCAGACAGCTACGGCCAAGATTCGTTTGGTCAGGACAGTTTCGCCCAGGGAGGCCTCTTTGGCGTGCCCGCACCCAGCATGACGAACCTCGGCGCGGCTGCTGGCGTGCTCATTGGCTCGCAGATGAAGCTCTCCTTCTTCAACGCCTGGACCGCCGCCCGCGAAATCCGCGAGGGCGAAACCATGATGTTCTCCGGCAGGGTCGGCATCTACCGCGGCGAATACACCCTCACCAACCCCCACTACGCCCTGCTCTCGAAGGACGCCTCCGGCGCGGACGTCACCGACGCCGCCACCGCCCCCGTGCCCGTCTACCGTGCCCCCGTGAAGCTGCCCACCGACCGCATTAGCGGCTACATGACGCAGCTGCTCGAAAAGGTGCCGCTCAAAGAACTCGAAGACCCGGTACCCTACACGATTCGTCGCGCCCGCAAGGTGCCCTCGCTGGAGTGGACGTACCGCGCCCTGCACACCCCCGACTCGGAGGACACCTGGCGTGCCGCGCAGGCGCAGATGCGTTACCGCGAGGCATTCGTGCTGCAGAGCGCGCTTGCTCGCCTGCATTCGGTGCGTGCCGCGCACCTGACCCAGCCGCGCCCCGCCGTGGAGGGCGGCCTCGCCGATCGACTGCTTCAGGTTCTGCCCTACGAGCTGACCGAGGGGCAGCAGAAGGTGGGCGCTGAGATTGCCGCGGATCTGTCGAGTGAATCGCCCATGAACCGCCTACTGCAGGGTGATGTGGGTTCCGGTAAGACCGTGGTGGCTCTGCGCGCCATGCTGCAGGTTGCCGATGCGGGCGGCCAGTCCGCGATGCTCGCCCCGACCGAGGTGCTTGCCGAGCAGCATTTGCGTTCGGTGCTGGACATCCTGGGGGATATGGCGGCGCCCGAAGACTCAGACGCTGACGATTCTACCGCCGGTTCTGCCGAGGGAATCCCCGCGGGAAGCGAGGAGTCCGGCCGTGTGCGCGTGCGCCTGCTGACCGCCTCCATGGGTGCCCGCGCCAAGCGTAAGGTACTGCAGGAGCTCGCCGACGGCACTGCGCAGATTGTGATTGGCACTCACGCTCTGCTCTCCGATGAGGTGAGCTTCCACGATTTGGGTCTGGTCGTCGTGGACGAGCAGCACCGCTTCGGCGTGGAGCAGCGCGACAGCCTGCGCGGCACCGACGGCGCCCTGCCGCACCGCCTGGTCATGACCGCAACGCCCATTCCGCGTACCGTCGCCATGACCGTGTTCGGTGACCTGGACGTGTCCGTGCTCGACACCCTACCCGCCGGCCGCCAGAAAATCTCAACGCACGTGGTGCCCCTCGCCGAGAAGCCCGCCTGGGCGTCCCGGCTGTGGAGGCGCGCCCGCGAAGAAATCGACGCGGGCCACCAGGTGTATGTTGTCGTACCCAAAATTGGGGAGGACGGCGACAGCCTGGAGGAAGGCGCCGCGTTCTTTGGCGCATCCAGCCTGAACGGTGCTGGAACCGGCGCGGGCAACTCGGCCCAGGGCTATTTCGGTCAGGGCGGTAACGCCAGCAGCGACGGCAAGGTTCAGCTGACCTCGGTCGCCTCAATGTACTCCTACCTGAGCGCTGAGGACGCCCTCGTCGGCGTGCGTATCGGCACCCTGCACGGCCGCATGGACCCGGCGGAGAAGACCGCCGTCATGACCGCTTTCGAGCGCGGCGAAATTGACCTGCTCATCAGCACCACCGTCATTGAGGTGGGCGTGAACGTCCCGAACGCCACGCTCATGATCATCATGGACGCCGACCGCTTCGGCATCTCGGGCCTGCACCAGCTGCGCGGTCGTGTGGGCCGCGGCGGCTACGCGGGCACCTGCCTGCTGGTGACCCGCCAGGAGGAGGGCGGCGTGTCCCGCGAGCGCCTGGATGCGGTCGCCTCCACCACGGACGGTTTTGAGCTCTCTCGCATCGACCTGGCGCAGCGCCGCGAGGGTGATATTCTGGGTGCTGCACAATCGGGTTCGAAGAGCACCCTGCGGTTTTTGCGGGCGCTCGCCGATGCCGACATTATTGAGCGTGCCCGCGAGGATGCCCGCTCGGTGGTGGAGAAGGACCCGACGCTGGCTAAGCATCCGTCTTTGGCGCGTACGATTGACCGCGCCCTGGACGCTGACCGTGAGGCGTTCCTCGGCAGGGGATAAGTGCCCAACGGGGCAGAACGCTCTGTTTGTCCCGCCCACTACCCCCGCCCACCACCCGCTAAAACCGTGACTTCAACACACCGCACTAGTTATGAGGAGAGACCCTATGAGCCGTATTATTTCCGGTGCCGCCGGAGGCGTTCGCCTTGCCTCGGTTCCGGGGGATAATACTCGCCCCACCACCGACCGGGTGAAGGAATCCCTCTTCTCCAAGCTGGAGAGCTACGACATTATTCGTGGCGCCCGCGTGCTGGACGCTTTCGGCGGCTCGGGCGCGCTCGGCTGTGAGGCGCTCTCGCGCGGTGCGGCCTCCGTGACTCTGCTGGACACCTACCCGAAGGCTGTTGCGGTGATTCGCAAGAACGTTGCCGCGGTGGAGAAGGCGATGGGCCGCACCGGATCTGGATCTTCTAGCGCTACCGGTTCTGCGGCGCGCGTGCAGCAGTCTCAGGCGCTGACCTACGTGAAGTCCGCCTCCGGTCCGTGGGATCTGGTGTTTGTTGACCCGCCCTACGCCATGCCGAACGAGCAGGTCACCGAGCTACTGGAGGCGCTCACCCCCAAGCTTGCCGAAGGTGCCGTGGTCGTGGTGGAGCGTTCTTCGCGCGATGCGGAGCCGGTGTGGGGCGAGGGCCTGTACTGTTTTTCGACCCGTCAGCACGGCGAGACGGTTCTCTACTATGTGGAGCCTGACGAGGTGGAGGAACAGGCGGGCGACGAGTTCGGCAACGAATCCGGCGAGGACGCTGAAGAGCTCGCAGCTTAAGACCGCCGCCTCATCTCACCGCGCCCCTAGCCTTTCTGCCTCATCTTTCCGCCTCAGCCTGCGCTCGCCCGCGTGCCGCTATCCCGCATCCTAAATTCGCCCGCATCTACGCATTCCAACGTCTGATATTTATTCGTGAAGGGACCGCCATGATTGCCCTCTGCCCCGGATCTTTTGACCCCGTGCACCACGGCCACCTAGAAATCATTGCCCGCGCCGCTCAGCTCTTTGACGAGGTGATTGTGGGCGTGGCGCACAATAGCTCCAAGAAGTACCGTTTCTCCCTGGAGGAGCGCGTGCAGCTGGTGCGTGAGTCTCTGCAGGAGCTCGGCATTGAGGGCGTGAGAGTGGAGCCGATTCCGCCGGGCGTGCTGCTTGCTGAGTATGCGGCGGAGCGTGGCGCGAAGGTGCTGGTGAAGGGTCTGCGTTCGGCGACGGACTACAGCTATGAGGCTCCGATGGCGAGCATGAACCGCCACCTGGCGCAGGTTGAGACGGTGTTCTTGGCGGGTGAGGACCGCTACGGTGCGGTGTCGTCCACGATTATTCGTGAGGTGGCGTCGCTGGGTGGTGACGTGACTCCCTTCGTGCCGGAGGCGGTCGCCCGCGCCCTGAAAAACGCATAAAGCGCCTAAAGCGCCTCATTAACCTGGGCAACCCGGGGGGGCGCACCCATCCGACACGCCCGGCATGCCTGACACACCCAACAGGCAAGGCAAACTGCCACTAACTGGGCAACCCGCACCGCCGACCGGGTGCTTAACTGCCCCTGGAGTGGCCTCGACCGACCGATTAAGTGCCGCGCGGCGCCTCCTTAAGGGGATATTTAAGAGGTGAGCGCCACTTAAAGAGATTTAAAAGGCGCTTAATCTTGATTAACGGTGCGAATGACCCCTAAAATGGGACTTTGGTTTATACATTTCGTAAGGAGAAACGCCATTTCACGTGCAGACGCATCGCCGCTGGTTGTATCGGTCACTAATCTGATTCACCGCCCCGGCACCATGGAAACTCTCACTGAGGTTCTGCCCGCACCGGCAGACCTGGGTAACACGCTCATCGGCGTGGAAGAGGGTTCGGATATTGACCTCGATATTCGTATGGAGTCTGTTGTTGATGGTATCCTAGTAACCGGCTCCGTTGTTGTGGATGTACACGGCGAGTGTAGCCTTTGCTTGGATCCGATTGATTACGAGATGTCGGCCAATATTCAAGAGCTTTTCGTCTTTGAGAAGGCCCCGGCTGGCGGCCCCGAAGATGAAGTAGATGAGCAGTACGCCGTTGAGGATGATTCCATCGACCTTGAACCGGCTCTGCGGGACGCAGTAATCCTTCAACTGCCGTTCCAGCCTGTTTGCAGGGACACCTGCCAGGGTCTGTGCGCCGATTGCGGTGCGCGCCTGGAGGATGACCCCGGGCATCATCACGAGGTGTTGGATCCGCGCTGGTCGGCCCTACAGGGCCTGCTCGGTGCAGATACCGAAAACTAAATTGTTGTTACTAGAGATTGTGAGATAGCTGTGGCTGTTCCCAAGCGCAAGATGTCCCGCGCTAACACCCGCGCACGCCGTTCCCAGTGGAAGGCATCCGTGCCCCAGCTGGTTAAGACCGTTGAAAACGGTCGCGTGACCTACAGCCTGCCCCACCAGGCAAAGGTTGTAACCGACGCTGCAGGCAACGCCCTGTTCCTGGAGTACAAGGGCCGTAAGGTTGCAGACGCCTAAGAAGCGGTGAATCCTTATGACTGAATTTCCTAGTGTTGATACTAGGGAGTTGCGTAAACGTCTCGGGGTCGATATCGACGCCGAGACGTTTTTGCTATCCCTAACCCACCGCTCCTACGCCTTCGAGAACCCCGGAGTGGAGCATAATGAGCGCCTGGAGTTCCTGGGCGATTCGGTGCTTTCCCTGGCGATCGCTGAAGAAGTGTACCGACGCTACCCTGACCTGCCCGAGGGTGAGCTCGTGAAGCTGCACCACGTGGTGGTGTCTACGGTGGCGTTGGCGAAGGTGGCACGCGACCTGGATTTGGGCCGGTACATCCTGCTCGGTAAGGGCGAGATTCACACCGGCGGCGCCGATAAGGACTCGATCCTTGCCGACACCATGGAGGCGATTTTCGGCCTGACCTACCTGGAGTGCGGTCGCGAGGCGGCTCGTGACCTGGTGCTGCGCCTGATTGCGCCGCTGCTCGATGATGAGAAGGTCCTGAACTCTGGACGCGACTGGAAGACCGAGCTGCTGAACCTCGCCACCGCCCGCGGTTGGGGAGACGTGCGCTATGAGGTCACCGGCGAGGGCCCCGATCACGCGCGCGTGTACACTGCGGTCGCTATTGTGGCGAACCAGCAGACCGGTACCGGTGTGGGTCCGAGCAAGAAGGAGGCGGAGCGCCTTGCCGCTGAGCAGGCGTACCGCGTTCTGGTTTAGGGTGCTTCTCTGGCGCGCTGTCTAGGTTTCTCGACGGGGTAGCTCAGTTGAGCCTGCGCCTGTTGAGCCCCGCTGATTGGAGTAATTCATGCCCGAACTGCCCGAGGTAGAAACCGTTCGTGCAGGTCTAGCCGACCATTCGTTGGGCCGCCCCGTGCGGGCGGTGCGCGTGGTCGATGCCCGTTCGCTGCGCAGGCACCTGCCCGGTCCCGCCCACTTTGAGGCGGCACTCACCGGCAGGGCGCTGCGCGGTGCCTACCGCCGCGGCAAGTACCTGTGGCTGACCCTGAGCGAGGCGGACGGCACGCTTGCCGACGAGGCGCTCGTGGTGCATCTGGGCATGAGCGGTCAGCTGCTCGTGCGCGATGAGCCGGGCGGCGATGTGGACAGCGAATCGGGTGGTGAATCGGGTAATGATTCGGAGGCGCGTGCGGCCTTTGATGAGCAGCCGCGGCACCTGCGCGTGGCGCTCGAGCTAGGACCGGCTGGAGCTACCGGTAGCGCGGCGAGCACCAACCGGGCAAGCAGCAATCGGGCAAGCACTGGGCAGCGATTGCTCTTCGTGGATCAGCGCATCTTCGGCGGTATGTTCCTCAGCCCGCTGGTACCGGACGTACCCGCGGCGGTTGCAACGAATAAAGCAGCACCGGGTGAGATGGCGCCGGGTGAAGTACCGGAGCGTTTTCTAGTGCCGGAAGCGGTCAAGCACATTGCCCGCGACCCGCTGGACGAATTCTTTGACCCCGCGGCGGTGCGCCGCAAGTTCCTGCGCACCTCCAGCGGCATTAAGAAGGTGCTGCTGGACCAGTCGGTGATTTCCGGCGTGGGCAATATCTACGCCGACGAGGCGCTGTGGCGTGCGCGGTTGCACTACGCGAAGCCCGCACGCACCCTCAGCGCCGCCCAAACCCGCGAACTGCTGGAGGCGGTCACCCAGGTGCTGCGCGAGTCCCTGGCGGCTGGCGGCACGAGCTTCGACGCCCTGTACGTGAACGTGCTCGGCGAGTCTGGCTACTTTGAGCGCTCGCTGAACGCCTACGGTCGTGCCGGGGAGCCCTGCCACCGTTGCGCGGAGGCGGGCCGCACCTCCCTAATGGTGCGCGAACCGTTCCAGAACCGTTCGTCCTACCGTTGCCCGCACTGCCAGCGGGCGCCGCGTTCTCGCTAACCCTGCACGTCCGATAGTCCTTTCTAAGACGGACGATATGGAAACGACGAGTACATATACACCAAAATATTAATTGGTGTACGCTAAATATAAACGGACGGCTGGCAGAGCATACAGCCCAGATTCTCTAATATTTTTGAACTTCAGCCCCGAAAGGATGTGAAAACCATGCGCTCTGTTTTTGATGTCTCACTCGACATTCTAAAGGTCTCCGGACAGGAGAGCCTGCCGACGCTCACCCTGCAGAAGCTGGTCTTCTACACCTACGGATGGTACGCTCACCTGACCGGTTCACGGCTTTTCGAGCAGTCTTTCTACGCAATGCCCAAGGGACCCGTGGTGGGTGAGTTGCTGACCGCTCACGCTCGTCGGCTCGATGTTGACCGCGATGTCTTAGAGCTGGGTCGGGAACTTTTGGAGGACGAGCCTCAGCCTGAAGATCCCTACTACATTCAGATTATTGAAGCCGTTTGGGGGTACTACGGTAAATTTTCGCGTTGGGAGCTAGTCGATATGACTCATGAAGAGCAGGTTTGGCGGGACGCTTGGGATTCCCGACGTGAGGGCTCCCGACGTGCTCCTCTGGAAGCAACGGATATTATTGATTACTTTGCCTTGAAGCGCGATATTCCTGAAGCTCTGCGTGCCCAGCTACCTGATCCTCTCGTTGAACGTCTTACCGAGAGTGAATGGGCACATCTAGAAGCCGTTCCTGTCGTCGCTCACGCCCCCTTCTTTGAGCGTCTCATGGCGCGAGTTAACTAACGACGAGCGTCATGAACTACTCCGTTAGAAAGCTTGACGAGGAACACTACCTGGAATTTTTTGAGACTACCACGAGCTCGGGAGAAGGCACTGAATTAGGCGACTGGTTGCAAACCAAAGCTCGGGAGTACCAGAAACTCCACCGGAGCGTCGTATGGATCATGGGGGACGCAGATGATCCGGAGGACGTGATTGGATACTTTACGCTAAGTGGTTACCAGATTACAGGTGGGTCCCTCACGAAGCGTCTGCGCTCTGGCATTGAGCCGAGCCAGACCCATCCCGCACACCTTTTAGGAAAATTCGCCCTACGTACTGAGGGTCAAGGTAAAGGCATGGGGGAATTGCTCATGCTGGAGGTCTTCCGTAAATATCGTGATGTGGTTGCTATCTCTGGAAGCCGCTTCCTTTGCTTACACGTGCGGAACGAGGAACTCGAAAAGTACTACGAAGGGCGCTACGGGTTCAGCGCGGTAAGTGATGGAGACGGGTACCCGAAACTCATGGTGATAAGCACCGAGGCGGTGTTGGATCTACTTCGGAAGCTTGAAGAAGGTAGTATATAAAACTACCCGAGGTAACCAATGCTAGCCGCGGCTGTACCTATCGCTTGTACCTATCCCCGTAGAACAAGCCCAGACGCTCGTAGCCTTCCTCAATCGACACGGCGGGCTCCCACTGCAGAAGCTCACGGGTGCGGCGCTGATCAAACCAGTGCGCGGTCGACAGCTGCTCGGCGAGGAACTCCGTCATCGGCGGCTCATCACCGGCGGTCACGTTCTTCGGCAGACGCTCCCAGACGCGCTCAATGACCTTACCCGCCAGAGCCGCAACCTTCGCCGGAACCGAGAAGCGCGGGGCGGGAACGCCCACCGCCTCACAGAAACCACCGAGTAGCTCGGCGATAGTGCGCGGCTGACCGTTCGTCACCACCAGAGCCCGGCCCGCAAAAGCGTCGAGGCGCTGATAGCCGCGCACCACGGCGTCCGCGGCGTTATCAATGTAGAGCGTATCAATCAGGCCCGTACCGCCGGAGAGCAGCGGCAGGCGGCCCGCAGCGGAACGCTCCAGAATGCGCTCGACCAGCTGGGTATCACCCGGACCCCACATCAGGTGAGGACGCAACGCACCCACACGCAAAACCCCGCCGCCGGGCAGGGTGGTACCGTTTGCCTCCAGCGCAAGAAGCTCAGCGGCAGCCTTCGAACGCGCATAGTTACCGCGCGCATGCTCCGGGGACGCCACGCCGGCACCGTCACCCACGATGGAAGATCCCGCGTGCGCCACCGAGGGCGAAGAAATGTACAGGAAGGTGCGCACCGAGTGGTTCACGGCGGCCTGTAGCATGACGCGGGTTCCGCCAATATTAATGCGCTCGTAGTCGGCCCACTCGCCGCTGACCGAAACCTTTGCCGCGGCATGCACCACGCCGTCCACGCCGGTCATGGCCTCGTCGACGACCTTTTCGTTCGTGATGTCGCCGCGCACCTGCTCAAAACGGGGGCGCACCGAATCGGGCAGAAGCGCCGCAATACCCGAATCGCCACGCTGAAAAACGCGCACATCATAGCCGGCACGCAGCAACGCCAGCACGCTCTCACGCCCCAGCAGGCCGCTCGCACCGGTAAAGAGGATGCGCTCGCCAATACGCGGGGCAAAATCTGGCTCCTCAACCGGGCGTAGCGAACGCGGGGCGGGGTCGGTGTAGCGCGCCGCCAGCGGTTGCGCCGGCTTGCGGAACCGAGCCGTCGGGGAGGTCACCGCATGCGAAGTTGACAGGCGGGGTGCAAACTCATGGGACGAGGACTCACGCGAAGAATGAGGGGACATCATACTCCTTAGACTTAGGGATCCGGCAGGCGCTTACGCCCCCGCGAGGACCTTCGACGCCCACTCACCCAGGGCGGGGCGGTCAATCTTCGAATTGTGGCGAATATCGGTCGGATGCTCGTGCACCACCAGCACCGCGGCAAGCTCCACGCCGGTATCCTCGGCAACCTTCTGACGTACCAGCTGCGAGAGCTCGAAGGGCGCCACACCCTCCGCAATGGGGAAGCGGCGCGCGCCGGGCACACGATCGAGCAGGGCACGCTTGAGACCCGATGCCGACTGGCGCGCCTCCAAAGCGGCAGTATTCGCGGACGCTTCAATGACCAGCACCGGGGCGGCAGTACCGGCAGGGCCCACCGCCACCAGGGCGGCGCGGCGCACCTCCGGCAGGGACTCGGCGGACTGCTCAGCCGCAACCGGAGTCAGCACACCCTGCGAAGTCAGCAGCACGTGCGCGAGGCGACCCTCAACCCACAGACGACCCGAAGCGTCCAGGTGTCCGACGTCACCGGTATGATGCCAACCCGGAGTGCTAATGGACTGCTCCTCAGTCACCCACAGGGTGTCGTAGCGGTCCTTCACATGCGGTGCCGACACCAGAATCTCACCGGTCACACCCGGCTCATGGGTCAGCTCATCCGCCACCGAACCGTCCTGCAGCAGCGGCGCAATAGCCACCGCCGCACCGTACACCGCGAAACCAACGCACACGCCGTCACGGGCGAACGGGTCAAGCACCTCACCGGCAGCATTCGGGGTACCCTCAGCGATCGCCTGGCGAATCATCTCGAAAGACACATCCGTCACCGGCAGACCCTCGGTCATGCCGTACGGGGTGTGCAGGGAGGCGTTCGGCACCAGGGCGGAGAGCGCCTCCAGCAGCGGCACGGGAATCGGCGCGCCAGCACTCAGCACGGTCTGAACCTTAGCCAACGCCGCACGCTGCTCAGCGTTCAGCTCATCGGCGGTCGCCACCACATTCACCAGGGCGGCAGGGGACGCAAAAACGACCGTCGCATCAATAGCCGCCGCAGCCGACGCCAGAGCAGAAGCCGTCAGGGTCTTCGGGCGGGTCACATCCATCGTCGGGGTCACACTGGTAGCACCCAGCGCCGGACCCAACAGCGCAAACGGCGCGAAGCCAGCCACCAGACCGCTACCGGGCGCAAAACCATACGTATTCGCAATGGCATCACGCATACCCGCCAGCTGACGTTGCGTGTACACCACGCCCTTAGCCGGGCCGGTCGAACCGGAGGTGTACAGCACCGCCGCATCAGCATCCGGCACGGGGGAGGGGAACTCCACCACGGTTGGGGTGGGCACCGGCGCGCCCGGAGTGCCGTCAGCGGCGGGCGCGGTAAACACCGAACCGGCAACGCCCAACAGCTTCTCCTGCACCGAACCCAGCGGCTCCACAGAAATACGCACACCCGGCCACAGCAGGGTACGGGCGGCACTGAGCGCGGCGGGAATACCCACCAGGAAGCTCGGGTTAGCGCCCTTCAACGCGCGAGTCAGACCCGGAATACCCAGGCCGGTATCAGCCACCACAATGACAGCGCCCAGCTTCATGCAGGCGTAAATCAGGGTGGTCAGGCGGGCACCCGGAGGCACCATCAGGTTCACGCGGTCGCCCGGACGCACACCCAGGGCGTGCAGGCGGGTCGCGGCGGCGTTGACCTGCTGGTTCAGCTCAGCCCAGGTCAGGGTCACAGAAACGGAGGTGCCGTCACCCTTGGGATCCATGTCCACCACGGCGGTGGAGGCATCATTGGCGCGTTCGGTCAGGGCAGCGAGCATGGGGCGGAACGCCGCGGGAACAGCACCCTCAGCGGCGGTGCCCTCAGTGGTAGCGCCCTCGCCGGTAGTCAGACCGTGGCGGCGCGCGCGGGCGGCACGATGCTCCGCCTCAACGTTGTGCGGGGGCACCAGAGCGCCATCCTCCCTTGTGCCGAAAGTCTGCGCAAGCCACGAAATCATGGGGGAGGCAATATCGTAATCCTCAATGACCAGGTGCGAGGCCTTCTCGTAGCGGTGCACCTTCGCCTGCGGCATGCGCTCCATCAGATCAAACAGGTAGCGGCGCTGGAACACCGGGTCCTTCGTGCCCCACTGGAAGAACGCGGGCACATCCAGGTCACGGATCTGCTCGGCAATACGCTGCATCGGAGCGTAGGAAGGAACATCGGTGCCGGTCGGAATATCGCCCACAAAATTACGCACACCCTCACGCCACGCCGAATGAGCGTACGGCGCACGGTACGTACGGTAAATCGCCTCGTTGAGCGAGCTCGGGTACAGGCGCTTAGGGTGCGGACCCACCGGCTGCGGCAGGGCACCATCAAGCGCCCCGGCACCGGCAGAACCCGGCGCGGGCAGGCGGCCCTCATTCTGAGCCAAGCCCAAGGTCACATCAATAAACGCGGTCGAATCGTGAGTACCCCACTCGTGCACACCCAACGCCAGGCGCAGGGCGGCAGGGATATTCTCAATGCCGTCATGGTAGACCGCGGTGTTCGTCAGCATCACGCCCGAAAGAATCTCACGATGCTCCAGCGCCCAACCAAAGGACACCAGCCCACCCCAGTCATGGGCGAGAGTCACGACCGGCTTGTCGGTCTCATCCAGACCCAGCGCCTTCGTGAAATCACTCAGGTCAGCGATACGGTCAGTCAGGGTGCGGCGCTCACCCTCCAAATCCAGGTGGGTACGCTCCGAATAACCCATATCAATCTGATCAACCGCAACCACACGCCACGGGGCGCGCTCATTCACGCCCGCATCCAGCACGGTACGCCACAGGTACGACCAGGTCGGGTTACCGTGCACGCACAGGATCGTGCCAATCGGCTCCAAACCCTGCTCGACCAGCACCGGAAGGTTATCCAGGTAGTGCCAGCGGCGCGCGCCAGCCTGCTGCGCCCGCTGCTCAATGGGGGCGGTGGTGGGCACCTCCAGAAGGTGGGAGTAGCGCGGGTTCACGCCCGCCCATTCCTCCGGGTTGTAGGGAGGCTGAGCCTTAGGGAAATTCAAATGGCGCATACTGGGAATCCTTCCGGATCGAATCGGTGAATGTCTACCGCACTATGGCTAAAGGACTGCCGGTTAAGGGCAGCGACTATGGGCTGCAAGGTTAGGGGCTACCGGTTAAGAGCTACCGGCTAACGGGCTACCACTGAATCTCAAGCAGGGCAGTGTTCAGACCAGAACCCACACCCATGCACAGAATACGGTCGCCCTCCCTATAAGTCGGCGCGCACTCGGCGAGAGTCATCGGCAGAGCCGCCGCAGCCACATTGCCCCACTTCGGGAAAGTCAGGGGGATGCGCTCACGCTCAATACCGACCGCCTCAATAATGGCGTTCGTGTGGGCGTTAGAAATCTGGTGAGTCACGTAGGAGGTCATGTCGTTCCACTCCCAGCCGTCCTGATGCGCCTGCTCCCACGCCTGCGCCACCAGCTCCAGGCCGTGCTTGAGCAGGCCCTCGGCGTCAGTGTTCATGCCCTGATCCGCCTCGCCACCGATGCACAGGTTACGGTGCTCAGTGCCCGCGCGGGACACCGAACCGACGATGCGGTGACCCTCCGGGTGGCGGTCAGCGCGACCAATCACAGCCGCCGCCGCACCCGAACCGAGGGTCAGGGTCGCAAACTGAGCCAGCACATCCTCGCGGGTCGAATCGGGGTTGTTCAGGATGCGCACCGCGGTACGGTGCCACGGGGAGGGGTCCTCGCCAGCGACAATCAGGGCGTAGTCGATAGCGCCCGCATCAATCATGGTGGAGGCGACAGTCATCGCGTTCACAAAGCCCAGGCAGGCGTTCGTAATATCGAAGTTCAGGGCGTGACGCGGTAGTTCCAGGCGGTCGTGCACACCCACCGAAACGGCGGGCTCAAAGTTATCGCGAGTCACCGAAGCGTTAATCAGCAGGCCAATCTGGGAGCGGTCAATACCCGCCTGTTCGATAGCCTTCTCGGCTGCGGCAACAACGCCGTCCTCGAAGGTCTGGCCCTCAGCCCAGCCGCGGCGAGTACTAATGCCGGCAAGACGCTCCAGCAGGCCCTTGGGCATGCGCAGACGCTTGTAGGTTTGGGCCAGCTGCTCATCGAAGTAGTCGCTCGTGACGACCTCCGGAGGCAGCTCATGGGTAATAGACAGCAGAGCTGGGTTAGCGTGGCGAATGTCAGAGTTCGTGCCGACCTTATCGGCGGATGCATTCATCAATGGTGTGGCCCTTGAAAATAGAAGTCAGTGGGATACATAGAAAAACGCGGGGATGCGAACAGCGGCCCCGCAGAATTCGTGATGCTCATTCCAATCTACCGCACCGACCGGGCGAACCCGTATCCGTAGACCCAATATGAACGCCCCCGTTCACCCCGCGCGTAAGCTACGCAAATATGTCGCGCGAAGAGGCCGTTATGTGGCCCTTGGAGACTTTACGGTTACTTCACGGTGTGCATCAAAATCATTGAGGTGACTTCACTGCGTGCATAAGAGTCTCCGCGCTCGCTCTTTCTGACAACTCTTCCCACAGCCCGCCCGCCGCACCGCGTACACTAGAGGGATGCCGCCACGCACCACAGAACGTGCCCGGCACACACCAGTTCTTTTGCAGAAAGGCCCCTTGTGCACCTGATGTCGCTGACCCTGCGCGGGTTCAAGTCTTTCGCCTCCGCCACCACTTTTGAGTTCACCCCCGGCATTAACGCGGTGGTTGGGCCCAACGGCTCCGGCAAGTCCAATGTGCTGGATGCGCTCGCCTGGGTGATGGGTGAGCAGGGCGCTAAGAGTCTGCGCGGCGGCAGCATGAAGGACGTTATTTTTGCCGGCTCCGGCGAGGCTGGTTCGGGCGACGGTGCCCAGCGTGCGCCCCTGGGCCGCGCCAAAGTCACCCTGACTTTCGATAATTCTGACGGCACCCTCAGCATTCCCGCTGATCGGGTGCAGATTTCGCGCACCATGTTCCGCTCCGGCGGCAGCGAGTACGAGATTAACGGTTCCCCGGCGCGCCTTGCCGATATTCAGGACCTGCTCTCGGAGGCGGGTCTGGGCCAGCAGATGCACGTGCTCGTCGGCCAGGGTCAGCTGGATGCGGTCCTGCACGCCACCGCGCAGCAGCGCCGCGACATGATTGAGCAGGCGGCGGGCGTGGTCAAGTACCGCCGCCGCCAGGAGAAGACCAGCCGCAAGCTGGAGTCTGTGGCATCGAACGTTACCCGCCTGAGCGACCTGGTCGCCGAGCTGGATTCGCAGCTGCAGCCGCTGAGCGAGCAGGCGGAATCCGCCGCGACTGCACGCCAGCTGCAGGCGCGCATCCGCCAGCTGGAGGCGGTACTTTTGGCTCGTCAGCTGGGTGTTCTGCAGGCTGAGCAGGTGCAGGCTCTCGCCTCCGAGGCGGAAGGTACCCGCCGCGCCGAAACCCTGAAAGAACAGCTGGAGGCGGCGCGTGCCGCATCCGCGAAGCATCAGCAGGAGCAGAACCGCCTGAACGCCGAGGTCACCGCCTGCCAGAAGGCCGTGTCGACCCTGCGCGAGTCCGCCGCGCGCGTGCGCACCGTGCAGTCCATCGCCGCCGAGCGCGTGCGCACCTACCGCGTGGAGCTGACCGAGGCGACCGCCGCCGCCCGCGCCGGATACGAACGCGCCCTGGAACTGCAGCAGGAGCGCCGCGAAGAGGCAGAGCGCGCGGTGGAAAGCTACGCCAGCTTTGAGGAACGCTACGATGCGGCGCTGAAGAACGTTGAGAAGGCGGCATCCGCGGTGGCGCAGACTGAGCGCGCCTCGGGTGAGGCGGCGCAGTCTCGTGCCCGCGCGCAGGCTCGGCTAGATGCCGCCCGCGCCACTGCAGTGGAGGCGACCCGCGCCTACGCGGCGGCGGCTGAGCGTGCCGCAACCCTGCGTGAGGCGCTGGGCCAGAGCCTGGGCGAGGAACCCGCCGAACTGGACACTGAATCTGCCGAGGCGGTGTTCGACCCCGAGACCGGCGAGCTCATGGATTCTTCGAGCGAGAGCGCGAGCCTGCTGCGCGTGCTGGATGCCGTGCAGATTGACCCCGAGTATGCGCGTGCGGCGTCTGCTGCGCTGACCTCGCTGGCGACCGCGGCGTTGAGCGTGCCGGTTGAGGGCGCCGAGGTGTCGCACCTGCGCGGTGATAAGGGGGACGAAAGCAACGAATCTGCCGCGAAGGAACTTTCAACAGAACTGCCCGAAACCACCCTGCCCGAATCCTGCACCGCCGAGCTGCGTGAGCTGGGTATCCGCCCGGCAACCGAGATCATTGAACCGCTCAGCGAGGATGCCGCCGCGCTCGCCGGCATCGACGAGCACGCCCTGGCACGCGTCACCGCGGCGCTGGGTGAGCGTCTGGTGGGTGTACTGTTCGCGCCGGATGCCGCCTCCGCAGAGCAAGCCCTGCACCTGCTCGCAGAGAATACCCTCGCAGTTCAGCGCACTATTTGGCGTATTTTTGACCCCGCAGGCACCGAGCACACCCGCTACAGCCTGCTCTACCCGGCTGAGGGCGCCAGCCCCCTGGAACTTGCCGCCGCATACCGCGCCGCCTCCCAGGTCGTGACCCGCACCCGCGCCGAACTGGACGAAGCCGAGCAGGCCGTTCAGCAGGCTCAGACCGCGGCAGAATCGGCGGTTGAAGCGGAACGTGAGGCTGCGAAGGCGGCGGGCGTGGCGAGCGCCGAGCATGCCCGCGCCCGCGCCCAGGCGGAATCCCTGGAGGCCTCCGCGCAGAACATTCAGGCTGAGCGCGCCCGCCTGAACGAGCGACTCGCCGCCGCGGAGGAATCCGTAGCGCAGGCGCGCGTCGCCTACGAGTCGGCACGCACCCGCGAGGATTCCTACCTGGCGGGCACGGGGGAGCAAGCACCGGCGGCGACCATTGAGCGCCGCGCCCAGCGTCTGGGTGAGGTGCTTGCCGAGCAGGTGAGCGAGCGCGAGCAGCAGCTGCACGAGCTGAGCACCGACCTGAAGAACGCCCAGGAGGGCCTGACCAGCACGAATGATGAGGTGCAGGACCTACAGGCGGCGCACGCGGCGGCGCTGACCCTGCTGGCGCGCACCCAGACGGAGGCGGCACGCGTGCAGGAGCGCGTACAGGCGCTGGCTGAGCGTGCCCGCCTAGTGACCGGTTTGACCCTGGAGCAGCTGGAGGAAGAGTACTCCGAGCAGCTGCCGGTTGACGTGCCCGTTCAGGAGACTTCCGAAAATTCCGCCACCGAAAACGCAGCTTCCGAAAATACCGCCACCGAAAATACTGCTACCGAAAATACTGCTACCGAAGCCTCCACCGAGAGCGTCCGCGCTCGCCTCAAGGCAACCCGCGCCGAACTGGAGGCACTGGGCGCCATTAACCCGCTGGCGCTGGAGGAGTACGAGGCGCTTTCTGAACGCCACGCCTACCTGAACCAGCAGATTGAGGATTTGAAGGCGACCCGCCGCGACCTGAACACGGTCATGGACGAGGTCAGCAGCCACATTGCGGAGGTGTTCACCGCCGCGCTGGAGGACATTAACACCCACTACCGCCGCATTTTTGAGACCCTCTTCCCGGGAGGCGAGGGCCACCTGGAGCTGGACGACCCGTCCAATCCGTTGAATTCGGGTGTGGAGATTCACGCGCGCCCGGCGGGTAAGAAGGTTAAGCGCCTGTCGCTGCTGTCCGGCGGTGAGCGTTCGCTCGCTTCGCTGGCGCTGTTGATTGCGATTTATATGTCTCGCCCTTCGCCGTTCTACGCTCTCGATGAGGTTGAGGCGGCGCTGGATGACCGCAACCTCTCGCGCCTGCTGCAGGTGATTGGTGAGCTGGGGGAGCGTTCGCAGCTGATTGTGATTACGCATCAGAAGCGCACGATGCAGATTGCGGAGACCCTGTACGGGGTGTCGATGCGCGGTGGCGTGTCGACGGTGCTTTCTCAGCAGATGGAGGAGCTGCGCGAGCTGCTGTAGCTTGCCGCGCCTGCTTGACCTTACCGCGCGCCCCTCAACCATCGCGTCCCCGACCCAGCCGCGCGTCCCTGGCCCAGCCAAACGCACCCACCCGGGCGAACGTCACATGTCCTAGGAATGGTCATGTGCACCCCGGGGTACTGTTCACCGCCTGCACCCGGGTACTATAGGGGGATATGTGCGAACGCCGCCCCGCCCTACCCGCGGTTGCGTGGTGTTTCGCTGTGATCAGGCCTGATGCCCCGCCCTACCCGCGGCGCGCATCCGGCGGTAACCATCCAGGGAAGGAATAGTGATGAGCGAGAACCTGGCAGATGCTTTCCTCAACGGCGAGTCGTTGAAGAATGCCCCCGGCCCCTATTTTGGTGAGTACGGCGGGCGGTGGATGCCCGAGTCGCTGATTGCCGCCATGGATGAGCTGGAGGCAACCTTTAACGAGGCGAAGAACGACCCCGAGTTCATTGCTGAGTTCCAGCGTCTTTCTGCTGAGTATTCGAACCGTCCGTCGCTACTGACTGAGGTTCCGAAGTTCTCTGAGCATGCTGGTGCGCGTGTGTTCCTCAAGCGTGAGGACCTGAACCACACCGGTAGCCACAAGATTAATAACGTGATTGGTCAGGCTCTGCTGGCTAAGCGTATGGGTAAGACCCGTCTGATTGCTGAGACTGGTGCGGGTCAGCACGGTGTTGCGACTGCGACCGCGGCTGCGCTCTTCGGCATGGAGTGCGTGGTCTACATGGGCGAGGAAGACACTGAGCGTCAGGCGCTGAACGTGGCTCGTATGCAGCTGCTGGGCGCGAAGGTTATTGCGGTTCAGAACGGTTCCCGCACCCTCAAGGACGCCATTAACGAGGCGCTGCGCGACTGGGTTTCGAACGTTGAGAACACCCACTACCTGCTGGGTACTGCCGCTGGTGCGCACCCGTTCCCGGCGATGGTGCGTTTCTTCCATGACGCTATCGGTGAGGAAGCGCGCGAGCAGATTCTGGCTGAGACCGGCCGCCTGCCCGATGGTATTGCTGCCTGCGTGGGTGGCGGTTCGAACGCGATTGGTCTGTTCCACGCGTTCTTGGATGATTCTTCGGTTGAGATTTACGGTTTTGAGGCTGGCGGTGACGGTGTGGATACCGGTCGTCACGCGGCGACCATTACTCTGGGCCGCCCGGGCATGCTGCACGGCGCGATGACCTACCTGATGCAGGATGAGGACGGTCAGACCATTGAATCCCACTCGATTTCGGCTGGCCTGGATTACCCGGGTGTGGGTCCGGAGCACTCGTACCTGTCCGATATTGGTCGCGTGACCTACGAGCCGGTGACTGACACCGAGGCGATGGACGCTCTGCGTCTGCTCTGCCGTACCGAGGGTATTATTCCGGCGATTGAGTCTTCGCACGCTCTGGCGGGCGCGTTGCGCGTGTGCCAGCGTTGGGCTGCTGAGGATCCGGAGGCGGCACGCGAGAAGACGATGATTGTCTGCCTGTCCGGTCGTGGCGATAAGGACATGGAAACCGCTCTGAAGTGGTTCGGCCTGGGTAAGGCGATTCCGTCCTCGACCCTGATGACCGGTAATAAGGAAGCTGCCGCATCCGCTGCACAGAACGCACAGGCTGAAAGTGAGGCTAAGTAATGAGCTACCAGGACGCTATTTCTCAGGCGGCACCCTTTGAGGTGTTGGACGGTACGTTCCCGACTGCTAACCCCGATTCGCCTCTGGCGGCTCGTCTGGCTGAGTGCGAGAAGCAGGGCCGTGCGGCGCTGATTGGCTACCTGCCGGTGGGCGTCCCGACCCTGGACGAGTCGATTGACGCGGCGATTGCTTTGGGCAATAACGGCGCGGACATTATCGAGCTGGGCGTTCCCTACTCCGACCCGGTCATGGACGGCCCGGTGATTCAGAAGGCGACCGGCGTTGCGCTGGACAACGGTTTCAAGCTTCCTCAGCTGTTTGAGGCGGTCCGCCGCATTACCGAGGCGACCGACGCGGTGGTTGTCGTGATGACGTACTGGAACCCGGTTCTGGCGTACGGTGTGAAGAATTTTGCGCGTGATCTGGCGGCTGCCGGTGGCGCGGGCATGATCACCCCGGACCTGGTGCCTGATGAGGCGTCGGCATGGTTTGAGGCTTCTGACGAGTACGGTCTGGATCGTATTTTCTTGGCTGCTCTGTCTTCTTCGCCGGAGCGCCTGGCGACCATTGCGAAGGCGTCGAGCGGCTTCGTGTACGCCGTGTCGGTGATGGGCGTGACCGGTGCCCGCACCTCCGTGTCGGAAGCGGCTCGCACCCTGGTTGCGGACATTAAGGCTGCCGGTGCGCCTCGTGCGTGCGTGGGTCTGGGTGTTTCGACTCGTGCCCACGTTGAGGAGATTGGCGAGTATGCGGACGGCGTGATTGTCGGTACCGCGCTGGTGAAGGCTTTGGCTTCTGGCGGTGTTGAGGCGGTGGCTAAGCTGACCCGTGAGCTGGCGGGGCGTGAAGGCTAATGTCTGATGTGCTGTCGCTGGCGAGCGTGCCGGTAGCTAACGTGCTGGCGTCGATTCCGTCACCGAGCGTTTCGTACCTGCAGCTGGGCCCGTTCCGTGTGCATTTCTATGCCCTGTGTATTCTTGCGGGTATGGCGGTGTGCTTGTGGCTGGGTTCTCGCCGTTGGAAGGCGGCGGGCGGTACCCCTGAACGCGTGTTTGACGTGGCGATGTGGGCTATTCCGGCGGGTATTATTGGTGCCCGCGCCTACCACGTGCTGATTACTGACCCGGGTAGCTATTTCGGTCCGAATGTTGCTGATCCGTGGGCTTTCCTGAAGATTTGGGAGGGCGGCATCGGCATTATGGGTGCCGTGTCGGTTGGTGCGTTGGGTGCCTGGTATGGTTGCCGCCGTTACGGGATTAATTTCCCGGCTTTTGCGGATGCGGTGGCGCCGGGTATTCTGCTGGCTCAGGCGTTTGGCCGCTGGGGTAACTGGTTCAACCAGGAGCTGTTCGGTAAGCCGACGACTCTGCCGTGGGGCCTGGAGATTAGCGCGTCGAGCGGTAATTTCCCGACCCAGTATCCGGCGGGTACGCTGTTCCATCCGACGTTCCTGTACGAGTCGTTGTGGAACTTGCTGGGTGTGGCGTTGCTGCTGTGGCTGGGCCGTAAGGGCGTGCTGAAGCTGGGTCAGACCCTGTGGCTGTACGTGTTCTACTACGGTGTGGGTCGCCTCTTCATTGAGATGTTCTTGCGTATTGATACCTCGGAGATGCTTTGGGGTGTTCGTATTCACGTGTGGACTGCTCTGCTGCTGGTTCTGCTGGGTGCTGCTGGTTTTGTGGTGGCTGGTCGTCGTGCGGCGGCGAAGGCTGCTGCGGGTATTGAGCCGGCTCCTGCGGAGTTCGCTCCGAAGCCTGCCGCAGATGAGTCTGCAGAGGGTGCTGAGGAGAAGGCGTCCGAGAAGGCACCTGAGAAGGCAACCGATAAGGCAGAGCCCGCCGAGGATTCTGACTCTTCGACGAAGGACTCCCAAACGAAGAGCTCCTAGCTTTCATCTACATTCATAGAAAACCGCCGGATGGGGCAGAACCCCCGTCCGGCGGTTTTTTGTACCTGCTTCTCCACTCTGGCATTCTTCCACTCTGGCGTTCTCCTGCGCGCGTGTAGCATTCACACAGTGGTATGTGACGGTGCCGTGCGTGGATTTAGGCCGCTGAGAAGGCATAATAGAGGTATTGCATGTGGTGGGCATCCGCGTAAGGAGTATGAGGCTCTTCGAGCGGTGATGCCTGCTACGTTTAGAAACACCCACTCAACGTACAGGATTTTTATCGTGAGCTCTTCTTCCGGCGATTTTTCGCGCGCCGTTTCTCCTTCTTCTCGTCCGGGTCTGTCGCGCCGCCGCCTGGTGGCTGGTGCGGCGTGGGCTGCCCCGGTTGTTGTGGCGTCGTCGGTGATTCCCGCTTATGCGGCTTCTGACGAGGAAGGCGAGTGCACCGGCCCCTACGAGGATTCGACGATGATCACTGCCGGTGACGGCGTGAAGAAGGTTGCCGTGCTGATGGTTCCTGCGGGCGCTAAGCGTATGCGTTTTACCGCTGTGGGCGGTGCTGGCGGCACGAACTACACTGTGGCTGATGCCGGTTCCGGAGCCATGGTTGAGGGTTCTATGGCTGTGCGCGGCGGCCAGACTATTAGGCTGACTGCCGGTTCGGGCGGTATCGGTAATGGCGAGCTGAACCCTGCTGAGGGCGGCGACGGCTACGGTGTGGGTGGCTCCTCGAAGGCTTCTTCGCCGGTTCCCGCGAATGTTGTTTCTGCAATTAACGATTTGACCCGTATTTCTGGCGGTGTGACCGGTCGCGGCGGCATGAGCGCTGTGCTGTATTCGGCATCCGGCGGTGGTTCCTCCGCTATTGAGGTGGACGGCGTGCCGATGATTGTTGCCGGTGGTGGTGGCGGTGCCGGTGTGCTGGCGTCGTATGCGACGGTTCTGCCGAACCCCGCGAATGCGGGTGCTGTGCGCCCGACCGCGCACTATTCGCTCGATAGCTCCGGTGGTGAGCACCAGTTCAGCACCGGTGGTGGCGCTGGTTCGGGTGACGGCGACGGTTCGCCCGGTTTTGTTGGTTTCACCTCGTACGAGGCGCAGTCTAATCCGATTTTGACGGTGAACCCGGGTTCGGGCGCTGCCGGTGGTGTGGGCGGCGCTGGCGGTGAGAAGCTGAACCCGCCGACTGTTGATGGTTCGGTGATTGGTTTTTCGAGCACTTCCACCCAGAAGCTGGTGAGCACTGCGACTGCCGGTGCGGCGGGTGCGAGCGGTTTCCGTGCGAAGGGCGCCGATGGTGTGGCGAGCTATTCGTACCAGTGGGATCAGACTCCGGAGGGTACCGATAACCGCCCGTCGAACGCTGGCGAGCTGTTTAACGGCTACCAGTCGGTGGTTTCTGGAGGCGGTGGCGCCGGTTATGGCGGCGGCGGCTCCGGTGCTGCGTTGAGCGTTTCGGCTCGTGTGGTGTCGCAGAAGTGGAATAATGATTCGGCTCGTGCTCGCTATGCGGTGGGTTCGGTGCAGCTGGCTGGCGGTGGTGCTGGCGGCGGTACGTTCATGGATTCTACGGTGCGCATCATGGATCTGGGTTGGGCGTTGAATGCTCCGAATGGTCCGGGTGAGCGCGGTGCCGGCTATATTGAGGTTGCTTTCTGCTTCTAGGTTCTGTTGCTAGTCGGCGGCTATGAGCGGCTACGAGCTGCTCTGAGCTTGTAGGAATCGTATAGGTGCAGATTGAACCCTTTCTTTAGGGTGGTATGCGCCTCAAACTTAATATTTAAATTTTTTCTGAATGCCTCCCAGACCGCTGGTTTGGGAGGCATTCTCATCTTCTGTGTCGGTTCGTCATAGCGTCATATCAACCTTTGGCGGTTTAGCGCATTGGTCGGAATAGACCTTATCGAAAGCTCATCCTCGCTCGCGTGCCGACCCCTAAATAACCCCTCTGTCATATTCGGGGGTAAACCTTTAGATTGGCGGCTCATCATTTTACGGTGGAAATGTAAAGAATACACGCGCCCACCCCGCTAGGTTGCACGGCGCAGATTGCAGATTGCGGCTTGAGCGCGGCCACCGATGACTAAGGAGTTTAGATCATGTGCAAGGAAACCATGAAGGCTGTTGTTGTCCCTGAGAAGGTTGACGGTTCGGTTGTTGTCCGTGAGGTTCCCGTTCCGGCTGTCGGTCACGGCCAGGCGCTCGTGAAGATTGAGTACTCGGGCGTGTGCCACACTGACCTGCACGTGGCTTCCGGTGACTTCGGTGAGGTTCCGGGTCGTATTCTGGGCCATGAGGGTATCGGCCGTGTCGTCAAGGTCGGCGAGGGTGTTGAATCCCTGAAGGAAGGCGACCGCGTGTCGGTGGCTTGGTTCTTCGAGGGCTGTGGCCACTGTGAGTACTGCACCTCGGGCCGTGAGACCCTGTGCCGTTCGGTGAAGAACGCAGGCTACTCGGTTGACGGCGGCATGAGCGAGTACACCCTGGTGACCGCTGATTACGCTGTGAAGGTTCCCGAGGGTCTTGACCCGGCGCAGGCTAGCTCCATTACCTGCGCTGGTGTGACCACCTACAAGGCAATCAAGGAGTCGCTGGTCCGCCCGGGTCAGTGGCTGGTTGCTTACGGTGCTGGCGGTCTGGGTAACCTGGCTGTTCAGTACGCTAAGAAGGTTTTCGGCGCCAAGGTTATCGCTGTTGACATCAACGACGACAAGCTGGCTCTGGCTCGTGAGACCGGCGCTGACTACATCATCAACGGCCGTGAGGTTGAGGACGTTCCGGCTCGTATTCGCGAGCTGACCGGCGGTGGCGCTCACGCTGCTGTGGTGACCGCGGTGTCGAAGGTTGCGTTCAACCAGGCTGTTGAGTCGGTTCGTGCGGGCGGTTCCGTGGTGGCTGTTGGTCTGCCCTCGGAGATGATGGAGCTGTCCATTGTGAAGATTATTCTGGACGGTATCCGCGTGGTGGGCTCCCTGGTGGGCACCCGTCAGGATCTGGCGGAGGCATTCCAGTTCGGTGCTGACGGCATCGTGGTTCCGGTGGTTCAGCTGCGTGCGGTTGATGAGGCACCGGCTGTCTTCGAGGAAATGGCGGCAGGTAAGATTACCGGCCGTATGGTTCTGGACTTCGCTAGCCTCTAAGCTGGCGGATGGGTCGAGGCGCCCGGTAGGGCTTCAAGGTCTCACTCGGCTGAGGTTCTGCCGGTAGTTTCGATGGTTATAACGCCTAGGGCGCATCCCGTGTGGCGGGGGAGTAGGGGTACTCTTTCTGCTGTGCATACGACGCGGGGTGCGCCTTAGTGTTTTAATGCGGCGTTTTAGGGCCCCGGTTTATAGCTACCGGTTCATAACGACCGGTTTATAGCTGCGGGTTTTTGAGAGCCGTTATCGTAAGGGGGCTGAAAACCCCTGTGAGTACTAGGCACCTAAACGTAATATACGCGGGAATTTATTTTGAAATATCCGGGGGAATATATCAAAATTCCCACCAAATTAGTTCAATAGAGCATCTTATTTGACATCTAAAGACCTTAAAATACATGCTTGAATTGTAAACATTCAACCACTGGTTGAGGCGTAATATTTGTCGAAGAGATAGGTTTTGAACACCCTTGCACATACCCTTGATGTAACGGGATGTAACGTGTGAAGGTTTCGGCCCTCCTAGATATCGATTCCTTCTCCCGGAACGTTATACCCGGGTGAATTTCAGCATCTTCGTACCGTGCCGTTATTCACCGTTGAGTCCTACTTCCGGTTAGGCGCCCCTCTAGACACCTTCGGAAGAGGTCTCACAAGATTAGTGTGGGCCCCACGGACATAGTCAATGGGGACTATGTCCGCCACACTAATCCGAACTTCTTGGACAATTCCGCAATAACGCTTCGCGGCGGCGCACCGCCTCGACATAAATTTACCTGCCGGCACGGGTAACATAGCCGGGTTCTCTACTCACTCGGTAACCCACCCGCTACAGAACGCATCTTGATTTTTGTGTTGTTCAGAAGATGCGCCCTGTAGCAAAAGAACGAGGGGCACCTCTGCCAGGTGCCCCTCGTTTTCCTATGTGCGTTTTATCGTTGGCTAGATTCCACGCTCTTTAGTAGCTGCTACGCTCTTTCGTAGATTCCACGCTACTTAGTAGATGCCACGCTGTGCGGTCCAGCGGATCGTGCCGCGCTCAAAATCCATGTAGTACACGCCGTTTACATAGGTTTCGTCGCCGCGTGCCGCACCGTAGCGGGCGGTGTTCTTCTCCCAGTGCTTGAAGATTGCGCCATTACCGTTGGTCTCGTACGCACCGTGCGTATCCGACCAAAGCAGTACCTTGCCGGAGGCGAATCGCACCTGAGCACCCGTGGCGGTGACGGTCTCGTCGGTCACCGGGGCGCCCCAGATGCCGCGGTGCTGCAGGAAGCGGTGGTAGAACGCGCCGCCGGTGTGCAGGCGGTGGGTGCCGGTCTGCGCGGACCACACGTAGGTGGTGCTGCCGGTGAATTCCTGTTTGATGAGGCCGTTACCCAGGTTCTGCTCATCGGTGGTGGGGGCGCCCCTCATGCCTGCTTTGCGCCAGGTCCAATAAATGTCACCGCGCTCGTTGAGGATGTGGGTGCCGGTAGCGGCAGACCAGTAGCCGCCCTCACCGTTGGCGAAGGAGACCGCGATGGTGTCGGAGCGGGTTTCCTCGTTGGTGGTCAGGCCGCGGAATCGTGCCACGTCGGAGCGGAACTTCTGGTCCAGGCCGCCGTTGGTGACCAGCCAGTGCGAACCGTGGGAGTTCGTCCAGTAGATGGTCTTACCGTTGGTGAACTTCTGCGCGTACACGCCGTGACCCAGGGAGTACTCGGTGCCAATCGGGTTGCCGTAGAACGCGCGGTTCTTATTCCAGAAGTCACCGATGCCGGTGCGAATATCAATCGAACCGGTCGCGGTGGTCACCACGTTCGAATCCTGACCGTTCGCCCAATTGCGGTGTACCGCGTTGGGGTTCTTCGCCAGAACCTTCAGATCGTTCACGGTGCCGGGGAAGAAGTTCGAGTCACCCACAAACGGGCCGGAGTCGGTGAACTGCCAAATGTCGTAGCCGCTCCAACCCGCCGGAATTGCGCCGACCACGGTCGAGTAGCTTGCCAGGTGCAACGGCAGAGTGCCGAACTGCGTCGAACCCACGCACTGCGACCACCAGGAAGTTGCGGTGTACACCATCGGGGCGCGGCCGGTCAGCGAACGGTAGGTCTCCACAAAGTCGCGGGTCCAGGCGGTCAGCTGCGCCGGGGTCATGTTGTAGCAGGTGTTGCCGTAGGCGGGGTAGGGGTTGAACTCGATGTCCAGCAGGCCCGGTAGGGTCTGGCCGTCGGCACTCCAGCCGCCGCCGTTCTGCACGAAGTAGCGCGCCTGATCGGCGCCAGAAGAAGTGCTGGGGTTCGCGAAGTGGTAGGCGCCGCGCACCATGCCAACCTGCGCCGAGCCGTTGTACTGCTGAGCGAAGTAGGGGTTGGTGTAGTAGGTGCCCTCGGTTGCCTTCACGTAGGCGAAGCGGGAACCTGCGGCGTAGGCGCTCGCCCAGTCCACGTTCTGCTGGTGCGAGGAGACATCCATGCCGAGGGTGCCGCCAGAGGGGGTCCAGTAGGAGCGGCCCTGAGCCAGTGCTTGACCGGGCGCCAGACCTTGCGCGGAGCTCTGGGTTGCAGAAATACCGCTTGCAGAAATACCACTCAGGGTCGCGGTAGAAGCGGGGGAGGTGGCGCCGGTGCGCGCGTTCGCGGTGCCCAGGCGTTCGCGTTCACCCGCGCCCATGGCGGGGTTGGAGCGTTCGACCAGGGATGCATCCGGGGCGGGCGCATAGCTGAGCTCTTCGTAGGATGCGTTGGGGTTGACCTCTGCGGCTGCGTTCGCCGTGGGAGCGGCAAATGCGGTGGGAACGGAGGTGAAGGATGCAGCGACCAGGGTGAGTGCACCTGCGGACGCCATGATGGAGCGGGCTGCCGCGGAGCGCGCGGCAGTCTGGAGTTTCTTCATGATTTTGCCTGTATTCG
>ENA-OWLM01000031-OWLM01000031.1-metagenome-genome-assembly--contig:-NODE-31-length-48869-cov-4.544188_pt1 | contig 48869 bp, 44 predicted proteins | sample MGYA00245349_ERZ651102 | MGnify/ENA primary metagenome ERZ651102 (study PRJEB26857, sample SAMEA4031759) | metagenome | biome: human; feature: oral; material: saliva | place: Philippines | collected 2014 | study... | reverse complement strand
AGCGCAGCGCCGCCGGGCGAATCAGGCTGATGCCCGAACGGCGGGGCGCAGCCTGCTCAGGCTAAACAACACCGATCCGGCCGAGGCGACCACCGCAGTCCACAGCGCAAAGTGAACGGCCTGATTCGAGCCCGTCGTCGCGGCCAGCCAAACCCCTACCACGGCCGCACCCAGACACTGCCCGAACGTCCTGACGATAGACAATACCCCGGATGCATAGCTGGCATTCTCCCGCGCCACGTTAGCGAGCATTTCCCGATTATTGGGGCTCTGGAAGCAGCCAAACCCAATACCGCACACCAGACTGCGCAGGCAGATATCCCATGTGGGAGGGCTTGCGGGTAACGTCGCCAGCAGGATCAACCCAACGGCAAAAATCATCAGCCCGATGGTCGAAATTAGCGGCGCGGAAATCGTATCTGCCCAACGGCCCGCGTGAGGAGCAATCAACACGATGCCAATCGGCCAGGGCGTGAACAGAAGGGCCGATTCCAGCGGGCTGTAGCCATACACGCTCTGAAACAGAAACGGCAGCGCGATAAAGGTGATGCCCTGGCTGACAAACGACGCAAGTGAGGTGAGTGCGGCGAGCGTAAATCGAGCGTTGCGGAAGATAACGGGGGGCAGTAGCGGACTATGGGCGCGGCGAATATGCCAGATGAACGCGGCGGTGCTGAGCAGGGCAATACTCGCCCAGAACGCGGCCTCACGGCTGACGTGCTGGAAACTGTTCGCGGTCATGATTGTCGAACCGAGCAGAATCGCCGAGAGCACAGCACCTGCGGTGTCAAATGGGGTTTTACTGGAAGCCGAACCGCGCGGTAACGCCCTCCAGGCCAGCAGCAGTGCGACACTTCCCGGAATAATGTTAATCGCAAACAGCCATTCCCAGCGCAGCGCCTCCAGGATCGTGCCGCCCAGCACCGGCGCTATGGCCGTGCTGGCGGCAATCAGCAGCGCGTGCAGCCCCAGAACGCGGCCAAGCAGTCGTCCTGGGAAAACGGAGCGCAGTATCGCCGGGGCGATACTCAACGTGGCCGCGCCACCGATACCTTGCAAAACCCGCATGCCGATCAGCATGTCCGGCGTCGTCGCCAGCGCGCAGCCAAGGGAGGTAAGCGTGAACGTCGCAAGACCCGCCAGAAACACCGGGCGATAACCCATGCGCGCAGCCAGCGCGGCGAAGATGGCCAGCGTCATCGCCGCCGACAGCAGGTAGCCGTTAGCAAACCATACTGCGACATTCGCAGAGACCTGCATCGCGCTTGCCATAGCGGGCAGCGCAACGTTAATCATGGTGCCATCAAAGACGCCCATTAGCGTAGTGGTCATCAGCGCGACCATGACCCGAGCGCGTTCATGTCCCGGTAATCCCTCATCGCCGGGCTGGTTTGAAAACAGCGTCATGATAGTTACTCCAGAAGAGAATAGTGATGACGAAACTATAATCATGGGGTATACAAGGCGGAAGACGCAGCCTGTGCACTCATTCGTTGCGTGTAACGCCTTATATGAGGAGGTAACGTGACCGACCCTGATTTTAATTTGCTGGTTGCCCTCGACGTTTTGCTGGCTGAAGCCAGCGTAGCCGCTGCGGCGCGGCGTCTAAACCTGAGCACCTCCGCCATGAGCCGAACGCTGAGCAGGCTGCGTGAAGCCACCGGCGATCCGATCCTGGTTCGGGCCGGACGTCATATGGTGCTGACGCCCTGGGCAGAAGCCACCCGGGACCGGGCCAGAAACGCCTTGCACGAGGCGAGGGCGGTGCTCCAGCCCTCCACCGGGACGCTTAACGTCCAAACTCTGGCGCGACTTTTCACCATTCGGGCAAATGATGGCTTCGTGGTGGCCTTTGGTCCTGCCCTGATTGCCGCCGTTGCCGCGGCTGCCCCTGAGGTCTGTCTACGCTTCGCACCGAAGCCTGAAAAAACGTCGCGGTATCTGCGTGAGGGGCTGGTTGACCTGGAAATTGGCGTACAGAGCAACATGGGACCGGAGATACGTTTGCAGCGGTTATTTCAGGACCGGTTTGTGGGAGCGGTACGCAAAGGACATCCGCTGGCCGCGCTGTCGGCAATCAGCATTAACGATTATGCGTCATGGGGGCATGTCGTCGCCTCGCCCGACGGTTCGTTACACGGCTTCGTCGATGACGTTCTGGCGGAACAGAGTATGAAACGTAAAGTGGCCAGCGTGGTGCCGGGCTTCCCGACGGCGTTATCCGTGGCGCTGGCGTCCGATCTGATTGCCATGGTTCCCGCACTGTATTTGCGCAATCAAACCATGACGGAAAGTTTGCACGTCTTCGAACTGCCGTTTAAAGCCCGGAGCATTACGGTTTCTCAGATGTGGCACCCGCGAATGGAACAGGATCCGGGGCACCGTTGGTTGAGAGAGAAAGTGCGCGAAGTTTGTCAGGATGTGCAGTGAGCCTTAGCGCGGTATCGCCTTTGGCACAGACAAGATAAACCGCGTCGAGCGAGCGTCCGATTCCACGCGTACTTTTCCATGATGGGCAACCACAATGGACTTGACGATGGCAAGCCCGATCCCGCTGCCTTCGCCTTTACGTTGCCGGGACGGATCCACCCGATAGAAGCGGTCGAACAGTCTCGGCAAATGCGCTTCCGGGATGGGCGAGCCGGGGTTTTCAATCATCAGCACAAAATAGCTATCTTGTTCTGTGAGTGAGACGGTCACAGACTGTCCTTCCGGCGTATAGCGCAGGGCATTGGATAACAGATTATTGATTGCTCGCCTGAACATCTGGGGATCGCCTTCAACCAGGCAGGGCATCCCGTTGAATTTTAGCGTGATGTTGCGCTCTTCCGCCCAGGCTTCGAAGAAATCGAAAACTTTCATCACCTCTGCACGTAAATCAAACATGACCCGGTCAGGGATCAGCTGGTTATTATCCGCCTGGGCGAGAAAAAGCATGTCGCTGACCATACGGGTCATCCGGGTGTACTCTTCAAGGCTGGAGTAGAGCACGTCTTCAAGCTCTTTCTGCGTCCGGTTCTGGCTTAGCGCAATCTCGGTCTGAGTCATCAGGTTGGTGATGGGGGTTCTGATTTCGTGCGCGATATCGGCAGAAAAATTGGCCTGACGGGTAAAGACATCCTCAATTTTTTCAATCATATGGTTGAACGAGATCACCAGCTGTTCCAGCTCAACGGGCACGCGGGACGGCTCCAGCCGCACATCCAGATTTTCAGAAGTGATATTTTTGATGGCGGTGCTGACGTTACGCAGGGGCAGGTGTCCCTGGCGAACCGCGATGCGGATGACAAGAATAATCAGCACGCTGATAACAGCGGCAATCGCGAGCAGATTCTTTTTCAGCGCATCGAGGTAGTGAAGATGAAAGTTGATGGAAAGCCCGATAAGCATGACGTAGTGCTGCGTTTTTCCCTGAAATGCTGCCGTTCCAGAAGAGGCGATAATTCGGTAGGTTTCCATTTTCATTTCGGGGCCGGAATGGGCGGGCATGGACGGATCTTCTACCGTCCAGAGAAACACATCCTGCGCGCGGCGGTGTGTGCCAAAATCCGCCGTATTTACCGCAGGGCGTAGTGCCGCGCCCTGCGCTGAACTGAACAGTTCATTCCCCTGAGGATCCAGAAGCAGCACGGCAACGTTGCGGTAACTGGCAATCGACTCTTTGATTTTACTGACCTTTCGTTCATCGGGATCGGCCGGCGACTGCAGAATGCGGTGCATTGCGCTACTGATTTGCTGCAGATCGCTAATATCCTGTTCGGCAAAATGCTTTTCAACCGAATGCAGCATAAACCAGGTAAAAGCGAAAAAAGCGAGGATCGTGGAGAGACTGATAAAAAACGTCAGCCTCAGGGCAAGAGAGAAAGGTCGCCTGACGGGCTTACTTTGCATCCGGCGCCTCCAGCATATAGCCGACGCCGCGGACGGTCTGGATCAGTTTTGGCTCATAATCATTGTCTATTTTGGCGCGCAGACGCTTAACCGCAACGTCGATGGCGTTGGTGTCGCTGTCAAAGTTCATGTCCCACACCTGCGAAGCAATCAGGGAGCGGGGCAGGACTTCGCCCTGATGACGGATGAAAAACTCCAGCAGGCTGAACTCTTTGCTGGTTAACAGAATACGGTTTCCGGCGCGGGTGACCTTCCGGGAGATGAGATCGATCGTCAGGTCCGCCACGTTGAACTGGCTCTCTGCGATGGCCGTATTACCGCGCCTTAGCAGCGTTCTCACCCGAGCGAGAAGCTCAGCAAAGGCGAAAGGTTTTACAAGGTAATCATCTGCGCCCAGCTCAAGCCCCTTAACCCGGTGTTCAATCGTGCCGAGGGCCGTCAGTAACAGTATCGGCATCCCTTTCCCGGCAGAACGCAGCATGCGGACGATATCCCAGCCGTTCACATCAGGCAGCATGATATCCAGAATCAGCAGATCGTACCCGGCGGTCATGGCGAGATGATATCCGTTCAGGCCATTGTCAGCGTAGTCCACCACAAAGCCCGCCTCCGTCAGCCCCTTGCTGAGGTATTCGCCCGTTTTAATCTCGTCTTCAACGATCAGTATTTTCATCTTGCTCCCCTGACTGGCTGCTAGCGACATTCTATTGCGCCGAAGGCCGTAATCAACGGCTTACGCTAAAAATGACAACATTGTCATTATCCTGTCACCGGGCAAACAGGATGATTTCGTTAGAGTAACCCTGGTAACACTCTGGACTTCATTGGAATCATTTACCAGGTCTGCCTGGACGAGAAGCGTTATGTTCACCTTAAAACGACTTAGCATCAGCACTATTTTCCTTCTTGCAGGCTGCGTTTCTCTGGCCCCTGAATACCAGCGTCCCGCGGCACCGGTCCCACAGCAGTTTTCACTGTCTCGCAACGGTCTGATGCCCGCGGCGTTGAATTATCAGGACAGCGGGTGGCGCAACTTTTTTGCCGATCCGCAGGTAACAAGGCTGATCGCCGAGGCCCTCCGCAATAATCGCGATTTGCGCATGGCTGCCCTGAAGGTGGAAGAAGCCCGTGCGCAGTTTAACGTCACGGATGCAGACCGCTATCCGCAGTTGAGTGCGTCGTCAGGAATTACCTACAGCGGCGGGCTGAAAAGTGACAAGCCGACATCTCAAGAGTATGACGCGGGCCTTGAGCTTAGCTATGAACTCGATTTTTTCGGCAAGCTCAGGAACATGAGTGAGGCAGACAGACAAAACTTTTTTGCCAGCGAAGAAGCCCGCCGGGCGGTGCATATTCTGCTTGTCTCCAGCGTGTCGCAGAGTTATTTCAGCCAGCAGCTGGCCTACAAACAGCTGCGTATTGCGCGCGAGACGCTGAAAAACTATCAACAGTCTTATGCATTTGTAGAGCAGCAGCTGGTGACGGGCAGTACGAACGTCCTCGCGCTGGAGCAGGCTCGTGGGCAAATCGAAAGCACCCGCGCGGAGATTGCCAAAAGAGAGGGAGAGCTGGCGCAGGCCAATAATGCCCTGCAGTTAGTCCTGGGCACGTATCGCGCGCTCCCGGCAGAAAACGGTGCGAGCGATAGCGCTCTGACACCCGTTAAGCTGCCGCCCAATCTGTCTTCAGACATCCTGCTTCAGCGCCCGGATATCATGGAGGCGGAGTATCAGCTGAAAGCGGCTGATGCCAATATTGGCGCTGCGCGAGCCGCTTTCTTCCCCTCCATTTCGCTGACCAGTGGACTTTCAACAAGCAGCACGGCGTTATCCAGCCTTTTCACACCGGCAAGCGGGATGTGGAATTTTTTTCCTAAAATCGACATTCCGATTTTCAATGCCGGAAGGAATAACGCCAACCTGAAGCTGGCAGAAATTCGCCAACAGCAGTCCATTGTGAATTACGAACAAAAAATTCAGGCTGCATTTAAAGAGGTTGCTGATGCACTCGCCCTGCGTGACAGCATCAGCAAGCAAATTGATGCGCAGCAGCGTTATCTGGATTCACTGCAAATAACCCTTCAGCGCGCCAGAGGATTATATGCCAGCGGCGCGGTGAGCTATATCGAAGTGCTTGATGCAGAGCGCTCTCTTTTCACCACACAGCAAACCCTTCTCGACCTGACCAATTCCAGACAGGTGAATGAAATTAATCTCTACACCGCACTGGGTGGCGGCTGGGTTAAATAACTTATTTATCATTTAACAGGACAATGAATATGCGTAATTCTATTAAGGCCGTTGTATTTGGTGCTCTCTCTGTGATGTTTTCTGCTGGCCTTCAGGCTGAAGTTCACCAGCATGGTGAGATGACCGCTGCCAGCGACGCCGCTTCAGAGCAGGTAATCGAAGGAACCGGCATTGTGAAGGACATTGATCTCACCAATAAGAAAATCACTATTTCTCATGATGCTATCCCGGCGGTGGGTTGGCCCGCGATGACCATGCGCTTCACCTTTAGCCAGGCAGACGAGAGTATTACGGCGTTAAAAGTGGGGAGCCAGGTTAATTTTTCGTTTGTGCAGCAGGGCAATATCTCTTTACTGAAGAGCATTAAATAGCGAGAAACGGCATGGCGTCTTTTAAAATAAAATATGCTGCAATGATGATTACCAGCCTCATCGCAGGCGGGCTGATTTCAGTGACGGCCTGGCAGGCGATACATTCAGTGGATAAAACAGAAAATACAGTACCCGAGCGAAAGGTCCTTTTCTGGTATGACCCGATGAAGCCAGACGTTAAATTTGATAAACCCGGTAAATCGCCCTTTATGGATATGGACCTGGTGCCGAAATATGCGGATGAAGGCGACGAGAAAAGCAGCGCCGGTATTCGTATTGATCCGACGCAGGTTCAGAATCTGGGATTAAAAACGCAAAAAGTCACGCGAGGCAAGCTGAATTATTCCCAGACCATTCCGGCCAACGTCAGCTATAACGACTATCAGTTTGTCATTGTGCAGGCACGTGCTGAAGGTTTCGTTGAGAAAGTGTACCCGCTGACAACGGGCGACCATGTGAAGAAGGGCACGCCGCTGATTGATATCACTATTCCGGACTGGGTCGAGGCGCAGAGTGAGTTTTTGCTGTTATCCGGCACCGGCGGAACGCCTACCCAGATTAAAGGAGTGCTTGAGCGGCTCAGGCTGGCAGGCATGCCAGACGACGATATACAAAGGCTGCGTTCAAGCCGAACGATTCAGACCCGATTTACCATCAAAGCCCCCATCGACGGGGTGATCACCGCGTTTGACCTGCGCACCGGAATGAATATTTCAAAAGATAAAGTGGTGGCGCAGATTCAGGGGATGGACCCCGTCTGGATCAGCGCAGCCGTCCCTGAGTCCATCGCGTATCTCCTGAAAGACACGTCGCAGTTTGCTGTTTCCGTACCGGCTTATCCGGACACATCGTTCCCGGTTGAAAAATGGAACCTTCTGCCGAGCGTGGACCCGACCACGCGGACGCTGCAGGTGCGCCTGCAGGTTTCCAATAAAGATGAACGTCTGAAACCGGGTATGAATGCCTATCTGAAGCTGAATACCCAAAGCCAGGACATGCTGCTGATCCTGTCGCAGGCCGTTATCGATACCGGCAAGCAACAGCGCGTGATTACGGTCGATGCGGAGGGGCGTTTTGTGCCGAAGCCGATCCACGTGCTGCACGAATCTCAGCAACAGTCCGGGATCGGTTCTGGCCTGAATGAAGGGGAGTCGGTGGTGGTCAGCGGTCTGTTCCTGATTGACTCGGAGGCCAATATTACCGGTGCGCTGGAGCGCATGCGGCATCCTGAAAAACCTGACGACGCGCATGCTGGTCACTAAGGAGACGACGATGATTGAATGGATTATCCGGCGGTCAGTCGCCAATCGTTTTCTGGTGATGATGGGGGCGCTGTTTCTCAGCGTCTGGGGAACCTGGACCATCATCAACACGCCGGTCGATGCCTTGCCGGATCTGTCTGATGTTCAGGTCATTATTAAAACCAGCTATCCCGGCCAGGCTCCGCAGATTGTTGAAAACCAGGTGACGTATCCGCTCACCACCACCATGCTGTCGGTGCCGGGCGCAAAGACCGTGCGCGGGTTTTCCCAGTTTGGTGATTCGTACGTGTACGTCATTTTTGAAGATGGGACAGATCTCTACTGGGCCAGGTCACGCGTGCTGGAGTATCTGAATCAGGTGCAGGGTAAACTGCCCGCCGGGGTGAGCGCTGAAATCGGACCTGACGCCACCGGCGTGGGCTGGATATTTGAGTATGCGCTGGTCGATCGCAGCGGAAAACACGATCTCGCGGAACTGCGATCTCTCCAGGACTGGTTCCTCAAGTTTGAACTGAAAACCATTCCGAACGTGGCCGAGGTGGCGTCGGTCGGCGGCGTGGTGAAGCAGTATCAGATTCAGGTCGATCCGTTAAAACTGGCCCAGTACGGCGTTAGCCTGCCTGAGGTTAAGCAGGCCCTTGAATCGTCTAACCAGGAAGCAGGGGGCTCATCCATTGAAATCGCGGAAGCGGAGTATATGGTGCGCGCCAGCGGTTATCTCCAGACCCTTGATGACTTCAATAACATCGTCCTGAAAACCGGGGTGAACGGGGTACCCATCTATCTGCGTGATGTTGCACGCGTGCAGACGGGGCCGGAAATGCGGCGCGGCATTGCCGAACTCAACGGGCAGGGGGAAGTCGCCGGGGGCGTCGTGATCCTGCGCTCGGGCAAAAATGCGCGTGAGGTCATCACTGCAGTAAAAGATAAACTGGAGACGCTGAAGGCCAGCCTGCCTGAAGGCGTCGAGATTGTGACCACCTACGATCGCAGCCAGCTAATCGACCGGGCAATCGACAACCTGAGCGCCAAGCTGCTTGAAGAGTTTATCGTGGTGGCTATTGTCTGTGCCCTGTTCCTCTGGCACGTCCGCTCTGCGCTGGTCGCCATTATTTCTCTGCCGCTCGGCCTGTGCATTGCCTTTATCGTCATGCACTTCCAGGGGCTGAACGCCAATATTATGTCGCTGGGAGGGATCGCCATCGCCGTTGGCGCGATGGTCGATGCCGCCATTGTGATGATTGAAAACGCGCATAAACGGCTTGAGGAGTGGGATCATCAGCATCCCGGAGAGCAGATTGACAACGCCACCCGCTGGCAGGTGATCACCAACGCCTCCGTGGAGGTTGGCCCCGCGCTGTTTATTAGCCTGCTGATCATCACCTTATCCTTCATTCCGATTTTTACCCTTGAAGGGCAGGAAGGGCGATTATTTGGCCCGCTGGCCTTCACGAAAACGTACGCCATGGCGGGGGCGGCCGCGCTGGCTATCATCGTCATTCCGATTCTGATGGGGTTCTGGATCCGGGGAAAAATCCCTGCGGAAACCCGCAATCCCCTGAACCGGCTGCTGATCAAGGCCTATCACCCGTTACTGCTCAGGGTGCTTCACTGGCCTAAAACTACGCTGCTGGTTGCGGCGTTATCCATCTTCACGGTTATCTGGCCTTTGAGCCAGGTGGGCGGCGAGTTTCTGCCGAAGATCAATGAAGGCGATCTGCTATATATGCCGTCCACCTTGCCGGGCGTCTCTCCGGCGGAAGCGGCGGCGCTATTACAGACCACGGACAAGCTAATCAAAACCGTCCCGGAAGTGGCTTCCGTGTTTGGTAAGACGGGTAAGGCTGAAACCGCAACCGATTCCGCGCCGCTTGAAATGGTCGAAACCACCATTCAGCTCAAGCCGGAAGACCAGTGGCGGCCGGGCATGACGATTGACAAGATTATCGATGAACTGGACCAGACGGTTCGTTTGCCGGGGCTTGCCAATCTCTGGGTGCCGCCCATCCGCAACCGCATTGATATGCTCTCAACCGGGATCAAAAGTCCGATAGGGATCAAGGTGTCGGGTACCGTTTTGTCGGATATCGACGCAACGGCGCAGAGCATTGAGACGGTAGCCAAAACCGTGCCGGGCGTGGTCTCAGCCCTGGCTGAACGTCTGGAAGGGGGACGCTACGTTGATGTGGATATCAACCGTGAAAAAGCGTCCCGCTACGGCATGACGGTGGGCGATGTGCAACTGTTTGTCTCCTCCGCCATCGGCGGCGCGACGGTAGGGGAAACGGTAGAAGGCGTGGCCCGGTATCCGATTAATATCCGCTATCCGCAGGATTACCGGAACAGCCCGCAGGCGCTGAAGGAGATGCCGATCCTGACGCCGATGAAGCAGCAAATTACCCTTGGCGATGTGGCAGAGATTAACGTCGTTTCCGGTCCCACCATGCTGAAAACGGAAAATGCCCGTCCCGCGAGCTGGATATACATTGATGCGCGGGGCAGGGATATGGTGTCGGTGGTAAACGACATTAAGACAGCCATCAGCCAGAAGGTAAAACTAAGACCGGGTACCAGCGTGTCATTCTCTGGACAGTTTGAATTACTCGAGCATGCCAATAAAAAGCTGAAGCTGATGGTGCCGATGACGGTGATGATCATTTTCATTCTGTTATATCTGGCCTTCCGTCGCGTGGACGAAGCCTTGCTGATTCTGATGAGCCTGCCGTTCGCACTGGTTGGGGGGATTTGGTTCCTGTACTGGCAGGGCTTCCATATGTCTGTCGCAACCGGAACCGGGTTTATCGCGCTGGCTGGCGTCGCGGCTGAGTTTGGGGTAGTCATGCTGATGTATCTTCGTCATGCCATTGAAGCGCACCCGGAGTTGTCTCGTCGTGAAACGTTCACAGCGGAGGGGCTTGATGAAGCGCTGTATCACGGCGCCGTGCTTCGCGTTCGCCCTAAGGCCATGACCGTCGCGGTGATCATTGCGGGTCTGCTGCCGATTCTCTGGGGAACCGGTGCGGGTTCTGAAGTCATGAGTCGGATCGCGGCCCCCATGATTGGTGGAATGATTACGGCGCCGCTGTTATCGCTGTTTATTATTCCTGCTGCGTACAAGCTCATCTGGCTGCGCAGGCATAAAACGGCGACCGCATTTCGTGAAGATGACAGGGGGCACAACACCTGATAAATTAGCTATTCAATAACCTATTCACATAGCGATTCACAATAATGACTGACCGTTCTGAAACGATACGACAGCTGCTGAGGCAAGGCCCGACATCAGTAAGGCAACTTACTGATATTATGGGAATTAGCCAGCCAACCATCTCGCGAGCGATGAAAGCGCTTGGTGATGAGGTTGTTCGAATTGGCACCGGTCCATCTATTCACTATGTGCTACGTGATGCGTTTCGGGGGTTCAGTTCGGCCCCCATTTACCGCATAACAGAAGAGGGACAGGTCAAACCGCTGGGTAGGCTCATTCCGGTTTATCCAGACGGGTTTGTGATGGAGCAAACGGACAACGTGTGTCTTCATAGCGACGGGCTCCCCTGGTGGTTATTTGACATGCGGCCTCAGGGGTATCTGGGACGCGCGTACGCTTCCCGGTATTCATCCGAGCTTGGCCTGCCGGCAAATCCAGAAAACTGGGCCGACGCAGATGTGATCAGGGCCTTGCTGGCTCATGGGCACGATGCGGTGGGGAACCTGTTAATCGGTGAGCAGGCGAGGAACCATTTCGTGGAGATGCCGCTGCCTGTTGCGGTGGATCGGGCGACGGCTTACCCGTCGTTGGCTCTGGCCGTGAGTTCCGGAGAGGCACCGGGTTCGTCGGCTGGAGGTGAGCAACCCAAATTTTGCACCTATACCGAACGCGGTCACGTCATCGTGAAATTCACGGCTGCAGACGATAACCCCATTAGCGAACGCTGGCGAGATTTGCTACTGGCTGAACATCTTGCGTTAAGCGTGCTTGGGGTAGAAACCGAGGTATTTGATTTCGCAGGGCAGCGCTTCCTTGAGATCCCTCGGTTTGACCGTATTGGCCAACTTGGCCGTAAAGGTCTTTTTTCCTTGCGGGCACTGGAGGCGGAATTTGTAGGCCGAGCGAGAGAAGCCTGGCCTGTTCTGGTGAACGAGCTGGTGAAGCAGGGGTGTGTGCACCCTGATGCGGCGACTGGCACGGCACGACTTTGGGCGTTTGGGATGCTGATAGGTAATACCGACATGCATCACGGCAATCTGTCGTTCATCAGCGCTCATGGTCGTCCGTATCATCTTGCGCCAGCCTACGACATTCTGCCCATGGGATTTGCGCCTAAGTCAGGTGGCGAATTAGTGAATACACTTCGTCCAGCAACGCTACTTGATGCGATCGATGGGGAAACCTGGCGTGAAGCGCTGGAACTGGCTGAGCAATTTTTTGCTTTAGCCCACGATTGCGACCGTTTCTCTGCCAGCTTTGCACCATGTTTGACGGCGTTACGCGCACATCTTGACGAGGCGAGGTCAAGGATATCGCGTCTGGGATAATGAGCATAAATCCCGCCAGGTTATGGCGGGGTTTTTAGGAGGGATGGTTAGCGAGGCGTAGTAGAGAATGGAGATGTGACTATAATATCCGATTTAACTTATGTTGAGTGAGAGCTCTGTTCGTTAGAAATTAACTGTGTATGTAATTGATTTGAATAATGTTTTTCTCGGGAGGGCTAATTGACTCCATGAACTAACAGGGTATTCATTTCCTATGAGCATGTTCTGGCAGCATACGCTTGTTCAGTGCATGGAACATTAGCTATGTTCGCCGTAGAATCACACACATCATGTTTAGGGGTTTTCTGATTGCCTTCTTGAAAAAATGTTTAATTTCTGTAACATCTAGATGCACTAAGACTTATTCGGAATAACTAATTCTGAAAGCGGTAGCGTTGTCACTGCTGACTAGTTTTCCCGTTGAGTTTAAGCTCAACCCTGGTAGCAATCATTTCTAAAAAATGAAACTTTCATTGCATCCAAGTTATAACAACATTCTATGCAAACGGTGATAGGGCAATAAAACGCGATTATAATTATTAATAAACCAATCTAACGACACACAAAGAATCAAGCGAAATAGTATTGGTGAGGGGGGGCTTCAAAAAAAATTTAATCACCCTGGCGCTTCAGGTGTGAACGTTAAGGAATAAGTAAATAAAATTAGAATCATGTAATACGGAAAGACATATGTTTAATAAAACATCCGCTATTTCTAATGAATATTATTAATATAAAATGAGCTTATCTTCTCTCAACTGGCATCATCAATAATTTTGATTATTCTATTGAAATTTTGAATAAAATTAAATTCTTGGTCAGTGGGAGTTAAAGCCGAAACCGAGGGATAAAACGAAGTTAGCAATGACGGATCAAAATAACTACCTGGCGTCGCTCGAGACCTGTAGACGGATCGCCAAAGAAGAGTACACGACTGTTCAGCGCCACTTCGAACAATGCGATGCCATTATCGATGGGTTGAGTAAAGAATTGCAACGCGTGATTGAACATGGTAGCCGAACGCTTTCCAAAGATAAGATGGTTGTTGATGGTCTTACCGACATGCTGCATAACCTTGAGAGGGATTATGGAAAGCTACTCTCGAAACGAAACGCCAATCTTGCAAAGCAGCTAAGAAGTCTTGATTGCTTTAACGTCATGCTTTTTGGTCGCACAATGGCGGGTAAAAGTACGGTTCGCGAGGCGATTACCCGAGGAGATGGTCGGACCATTGGTAAAGGAGCACAAAGAACAACACGCGACGTTCAAGAGTACGAATGGAACAACTTAAGGATAGTCGACACCCCTGGCTTCGGAGCCTATAACGGCCTGGAGGACACGCAGGTTGCCCACGAGATCCTTGGGCAGTCAGACGTCGTGCTGTTCATGCTGAATAGCGACAGTATTCAGGAATCAACTTTTGTTGAGCTCGAACATGTTCATAAGCTCAACAAACCCTTGATCTTCGTGTTGAACATGAAAAAAGATCTGGAGAATGAGGGAAATCGGCGACGGGCGCTGAATAATCCGGAAAAATATATTTTCAAAGAAGAAGATATTCAAGGGCATACTGAGCGCTTAAAAAAACTCGCTGGCCGTGTAGGCATCAATCCCGGCGCGGTTCGAATCATCCCCATTCATGCCCAAGCTGCCTTCCTGGCAACGACTATCACGGGTGAAGAAGGTACTCAATTGCATGAGCTGAGCCGAATCGATCACATTCTTAATGCGCTCATTGAAGAAGTCGAAGGCAATGGCCCGATCCGTAGAGTCCAGACGTTTCTAGATTCAAGCCTTCACCATATTGAGGAGCAGAGTTTACTGATTCTAAGACAAAGGGATCAACTTTCCATGCTTTTGCCACAGTATGAAAGCGGCCTCACGCGTATTTCCCAATGGAAGATGAAGACGCTTCGCGATGCACCACGGTTCCTCTCAAGGGAAGTCGATCTGGCTTTTAAACCTCTCATTGACTCTGTGGCTGATTTTGTTGATGACAATATTGAGAGTGACGATGCGGCAGGCGCCTGGGATCGTCATTATAAAAGTTTAAATATTGTTAAAAATATTGAGAAATCGGTGCAGGATTTGGCTGAGCATGTGATGGAGGAACTTCAGGATTTCAATCGTGAAATGAATGAGGGACTTGATATTACTCTGTCTTTTGAAGTTATCCACAATGGGAAGAACTTCAGCGAGTTCGACTTCAGGCGAATAAATGGCTGGGGTTCGGCGATAGCCGGGGCTATAAGTGCTATTGCATTCTTTAATGCCTGGAATCCTGTCGGTTGGGTGGCGGCTGGTATTGGTTTAGTATTCACCATATTCTCGTTATTCTCAGATAGTCGTGCTAAAAAACTTAAAGAGGCTAAGTCTAAACAGCGTCAGGTTTTGCTTGATGATATCGAGGGAAGTAAGAAAAAAATAAAGGCTAATCTAGTCGCTTGGTTCGAAATGAATATCCATCGGGCCTGCATTATCCCGGCGGAAAATAACCTGTCTCTTCTTTGTCAAGCACTGAGTAAGTTTATAAGTGAAATGGATGTTGCCGACAGTCAACTCTGTACCTTGAAGCACGAGATTAACTTTAGGCTACTGAACAGAGTGGCTCATATCATCACTAAGCAACATTTTGTCCTGCCGAGGCCAATCAAGGTGGTGCGCATTCCTGGCTATGCATGTTATTTTCTTATTTCAGATTATTTCCGAAACACTGACCTTCTTATAGCTATGAGTAAATCCATGAGAGAAAAGATACTGGCAGTGTATAACACAAGCCTAGATAAAAAAATATCACATCTTTATAAAGGGCTCGTAGATAGGGTCGAACTGACCGGAGATAATAATGTTTCCGTATTCGTTCAGAAAAAAAATATAAGTAAAATTATTGGGAAAGACCACCGCCGCATAAAAATGGTGGCTGCGCTTTGTTCCTGTGAAATAGACCTCATCACTGTTTAAGGAAGAGTCATGACCGAAATTGGTTACAACACGCTCAAAGAAAAGGTGGAAAGCCTTTACCAACGTTCTCATGAGTTATGGTGCGCCGGTAACGTCAATGCATCGGAAGCAAATTTTGATATTAATTTAGCGCCGTTAAATCTTGTCTTTGCCGGACAGTATAGTGCTGGCAAGTCCTCTCTCATTAAAATGCTGACGGGTATCGAGAATATCAAAACTGGGTCCGGTGTTACTACAGATGCGGTTACTCAATATCAGCATAAGTCGTTAAACATCTGGGATACGCCTGGGATACTTGCGGGTGAATGCGAACAACATGATGCCAAAGCGCTTGAGGCGATATCGAAAGCAGATCTTCTGGTCTATGTCATTACCAATGAACTGTTTGATGATGTCGTTGGCGCGGCCTTCCGGGACCTGTGCTTTAAGCAAGGACGCGCCGGGGAGATAATGATCGTCATCAATAAGTTTGAAAGCGACTCGGCCGATAAAGAGACTAAGATTTCGGGTATCACGCAGGTGCTTGAGCCCAAAATTCCTGAGGACTTTCCCATCGTTTTTACTGACGCGCAGTCATTCTTCGACGCGTTGGATGAGGACGATGAGCAAGAGCGTCAAGAGCTGTTGGAGCTTTCCAACGCGGAAGGGCTCACCAAAGCCATTGATAGTTTTGTGGCGCAACGTGGTCTGTACGCCAGGCTGACAACGCCTCTCCAGCAGCTTCAAGTCAGGCTGGAATCAAAAATAGATGAGCTGACTATTTCTGACCCGCTGCAAAAAGGCTTGGTGAGCTTACTCACTCAAAACAAGCGCGTATTTATGGCTAACAGGCGTGATCTGATTAAAAAAGTCGGAGTGAATCTGGACACGCTTAATAGTCAGATCGTTGAGCAAGGCAACCAACTGGCCGATGCTTTAGGTGGAGAACAGGAAGCATTCGAAAAGATGCAGGACAGCGCGATTTACAAATGTGAGCGACTAATTAATTCGACTTTGGAAGCGCTGCGGGACACTGTAGACGAGTGTCTGTCAGATCTGGAGGCTGAGTTAGTCGAATTGGCGAATACCCCTGCCAGCGCGAAGATCAATGAAGCACTGTTGACTGCAAAGAATTTCAACCCCGAAGCCGAACAAGGGAAAGTCGGCAGCGTCTCAAACGACGATCCCTTCAAGCTTAATAGTGCAATTAATCAGGGTATGGTGAAGTCTGCAGAGAAAGGGTTTTCCTTCCTGGCAAAAAGCGCTATAGGTGATGCCTCTAAAACGGGGCTGAAATCCATTTCTGGTAGCAGCCTGCACAGTGCTATTAAAGAAATTGGGGGCTTCTTTGGCTACAAGTTCAAAGCTTGGGAGGCGGTAAAAATAGCGGAAAAAATAGGGAAGGGCGCAAAATTTCTGGGTCCCGCCATGGCGATTTTTGGGGTGGGTATGCAGATTTATGATGACTATCAACAGTCTGAGCATGCAAAAAAGATTGTTCAAATTAAGCGGGACATTCGCAAAAACTTTAAAGAATACAGCGAAGCCGTGCGTGAGAGTATGGATACTCAGCTCAAGAAGGTGCTTGAAATGGGCTTTGATCTGCCTATCACGAATATCGATGAGGCTCTGCATGAAATACGCTCACAGGTTGAGGGTAAATCCGATAGCGCTAATGCGCTGCGGGCACAACTGGATGAAATCAAAAATTTACGCGAAGAGATTCAAGGTGCCTTTTAATATTTCAAGACATAATTATTTTGTATCTAGTGTTCTGCGCTAAATAGGTGTTCCAAAACTATACACTCTTGCCAGCCTATTTTTACCCATTAAAAGATGGGCTGGCCTTTGTTGATTCTTAATTAGGATATGTCCATAACAGGTGAAGAACTTATATATCGCCGTTTTGCTAAGAGGGGATACATCTTGGTTCATGAAGTAAGTTAACAGTCAACATGATTTAACATAATATACATTATGCGCACTAGCATAGATTAAGGATAAATCCAGCATTTCATGGTCATCCTTGTCCTCGTCAACGAACGTGTCCAAACCCACATTATCAGGCATCCAATCCACAGTCATCACGCTCCGCTTCTATACTCCATATTTCACCGCTACTTACTGGAGGCGCAAATGTTTGACCATGTTAAATTCGGCGTAAGTGATTATGAAAAAAGTAAAACCTTTTTCCTCGAGGCTCTGCGGCCGCTTGGCGTAAACATTATCGATGAAGGTGCACCAGACTACGGTGTCGAGATGAGTTCCGGCGAGGTTTCACTTTGCCTGTATCAGACACATGATAAGCCAGCGCCATTACATATCGCCTTTGTCGCAACAACGCGTCAGCAAGTTGATGACTTTTACAATGCCGCGCTGCGTACGGGTGCGCAAGATAACGGCGCACCGGGATTACGATCCTACGGCAAAAATTATTATGCCGCGTTCGTCATTGCGCCCGATGGTCATAATATCGAGGCGGTTTGTCATGCCCCTGAAAGCAGCTCATTGGACTGAATCTACCGCTACTTCGGTGATCTGCATGCATGTTTTCACTTGATATTGCATGATAATGCCTGTTATGTTTAATCCTACTGCAAAACAGAAATTTTCGTGCAATAACATGCATCATCACTCACAGAGGTAGATATGACTCAACAGCTGATTTTAATCGCCGGACCCTATCGTAGCGGCACGGAGGGTGTTCAGGAACGTATCGATGCCAATCTGGCAAGATTAGAAAACGCAGCGCTTGCGGTGTACGAACGTGGGCACATCCCTGTCATTGGTGAATGGCTCGCCCTGCCGCTGGCGAAGGCCGCAGGCTCAACCTCGTTGCATGATGAAATCAGTGAAGCGATGCTGTATCCCGTTGCCCATCGCCTCATTGGTAAATGCGACGCGATTTATCGCATCGAAGGCGCATCAAAAGGCGCTGATATGGATATTGAGGTCGCGCGCAAGCGTGGTCTTCAGGTTTACACCAGCTTAGAGAGCATTCCTCAGGCCTGACGGAATACCCATCAGCGCTCGTAGCTATCATTTATGTCCTGGGTGAGTTCGTTCGCGGTGACCAGGACATTATTGAAGCGCAGCCCCTCAACGCCCGATACTTTCCCAAACTCGGTGGCATCGACGGAAATATTGTCCAGCGTTAACCCGCTGACAGGTCGGTCCGGATAGCCTTCGATAAAAAAAGCACGAGAGAATAAGTTGCTGTCTGAACGGCGCGCAGTGATATTGCTAAGCGTCAGATGGCTCACTTCGGTCAGACCCGCCTCTCCTTCTACTCCATCAGCCAGTTTGCGCCAGTGCTCAGGCTTATCCTTCAGGTTGCCGATATCACCGTAGCTGTACTGCGGGAACCAGTTCAGTTGGATAAGTATGGGAAAACGCACGTTCTGGAGCTGCAAATTCCGCACCGTGATATGGCGGATAAACCCGCCGCGATTGCGGGCTGACTTAATGCGAAACCCAACGCCCGTGCCGTTAAAACGGTTGTTTTCGATCAGCACGTGCTCGATCCCACCGGAGGTTTCACTGCCCAGGGTAATGCCGGATCCCTTGTTCAACACGCATTCGCGAATGACAATGTCCCTGGCCGTACGGGCTTTTTGCGCAGCCTCGCGCCCGCGGCCCGCCTTGATGCAGATATTGTCGTCATTGCAGGAAACCGTACAGCGCTCAATTCGAACCTGTTCGCAAGAATCAATGTCGATTCCATCGGTGCTTGGCCCCGCAGAATTAATGATACTCAGGTTCTCGACTGCCACATCGCGGGAATAACAAAGGTGAACATTCCAGAAACCGGACTCGCAGCTGGTGAAATCCTTGAGCAGGATATTCGTACTTTCATACACCAGAACATTGCGGGGCCGCTGGCAATCATAGTCCACCACCCAGCGTAAACCGTTGGCGCTGTAGTCCCCAACCATGCCGCCGTGTTCATCATCTCCCCAGAATCGCTGCCACCAGATCCGCCCTTGCCCGTCGAGGGTTCCCGTTCCGGTGAGGCTTACGTTCTGCGCGTTAATCACGTTGATCATGCCTGCTGGCCACCGCATATCAATGCCGGCAACCCGGGTGTCGATTAAGGGGTAATCGTCCAGGTGCTGACTGCCTAAAAGCACCGCACCTTGCGCAAGATGAAGCGTGATGTCGCTTTTAAGAAAAATGGCGCCGGTAAGATAACGGCCTGCAGGGATCACTACGCTATCGCCAGGCTGCGCTTTCGCAATAGCCTGCTGGATAGCCGTCGTTGAAATACGTTCAGCACTCGGATCTGCTCCGAACGTTAAAATTGAAATGTCTGCCATGGAAGCCCTTATACTGTTGAAAATCAGCAGTATAAGAACCCGACAAAGCAATAACCTTTACCGTAAGGACAGCCTGACCAAAAAGCTGGCAGAATACCGGTTATTCATGTGTCCGATCAGCGGTTTTAACGATCGTCACGCCCTTCTCTGTCATCGCATTTATCCAGCTCTGATCCGTGCCATCTTCCACAACCATGGTGTTCGCCAGCGAAACATCGCCGATCGCAAATGACGAGGCGGTATTAATCTTTTCAGGAGAAGCCAGCACAATGGTCTCCGCGGCTCTGCCGGAAAATGCACGTTTGATGCACGCCTCCTCGAAATCGCCGGTCGTCAGGCCTGCCTCCGGGTGAATGCCCGTTACCCCCATAAAGAACAGATCCGCATGAACGTTCCCAATGCCTTCAATGGCTGCCGCACCCACGGTGACAATTGAGTGCTTATACAGACGTCCGCCGATCAGGATAACGTCAATCAAAGGATGATCGACCAAACCCAGCGCAATACTCGGGCTATGCGTGACGACGGTAATCTGCAGGTTTGGGGGCAAAAATGTGATTAACTCAGCGGTGGTCGTGCCACCGTCGATAATCACCACTTGTCCTGCCGAAATGAGCTGAGCGCCTTTTCTCGCCACGTTTTTCTTCGCATCCATTTTCACGGTTTTACGCTCGGCAAAGGTTACTACCGCTGACGATGCCGGAAGCGCACCGCCGTGCACGCGCTGCAAACGCCCTTCTGCCGCCAGCTCGCGGAGATCGCGCCGGATGGTGTCTTCAGATACTGAAAAATGGACGCTGAGTGCCGTCGACTGTACCTGACCTTCCGCTTCGAGTTTTTCCAGAATCAATTGTTTTCGCTGACTGGTGAGCATCGGACTTTCCTGGTGTTGCATGTTTTATCTTGAGAGTGCACGATAGTGCTGTTTATAATCTTAACTCTACTTAAGGAGAGCCGAACGTGCAATCAAAACGCGCAGATATCCGCATTATCGACAGCGAAACCCTATCCGATAACTGGTACATCCTGAAAAAGTTTACCTTTGATAAACAACGCCGCGACGGCGAGTGGCAGCGCCAAAGCCGAGAAGTGTACGACCGGGGCAACGGAGCCACCATACTGCTCTACAATCGCGACAAAAAAACGGTCATCCTCACCCGCCAGTTCCGCTTTCCGGTCTTTATCAACGGTCATGAAGGCGATCTGATAGAGGCCGCTGCCGGGTTGCTCGACAATATGGATCCTGAAAGCCGTATCAAAGCAGAAGCCGAGGAAGAGACCGGGTTTAGGGTGTCGCGCGTAGAAAAAATTTTCGAAGCCTACATGAGCCCTGGCTCGGTGACGGAAAAACTCTATTTCTACCTGGCGGAATATCACCCTCGGGATCAAACCGGTAAAGGTGGCGGAATCAAGTCAGAGGGTGAAGATATCGACGTGCTTGAAGTGACGCTGGACGAGGCGCTCCGCGGCATTGAGACCGGCCAAATTGTAGACGGCAAAACCATCATGCTGATTTACCACGTCGCCCTGAAAGGGATCTTATAAACATCGCGTTGTCAGATACCTGCCGCTGGCGGGTATTTGCCTGTGCTATTCTTCCTTAATCCCGTGAAATGGAGCTGCGAACATGGCCGACTGGAATCCTTCTCTTTACCTGCAATACAGCGCGGAACGCACGCGCCCTGCCGCCGAGCTTCTGGCGCGCGTTCCGTTGGATGGGGTGTCCTCCGTCGTGGATTTGGGGTGTGGTCCGGGCAACAGTACCGCATTGCTGAAGCAGCGCTGGCCATCGGCACACATCACAGGGGTGGATAACTCTCCCGCCATGCTGAAGGAAGCGCGCAGCGCGTTGCCTGAATGCCACTTTGTGGAGTCAGACATTCGCCAGTACACACCACGCCAGCCGCTCGATGTGATTTACGCCAACGCCTCTTTGCAGTGGATCCCGGACCATTACGATCTGCTGCCGCACCTGGTTTCGCTGCTTCGCCTGAATGGCGTGCTGGCGATACAAATGCCCGACAACTGGCTTGAACCTACGCATGTTTCAATGCGCGAAGTGGCTTACGAACAAGGCTATCCCGACCGTGGCCGTGAGCCGCTGCCCGGCGTGCATGCCTACTATGATATTTTGACGGAGGCCGGATGCGAGGTGGATATCTGGCGGACAACCTATTTCCACAAGATGAGCTCGCACCAGGCCATTATTGACTGGGTCAGCGCCACGGGATTGCGTCCGTGGCTGCAGGATCTCAACGAAAGCGAGCGAAAAGCCTACCTGAAGCGCTATCAGGAACTGCTGGAAGAGCAGTATCCGCTCCAGGAGGATGGGCAGATACTGCTGGCATTTCCACGGCTTTTCATCGTTGCTCAGCGCCAACCCTGAGGCCGCATTCAGGAGCGGGCTTCTTTCAGAAGCTGTTGAATGACCTGCTCCTGTTTGTCGTAGTTACCCTCGCCGAATGAGGTATAGCGGAGCTGTCCTTTGGCATCAAAGAAGTAATGCGCGGGCCAATACTGGTTTCCAAACCTGTTCCAGATTTGATACTGATTATCCGCTACGACCCGGTACGGGAGCTGCCATTTATTGACCGCATTTTTTACGGACGAAAGCGGTTTTTCCCATGGATATTCTGGCGTGTGCACGCCAATCACCACGAGTCCCTGAGACTGGTACCTGTTGGCCCAGTCCCGGACGTGGGGAAGCGTATGCTGGCAGTTAATGCAGTCCCAGGTCCAGAAATCGATCAGAACCACCTTCCCTCGCAATGATTCAGACGTGACAGGGTCACCATTAAGCCAACCCGTGCCGCCGCTTAATGACGGTAATTCATTGCCCGGCGCGGTTTCCACCACCGGCTGCAATTTCACGTTTGAGGTCGATGGTTTTGCCAGGTTTAACAGTGAGTTTTCGAGACGATCGGCGATGCCATTTGCCCCTTTTAATACCGACGTCATCCCCGTGACGTTGAATGCCACCGTGGCCAACATCACTGCACCTGCCGCCTGACGCAGTCGTTCCATGAGCGCCGATTTCGCCCGTAGCGGCTGAATCAACTTACGGCCTCCGGCAACAAGCAATCCCAGCATCAGCGCGCATCCGCTTCCGTAGGCGATGAGCAGCGTGCCGGTGGTAAGGGGCGAGTGACCCGCGATATTGATGCTGAAGATCGCGCCAAGAATGGGGCCCGCGCAGGGAGACCAAAGCAGCCCGACCGCGAGCCCGGCCAGAAATGCGGCAGACACCCCACGCGTTTGTCCGCTTCGGGTATTGAGCGCATTTCCGACATGGACCGCAGGTGTGGCAATACGCTGAGCAATTTGCGGAAAAATCAGCGCAAGGGCTGCGGTGGCCAAAATCATGAGTGCAATCCAGCGCCCTACCAGGGTGGCTTGCACGATCCACTCGCTGGCTGCCGTGACGGCCAGGGCCACCAGGGTGAACATCACAACCATGCCCGCGAGAAGCGCCGCGACGTGTCGCCGCTGCCCCTGAAAGCCAGCAAACAGCAGCGGAATAACGGGGAGCGTGCAGGGGCTCAGCAGGCTAATCATCCCGCCTAAAAAAGCGATAACCAGAAACATAACGACCTCACATAACAGATTGGCTGCGTAGCTGCAGTGAGGTTATTTCAACGTACTGATGTGTTCAGATGTTGTGCAAATCTGCGCGATTTGTCTGCCACCGTATCCGTACGGCACGCAGATACAAAGCCGTACAATCAACGGCGCGGCAGCGTGACGGAAACCTCCAGCCCCCCTTCGGTGCGATTCGCCAGGTGTAGTTTCCCGTCCAGCTGCGCGGTGAGCTGCGCCGCGATGGCCAGGCCAAGCCCGGTTCCTCCGGTATCTCGGTTACGGGACGTTTCAATACGATAAAAAGGCTGTAATACCGCATCAAGCTCGGCATCAGGAATTCCAGGCCCGCCGTCTTTGATATGGATAACAACCTGTTCTGCCCGAGGCTCAATGTCAATTTCGGCGTAATCACCGAATTTAAGCGCATTGTCCAACAAATTGGTCATTACCCGCCGCAGCGCCTGGGGGCGAGTGACGATGGGCAACCTTTCGTCGCTTGCCTGAAACTGCACGTTCTTACCGACATCCTGATAATCACTGGCAAGGGTATTGATCCAGGCGTTTAACTCCATCTTCACCGTGGCTTCTTCCAGAATTTCTGATGACCGGGCATAGGCAATACCCTCCCGAACCAAACGCGACATGTTGTCGAGGTCGTTAAGCAGCTTGTCACGCAGTTCAGGCTGTTCGGCCATTTCAACGCGCAGCTTCATACGGGTTAGCGGGGTTTGCAAATCGTGTGAAATGGACGCCAGGATCTGCCCGCGCTCGCGGAGGTAAGCCTGAATGCGGGACTGCATGGCGTTAAAGGCGTGCGCGGCGCGCTGCACCTCGATCGGCCCCTGCTCGGTCATGGAGGCGTGTGACGACGGGTCAAGGGAGTCGACAGCGTGAGTAAACTCCGAGAATGGCCGCACCACCTGACGCACGGCAACCCACGAGCAGGCGGCCAAAAGCAGCAGTTGTAAGATCAGCACCACGGGTAGCCAGCTGGCGACCGGCGGCATGCGGGGGATGAGATCAATCGTAAGCGGCGAACCATCGCTTAAGGTGATATGCGCCTGAATGTGCGACACCGGCCCGGCAACGGCCGTAAAATAAAGGGGGTAGTCTGCGGAAAGCGTCTCTTTGAGGGTGCGCAAAGCATCTTGCGACCGCTTGTCCTGGGGGGCCGCACCCGATTCGCCCGGCCCGAGAATATAGCGGTAATTTCCCCGGTCAAGCCGCGCCAGCCAGGCCGAACGTTCATTCGCCGGAAGACGGTCAAGAATGGCGACGCTGGTTGCAACATCATATTCCAGGTTACCCAACATCACCGTGCGGGCGCTGCGCATGCGCTCCACCATAACCAGCGTCAGGCTGAGCGCATTAGCCAGTAGCAGCCCAAGCAGCACGATAATTAGCAGCCGGGTCAGCAACGAGCGCGGCCAGAGGCTCATTCATTAACCTCCTTAATGGTCACCGGCATGGTGAAAACGTAGCCTTCACTACGAACGGTTTTAATGTAGGCCGGCGTTCGCGCATCTTCATTCAGACGCTGGCGGACGCGGCTCACCAACAGATCGATCGAACGTTCAAACAGTTCGGCATCTCGCCCCTGAGTCAGGTTCAGCAGCTGGTCGCGCGTCAAAACGCGTTGGGGATGGTCAAGGAAAACGCGCAGCAGGCGATATTCCGCACCGCTGAGCGCCACGATCGTGCCTTCCGGGTCGATAAGATGACGAGCAACGGTGTCGAGCTGCCAGTCGCCAAACTCAACCAGCCGCCCTGCTTCGGTGACCTGCAAATTGGGCGGCATCGTGCGAAAACGACGCATAATGGCTTTGATGCGCGCCAGAAGCTCGCGGGCAACAAAGGGTTTAACCACGTAATCGTCGGCACCCATTTCCAGCCCCAGGATCCGGTCCGTCTCTTCGTTGCGGGCCGTCAGCATCAGTATCGGCAGATCTTTATGCTTGCTGCTGCGCAGCTGTCGACACAGCGTCAGACCGTCTTCGCCCGGCATCATCACATCCAGCACAACCAGGTCGACGTGCTGTTTATTAAGCGCCGCATGCATCTCTTTCCCGTTCGCCGCGCCGGAGGCGTGATAGCCGGATTTAATGAGATAAGCGACAATCAGTTCACGAATATCCCTGTCGTCATCGACGACAAGGATATGATCAATATGCTCCACCGCAAGCTCCAGAATGAAGGGTAACGGATTGAAAATAGCACATTTTAAAGCGCGTCAGCGTCGACGACCGCTTTAACAAAATCCTGCGGATCTTCCTGGGGAGGATTGTGCCCGACGGTGGCACCAAAGGTTCGGTGCTCATATTTTCCGGTAAATTTGCTGGCATAGGCCGCGGGTGCAGGATGCGGCGCGCCGTTATTACCGCCCTCAATGGTGATCGTAGGCACGGTGATGTTTGGCAGCGTTGCCAGCTTCTGCTCGTAGCGGTCGTATTTATGTTCCCCTTTTTCCAGGCCTAAACGCCAGCGGTAATTGCTCAGCGTTACGGCAACGTGGTCTGGGTTATCAAGCGATTTGGCGCTGGCGTTAAAGGTAGCCTCGCTGAATTTCCAGTCCGGTGAAGCCTGGGTCCAGATCAGATGCGCGAAATCATGGGTATTTTTAGCATAGCCTTCCGCGCCGCGTTCGGTTGCGAAGTAGAACTGATACCACCACTGAACCTCGGCTTTCGGCGGCAAGGGCTGTTTGCCTAAGGCCTGGCTACCGATCAGATAACCGCTTACCGAGACCAGCGATTTAACGCGCTCCGGCCATAATGCGGCGACGATATCCGCCGTGCGGGCACCCCAGTCGTAACCCGCGAAAACGGCCTGCTTAATGTTCAATGCGTCCATCAGGTTAACCACGTCTTTCGCCATGGCGGAAGGCTGACCGTTACGCGGTGTTTTATCCGAGATGAACCGCGTGGTGCCGTATCCGCGCAGTGAAGGGACGATAACGCGATAGCCTTTAGCCGCGAGTGCAGGCGCCACGTCCGCATAGCTGTGAATATCGTAGGGCCAGCCGTGTAATAAAATCACCGGCTGCCCGGTTTTCGGTCCGATGTCGACATAGCCGACGTTGAGATCGCCAGCGTTAATCTGCTGAGGGTGATCAAATGCCGAGGCGAAGTTGTTGCCCGTGGCTTCAGCCTGGCAGGACATGACGGTGCCAAGAGAAACGGTCAGTGCAAGAGTCGAGTAAGCGAGTTTGCTAAACATGTTGATATCTCCGGTTGTGTACATTTCACGGGGATATAACAACATGCCACTGTATAGCGGATATGTGCGAAAGCGGGTTTATTGCAAGCCTGTGTATGTATCCGGGACGCTGATACAGTTTGATACAAACACAGGCGATCTGGCATTAAAGGGAGATGCGATAGCGGACGTAATCGTCAGCCTCACCATATTTATCATAGAGTTTACGCGCCGGGTTGCTCTCCCGGGTGACCCAATACAGTTTTGACCACCCTTCGCGCTGGCCTTCCGCAATCAAGGCATCTATCAGCGCCTTTCCTGCTCCCGCCCCGCGCTCTGCAGCATTCACAAACAGATCTTCCAGGTAGCAGATGGGTGCTGTCGACCAGGTGCCTTCATGCAGAATACACATCGCGAAACCGATAACCTGTCCATCCTTCTCTGCGACCCGGCAAAATAGGGGTGAGTTATCTGAGATCGCCCTTTCCCACGTTGATGCGGTAACAGATTCATCGAGGTAGCAATCATAAAAATGGGTATAGCCATCCCACAGCGGTCGCCACTGGGAATAGTCATCTGCGCGCAACAATCTTACCGTGACAGCCATGTGTTCCTCACATTTCAACGTGATAGCCATTTCAAAACAGCGTAAATCAGCACCCGCCATACGCGAGTGATGATGCTTTTCGCCCAGCGTGACAAAACCGAGCTTATGGTAAAACGACCGGGCGTTTGGCGTCGAATCGAGCAGCACGCGCGTAATTCCACGGCGGCGGGCTTCGTTGATCAGTGCCTCGACGATCCGTGTCGCCATTCCTTTACCGGATGCTGAAGGTAAGGTGAATATCGCCTCCAGGCTATGCGTATCAAGATCGAGATAACCCGTCGCCGCGATGTCACCCTTTTCATCCTCCACCACATAAAAGGGGTAATCTATGACCATTTTCCGATAATGTTCGGGCATAAGGTCGGGCGTCCAGCGCGCAATCACATCTGCGTCGTAACTGGTTTTACAGCCGTGACGAATCGACTGATTGCGAATATCCCAGAGTATTTCGGCTTCCTGCGGCTTAGCTTTTCGTAACGTCATACCTCCCCTTAACGGCTTTTTAACCGGATTTCACGTGCCAGTCTGGCAAGACGCTGAGTGCGACAATAGAGGGTAAACAGCACAAAACCTCTGCTATTCATCACCACCCGGCAAAGTAACAGGGCGAAGCATGCGATGACTATTGGCCAAAGGCTTCCGCCATGAGAAAACAGGAGATGTAGCGCCTGAACGAGGGTCATGACCAGTAGGATGATGAACAATGCCATAACGCCCAGCAAACCTGACGTCACCCCTCGGGCAAGAAGCACGCTACTCACAATGAGCGTGACAAGGATTATCAATGATGGTACGAAAAAACTCAGTGCATGATGTAAAGGCGACAAACCCTGCAACGTGTGGAGAAAAGGCAGAAGATTTAACGCAAATGCCACTAAAAACAGAGGTAACAGCGCCGCTATCGGGTAAGGATTTTGACGCGGAAGCTCGTCGAGAGGACGAGAAAAATACCGTTCCAGCTCGGGAGTGGAATGATTCAAAAGACGGGTATCACGACGAGCAATAGCTTCCTCAATCTCTTTGCCATGCTGCAGGAGATCCTGGAATACACGTCCGGTTAAAAAACTCAGAAATCTCATCAGAATACCGCCAGCGAAAAGCACAACTCATCAGAATGTGATAGTGATGAAAATACCAGAACGCAAACAAAAGCATAACGCTTAAATATGGAGATCCGCGGATGATGATACCGACGCTTACGACAGAACGCCTGCTGCTGAAACCGCTGGTTGCTGAAGATGCCGTCCAGATTCAAGAGCTGTATCCGCGCTGGGAAATCGTACGCTATATGGTTTCTTCGGTGCCCTGGCCCTACCCGGAAAACGGTGCGGAAAGCTATGTCAACAACGTGGCGCTGCCGGATATGGAAAAAGGGATTGCCTGGTTCTGGAGCATCCGGCGTCGTGAAGCGCCAGATCGTCTCATGGGGATTATCTGCCTCTACGACGTCGAGGATAACAACCGCGGATTCTGGCTGGCACCGGAGTTTCAGGGGAAAGGGTTTATGCGCGAGGCGAGCATTGCCGCGACGGAGTATTGGTTTAACACGCTAAATAAATCCGTTTTACGCGCCCCGAAGGCTGCCGCCAATAGCCGCTCCCGACGTATTTCAGACAGCAGCGGCTTGCGGTTAATCAGAACGGAAAAGAAAGCCTACGTCAGCGGAATGCTGGATTCCGAGCTGTGGGAGATCACCCGCGACGAGTGGAATGCCCGTCAGGTCAGCTGATAGTATTTATCCGGGAACAGCCTTTCCGGAATGTTCTCTTCATCGTTCATCTGCAGCAGATCGCGTTCCATCATGTTGCAGATGGCATCCAGCGGCAGATCGTTATCTTCGGTGCCAAACGGATCTTCCAGCTCTTCCGCCAGCGTATCCAGCGAGATAAAGGTATAGGAAATCAACGCGGAGACGAACGGCGTCATGTAGTGAAGATCCACAACCAGTGCAAACGGCAGCATGATGCAGAACAGATACACCGTGCGATGCAAAATCAGGGTGTACGCAAACGGCACAGGCGTTGTCGCGATGCGCTCGCAGCCTGACAGGACAATCGACATATCGTTCAGACGGTTATTCAGACTGTGGAACAGAATATCTGACAGCTGCCCGCTACGACGCCGTACGGCAAGCCACTCCCCCATGATCAGTAAAATACGGTTCGCCGGAGAGTTGGCGTCCATCACTTTACGTAAATCCTCTGCCGCCAGATAAGGTGAAAGCTGTTCTGCGTTTGTTTCCCGACGCAGCGTCATGCGTAAACAGTTGGCAAAGGCAATTTGCAGGCGCACAAACTCACCCAGATGTTTATCGTCGGGTAAGGTGTTTTTTACCTCGCGAAACAGCGAGCGTGCCGCTATCATCAGTTGCCCCCAGAGCTGGCGAGCCTCAACGTAGCGCGAATAACAGGCGTTGTTTCTGAAACCGAGAAAGATGGCGATCGCCACGCCAAGAATGCTAAACGGTGCGACGGTAAATTTGATGCCAAGCGAGGTGTACCACGGCAGCATCAGGATGACGGCGATGGAAAGCAGGAAGTTGAGCAACAAGCGGGTGTAGATTTTCGGCAGAACCGAACCGTGCCAGACAAATATCAGTTGTAGCCAGTGCTGTTTAGGACGAACAATCATAGTCAGTGTCAGAAAGGAAAAGAGCGTGGCTATTAAACGTGATCCCCCTCACGGTTGCAAGCATGTTAATGGAACATTGCATTTTCTTCACTGGCAAGCGTAAGCCGCACGGAGTTGAAGTGATTTTTTAAAAATCAGAGCAAATAGTATGTTGTAACTACTTAAGATCGTAAAAATACCCGACCGAAGCCGGGTAACCGTTTTAGCAAAGTGGTTTTACCGCTTCACGCATCCCCTGATGCAAAATGGTTTCAAGGTCTAACGTAACCTGTTCTACCAATCCCTTCACCTGCGTCAAATCCTGCTCCCAGTGATTGCTTTCACTCAGCACCGCCTCCACCAGTGAACGGGTATCGATCTGCTTATCGTGGTGCTGTGCCCAGAGTTGCTGATAGCGGGTCAACCAGTGTGCATCATCCTGTACCGGATAGCGTTCGCCGTGACGTTCCCCCCGGTAAAACGCAATCAACGCGGCCAGCGCAAACGTCAGACGCGCGGGCAATTGACCCGTCGCCAGCTGCCCCGCCAGCAGCTGCGGCAGGATACGCGTGCGGTATTTGGTCATCCCGTTCAGGGCAATCGACAGCAACTGGTGCTTGATGTAAGGGTTACGGAAACGCCCCGTCACCGCGCTGGCGAACGACGCCAGCTCTTCGCGCGGCAAATCCAACACAGGAATAATTTCCTCGTAAATCGCTTTTTCGACGAACGCACAAATCTCTGCATCGTTCATCGCTTCGCCAACCGTATCCAGACCAGCCTGGAAGGCCACCGGAACCAGCGCGGTGTGCGCCCCGTTCAGGATAGCCACTTTGCGCTCTTTGTACGGCTTAATGTCATCAACGATGAGCACGTTCAGCGGGAATTTATCCAGACGCAGTTCGGCGGCCAGTGATTTTGGCCCCTGAATCACGAACAGATAGAAATGTTCAGCGGTATCGATAAATCCATCGTGATAGCCAAGCTGAGCTTCCAGCGATGCCACTTCGTCACGCGGATAACCGGTGACAATACGGTCAACCAGCGTAGAGCAGAAGCTATTGGCATCGTTCAGCCACTGGATAAACGCCTGCGGCAACGCCCACTCCTGCGCATAGCGCAGCACCAGTTCGCGCAGTGCGTCACCGTTGTAGTCGATGAGCTCGCACGGAATGATAATCCAGCCTTTATCCGCTGCGCCGTTAAAGTGGCTAAAGCGTTCAAACAGCAGCCGTGTCAGTTTCGCCGGATAGCTTACCGCCGGGGCATCGTCGAACGTGTCAGCGGCGTGATAGCTGATACCGGCTTCCGTGGTGTTCGAGAAGACAAAACGCATATCGGGGTTGTGGGCCAGCGTCAAAAACGCATCATATTGATCGTAGACGCTGATTTCACGGTTAACGGAGCGGATAAGACGCGCATCGCTTACCGCCTCGCCCTTCTCATTCAGACCCCGAATGATGGTGGTATACAAACCATCCTGGGTGCTGAGCGACGGCGGGAAATCGCTCTGGATCGGGCGAACAATCACCACACCGGCATTAAGATCGGTATGCTCGTTTAACAGGTCGATTTGCCAGTCAACGAACGCACGCAGGAAGTTACCTTCGCCAAACTGAATGATACGTTCAGGGTAGAGAGCACCGGGGAAATCACGTCGGTTGAGTGTGTTCACATTGGGGTCCTTTTTCGATTAGTCATACAGCCTGATAAGATTGGTGCAATAACTTATCAAACCTTTCAGACCGGAACCCCTGTTTGGATCAACTCATCAGGCAATTGTGAAAAATAATCATAAGAATTTATAGAAAACGGATGTCGCCGTTATATCACCGTCTGGCATCAGGGCGTAACGCGGGATCTCCCCCACTTTTTGCCAGCCCGCCCGCTGGTAAAAGCTCTCTGCCCCGCTACCTGTGGAGGTATCCAGAACCAGAACCGACAGCCCTTTTTCGCGCGCAATCACCTCAAGGCTCTCCATCAATGCCATTGCCGCCCCTTTACGGCGGGCCTTTTCGTGAACCAGCAGTTTTGCGACATCCGCACGGTGCGGCTGATTTTCCGGCTGATCGGTGACGAGCTGCACCGTTCCAATAATGCCGTCCTGCTCATCAACGCACGCCAGTACGGTACGCTCATGGCGGCCAACGCTTTCCGCAATCCCGCGCCAGAACGTCCGCGCTTTGTCGTGACTAAAAGGCAGCATAAAGCTGACGGATGCGCCGCCGTTAACACAGTTTTCGAGGATATCGGCCAGCGCATCGATGTGGGACAGAATGTCGTCCGGTGAGAGGGTTTTAATATGCAGTGGAGAGTTCATGTTTTGTCCTTTTAATGAATCTCTCCAGATTGCTATTAACATTTCCGTAACGCAATAACCTACTAGATAGGATTTTGTTATCTCTCAGTATGTCTCTGCTGTTTCATGGCATACATTTTCCGATCCGCATTTTTGAGCCATTGCTGAATATCGTTGCCGTTATGGTCGAACTCGCTCAAGCCCCAGGAGAAATGCAGCGACCAGGGGTGCAATTGACGCGCGTTATAGCTCTCTACCTGTTCGATCAAATACTGCATGGCGATCCAGGCGCCCTGCTCATCCGTATCGGCAAACAGCACCGCGAACTCGTCGCCACCAAAGCGCACCAGCAGGTCGGCCTCGCGGAAAGAAGCCTGCATGAGGGAAGCCATCGCTTTCAATGCCTTGTCGCCCTCCTCGTGGCCGTAACGATCGTTGATCTCTTTAAAACGGTCGAGATCCAGCCATCCCAGGGTTAGCGGCTCCGCCCGACGTCTGGCGACAGAGAGGGTGAAACGAACAAACTGATTAAAGCCGCGCCGATTGTATAAACCGGTGAGTTCGTCGGTGGTTGCCGCGCTGACTGCGGCAAATTCATCTTCCGCCAGCGCGCCCAGGTCCCCTAATACGGCGAGATCCGCCGCGGAAAATTCACGTGGCGCGAAATCGATTAGGCAAAGCGATCCAACGCTCGCCCCGTCACGCAAGCGCAGCGGAAAACCCGCGTAGAAGCGAACCCTTGGGTCGCCTGCCACCAGCGGATTATCGGCAAAACGGTCGTCCTGAAGCATATCACTCACCACCAGCGGCGCTTCGCTGAGGATCGTATGACCACAAAAAGAGATATTGCGCGGAACGGTGTCAGGTGCCTGTCCGTCGGCGGATTTCACAATAAGTGAATGTTCATCAATGAGATTGACCATCGCCAGCGGCACCTGGAAAAAACGTTTAGCCAGACGCGTCAGCCGGTCAAATGCCACGGAATTGTCGATCTCAAGAAGGCCAGACTCGCGCAGCGAGTTCAGGCGTTCTGTTTCATTAGCGGGGGTTACAGGTGCTTTCATAACGTCTCCTGACGCTTTGCGTTATTAAAAGCGTAGCTTAAACAGAGACATTGTCAGTGTGCGAATATTCTGTTCTTGCCTTCACGCTTGGCATGGTAAAGGGCACTGTCGGCGGCCTGCAGCCAGTCGGCCACGCTGGTTGTGTCTCGCGTTGCGCAGGCAATGCCGATGCTGAGGGTACAATGCACGGCCTCTTGTGCCACATCCTTCATTACTGCCGCCGCGTCCATAATGCGGGTAGCCACAATCTGGGCCTCATCCACGCTGGTATCCGGGAGCAAAATGACAAATTCGTCGCCCCCCAGACGCGCTGGGGTATCGGTAGGGCGAGTGGCCAGATGCAGGATCTTCGATACCGTCGCCAGCATCGCGTCGCCCACCTTGTGGCCAAAGCGGTCATTTACATCTTTAAAGTTGTCGATATCAATAAACATCAAAGCAGATTCACGGCACGTCTGACGAAGTTTATTCAGTTCATTATCGATACGTTTTTCCAGCAGACGACGGTTGGCGATATCCAGCAGCGGATCCATCATGGCGATCCGTTCCAGCTCGCGGCTTTTTATCCGTAAACGCTGCGCAATGCTGTCGGTCAGCATGCTCATGGCCAGCATGTAGATGGCGATCAGCGGTAAGGTGGCAAACATTGTCCGCTGGGAAACAACACCGTCTACCTCCATCCCCTGCGTCAGCCAGGTCAACAGGAATACGCCCAGCATCAGAGCGGCGGCCTTTTTCAGCAGCGTAATACCGCCTGCAGAAAGCCTGTCTGAAAGCAATATGGTCGCAATCACGACCGACGTAAGCGGATTAACCGCCATCATCGCGATCCAAAAGCCACCGGCGCCTGCATCCAGCACCAGGTGCTGGTGCTCGGTCGCCAGGGGCGTCGGTGAACGACGCGCCCGCAGCCAGGCCACCGTTGGCCAAATAAAGGCATTCGCCCCTAGCAGTATCATCAGCCAGACCGAGCGATGGTGTTCAATCAAAACGGACAGGACAGGAATAAAACAGAGAAATGTGCCGAGTAAACGCATTAGATACATACGTTTGACAAACCGACGACCGGGTAAGCGAGGCTGGGTGCTAAGTTTGTCAGTGGCATTCATACTAAGATTTTTCCGATATGTTTCTTGCGGTATCTTATTGAGCTTAAAAATACCTAGCAAGCAATTTATCTTTTAATCATATATATCAAGGCCGCTTTCTCCCGGTATGGGGATATACAACACGATAATCCTACGTCTGCGTCAGCCATTCATTTGTATGACCAGCCAGTGATGGATCACGGTGACGATATAGTGCTGCTGCTGCGCCGTAAGCTCGACGCCCTGCGGAATGCTGTGCCATTTTGCCAGGCAGCCACGACAGCACGTGGCGGTGGCGTGCTGGGCAATAAACACCGGATGCCCACGCATCGGCGTTTGCTTACCGTCATTCGCGGGATGGGCCGGGGCAAGGCGCTGAGCTACAAAATCCGCCGCATGGCGATCGATGGTCTCAGCCCCTTTTTCCCAACAGTATTGCCGCTCTTTCGGCCCCAGTCGAAAGCGTGACCGAAACGTTGAACGCGACAGGCGCGCAAATAACGGATCCAGGTTCGACATCAGTAAACCGAGCGCCCCAACCGTTGGGTCAGTTTTTCCAGCGCCGCCACACCTGCCAGTGAATTTCCCGTTTCATCGAGCTCCGGGCTCCAGACGGCAATTGCCATCTCGTGGGGAACGATGGCCACGACCCCGCCACCCACGCCGGATTTTGCCGGTAAGCCGACGCGCCAGGCGAACTCTCCGGCATTCTGGTACATCCCGCTGGTTGCCATCAGGGCGTTCACCTGACGGGCCTGCATCGGCGACACCACCTCCTGATCGAGATGGGGTGCATGCCCCTGATGCGCGAGGAACAGGAACGTTTGCGCCAGTTCAACACAGTTCATTTCGAGCGCACAGTAATGGAAGTAGTTTTGCAGAACGGTCGCCACATCGTTGTGGAAATTGCCAAAGGATTTCATCAGCCAGGCTATCGCCGCATTGCGCGCCGAGTGTTCAAACTCCGAGCGCGCAACCACCGGATCGTAGGCAATGCTCTGCACGCCAGAAAGCTGGCGCACGATTTCGAGCATTCGCTGGCGAGGCGCGCTGAGGCGGCTTTGCAGCATATCGCACACCACCAGCGCCCCGGCATTGATAAAAGGATTACGCGGTTTACCCTGTTCCATTTCAAGCTGCAGCAGCGAGTTAAACGGCTGGCCGGAGGGATCTTTCCCCACACGTTGCCAGAGCTCGTCTTCTTCATACTGACGCATTGCCGCCACCAGGCTCAGCACCTTTGAGATGGACTGAATCGAGAATCGCTCGGTCGCATCACCGGCCTGGAAACGCTGTCCGTCTACCGTGCAGATGGCAATACCCAGCTTATTGCCGCTGACCGAGGCCAGCGCCGGAATATAGTCGGCAACCTTCCCCTTTCCGATTAACGGACGGACCTGCGCCAGAATGTCGTCCAGCATCTCATTATGGATAACCGCAGCCACACTTTGCTCCTTGCCCTCAGGCTAAAACGGGCTGCGAGTATAACAGAGGCTGATATATTGCGTCAGGCAGGAAGACGAAAACGCGAGACGGCTTCCAGCAAATTATCGGACTCCTGATGCAAACGCGCAGAGGCATTCGACGCGTCAGACACCAGCGCATCCGTCTGCCGCGATACCTGACTCAGGGCGTGAAGCTGGCGAGTCATCCGATGAATACTCTCCCCCTGGCTCAGCGTGGCGTCGGAGATGTCATTCAGCAGGCTGCTCAAATTCGCCACCAGCCCGGTTACCTGCTGCAGGTTATCTTCCAGCCGGGTAACCGCTTTTGAGCCATCGTGAATGCCCTGCAAAGAGTGGTTGATCAGTTCCTGAATGGTCTGCGTAGAATGACTGCTTTTGCGCGCCAGCAGCCCCACCTCACGGGCGACCACGGCAAAGCCGCGCCCCTGATTGCCCGCATGTGCCGCTTCAATGGCCGCGTTCAGGGCAAGAATATTGGTCTGGAACGCCACGCTGTCGATCATCGCTACGATCCCGCGCATCTCAGAGGATCGGTCGACGATCGCCTGCATGGAGGCATTCACCGTAGACATCATCTGGTCGCCGCCTGCCGCAGCCTGTCGCGCCTCATCCGCGCGGGCGCTGGCGAGTTTCGCATAGCCGGTGTTGCCTTCAACGTGCGTTTCCAGCGCGGCGATATTCGCCGTGACGTCCTCAAGCTCTTTCGCCTGACGTACCGACTGCTGATACAGCTTCTGATTCCCCTGCGCCAGGGAGCCAATGTTCTCAACCATCGAGGTCGTGGCGTGGCTGACCTGTGATACCAGCTGCTGTAGCCCGTGCTGCAGGGTATGAACACTGCCGCTGAGCTGACCAATCTCCCGGTTGAAGCAGGCTACGCCTGGCGGTGTACCGGACAGATCGCCCGCAGAAAGCTGGTTGATATGCGCAATCAACCGACGCAGCGGCGTAATGACCCACTTCGCCATCCCGAACCAGACCAGAATGGCAATCACCAGCAGAACGACGGGTGCAAAGAGGAATAGCGTTTGCAGACCTGAAAGCTGCGCCACCAGCGTTTGCCGCCCTTGCAGGGCCTGTTTCTCGCTCAGCTGCTGGTAACGCGCATAGTTATCGTTAAAGTCGGTCTGAAACGCCTGAGCGGGAACAGCAAAAAAGGCATCAATGGCGTTCGTTTTAATCAGCCCTTCCGCCTGCTCTTTAAGAGCACCGTAGAAAAGCTGATAGCTGTTCACCAGCGCCTCGTCTTTCGCCGGATGGAGTGCCAGCCACGCCGTCCATGCCTGATGAGAGTCATCCAGCGCCTTTTGCGCCTCGTCCATCAGACTGTGCCAGCTACCTTCCGAGCCGGTCTCCTTATCCTGCATAAACCAGACGCCGGAACGGTTAAGCAAATCGCTTGCAGCCAGCAGGGAAACGCGCGCCTGATCCAGCTTGCCCTGCTGCTGATACGCCAGCTGGTTATGCTGTTCGTTGCGCTGGGCTTCTTTCAGGGAGGCGGTGAGCAGAAGCGTGGAGGAGAGTTGCAGTGCGGAGAAAAGCCCAATAATACAAAAAATGCCGGCCAGCAGACCAAATTGACGGGGGATGACGCGCTGCGCAATACGGCGAAAAATTTGCGTTAGGTTCATAATTTTCTTCTGTAACAATACGTTAGTCGCGAGCGAGTCTACGAAACGAAAATGACAGAACCATTGCAGAATAATGACAGAAGGCGGTGAGGGTTGTGTAGGCCGGGTGAGACGACGTCGCCACCCGGCAAAAACTTACACGCGGTCTTTCCAGACCGTTTGCACGTTACAGAACTCGTGCAGGCCGAAATGTGAAAGCTCACGACCGAAGCCGCTCTTCTTCACGCCGCCAAAGGCCACCCGGGCATCGCTGGCGCTGTAGCCATTGATGAACACCCCGCCGCACTCCAGCTCGCGAGAGAATGTCTCCGCCAGCGCGTCGTTCGCGGTAAAGACAGTGGCAGACAGGCCGAAATCGCTGTCGTTAGCCAGCGCTAACGCCTGCTCCGCATCACTGGCGATCGTAATCGCCGCCACCGGGCCAAACAGCTCCTGGCGAAACGCGGTCATGTTCGGGGTAACGTTGCCGAGTACGGTGGGCGCGTAGTAGTTACCCTCACCAGCCAGTTTCTCTCCGCCCAGCAGCAGGGTCGCCCCTTCCGCCAGCGTCGCCTGCACCTGCTGATCCAGTTCATCTCGCAGATCGAAGCGCGCCATCGGGCCAAGATAGTTCTCTTCCGTTTCCGGCGAGCCCATCTTCAGCGCCGCGACCGCGTCAACAAAGCGTTGGGTAAAGGCAGCAGCCACACCCTCTTCCACGATAAAACGTTTCGCCGCCGCGCAAACCTGTCCGGTATTTTGATAGCGCCCCGCCACGGCAGCCTTCACCGCCAGATCCAGATCGGCATCGTTCAGGACGATAAAGGGATCGGAACCGCCCAGCTCCAGCACGCATTTTTTGAGCGCCGCGCCCGCCTGAGCGCCAATTGCCGCCCCGGCACGCACGCTGCCGGTGACGGTAATCGCAGCGATACGGCGGTCGTTAATGGCCTGGCTGACGCCGTCGTTGGTGGCGTTTACCCAGCCAAACACGCCCTGCGGAAAACCGGCATCCGCAAAAATCTGCGCAATCAGATCCGCGGAGCCAAGCACGTTCGGGGCGTGCTTCAGCAGGTAGCTGTTCCCCGCCAGCAGGATCGGGACCGCGCCGCGCAGCACCTGCCAGAGCGGGAAGTTCCACGGCATGACCGCCAGAATCGGTCCCAGCGGACGGTACTCGATAACCGCGTTGCGATCTTCGACCAGCGTGGGTTCAGCATTCAGCATTGCCGGGCCATGTTCGGCATACCAGTCGCACAGGCTGGCGGATTTAGCCACCTCGGCGCGCGCCTGCAGAATGGGTTTACCCATTTCGCGGGACATCATCCGCGCCATCTCTTCACCGCGGTTACGCAAAGCAGCGCCCAGATCGCGCAGCTTCTGGGCGCGATGGGAAACGCTTTCGCGACGCCACAGGCGATAGCCCGCATCGGCCTGAGCAATAGCGCGTTCTACATCGTCGGCTGTCGCCCAGGGATACGTGGCCAGGGTTTCGCCCGTCGCCGGGTTAACAGAGCGTGCATGAGTAGCAGATGAAAGGGTCATGATGTTCTCCTCGCAATAACAGTTGATTCATTGTGGCCCACTCTGCTATTTCTTAAAAATGAATAATACTGACCACCTTATTCACGAATCGAGAACGCTATGGACTTAACTCAGCTTGAAATGTTTAACGCCGTCGCGCTAACCGGCAGCATCACCCAGGCGGCGCAGAAGGTGCATCGCGTGCCGTCGAACCTGACCACCCGCATCCGCCAGCTTGAAGCGGATCTCGGCGTGGAGCTGTTTATCCGCGAGAACCAGCGTTTGCGCTTATCGCCGGCCGGGCATAATTTTCTGCGCTACAGCAGGCAGATCCTGGCGCTGGTTGACGAGGCGCGGATGGTCGTGGCCGGGGACGAACCGCAGGGGCTGTTTGCCCTCGGCGCGCTGGAGAGCACCGCCGCCGTGCGCATCCCGGAGAGTCTGGCGCAGTTTAACCAGCGCTATCCGCGCATTCAGTTTGCACTGTCCACCGGGCCATCCGGGACGATGATTGATGGGGTACTGGAAGGTACCCTGAGCGCCGCATTTGTCGACGGGCCGCTATCCCATCCGGAGCTTGAAGGGATGCCGGTTTATCGGGAAGAGATGATGCTTGTCACGCCCGCCGGGCATGCTGAAGTCTCAAAAGCCACCCAGGTCAGCGGCAGCGATGTTTACGCTTTTCGCGCGAACTGCTCCTATCGCCGACATCTGGAAAGCTGGTTTCATGCCGACAGAGCCACGCCGGGGCGTATTCATGAGATGGAGTCGTATCACGGCATGCTCGCCTGCGTCATTGCCGGGGCGGGCATCGCATTAATGCCCCGATCCATGCTGGAGAGCATGCCGGGGCACCATCAGGTTGCAGCGTGGCCGCTGGTGGAAAACTGGCGCTGGCTCACCACCTGGCTGGTGTGGCGGCGCGGGGCGATGACCCGCCAGCTTGAAGCCTTTATAGCGCTGCTAAACGAACGTCAACCACCAGCGCCTTCTCCATAAACAGGCTCAGCGGATCCTCGACGTACGGGGCAAACGCCGGACGCAGTTCGTATCCGCACTGCTGATACAGACGGATAGCGGCATGCTGTTTGATCCCCGTCTCGAGCCGGACGGTATGGCATTCCCGGCTCAGGGCTTCATCCTCAAGGGCGGCCAGCAGCTTTTCCCCCAGATGTTGCCCGCGGTGCGTCGGGTCGATATAGACCCGCTTCATCTCCCCCGTGCCGTCACCGTTCAGCACCACGGCGCCACACCCTACGGCATTGAGCTGCTGGTCGCGAATAATCATTAAAATCAGCGATGCGTCCGGCAGATTAGCCAAATCGAGCAGGTGGTTGCTTTCGGCGGGATAGAGTTCGCTCTGATAGCGGTCAAGGGCCGCGATCAGATTAAGGATGTCCGGATGACGGGCAGATTCAGAGGTGATGGAATACATGGCAGGCTCCTTGCTATTTTTCTTTTAACATAGCGCAGGCCTGCCAGGGTGCTACATAGTATTAACTTATGTCATGACGCCAGCGTCAGTTGAACATCAAGCGCCCTCAGCTCGGCCTGTGTCGTCTCATCCAGCCTGCTGTCCGTGACGATATCCGTCAGAGTATGCAGATGTGCCACGTTAAACAGCGACCAGGCACCGTACTTTGAACTGTCCGCCAGCAGTACGCGGCGCTTAGCGTTGGCGATCAAATCGCGTTTTAATGCTGCCTTCTCTTCCGTTGGCGAGGTGATCCCTCGGGTCATATCCCAGCCGTTACAGCTGACGAAAGCCACGTCCGGCCATACGTTTTGCAGCAAGCGACGCCCGTGCTCGCCGATGCACGACTGGCTCGAATCGTCGATACGGCCACCAATAATCGTCACTTCAATCTGACGGAATTCCGAGAGAAACAGCGCAATATGCAGGTCGCTGGTAATAACGCGCAGCGGCAGGTGCGTCAGTTGACGCGCGAGTTCAATCATCGTGGTGCCCGCATCCAGCACGACGGCATCCCCCGCCTTAACAAAGCTGGCCGCCACGCTGGCAATAGCATGTTTCTCCGCCAGACTTCGCTGCATTTTTTCGTGCGTCGTGGGCTGGGAAGGAATAAACCGGTTAAGGGTAACGCCGCCGTGGGTACGGCTAATGACGCCCTCCTGGTCGAGCTTAATCAGGTCGCGGCGGATGGTCGCCGGTGAAGCCTCGGTGATTGCCACCAGCTGATCCACCGTCACCAGATTGTGCCCTTTCAGGTAATCCATTATCTGCTCTAACCGGTTATATCCCTTCATATCATTCCCGTGTAATTTGCATAGCCAACTGGATAGACACCGTCATGCTCTCAGACTTCGCTTTGCCGGTCCACGCAATATCAAACGCGGTGCCGTGGTCTGCAGAGGTACGGATAAACGGCAACCCGGCGGTGATATTCACCCCGTCGTAGAAGCCGAGTAATTTTAACGGAATATGCCCCTGATCGTGATACATCGCAACGACCATGTCATACATTCCTTCGTGGCATTGCATAAATACCGTATCCGGCGGACAAGGTCCGGTGACGTTTAGCCCCTGCGCTTTCATCACCTCGACGGCGGGGCCGACAATCTTGATCTCTTCATCACCAAACAGGCCGTTCTCACCCGCATGCGGGTTCACACCTGCAACAGCAATGCGCGGATGATCGATTCCCACACGCTTCAGGAAGGTATCGGCAATACCGATCACGGTTTTTACCCGATCCTGACTGAGCGTATCAAGGAATTTGCGCAGCGCGATGTGGGTGGTGATGTGAATCACCTTGAGTTGATCGGTATACAACACCATGGCGTAATCTTTACTGTCTGTAAGATGTGCCAGCAGTTCCGTGTGGCCCGGATAGTGATGTCCGGCCAGATGCAGAGCCTCTTTATTGAGAGGTGCCGTTGCTATCGCCTTTACCTCACCCGCCATCGCCAGTTCGGTGGCTCGCTTCACGCAGCGATAAGCCAAATCCCCGGCCTGAGCCTGAACAACTCCCGGCTTTAACCCATCAGGATCCGCCAGCGGTTCGTCCAGCACGTTAATCACACCGGGCAAGAACCGCGCATCGCTGACTTTCTCAATCACACGCATATCGGCTTGCGCGGTGATCCCTTGCTTAAGCACCCGCTGTAGCGTACGGGCGCAGCCCACCACGACAACGGGTGAACCCGATAGCTCGCCGTCGGTAAGGGATTTGATAATGATTTCCGGGCCAATACCCGCCGGGTCACCCATGGTTACAGCAATAATATTAGTCACTCATTCTCTCCTCGATAAAATGCAAAACCTCGCGCAGCGTCTCTTCCTTTCCGAAGCCCCCTGCTTTGGTCATTACCGGCCGATGCCAGGCACAACCCAAAAATCTGCCGTAAGGTACGCACTGTGCAATGCGTCCCGTGATCTCAAAACCTTGTGCCGCAAGCGCGCTGGCAACGGCCATGGCCACATCGCCACCTGAAACATACAGCGCATCCGGTGCCTGCCTTTCCAGCACTTCACGGGTCAGCGTTCCCAGATAAGTGCAAATCTTTTCACCCAGCGCCGCGCGGGTCATTCGATGTTGACTGCAAATATCTTCAACGCGATGTCGGGACTCCCGATCCGTACAGGTATGCACAATGCAGTGATGACCCGCCTGAAGCGCCTGAATTATCCGAACGAAGGCGTCTACCGTTGTGCCGTTAAGAATGTCGTTAACATCAATGAACACCCGCGACACGCCAGGTGCGTTGAGCGCAAACGCAATCTGACGCTGCGCGATTTCACTCATCGAGCCGACGACGGCCAGCAGCTGTTTGCGCCGGACCGGTGCAAGATGACGCGCCAGCGCATCGCACAACCCGGCGGATCCGACCAGCAGCGGCGTCTGCTCGCAGGTCAGCGCGGCGGCAATAACGGCATCCAGCTCCCCCTCCGTCTCTGCATCCACAATCAGCACGCCGTCCCCTTGCGCCAGCGCGGTTTCCAGGTCGTGTACGGTCACGGATTTGCCCGCCAGTCCGGAGAAGAGATCAACAATGTCAGCAGAAGGCACCGGCGTTTTCGGGTCGCTGGCAAATTCGGTTTCATTTACCGGGATACCGTCCACCAGACACTGGCCGTGTCGGGTAATGCGCCCGGCTGCGGGGTACGCTGGCGCAATAATAATCTGCCGTTTACCGCTCAGTGCCTGAAGGGCGGCGGTTTCCGCTCCCACGTTCCCGCGCAGCGTGGAATCAACCTTCTTAATCAGCCACCGCGCGTTCACGACATCCGCCCCAAGCCGCGCAATTTTTTCAGCCGCCTCTGATGCCCCCATCGCCCGTGATTCGGTATTGATAACCAGCGCATCGGTGGGTTCAGTAAAAACTGACTGGAACGCCACGCAGACCTTTTTCCCGCGAAGCGCCAGGCTGACGCCCGCATCGTTTGCGCCAGTAAAGTCATCTGCGACGACCACCACCTCTCTGTACAGATTGTTTTTTATCATCCCCACTCCGGGTCCGTTTATCCTGTTAATGATTATATTCAATCATGATTGATTATATGTGAGCAAGATCAAGTTAATCAGTTTGCGAATAAATTATAAATTTAGCCACACGATGACCATAACTGATCTGAATTGAGCGAAATCAATCATGACCACCAGGACAGGAGAAAAATGTGGTAACCATCAACAGCACAATTATCAGCGGCGCTGGCGCTATTCCCGCCATCAGGCCGCTGCTTAACGGTAAAGAACACATTTTGCTGGTCACAGACGGCAATATTTCACGTCTGGAGGCAGCAAAGCAGATCCGGACCCTTCTTGAAGAGGACAATCGCAGCATCACGATTATTGATAATGTGCCGCCGGAACCTTCACACCACGATGTCAGCCAGGTACTCGGCGGGTTAACGTCTTGCACGTTCGATTTGATCGTGGGGATCGGTGGCGGCAGCGTGCTGGACGTCGCGAAGTTACTCTCCGTACTGTGTCATCCGCAGTCCCCGGGGCTGGATACCCTGCTGGCCGGGACAAAACCCGCAGCGCGGATTTCCTCCTTGCTGATCCCCGCTACGGCCGGTACTGGCTCCGAAGCCACGCCAAACGCAATTCTGGCGATACCGGAACAGAATACGAAAGTGGGGATTATCTCCCCCGTGCTGCTGCCGGATTACGTCGCGCTCCTGCCTGAACTCACTACCAGCATGCCCCCGCACATCGCCTCGTCGACGGGTATTGATGCGTTGTGCCACCTGATTGAATGTTTCACGTCCACGGTTGCCAACCCGGTCAGCGATAATGCCGCGCTGACGGGACTGTCTAAGCTGCTCAACAACATTGAAACAGCCTGTGCCGAACCGGGTAATCTGGTGGCGAAGCTGGAGATGCTGTGGGCGTCTTACTACGGCGGGGTTGCCATTGCACATGCAGGCACACATCTGGTTCACGCCCTTTCCTATCCTCTGGGCGGTAAATATCACCTGCCGCACGGCGTGGCTAACGCCATTCTGCTGGCACCGTGCATGCGCGCAGTGCGTCCCCATGCGGTGACAAAGTTTGCTCAGGTCTGGGATCTCGTGCCCGGCGCGGATACCACCCTGTCGGACGAGGATAAATCCCACGCGCTGGTGACGTACTTTGCGTCGTTGGTTCGCCGCCTCAACCTGCCGGATAACCTTGAGTCGCTGGGCGTACCGCGAGAAGACGTTGCTTCCCTCAGTGAGGCCGCGCTTAACGTTAAACGCTTAATGAATAATGCCCCATGTCAGCCAGACCGTGACGAGGTGCAGGCAATCTATCGGACACTGTTTCCCCAACATTAATATCGAAGGAGTGAGAAATGCGTAACACTATAAAGGGCGTACTGACGGCCATCGTCACCCCCTTTGACGCGGACGGCAACCTGAACTTACCGGGACTCACGCGGCAGATCGCGCGCCAGCTGGATGCCGGTAATGGCATCTTTTGCGGAGGGACCAACGGCGAGTTTTTCGTGCTGAGCGAAGAAGAAAAACTGGCCGTCACCCGGCACTGCGTTGAAACCGTGGCGGGACGCGCGCCCGTTGTGGCCCATGCAGGAGAAATATCCACCCGCCAGACCATCCGTCTTGGCAAACAGATCGCCTCACTGGGTGTGGATGCCGTGTCGGTCATAACCCCTTACTTTGTTCCCCTAAAGCAAGACGAGCTCATTACGCACTATACGGCTATTGCCGATGCGCTGAGCGTGCCGATTTATCTCTACAACATTCCAGCGAGAACCGGTAACACCATTGAGCCCGACACCGCTCGCGCGCTGGCGGAGCATCCCAATATTATCGGTATTAAAGACAGTGCCGGTAGTTACGAGAGCCTGAGCGGATTCCTCACTGCGGTGAAAGACATTGACGGATTCGACGTGCTGAACGGCCCCGATTCGCTGATCCATCAGGGCTTTGTCGATGGCTGCTCCGCCTGTATTTCCGGACTGGCGAACGTGGCACCTGAAGCCATTAACGCCATCTGGTCACGCTTTAATGCGGGTGACATCGACGGTTCCCGCCGGGCTCAGGAAAGCGTCACCCAGCTTCGCACGGAGTTATACCGCGTCGCGTTTTCCCCCGCCGCAGTCAAAAAAGCGCTGCAGATCATGGGAGAAGACGTTGGAGAAAGCCGATACGCCGTGGCGTTTAACGCGCAACAACTGCAACAAATACGCCAGATAGTGACAGCGTCACTGATTTAACCGGCGTCAGTTTCGTCAATAAGAATACCGGGTGCCTGAGGTGCCCAGGATTCACTCGCCCTGAAGAGAGGCAAAGATGAATAATTTTACCGCTGAAGATACCCTAATCATTGTCGGCATCGTGATTGTCTACATTCTGTTCACGACCTGGCTAACCTTCCGGATCCGCAGTAAAAACTCCGGTGATTTCATGGAAGGTTCCCGCGCAATGCCAGCATTTATTGTCGGGATCCTGCTCATGTCTGAATATATCGGCGCAAAATCCACTATCGGCACGGCGCAGGCCGCGTATGAAGACGGATTTGCGGCCTCGTGGTCCGTCATCGGTGCGGCGATTGGCTTTCCGCTGTTTGGTCTGTTGCTCGTCAAGCGCATCTATAACACCGGGAAAATCACTATCTCCGGTGCCATTGCCGAAAAGTACGGTAACAGCACCAAAAATATTATCTCCATCATCATGATCTACGCCCTTCTGCTGGTTAACGTAGGGAACTACGTCAGCGGTGCGGCGGCCATCTCCACCGTATTGAAGGTCAATTTGCCCGTTGCGGCGTTTATTACCGCTATCGTCAGCACCTTCTATTTCGCCTTTGGCGGCATGAAGGGGGTGGCATGGGTGACGGTGCTGCACAGTGCGCTGAAATACTTCGGCATTTTGGTCATTATGGGCTTTGCGCTGTCTAAGACGGGCGGCTTCACGCCAATGGTTGAAAATATGCCGGACTTCTACTGGACCTGGGATGGCAATATCGGCGCATCAACCATTTTCGCCTGGCTCATCGGCACCATTGGTTCCATCTTCTGTACCCAGTTTGTGATTCAGGCCATCTCCTCCACCAAAGACGTGAAATCGGCCAAACGCTCTACCTGGGTCGCGTTCTTCTTCTGTCTGCCGATTGCGCTGGCCATCGCGGTAATCGGCGTGGCGGCTAAATACCTGCACCCGGAGATTAACAGCCTGTATGCGATGCCGATTTTCCTGCAGGATATGAACCCGTGGCTGGCCGGTCTGGTCACCACCTCTCTGGTGGCGTCTATTTTCGTCAGCGTCAGTACCGTTGCGTTGGCTATCGCCTCTCTGGTGGTCAAAGACTTTTACGTGCCGATGCGCAACCCGACGCCGGAGCAGGAGTTTAAGGCCACCCGCTGGATCTCTCTGCTGATTGGTTTCCTGCCGTTGATTTTTGTTCTGCTGGTGCCTGAAGTCCTGAAACTCTCGTTCTTTACCCGCGCCATTCGCCTGTCGATTTCCGTGGTGGCCGTTATCGCCTTCTACGCCCCGTTCTTCCGCAGCACCCGTGGGGCTAACGCTGGCCTAATTGGTGCCTGCGTCGTCACGTCGGTCTGGTATCTGCTTGGCGATCCGTTTGGTATCAACAATATGTATATCGCTCTGCTGACCCCAGCCGTCATTATGGTGATAGAGCGGCTTATTCCGGGCAAAGCGAACGCAAAAGCGCCCACCCCTGCAGAAAATAATGGAGTTTGATATGTCTGTAACCGTAACCCGCGACGGGATTGTTCGTCCGCACCCGCAGGACACACACATGGAGGCTGCCATGCTGCCTTCCTCTTGCCCACAAAACCATGCGGCAAATCTGCTGCCGCTGCCGGATGGCGCGCTAATGTGCGTCTGGTTCGGGGGAACGCAGGAAGGCATTGCGGATATCTCCGTATGGGGTTCGCGCCTGGCACCGGGCAGCCAGCAGTGGAGCGCCGCGGTTAAACTCTCGAACGACGCAACGCGCTCCGAGCAAAACCCGGTCCTCTTCCTTGCCCCGGACAACGTGCTGTGGCTGCTGTGGACCGCTCAGATTTCCGGCAATCAGGACACGGCGATTGTGCGCTATCGCCAGTCACTGGATTTGGGTCAAACCTGGGGCGACATTGATACTCTTCTCGATAAACCGGGCACTTTTATCCGCCAGCCGATAGTGGTGCTGGAAAACGGCAACTGGCTGCTGCCGGTGTTTTACTGCCGTACGCGGCCGGGGGAGAAATGGGTAGGTAACGACGATATCAGCGCGGTGAAAGTCTCGGAGGATCGCGGAAAAACCTGGCGTGATGTTGTGGTGCCCGAAAGCCTGGGCTGCGTGCATATGAATATTACCCCGCTTCACAACGGCACCCTGGTGGCGCTGTTCCGCAGCCGCTGGGCGGACAATATTTATTACAGCCAGTCAACGGACGGCGGCGAAAGCTGGTCCGTACCGGAGCCGACGGCGCTACCCAATAACAACTCCTCCATTCAGGTGACGACGCTTGCGAGCGGTGAGCTGGCGCTGGTGTTCAATCACATGAGCGCCGCCGGTGCGCTTGAGCGCCGGGCGTCTCTCTACGATGAAATTGATGATGGTGATGGCCGTAAAGAGCCGGTCGTCACCCACGGTCGGGCAGCCTTCTGGGGGGCGCCGCGTGCGCCGATGACCGTCGCCATTTCGCCGGACGGCGGGAAAAGCTGGCCGTGGCAGCGTAACCTGGACGAGGGGGATGGTTACTGTATGACCAACAATTCCATGGAAAAACTCAATCGCGAATTTTCCTATCCCAGCATCAAACAGGGATCTGAAGGCAATATCCATATCGCTTACACCTACTTCCGTCAGGCCATCAAATACGTGCGGGTGACGCCAGAATGGGTCAAGGGGCTAATATGATTATCGGGCATCTCAACGCCCTGCCACTGGCAGGGCTACCGACGGCGTTATACGCCCTGCTTTCCCGCCCGGAGTGCACGCTTCCGGCGCTTATGGCGCGCGCGGATGGTCGCTGGCAACCGGAGAATAGCGACTGGTTTTGCCATATCGGGCCAGCCAGAACGCAGCCGCGTAACGAGCGGCACACGGAGTACCATCATCAGTGGGCAGATATTCAGGTTGTGTTAGCAGGCGAAGAATATATTCACGCCGGAGCACTTCCCATCGGGCAGCCGGGTGATGAAGAGCGCAAGCCGGATCTGTTTATTGCCTCCGCCGCTGAACACAGCGTTGCTATCCGTCTGGGTGCGGGTGATTTTGCCGTCTTTTACCCTGGTGAGCCCCATCAGGCGCTCTGTGCTGCTGCGTCGCCCATGACCGTGCGCAAAGCGGTATTCAAAATTCCCCGCACGATGCTGGAGGTATGAGATGCGCCATGCTGTCGTTACCGGAGCCAGCTCGGGCATTGGTGAGGCGATCGTTAAACGTCTGCTGGCTGAAGGCTGGCAGGTGACCGGACTAAGCCGACGCCCCGTCACGCTGGAAACACCCAGCTTCACCAGTTTGAGCGTTGATATCAGTAAGCCTGACGCGCTGATAGCCGTATTGCAGCCGCTCCCTCCACCTCACGCGGTGATCCATGCCGCCGGAATGATGGCTGCCGCGCCTCTGGGGCTGCTGGAGCCTGCTACGGGTGAGGCGCTCTGGAGACTGCACGTGCAGGCATGTGAAGTGCTGTTTAACCACTTCGCACCCTGCATGGCATCCGGAGGACGGCTGGTGGCAATAGGCAGCAGAACGTCACGCGGCGCAGCAGGACGTTCCCAGTATGTCGCCACCAAAGCGGCGCTGGTTGGAATGATCAGAAGCTGGGCAGCC
>ENA-OWLM01000025-OWLM01000025.1-metagenome-genome-assembly--contig:-NODE-25-length-56277-cov-5.560848_pt1 | contig 56277 bp, 74 predicted proteins | sample MGYA00245349_ERZ651102 | MGnify/ENA primary metagenome ERZ651102 (study PRJEB26857, sample SAMEA4031759) | metagenome | biome: human; feature: oral; material: saliva | place: Philippines | collected 2014 | study... | reverse complement strand
AAATCAGCAGAATTTTGTTCTTCCTCTCTATTATGTGCCATGTAAATCCTGCGAATCCTAAAATTAACCCGCGGGGATATCCAATCACGCGGTCTCAGGTTTTCTTACTTTTGAGAGTTCCGTGATTGATAGAAATTGTTTGAGCATCAGGATATTTGTCTTGAATCTCAAGCGCATCTACATAGTCCTTAGGCATGTCATCAACGATTTGAGTAATATCCCCAACCTTGATAATTTTCTTAAGTCCATCGACTGCAATTTTATCATAGTAAGAGAAATCAACATCTTCATAATCGAATTCAGAAGTTTGCTTGAATAAATATCCTTTTGTTCCTGCGATAGATTTAAAGTTTTCGTTATCTTCAGTCCACATACATTCTCTTCCAGACTTGGAAGCATAAATAGAACCGACCTTACCAACGAATTCGTCACCAAGATAAATATGACCTTTCGATTGTTTAGTGATAAAGAAATCTCTATCGACTAATTCTTCTTTGGTCCATACGCGTTTGAGCAAATATGTATTAGCATACTCTGCTCCTGTTGGTGACCACGCATCATCTTCAAGCTGAGCAATATACACAGCGTTGTTAATAAGCGCCATACGTTTGTAAGTATGTTCGTGTTCGAACTTGTAGTTATATTTAGGTAGTTTACCGAAGTCTTCAACGAACTTAATAATCTTTTCATCAGCATCTGGGATTTTAACAGAGTCGGTCTTAATATGACAGACCTTATATCCTTGCTCTTCGATTGCAAATTTCAAGTCAACCATAAATAAAGCACCACGTTTTGCAACGATGTTGTCAATATTGTCTGGGTGTTTGAACTTGTTATCAAATTTAGCAGAGGTCATTCCATATACTGAGTTGATTACAATCTTCAATGCTGTAACCAAAGGCTTACGATATTCTGGATTGTCCAAGAATGGTGCCAAGATACCATCAAACATTTGTTTAACTTCATCGACCTTATTGTGCTTGAGCAATACACGAACTTTAAGCAAGTCAGCATATCTCTGAGTATATGGTCCGAAGTAGTTCATATTGATTAATGAATTCGGATGCATAGACTCTACGTCAAGCAAAGCGATATTTTTGTATACGCCAGGTTCAGCATACACAAATCCACCTTCACCAGTTTCATAGCCACGGTAATATGACTTACCGAACTCATATTTGTATCCTGGGAAGATAGTATCAAGTTTAACATAATTAAATTTCTCTTGTGGATTAGGGTCATCACCAAAGATAAATTTAGCAGTGAGCTGATTGTTAGTTGCGTTCATTGAACCTTTCGAAATAGTTGCCAAGATTTCACGCGCAACATAGTCAGCATATATAGCGTCGAATAATTTCTCGGTTGCATCAACGTCGTTAACACAGTAATCGACTACGACAGGAACTAATTCGTCAGGGACTGGTTGGTCCCAAGGGATTTCCATTTCGACGTGTTTAATTCCTAAGTCAACTTCCCAGCGCTTGAGGGATTGTTTCTTCTGAGAGTACTCGTAAATATCGGTGTAGCTTAATTCATAAGCAGCCGCATACATTCCACTCTTCGCATTTTTTTCGTTGACAATTCTGTATGACTGACGGAATAATTCTAAATTATCACATCCGAGTAATCGTGCATACAGAATATGATTATCGTATCGACGATTGTTGAAGCCAACAAGAGGAAATGAAAGAAGATGTTCAATTTGGTCTGGAGTTGGATTAACCCATTTTACAAATTCGTCTTCTCCATATTTCTTCCACACGACGACAAACAGATTTGGATAGACCTCAATATCGAAGAATACTAATTCCTCTTTTGGATATATCTTGGTTCCACTTGTCAGCTTATCTTCCAATGCACCATTATCATCTCGAATAGATGACCATGGTATTTTCTGGAATACATCCAAACAATATTCTCTGTTGTTAGTTGAACGCAGGGCACGAAGAAATACATCATGCTTCAAATCAGTTAAGTCATATTCTAGACCCATGTCATATGCTTTCTGAATTTGGTCTGCAATCCAATCGATTGTTGGTTTTGTATTTGGGTGACTTGGTTTCTCACCCTCAATAAGACCCAACTGTCTTTTTACAAATTTACGAAGAGTCTTCTCCGTATATGTAATTTCTTTTACGTCTTCGTACATCTTAACCTTTCTCTCTTTCAGCGGCAAGCCCGATGAAATATGAGATGGTTGAAGATTATTTGAACCTTTATCAATTCGTCTCAGAGAGGCGTTGCCTTTATACACTTTAATTTCAATATGCTCATCTACCAAATTATCTAACTCATTGACATTACCATCATAGATATAATGCAAATGAATTCCTTGTCCGGATTTAGACACCTCGGCATATGTTGGTGGGAACTTAGATGCTGCTTCGATATTTAAATCAAGGTTCTTCTCACCGTTCTCATCTTTCAAATCGAAATCAATCACAATATGATTCAACGGAACTTTAACCCAATGTAATTTGTCCGTATGAATATCTTTTAAAGTTGTACGCACATCATCCCATTTCATCATGGGATTTCCATTTCTTTGCGCTAGCTGTGCAGGATAATCTGCAGCAAGTCTATTAAATACTCTATTGTTGTAGTTGAACTTCAGCCAATTATCAGGAACAATCATTTCATCAGGATTAGTTGTGCTGACAAGTCCTTCAGGAAATGCAACGTTCCATCTAAATCCTTTGAAATAATTCTTAACACGAGTACCATCTATAGCACTATCTTTAACCATGGTATCAAAATAACGCAGGGCTTCTCGTTTTATAACAGCTTTATAACCATCTGTCTTCCAACCCATTTCTTCCAAATATTCTTTATACAGTTCTCCGAGTTGTCGAAGGCTAATTCCATCCTGCATATAAATTGCATTAGAACGAATGAAGTCGAAGATATGGTCCGTTTGTTCAGCCATCTCAACATCGAAGTATTCATCGAAATAATCAAACCCTAATTCCTCAAAACGATTAATCGCCATCTGAGCAATATAAGGCAACTCAAATTTTATTTGAGCCATCAATTGATTATATTTCGTATGACTAACTTTCTGTCCACTAGGATTTACAACAACAGCTCGTCGAGTAATACCCGAGTCAACATTACGAACTTTATAACGTTGGTTTGATGCTGTAATTAACAATCCATTAAAAACGACAGAATAAGGTTCCTTAAATTTCTTATTGACCTGAATAATTTCATGACTCGTCAATTTCAATAACGGGGTATCGTTTTGAATATGACTGATATCAGTATCCTCATCAATTAACAATGGTACCTCTTGAACTTGTCCTGTTGCAAACTGGTCATTGCTTGTGAGCAGTTTCAAGTCAATAGGTGCACAGTAATCCTGGAATAACATTTTAAATATCTTTAGGACAGTTCCTTTACCACTACCTTTCGAACCATACAAATACATGAATTTTTCAATCTTATACATGTTGTTCGTTAATAACGCACCCATAAACCACAATATCTTATCGAGTTCTTGTGGCATATACAAAGTTCCAACCAATTCAGTAAAGGCGGAAGCTTCTCCTTCTGTTGGTGTATAATTTAATTGAGTAGTAGCATAGTCGTGTCGCTTCATCTTGTGGTCAGAGAACAATATCTTTTGGTTGAAAGAAATATCGCCAGACTCACAAGCCTTACAGAAATCTTGAAATAGCCTGAACTTACCAACAGATGCTCTTCGAATTTCTTTTACATCAATTCGTAACCCAGGTCTACCATCTTCCAGTTCTTTAGCTCTACGCCAAAGTAAAGTGTCAATATCGTAAAATAAGTTCTTCTGTTGGGTATCCCAATAAGAACCATTCCAATACGCATAGAATTTGGAGCCTTTAACAACTAAATCCTTAGTATCTCCGAAAATAAAGTCTGGAGATACCTCATAATCTACCGTTCGGTTGTTTGATGTGAACTTTTTGATAGATACGTCTAAAAAATCCACTAATATACCTCCATTTCTACCATCACCCTTTTTTACCCCATTTTGGCCCTATCTCCCATTGTATATATATACTAGTTCATTTTCAACTCATCCCAGTATACAATAGGAAAAGGGGCCGTTTTTGGGGGAGAAATAGGGGATTTTAATAAAATTTTCACCTTTTTTCTCAAATTTTACATCAATATTATAGGTAACCTATAAATCCCCCAAATTTCTTCAGATTTTTGGGGGATAGTTTTGAGCCAAAATTAGCCATTTTTAGACCAATTTTCCTACAATATCAATGCAAATTCCTACAGTCACCCGAAGTTTTTCTGGGCATTTTCCATAGAAATATACTTATTTAGACCGTCTAATCCATCGTAATTCCACCCGATTTACCAAAGAATTATCCGTTTGATAGCTGTTTGCGACCCTTACAAGGTACTCAAAACCATCAATTTTCACCCGGACAATCTCCCCATATAAGGTAGATAATATAGGATTTCGAGACAATACAAGCTTCCAGCCAGTTATAATCCCGTCCACATCTTTAATATACTTTGCGTCAAACGCGTCTAGCACTACTGGCGAATTTGTATTTTTCTTCATAATTATTACTTAGCTTCCTTTTCTTTTGGCGGTTCTTGTTTTGTTAGAGGCTGAGTAGTAATGAAGCCATCAGGAGCAACCTTGAATGCAGGTTCTTTGTCAAGTTTACCATCTGGAAGAAGTTTATACCAACCATCGTTATATTTAACGAAGCAGTCAGACTTCATATCACCATCTTTAGGGTCGAGGTAATACCAGTTGTCATAATATGATACCCAACCGGTCTTCATTGCACCGTCTTTGTCAAAGTAGTACCATTTACCACCGATTTTCTTCCAGCCAAGTGCCATGTATCCCTTTTCATCAAAGTGATACCATTTGCCGTCAGAGTGTTTCAACCAGCGGTCAGTGTATGCATATCCGTCTTTGTCAAAGTAGAACCATGATTTGTTTTCTGGTACGTATTCGAAGCGGCTTGTTGGATATGACCCGTTTTGACGTACATACCACCAACCAGTGTTATTTTTCTTCCAACCCGGCTCAACTGGCTGCGCTTCGCTAGCGCCTGTATAACGATAGATGTAGTAATATGGCTTACCAGCATATACCCAACGTTCATCATGGTCATTTACTGAAATGCCATCGTAAGCCCAGTTACAGTGGATAATACGGTCGCTATCAATAAAGATACCTGTGTGGCCTCCAGCACCTGCAGAAGACCCTTTACGTCCCCATATGAAGATATCACCACGCTGAGCATTCCAAGGTGTGTTTTCGGAAATAAGCTCAAATCCATTGTCAAGCAACCATTGGTGTTGATATTCAGTATTTACTGCCCAACCCGCAGATGCAGCTCCGCCTGAGCGTAGAGCGTAGTAAATAGATGATGAACAGTCATATGAATCCGGCCCATCACGGTGTTCCATGCTATATGATACTTGTCCTTCACGGTTTTTCATCCAAGCTAGTGCTGTTTCTAAATTAATTGTCATTTTGTTTCTCCTGTAGTTTAATTTCAGTGCTTCCTAATATAGCTTCTCGAAGTTTCTTCCATTCTTCGGTTTTACCTGCATGACGACCCCTAGATAATCTATCTACGGCTTCATATGAATATAGATGTGCAGGATAATAATGTTTGGTTCTGTCTGATAATGAAATAGTGAATGCAGAAGCACCATCATCTTTAGCATTTGATTCAATACGCTCAACATTAAGAAATGTCTCTGTCGAACCAGTAGTTCTATTTCTAACAATCACTATCATTATTCTTCACCTTCCTCTTCCTTAGGAATATTAAATCGTTTAGTAAGAAATTCAGACTCAACATCACCCCCGGGATTTTTGTCAGTTTGTGAATATATAGCTTCTACCACACCTTCAAGTGCCATTTGCTTCTCGTCTTGAGTTAAATCACTACGAGTTTTGAAATACCTTGAGAAGATATCAAAAGATAGATATTCGCTGCCAAGAATGATGTTTGCAATTTCTTTGTAATAACTAGAACGAATTTTAGAACAATGAATTCTAGTTTTCAAATCAGTCTTAGGATTTCGTTGGATCTTAAGGTTTGAAACAAGGAAACCTATAACACCTTCCATCTTTTTAGAAAGCTCTTCGATTTCTTTGTTATGTGGGATACACTCATTAGCATAACGCATCATATCAATTTGATCGTCATCATTATGAAGATGTTTTTTAGGCTTTCTGAAAGTTATATATGGTTCGTCTTGACCGAACACATATACACTCTCAACCTCTTTTTCCTCCCCATCCTCAGCTCGAACACCCTTTAACCAACATGCAGTCATCGCTGCGTAGTTGGATAGGTCTTCTAAGGTGTCTAGGAGGCTCTCAGAGCCCACCTGCTGCGTTCTAGACTCATCTGTGAGTGCTTCTAAGCGGTTCATTTTGTCGCCCATACGGACGACACTAGCGACGATTCCGTGCTTGTCCAAAGACTCCTCAAATGAGTTACCATAGTCGGAATTCTTCTTACAAAATGTAGAATATTGTCCGTCATATTGCTCACGCATTGTGTTGTTGTTTACTTTTGTCATTTACTTTTCTCCTTTAATACCCAAAACCATTACCCTTAGGATAAGCTTGATTAAATTTCTCCATAGACTCGAAGTATTCAATCAAGGCAACATTAGACATAGGAATATATACAATACTGCGACCTTGGTCACGTAATTCAATCTTAAGGATACTGCACCCTTCGTCCAAGAAACAATAGTCCTTAACACCTTGCCAAAGATGAACCGCAATTCCTTTAGCGTTCCGAGCCTGCTTGTCGTTTATGTATTTCACATATAATACACCATTAGTCATGTAAGTCACCTTCATCAATATTGTCAAGATAATCAATAGCCTTTTCGATAACACCCTTCACAAAATCAATTGTGTTGTGCTCATCGGTATCATTAGCATGATTGCAATCGAAACCAAGAATAGAATATTTCATTCGATGTTCTTCATAAGTAATTCCTCCATGGAAGATTTCATCAATTCTATCCTTAACTTTCCTAATATCAATTGTAGCAGGCACGTGGATATATCCGCAATACCACCAGCTACGAAGAGACATGTCTGTGTATTCTTTATTGAATTCGTCTATGAGTTCCCTAGGATATTCAATCTTTTTAATTGATCCTTCAAATCCTTTGTACTCCATATCAACAACATTAGTAATACTCATTTTCTTTCTCCCTCAAAGTGTTCTTCTACACTAACATTTTTAATAGTCTGAATTACATTCTCTTTTTCAGCCTTCGTATATGTGAAGATATCAATCTTCTTAATTCGATTTGGGTCAATAGGTATAATTACACCACTAACCAAATTAATAGCTTTCAAATACGAAACTAAAATATATGTATCATGCACTTCAATATTCGTTACTGCATCATAACGGTCAAAATCTTTACCGTTAGTGTATTCAACATAAACAGCTTTCATCTCACTGTACCCTTCTACTTTTCCCAGTTAGCGGAGTAGGTTTGATAATTTCATCAATAGCCAAAACATCCGCTTTCAAAATTTCTACGGTAATAAAATCATTACCGGACTTTAAATCTATTTCGCATACATCGACTGCCGGCCACCATTTAATCGACGTGACATCTTCAAATGTTAGTTTGGAAATAGTCCCATCATTCTTCACATATTTAACCGTGATTGTTATGGGAGCATTCCAATTTAATATCATATTAAATCCAGATTTAAGTCTATCCAACAACAAAGAGTTTTCGTCAGGTGTCTCTCCGTGATTAACTCCTTTGAATATTCCCATACCAAACGAATTAATTCGCTCTGCCATTACTTTACCTCATTTCTTTACCTGTAATAAAATCCGCAACTGCTCGAAGGTTCTTTTCAACAAAGTCTTCGGTATTAGGATAATTGACACTATCCTTATGGTTTAGGTCAAATCCTAGTCGAACAGTATCTTCGTATCGCTCTTCATCGGTAATACCGCCATGCATGATGCTATCAATAATGTCACGATACTTCTCTTCTTCAGAGAAAGGTATTTCAATATACCCACAGTACCACGAAAGACGTCCAGCCATATCGGGTAAAAATTTTAAAGAATCTATGAATGTCTGCGGATATGATACTTCGGTAATCATACAACGATACCCCTTATACTCAAAATTTCTCACATTTTTAATCATTTCCTTACTCCTTTTATTCAATAACTTTCCATTTCACAAGTTTGGACAATCCAATACCCCAATGAGCGGTATAACCATCTTTTAAAAAATATTCGAATTGCAACATATCAAGTCCAGCTTCTTGAATATAAGACGCGTTGGTTACGTCTGGAACAACGACTCTATCGGGTTTGTTGTCCTTATCCAGATACTCAACCTCAATCTTATACCTATTACCAACACCCCATTCAGGAACAATATCTCCATCATTATTCCATGTTGGTTTAGGATAAACGCCGTAATACCCATTATAATCATCTAGTGAAGCAAATACTTTATATCCCTTAACGTTCTTTAAGTCAGTATAAGTACACATTTGAATGATTTTTCCTTCTTCATTACGATTCGCTACGTAATGTTCAATTGCTAAAAATCCTTCTTCTACTTCACAGTTTTCAACGTCAAAGAATAAATTGTTGAATTTTTTATCATAGTATTCGACTTCGATAACAATACCGGTTCTTTGCTTACTAACAGTACCCATCTATTTAACCTCCTCAATTAGGTCACTTTCAGGTTCCCAATATCGTTCGCCAGCAATAAAACGACGAGTTTGTTCATCAGTTAGTTTGTGAACTTTCTGCATATCTGAAATGAATTGGTTGTAGTAATCGAAATTATCAATCACCTTACCTTCACGTCGAACTGTGTCGAATGCAGACCAGTTCAACTCTTCTGGATAAATAGGAGGAGTCAAACGACGCAAATGGATAAGCGGGAATTTAATTGTATGGTCTTCAACTTTGAGTTGTAGAGAAATAGAATTATTCCAACCAAAGAATTCGTCAAGCGGTTCAACTTCAAGACCAGCAGTTCTTCGTAAGTCCGCCACGGTTACAGTTCCGCCATTAGAAAGATGACGTAAAATGCTATCCAACCAAACTAACATTTGGTCTTCCGGTTCGCACGACATAAGCTCATATAATTCATTAAAAGCTTCTGTTTGTTTTTCAAAGTCAGCTGGTTTGATAACTGGTATGCGTGTAATGTCTAGTGAATATCTCATTTGTAATCTTCTCCGTTCAATTTTGTTTCGTATTGTACAATCCATTTAGGCTTTTGTAGAATATCGTAGTTAAAGTAATTCTCCTCTTTAATAGTAGACAAGAGGAAGAAGTTGTGAATATGCAGTTCTGTACCTTCCGGCTTATGTGCCGTAAACGGAATGTGTCCAAATAAACAATCTAAGAAATCGTTTTCTGGATAAGTTGCTAAACGTGCTTTGATACTTGGATGACCAGTGTATCCGTTATCATCACGTTTGAATCTGAACATTTTCATACGACCCTCAGTAATTGAGTTAGCCATATATTTGTCGAAGTTCAAATCCTTCCTAAGCATGTCCAAACAAAACAGTTGTTGTTCTTTAATGCTCTGGAAAATAAGCATGCGTAGGTCTGTAGGCTTTTCAGAAATAAGAATGAATGGATAATACCCTCCATTTTTAGTATCCTGCATAAGATTGTATCGTGTTCCCACAAAAATGTTCAATTTAGGGGCCTGAATATTGTGTGCTAGCATCACACCGTTGTAAATATCGGCCCATCTACAATATACAGGTGAGAATGACTCAGTCTTTGCGAAGTTTTCGAGGTGGGTTCTAATCCCACTCTCCTTCACATCATATTCTGAGCCTTCCCAACCGCTAAAGAATGATAAAATTCCCTTTATCATTACCTTTTACCTCACTTTCTTTGACGTATAAACCGTCATTGATTACTCCTTCAGTATATTCCTGAATTCCGAACGTATATACCCTCTGGGATTTTTCCGACAATGGAGCCATAGAAAACATAGGGTATACCGAGCAATACATATTCACAAGTTTAACTAGTTCTTTAGTATTACCGTTCAAAGCGAAATGTAACATACGGTTATATATTTCCGCATTATTACTTTCACCCGGAGTGTTTCTAAGAATACAGATGCAAGGTAAATCCCAACCCTTTTTATAAAGGATTAGGAAGTTGTTACCTGCAGAGAAATCCAATAGATGTCGAATTTTACCAGTACGATTGAATAATACGTTGTAATCGCCAACAACATATTTAGCAGTCTTATCCATATGGTACTGGATAACTTTCCATGAATTACCATCAGTAAATTTCTGGAAGTCAAATAACTTCTTATCGAAGTATGGCATCTCTTTATACCATACTTTCCAATTATAATCCTTCCAATCTGAAAGAATAACACGCGCACCCTCGACATATTCTTCTAAGCGATTTTTAATATGTCCACTCACTAGTCCTGTCTTAAGCAGGAACAAACTCACTAATTGTTTTAACATTTTATTCTCCTAGCCAACTATCTTCTTTTGTGTATTGAATACGAAATTCAGGCATGTAGCGGCCGTCCACAATATCACTAATTAAGTGATTGTGTTCGTGCCATAAGCTTTGAGACTCTTTGTAAGCCTCTTCAGTAATATGGAACAATCCATAAGTTCCATCGATATTTGCTTTACCAAGTCTGTGACGTTCCACGAATGAAAGGATTGTGTCATTGATTACTGGGTCTTCGTCATATTCTAGGTCAAGGCCTAAAGTCTCAACCATCATATCTGCGAATTGTTCAGTAGTTCCAGCTTTACCAGTAGCAAAGTCAAGTTGCTTAGCATAGTAAATAATCATTTCACCGATAGACGCCCAATCAGAATGGATTGTACCAGCACCGAAGTATTCCGTACGGTCACGGATAATATCTTCTCGTACATTCTTGTCACCAATGTTTTCTTTAACAGGGATATATTCCCATGAGAATAACACCGCTAAGTTGTCACGAAGCTCTTGGTCTTGGATATCATAGCGTTCCATCACAAGTGCACGCCAGTAATCGTAGATTTCTTGTGTATTTTGGTCATAAATACGACGGTCATGTTCCATGTCGTTTGCCATTAAGGATTTAATTTGTGCTGCCATTTCCCTTGTGCTACTAATAACCGAACGTGCTGTAAACATAGCATCACGGTGGTTTAGTAGTTTTGTTCCTTCCTTGAATTTTTGTACGTATTCGTAACGATTACCATCCATATCTTCTTCAACAATAAGTTCTTCCGTCAGTGGATTATAGTCAACCCCGAAACGTTTCTCATATGGAGATAGTTCACGTCGAATATCATTGTCTGGTGTACGATACCAATCAAGACCATCATTAGGCAGCCCATCTATTTCACGGATATGTTCCGCGAATTCTTCTTCACGTTCCACCTGTGCTGCAAGTTTTTCTTCTGTTTTCTTTGCTTCAGCTTGTTCGACTAATTCTTCGTAAGTCAAGCCTTCCGCTTCTAAAGCATCTTCTTCTTTCCACCATTTGTAAATACGGTAGGCGCCATATCCGACGCCAGCCGCACCCACAATACCCAATAAAATCTTTACAGGTGTATTCATTTTAGTTCAATTCCTTTCTGGTTTTCTTAGGCACGAAATCGTGGAAATTAGTTGTCGCATATAAGTTGCGAGGGGTCTTCCAGCGTACGTAGAATTGTACTTCATATTCTTGCTTGTCGTCGTTCCATACTTCATGAGCGTCCCATTCAATATAGAACCCATCAGTATCTGTCCAACCAAATGGTAGAGCAGCTTTAGGAACTTCAAATCCAAGAATATCCAATACTTCTGCGAATGTCAATACACCTTTACGCATCATTTTTTCAGTCAAGACATTGTCTGCTTCCTTAATAACACCTTCGTTATATTCTGGTGAGTCGGATGCATATTTGTGTGACTTCTTGAACCACATTCCATAGAAATCACCTTCGTTTGGCACGATTGACTCAACTTCAATATCTTCGCCATCGACATTTACCGTCTTAGTTTCAAGCGGCGCGTCAATTTTCTTGAATGTTTCTTCATCAAGGACTGTCTTAGCACGTAGACGGTAACGAGCGTGTTCTTCTGTAACCATAGCAAGAGCTGCCGATACGGCTTTAAGTCTGTTGGTTTGGATAGCGAAACCTAAAATAATGGATGCTGTAGACGCGGTTGCAACTGCGACTGGGATAGCTACGTCTTTAGCAATATCTTTTACCACATCAACACGTGAGAATTCTTCGCCAGAAGCTTCCATTTCTTCATATTTAGCTTTGGTAGCTTCAAGTTTCTTACCAGATTTGATACCTTCATAAACAGAATATCCGTATCCAACAAGACCAGCGCCCAACAAAATAACTGGTGCGTATTTCTTACCAAGAATTTTGGTTGTTACCCATGTAGTTTTAGCTGTATTTTTTACTGCGTTTAAATCGAATTTCATTTTTATTACCCCTTTATTATAATGATGTTTCTGACAAAATAGTGTACGCCATAGCGGACTCACTTGTGAAATGCGAATGTGCATCTACTTTCCGCTCTTTACTAATATGATCAATATGGTCAAATTCGATAGACCAATTCTTTCCGTCTTTAACGACTTTTACGTTTTCGACCTCTGAAAATAACATAGGTCTAACTCCTGAAATACGTGGATAAATTCTAATTCTCACTTTTCGAGCTCCTTTTTAATTAGTGAATATACTTCATCAATCTTTTTGTTGATGAATGCTTCTTCTGACTCCTGCTTCTTAAGTACGTCAGGAGTAACCCAGAAATAACCGATATTGTATACATTTCTATCGAAGTTATACCATTTACCTCGATATTTGATCAAGTATTGATTGTTGATGATTTCATAATGGTCGATGTCATACCACGTGTCGGTGTGAATACCGTTGTGTAATATAACACAGGCCATGGATAATTGATAATCTTTCATGCATATATCATTTTCCTTTCGCCCATAAGTAGGCAAGAATAACCCAACCGATTGGTGGTGTGCACAATAAGAATAAAGTTCCTAGTAATTTTTTCATTTTACTTTCCTCCAATAAATGATTTTAAGTTTTTATTAAACTTTTGTTTTCTTTCACGAACAAAACGAATACGTTTTTGAGTTGGTGTCTCGGGCTCATACTCGTCTTTTTCCATTAGAGCAATAAGATATTTATCGCCTAATTTGTTACGATTACTAAAATCCTCAGGTAACATGTTGTTCCCCCTCAAGTTGTTTAAGTTTATCGTTAAACCATTCAGGGCATTTATCATTCATAAACATGTTATCTTCAGATTTCAATAATCGACGAACATCGTCTATTTTTAGGTCTTTTAGCTTAATATATTGTATAAAAGTATTTAGTACATTGTTTAGATCTTCCTCTGAAACTCGTCCTTTATCTATTATTGTATTAAAATAAATTTCATTAGATATTAAGACTAAATTTTCTATATTCATTTGATCAAAATTGCTTAACATATTACACCTCCACAGCTGTACCGGAAAAATATATTTACATAGAATTTCTTACCGGATTTAGAATCGTAATACATATCACCATCTGTATCAAATCCTCCACGGATAAAAATTTCTCTCATTTCATCAAATGGTGGTAATTCTTTTGACCATTCTTTTGTCATTTTTATACCTCTACAGGTTGAGGGAATTGGATTTTAAATCCTCCTCCTCGAGCAGCAACGATACGAGCTCCTTGTAAGCCCTGTCCGTTTCCAGAAATAGACCATCCAAATGATTGGTCTGTGAATTTAGACGGTTGGTCGGATAACTCATAGAAATCCCCAACAGTCACTACGCCGTACGCATCCAAATTAGCAAGCATGATGTTAAATACTTCTTGTGCATCTTGTCTAGTGTCGAAAATGATTTCTTCGACATAGTTCGATGCCTTGCGATTGCGTTTCGCATAGTTTTGTGTATAGTCCTGACGGTTCGCGTCTCGCCAAGAGTCAATACGTGTAACATTATTTACACCACGCCCCCAGTAACTTGGAGTTGTTCTTCGAGCATGAATATAATCTTGTCCAAAAATAGCGCGTTGAATTGCTGTGGTCGCCATATCCGCCAAACCATTTTGGATACTTGGCACGACCACATCATAAAACATGTGGCCCGACCAGCCACGAAATCCTTCTTCACCGAAGAATACATTTCCGAGCCATTTTCCAACCCCGGATTTTTTCACCCGACCCTTTGCTACGGGTTGGATGTGTTTATCCATCATCTCATTTGCCTCATCTAAAGGCTTCACCTTTGTTTTAACTTTGTTATATTCTGTTGTCATGACCTAATTCCTTTTACTTCTGCCATCCATCGTGCGTCCGCTTGTGCCATATATTTCTGTACTCCAGAAACGGCCATAAATCGTTCGCCTTCGAATGACATTCTATTATTATACACATTCAATTCGGTAGCAAAATCCGCGAGCAATATATCTCGAGGACCATCTAGTGGAATATAGAATGTTACAGTATGGTTACGGTTTTCAACTTTAACCGCCCCATAGTCTTCGAGCACTACTGCCATAATTATTCATCGCTAGTTTTGTTTTCGCCTGTTGTATATCCCCAGACATAGTGGATCAATCCCACAGCACCTCCTGTTAAAAATCCTGCAACTCTTACATCAAGCGCAAAGAAATATACCAAAGCGGTATACAGCATTGCAAATAGCAATCCCCCAGATAACAACATAATCAAAAAACCAAATAAAGTTTTCACTAGCTTCTCCTTTCCAATTTAAAAAAAGAATACCGAGTGTTTTTTCTCGATATTCTTATGAAACTTATTCTTCGGTTATAAATTCACCTTCTAGAATAGTATCATCAGATGATTCTGATTCAGCTGCGATGACTTCTTCTTCAGTAGGTTTTGGTGATAAAGCTTTGAATGTTAGCACTGCGAGTCCGCCTAATGCAACCCCGATTACAATTTTCTTAACAATTGGTCTTGTGTGTGCAGCGATTTCCGCTGTTGTTTCCCAAAAACCTTTTTGTTCTTCAACTACAACCGGTGTTACTTCAGTAACAGCCTCTACAGTTTGTTCAGCAGTTTCAACTGCTTTATCTACAACCTCTTCAGAAGTCTCTACAACTTCCTCGATTACTTCTTTTGAAACTTTCTTAGACATGATTTAGTCCTCCTTTATTTTTGTTTCATTATGACCTATGTAAAATCTGCGGATTTATAATCCAGCAAGACATTCCTCACGGCCGGCCATATATTTAACCGGAGGAAGTCCTTTACGTCCACGGACGATATTAATTTCATTATAGATTAAACCCAACCTATATTTGCAAAACTTCTTGATAGCCATAGCATCTGTACGAATACTATGGTCGTAGCGGCGAGGATAACTGTCATCACCGAAATCAAAATAACCCAATTCACATTTATACTCAAACACCGAACGACATAGTTCATTAATATATGTACGTGGTGTATATCTCAATTTACCCATAGTTTCTCCTTAACTCCTTATAATTATCGACCGTAGTGAAGACCGCCTTCGCTGTCCTCATATTCAATCCAATGGTCCATAGGATGCGGTCCTTTCTGTAACTGTCTACCGGTCGGCAGGCACCACTCCTCATTACCATTAGAATTTGTAAATACCTTTTGATTAATTCCATCACGGTCGATATCTACATAACGCGGATATGTGTCATATGTAACTTTACTCATCATCTTCCTCCAATTTCACAAAATGAATTACCACATTTGAATTAGGTACATCAATTTCAATACCTTTGTTGCTTGCATTGAAGCTATCATAAAGATGGTTCATTTGTTCATAGTCCATCTCTAAGCGAATATGTTGTTTCATGTTAAATAATCCTCTCCTAAATAATAACGCAACCATGTTACGGTGTCCCACTCGTTTGTATCAACACGGTTATATATTGTGTCAATCACATCAAGAAAATATCTAATGTGTTCTTTGTCAACGGCATATTCTTTTGGATGGGCAAATGGTTCGAACCATAAGTTCTCTCCCATTATACTCTCCATTTCATCGTAGTAAAATCCTTCGGCCAATGAAGCGATTAACTCATCTACCATATTTCGAGATATATTCCACAAACAAAGCTCACTATCTAATTTCTCAGTGTTATCTGATACCATCAGTAACCCAAATATATATCTCCGATAGTCCTCTTCGAATTTTAGTTTAGTCCAATTTCGAATTAGCCTACCGATATACCAATCGTCTATGAAAAATAATTCTTGTAACGGTAACTTACGTATATTTTGTACAATCGTATCATAGAATTCTTCCTTAGACAATACTAGGGTATATTCTCTGGTAGAACTCATCTGTTCAGCCTCCGTTTTCACTGTTTTCTTCTACTACTTTATCATAGTATTTTTCGAATTCTTTCCTTAGTTCTTTTGCACTCATATATGCTCGCTTATTATTAGGATTATCTTCGATTTTATCTGCGGTATCCTGAATAAGCTCGTACAAAAGCATGTAGTTTTCGTGGTCTACATCCGAAGTTCCGAATATAGTATTGTAATATGATGTCTCCAACATAGAAACCATCATTGATTCAATAATCTTTCGGGCAACGCGGAAGTAATATAAATCCATATCAACCACATGCATCTCGGGCGGAATGGTCATAATGAATTGGAAATATCGTTTGTAGTCTTCCTGAGCGGGACTGTTACCAGATTCGTCTGGGTCTGTCCATGCAGCTATATATTTGTCGATTTCCGGTTTCGGCATCAACAAAATATCATCAAGCGGCATCGCTTTAATCATATCAATAATTGTCTGCTTGAATTCAGCAGACGTTTTAACAATTGGTCTAGCCATTTTTACCTCACTTTATAAATACAAATTCTCAATGATGGATACCATCATAAATAGGTATATAAACCCAATAAATAACATTCCAGTAAATGCTATTAGGAAGCCTAAGAAGCCCAAAGTGCTCATCAAGTTTAACATTAATAAGAAACCAATTGTTTCTACACATAAAACTAGAAACGTCAATGCAAACATGAATAACACGTCAGTCAAGTTGTTTTCTAATACATATTTAATTTTCTCCCACATTAGTGCTCACCTTTCAAATAATAATTTCTGACAATTTGTTTAGGAGTCAGCTCTCCATTAAATACACCATACACATAAATTTCATAAGTCCATCTATCTGTATGAATATTGTATTGTAAAGGAGTTACCGATGTAATAATACCCGCTTTAAATATAGACAATTCGTCATGCAAAATCTCAGGTTCAATTTTTTGCACACCATCGGACATTCGAGTATATCTTTCATACCCTTGCATACCAATTTCTTGAAGATTTGTAGATACTTCAATTTTAAAACGGTTTTCATCAAGCCGCGTAACATACTTCTTAAGAATTGGATTTCTTGATTTTGTCTCCTTCGTCATAACAATATCTGTCATGTTTACCTCCTCACAAAAAGAAAGGGATAAGTAATCCCTTCTTTGAATATAGATAATATTTATTTGAAAAATTTACTTGACACTACACCCCATAACTTGGATGTTATAATGTTCATTTTCTCAAATTCAAGTACTCCAGCCATGCCGATAACGTCGACAATGGTTTTAACGACAAATTCTGGTTTAATCTTATTTTTATCACGTTCATTCTTGATAGCGATAAGTTTAGCCAATTTAAGCGATAAATCCATTACTTCCTCATCGGTCTCAGCTAGACCAATTTTAATTTGATATTCTTCGATTTTAGCGTCCAAGCCATCGAATGTAATAGCCATTAGTAATTTGTGCATATAATTTTACCTTCCTTTCATTATAGCATAGGGAAATCCTGCGTATCCTCAGTAAGGACATTCGAGTTCAATAACAACGCTACGATATGTGTGTACTATTCCTGTATTTATAAAGCGGTCAATAGATACGCCATCTATCGATAATATAACGTTAGACCTTTTTAGCATTTGGAATGTCTTTTCATCCTGTATAAGAATATCGTTTAAAAAATTCTTATTATATGGTATGATTACCGCTAATTTATTAATATCTTGAAAATTAGTTCTAAAATATTCATACTCCGATTGGTCCATAAATACGGGGTTTAAGAATGAATATACCTTACCATTAACTTTTATAATAACACGGTCAATTTTAGCCATTAGTCATCTCCAAAAATATTACGCAATTCGTCATTTTGGTCCTTAAGAAACATAGATTCGCCTAGTTTCCCTTCTTCCCCAATCGCTTCATTAAGTTCGCGATTATATTTGGTATTTCGTCTACCAAGGATAAGATAGGCAATTGCGGTAAGGATGCCTGTAGCAGCCATACCAACAGCACCTTTAATTTGTTCATTCGCACGACCATCGACTTGTCCACGGTAGTATGCTTCTTGCATATCTTTGTCATCAAATTCAACACCTTCGATTTTAAACATATTTTTAAACATTTTATTCTCCTTTACTTAAAAGTTCATCCAATGCACGTAATGCTAAAACAATGTCTACTACATTAGAATACGATAATCGAGATACTTTATACCCACATTTTACACAATCCAAATATAGTTGGTTCATACCATGGACCAAAGTAGCAATCTTAAGTTCCGATTTAATATCTTTGGTTTCATGTGCACGACGTTCAACTTCGTGTAATTTGTTCATATCATCGACCATAGGTCGAATACTTTCCCTACAGTCATTCTTTAGTTTCTTGTTGAAAAATAACCAAGTCCAGAATGGATTACGGTCTTTTAAAGCATCATTATTCAGCAGATACATTTTCAGCATCCTCCAATTCAAACATCTTTTGGATTTCTGGGTCAGCATTTAGTTTCGCCACCAACTCGTTATCAATATTGATACGACGGCGACGGAAATGACGTCCGAACATTTGCGCAAGATATCCTACAGTCAACAAAGTTAATCCCCCAACAAATGAGTTGTGTTTGAGGCGATTTAGCAAGACTTCACGACGACGGTTAGCTCCGTATTTTTCCAAGTCTTTTGAATACTTAGAGTAAATATATGTGTACAATTCAGCTTCTTTTGAGTTAAGTTTTACGTTTTTAATAGTCATAGCGGGCTCCTTTTATATTAAAAATTAATTAGTTTACGAATTTTAGACACAAGCACAAGTACGATAATCGGGTCAATAACATCTCGTACTTCAATTATAGGTTTAACTGGTGTGCGTTTCAAATATTTAGCTGTTTGTGAAATTGATAATGATTTCATGATATAATCCTTTCTTTAAAAAAAAAGAGGATACATAAGTATCCTGAGTCTTATTTTATATGGAATAGCCACTCGAGTAGTTTAAACCCGAGTAACATCTTCAATGCTCCTAATAAGTCTTTCATATTAAGTTCCTCCTTTCTTAAAATCCCTCATTGCGAAGTTTTCGCAACACTTGTTGTACAGTATTTAGTCGTCTCTTATGAAACTCGCTATCTTTGTCAATATAGCCGTTTTTCTCGAGTCGTTCTACATAAGACTCTTCCATTACGGCGTATAACGCCAATAAGCGAAATCCCAATTCTCTAACTAATTTTCTACACATTGTTGTGTCCTCCTATAATATAAGTATTTCATTATAGGGCGTGTAAAATCTGCGTTACAATAATTCTTTAAAAGCAGCTTCCATTTTCTCATATTGAAGTTGGATAATAGCAGGGTTCTGCATAATGTTAAGCATATCTTTAGAAATATCGGATGCATATTTATTAAAGAAGAATTCCTGAACAAACTTAAAGTCTTGATAGATTTCCTCATTATCAATAGGCATAGCTTCTTCTGCATGAATAATAAAGAAACTAGTTGCTGCTTTTTCCAAAGGGTCCGATAGTCTTGCATAGTCCATTACAATACTTTTAAATGCGAATAATAGTTGCATATCACTAGCGTTTTCGGATAGCAAATCTGGTCTAGTTATAAAATTAATTGGTTCGGGTCTATTCATTATCATTACCTCCTTTGAATAATATCCGAATGATATCGATTAACATTAAGAATGTTAAAAAATGTAATAAAGTCATGTATGTTACCTCCTTTACTTGACTTCACAAAACCCTCCATATATTTGAACTGACAATAAACGTTGAGGTTTCCTCCTTAAAAATAATTATTTATGGAGAGCTTTGTGAAATCAAAAAAGAAAGGAGTATGTAACTCCTTCTTATTCACATTCTTCTGCATGTCCTAATCGAATGATATTTCCCATAAGTAACAGATATCTATAAGCAGCTTTAAACATGTTTCTGATCGTTTCGTTTCTCTCGTATTCTTTACAATCTTCGACTAGTTGTTTTGCGCATTTTAGAACTTGTTGGTCTATTTTAGCACCTTCTTCAGTAGTGCAATAGCAATTGTTCAAATACACAATATCAAAGCCTATATTGTAAAATAACTTAATTGAACCCATTGGATCAGTTTCAGCATGTTTCATAATCTCCTTTAAAGGTCTGTTATCATTAGGAAAATATTTTCCGACGATATGCATGTAATGGTCATGAGACTTTACATAGCCCTTTGCTTCTAATTGTTGTTGTGTTTCTTCTGTAATGTTAAATTTCATTTTTAAACACCTTCCTTTCATTATAGGACGTGTAAAATATGCGCTTATGTCAACTTCCTATAGTCACCAATAAGTTTATCAGGGAAATATTCTCCACCATTATTCACATCTAATATAGGCGCTTTCTCGCTTTCATCTAACATATCAGCTACTGTATGCGAATATGCCTTAATTGTAGCGAAGAACATAGGTGCGTCCTTCTTTGAAATATAAACCGTCTGTGCTGTGTGTGCACGCTTAGGTTTGGGGTTGTGAATACGGATACCTTCAAAATAACTTTTGTCTGGGTCGATAAATCCAGACATAATTACCGGTACGTCATTAGCCACCAAATTTACATACACAACGTATTCCGATAGTCGTTCGTCAAAATATGCGTGGATGTATTTAAAAAGAAGAGAATGTACATTTGGCATTCTCTTAGTGACTCCGAATTTCCTTCCTGTCTTTTTGACAGTTTTCCTTTTCTTGCTAATAGGCATAGCAAACCTCCTTTAATGATTTCGAAAAAAAAAAATAGGCGTATAGAGATTGCTCTCCGTGTTTAACCGTCTGGTATCGAACCCGATCTTATAGTGCCTACACAGTACCTATTACAAATAATTTTGTTTTCCTGAATACAGTGCGTGGATTTGAACCCGCGACCCTCCGTACGCATCCCGCAGTACGGCCGCTCTCACCATGCTGAGCTAACCATATTCATTCTCATTATACGCTATGTAATTTCTGCGAAATTTTAAAAAAGAAGGGATTTGTAATCCCTCAGTGTTATTGTAATGTTATAAAGAATTTAACGATTTCTTCAGTTTCAGACTCCATTTCTTTTTGTCTGTTACTTAGTCTAGTCATTAAGTTCTTAACTTCTTCATCTTCAATTTCGCTGATTTTTACAAATCCCAACTTTTTGTTATCCATAATATTTTCCAACATATCGTATGTTTTACGAGCTAAAGCAGATCTAATATATAATTCTTTCGCATCGATAGATTCTAAAATAGTTGATAATTCGAGTTTCATTCGTTTGAGTAAATTTTTGTAGTATTCCACAATATACATATTAGCTTTCGTATTAACCAATACATAATCTTGTGCAATATCCAACATTTTACTCATTTCGATGTCTTCGAAATATAATGCTAATTTAATCATAGCGATTTGATTCATATTAATTGCAAATTTTTGTTCGTTTGACATAGTAATGTCCTCCTATAATTTTATTTCATTATAGGACTTGTAATTTCTACGAAAAAAAAGAGGAGCGTTGTATAACGCCCTCTCTATTTCTTAACCAATTTGATAAAATCAATTCCAGATGCAATAAGACAGAATCCTCCGAATAGTATTGAACAATCAATAACAGCTCTTCCTGAACCTTTAAGCATAGCAATACCAAAAGTATCGTCATTCTTAACTTCTAGTGGAGTGTTTTGATAATTCACAATTCCAAAAAGTCCTTCATTTTTATCCATAGTATTTTACCTTCCTTTCATTATAGGATGTGTAAAAAATGCGAATTTGAGATGAAAATCACACCCGGGCAAATTTTTGAAAATCGAAAAAAGAGGGAGCCATGTAGACCCCGCCTTTCTATTTATTAACATAATCGTTATAAGCCTTAGCGGCTTTAGCATAATGATGGTCCATACCGATTTTAGTCAATGCTACTTCTCTATCATAAGCTTTACCCCAGTCATCATATCCTTGACACCATGGTGTTCTATGAAATCATTAGTATTCATATGGTTACCTCAACGAATTTGTTACGTCTTTGATTCTTCGACCGTTAGCTCCTCTAGAACTTCCGACGCCAAGGTCTTTCAACAAGTCATCAATTTCATTGAATTTCTTGTCTAATCGAGCATCTCTAGCAGAGTCATTTTTATAAATGTTACCTAGGGCTTTCTTCATTTCTTTGGCAGCATATTCATGTCGTTGTCCGATTCGTGAAGCTACAGCATCGGATTGTGCTTTAACACCTTTTCGGATATCTGGTCCAAAATATGTTTTCTCAGGAACAAATTTTTCATAAGTGAAACCATCCGGTTTGCCAACGCCTTTACGATATTTAGTTTTAGGTAGTTCAAAAGCTTTCTTTAGATTTTCTCTACCAATAGCATCTTGTAATTGTTTAGCCTTAAGATGGTTATATCCCTTATAAGCGCCATAAGCAGCTAGACCAGCAAGAGCAACACCGCCAGCAATCTTAGCACCGGTTTTAAGACGTTTATTAAGAACCATGCGTTTTTGTGCCATTTCGCGGGCATGTCTTGGATGATATCCCTTATCGATATATTTCTTAGTGTAAAATTCTTTGGATTTGCGACGTCCCCACTTCATTCCTTTGGTTCCGAAGTGTTGGATAACATCTTGGGAAGATTGTACAGAAATATAGTTATCCATTTAATCACCCCTTTTTACGAGCAAGTTTCTTGGCTTTCATGTCATATCGGCTAGCATTATAATATCCCATAACCTCTTCAGTAGTTGTCTTTTTACCACCTACTTTATGACGCCATTCGTCTGCGCGATCTCTACTTTTAGCAGCTTTAAATTTCAATTTAGCAATTTTGGAGTTAATATCGGACCTACCATTTTCGGCAATCGATTTTTTCCAAGCTTCTTTTGCTGGCGTAGAACGTTTATTATAACCAGCTTTGATTTTAGAATATTCATCTCGGTAATTAGTTTTATTCTTGTTCGAATTGACTTTGGCCTGAAGCTTATCAATATTTGTCGATCGCATAAACCGTTTTTGGTCACTTGAACGAATCAATGCTGGCATACCGAGAGCTCCTAATGCCACCGCCTCAGCAATATCTTTAGTTTTATTCCATCCTGTTCGTTTGTTTCGTTTTTGTAATCGTAAAATTTTCTTTTGAGCTCGATTAGCAGTACCCGAACCAACAACATAATTACCGCGAAGTCTTTGACCCCACTTCATACCTTTGATACCGTGGTGTTCAATGATATCTTCACTGGTGTTTGTGTGATAGATTTCTCCGTCATAAATAATAATCATATTGTTTTCTCCTATTTATTTTTAAAGTCGTTAGGATTCAGATGAACGACGTCTTGCCACTTTAAAATTTCGACAATACCATTTTTGTGATAATCTTCAAATAGCTTAAATACATCTTTCTCATCTGCTTTAATTGTCAACAATTTGTTGATTGTAACGACGGCAAAGTCACCTTCCCAACCTTCAGCTTCGTAATTTGGAATTTGAAGTTTGAGTTGTTGTCCAGGGAAATATGATTCGCCCAATTCAGGCTCTTTCAAGTAATTTACCAAAGTAGCAAATTGAGAATCGTAAATAAATGGAGAACGTAATGTTACATCCAAAATAGTTGACATCAATGTATGATTATCTTGGGTTTTAATTAATCCAATTAGAACTTCTCCAAGCTCTGTATCAGATTGAGCTTTCATTTCTTCCGTAAGAACATAAGGATATTCATAACGGAAATATGGATTGTTATCCACAACGGCAACTTTTGTGCCTTCTTCGGTTTCGAAGCGTTCAATTTTTAACATAGTTTAACCTTCCTATTAAAGTCTATCTGGCCATGGTTCGTCTGTAACATAATTCATATTTGAGAAACGGATATCAGTAATATCACGATTGTCTGGTACGTCTTCTAAGAATTGTAGACGAATTTGACGGGAGTCAGTGTTTCCGCCAACATAAAATGTCCCATAAGGAATCCCCTTATCGTTTGTAATATGTCCAATTTTAGATGACGTAGGAGAGAATCCTAGCGGTAATGTTCCCTGTGGCACAATGACACAGAATTTGTTTCTATCTGATGGGTGAGCCACATATCCCGCAGCACCTCTACGCTTAATACCGAACCAACCCCATGACAAACCGCCCCAAATTAATTCCACACTAGAGTTAATTCGTCGGTACCATAACTTAGCGCCATTAAATGCGGTTTGTGTGATTGAAGCCAAGACCTCGCCAGTATCTCCATACAATACCTTCCAGCAGTCCCTTGCAGTATTTCGAGGAACTCCCTTATCGTAAGGTTTGATTTTAATCCATTTAATAGCACCGTTCTTTTTACGTCGGTCAACATATACTGCACCAACAGGTAAAGCCTGTAGTGTCTCTACGTTATTATTGTCATACGGGTAGTTATCCCCATATACAGTATCTGTATTATTATCTTGAGTTGTAGCAGTATTACCGGAATTAGATGATAACCCCTCAAGAGCAGTGTGTAATTCTGAGTTCTTGATGTAATGGTCTCCACCATTAGCCAACTTGGTATCAATAACAGTGCCAATAGAACTTTCAACCGAACCAACCTTAGCTCTCAATGTACCTAGGTCAGTCTCTTTAGCGAAACTGTCCGTTACTGGGATTGTGAAACTCACTTCCCCAACAGTAACTTTAGTTCCATCCATGGTATCTACCTTAGTAACATCAGCCTTCTTAACATATTTAGCGTCAAGAAGTGATGTCATGTCTGTGAAGATATCATTGATGTAATCAGAGTTTGTTTTAAGAGTTTCGATAATCTTTTGGCTAGTAAGATTTTCAGTAATATATGAAGCAATAGCTCCAGACATACCGGTTTTGAATTGTTCTAATGACGCAATATCAGTAGTATTCTTTTCAACCTTAGCCTTAAGGGTATCAAGACCTTCTTTAGTACCATCTGCTACAGCTCTAGCTGAGGAAATATCGCCCGAGAGAGTAGAGAGTTGTTCTGAGATAGATTGTGTGATTTTTGTTGTGAAATCACTACCTTCGAAATACGTATTCAAATATGACTGTACGTATTGTTTCGCAGCAGAAATATCGGATTTAGATGTCTCTGTAATAAGAGATGTCAAATCCAATCTAAGTTGAGCAACGTCTACAGAATTGATGATATCGGTCTTAGCAGTTAGAATTTTAGTATCTAATGCTTCGAGAATATCAGACTTGATAGTTTCCGCATTTAGGGTTGCTACTTTTGTCTCAATACCCTGAAGCTTGCTCTCCTGATTTTGCAGTGATTTTGATTGTTCGTCCTTCAGTGTATTGATAGACTCAACCAAAGCAGCTTTGATGTCTTCTTGAATCTTCTTAACGTCAATCAACTTAGTAACTCGGTTAAGAATATCGTTCTTAAGAGTATCTGTATCGACAGCAGTTCCTGCTTGGTCTACAACACCCTTCTCTGACACAATTTTATCAACAATACTTCGTAAGAAATCAGTATTGACAATATCAGTAGCAACTTCAATGAAGATTTGATTACTTGTTGTGTCAAAGTCACGCACGAATGCGTATTTATCTTCCCCGTAGTGTACCCGAGATGCTCCGTCAGTGTCTTTTGGAGAATATACATCCAATTTCATTGTCAGCGAATCATGTGTGAACGACGTTTTAGGGATAATTAGTTTAGCATATCCGGAATAATTAATTAGATTATTAGGGATATTGACAATTAGAGTTCCTTTCTCAGGCACCCATGTCGATGAAAGTTCTGTTTTGGTATCGTGTGATGACCTGAAAATAACGCCAGAGATGATTTGCTCATCTCCAGCTTCAGGTTCGGAGAATTTGATACCAATAGAACGGTCTGTACCATCGTCAATAATGGTTACAGGTGTATCTAAATATATCATTTAACCTCCAGGATAGTGAATTTTGTTGTTCATTTGACTAATAATATCCAGCAGTTCATAATAGTTTCCTTTATATTCTGCTAGTTTGTTCATCAAAGTCAACACTATAATTAAAAGGACTAGCATACCAACAAATGATAGTATGCTAATAGCCCATAAAACAATGTCTGATTTTTTCATTATTGTCCGAATGTTAGAGGATATGCAACACCAACTCCATTAAGTTCAAGACTTCCGTTTTTTACAAAGTCAGATACAGGCTCACCGTTATATGTGAATTCTTTATTGAATTGCACAAATACAAGCTTACCTTCACCGTTGATTTCTTGATGGTTAGGGTCTTCAATTACCACGATATCATTAGCTTGATATGTCTTACCAACTTGAGCCTTCTCAAGAAGTCCAGCAAGTTTCTTGTAAACAACTCCGTAAACAATATTACCAGACATAATGGTATGCATAACCATAGCATTAATGAAATCATCACGGCGTTGATCTTCAACTTTCTTTTGTTCGACTGTTTCATTAAGTTCGTCCACCTTCTTAGTAGTTTCTTTGAATTCAATTTCAGAGAAATACTCTTTGTGGAATGCTAATAAACATTTTTTAACATAATCTGCTTCATCAGAAGCGTTGTTAAGAGTGTGTTTACCCGGCAAATATACAGTAATCAAGTTGGTTGGTAATTCAGTATATAATTCAAAAAGAGTCTTTTCGACATTACCGTTACCATCATAAATATGGTAAGAGTTACGGATTTTAAAGCTACTCATGAGCTAATTCCTCCTGTTTCATTTGTTCTACATGTTTGTTAATATCTTGAGTCATTTTTAAGGTCTTATTTTCTTCCGTAAGATCTTCAATCATGATATTCAATTCGATATTTTCTGCTGTAAGAAGTCCTATTTGCGCTGTTAAACGTTGCAATAGCTTCTGTGTCGTTGCATCTTCTTGCATTTGGTTCCTCCTAATAGAATCCATTATTCCAGTCTCCTTGATTATACGCCTTTTTTAATGGTACATAATACGTATGGTTTTGATTAGATCCGTCGTTAACGTATAACCAAGAGCTAGAACCATATTCATTTGTTTGGCCACTAAAAGTTATCATAAATAACCCACGAACCCCGTATACAGTAACCCCAGCATTTCTCGGTGCAAGTGGGTTATTGTATGAAATATTAGTCATTACTGGAGTGTAGTTAGCGTTATCCGTTGCTCGCCCATTAAACCATGCAGGAGTAGCTATACGTCCATTAGATCTAATAGTTACAGCATTAGTTAAACCCCCTTTATGCGAGATATTCAAAACCCCATTAGTGGCATATAGTGTTGTAGTATTACCAATATCAATACCGTCGGTAAATATCCTTCTAATCTTAGCTTTATTAGCTAAGAGGTTATCAAACACACCCTCCAAACCGACAACTTTACTAGCATCTAAACTAGCTACTTTAGCCGAAGATATGGTGGCGTCTGCAATATGTGCGTTTTTGATTACGCCATTATGGATAAGAGCATTACCATCAAATTCAAGGTTTTTACCTTTGAAACGAATACCATTTGTATTGACATTCACTTCGCTGACAATACTATTCGCTGAATTTAAAGCTCTGATAGCATAAGAATTGCTTAGCTGATTTACCATAGTCGCTGACCCCCAAGACGCAGGACTATATTCATCAGGAAGTTTATTTCCTCTAGCCATCATGATTTCTGCAATTTCAAAATATCCAGCCTTGTCAACCCAGAAGTAAAACGGATGCATATCCTTAGAGTCAAACGTCATATCTTTATCAATATTAAATGTTCGTTTGAATGTTATCCATTTGTTTAATTCAATAGTCGTACCACTAGACCATATTGCTTGACCTTTGTTACGAGTATGGTCCTTCAATTCAACAACATAAACACTAGACCCACTCTTATGCATAGCACTATTAATCTTATATTTAAAGCTTACAGTGAATGTGTCACCAACTTTAACTGATTGAATAGTTAATGGTAAGGTCACACCTTTCCAACGTTGCGTATCGTTAGTTTTATTAACTATAATACGATAAGGATTCTTACCATAATTTCCAGGTGTAGGTGATAAAGACATTACTCCCGGAGTGTTCGTCATATTAGATTTGGCATTCTCAAAAGTATCCGTATCTAATACAATATTACCCGACGGAGAACCGCCATTTTGTACAAAGGATTGAATCTCATTACTCTTCATAACCATTTGGGATATTTTGGTGTTGATACCATTCTCATTCTCACCAAGAGTACGAGAAAATAAATCCACACGACTCACAACATCTTGGAATTTGGTGTTTGTAGTTATATCAATATCCAAAGGATTTTTCTTAAATCCATTTACAAATTTAGTTTGTTCGATTTGGAAGTTTGTGAAATATAAATTCACAGTTTTATTTGGATAAATAGCAATTCGGAATCTAAATTGAACCGCATTATCTTCCAACTCAAACGATGTACCAAATCTGTAGAACTGTCCATCGCCATGAACCACATCTTTAAGTCCATCCTCATGACGTCTAAAATTATGACGATAAGATTTTTCTTGTCCGGAAGCATTCAAAGCAAACAATTCGAACGTGAATATATCATCCGAAAGCCATGTCGATTTGTCGCCTTCCGCACTAATATCGGCAGATATAGTAATTATATCGCCACGTTTAAAATTCAAATTTTGAATACGCTGTTCTATCCAGTTAAAACTTCTAGAAGTTCCATAGATATGAATAACGCCTTTTTTATTGAATTTAGTAAACCCATGGTTACCAAAGTCATAAGTAATTCCATTGTTTCCGCCATAATATACAGGATCCCAGAAGTCCGTTGTAGCATTTTGAGGCGGAGCCGGTAACAGTCCACTCCCATTATTTCTGACCGAATCAGAAAGATTAAACTGGAAGTCACCATTACGTAAAATGTTTATACCGCCAGTATCATATAGATTATCCTCAACAGCAGCCGACCAATCGACAACTGAATCCGCACTATGCAGAATACAATCTTTGATAGTAAATGGTTTATTATTCGAACCATCGACTCTGAATCGAATGTTATTTGCGCTAGACCACATAGCCTCATTCAAATTAATATACCCAACACGAGTTTCCCATCTGTCGCTAGAGATATTAGAACCTCTAATATCAGGATAGCTCGGAATATTTTTAGGCCAACTATCAGATATAAATAAATCATTAGCGTAAAATTCTACAATGGATCTAGCGTTTGTTACTGATTGGTCGAATTTTATCTTATATTGAATAATAAGTCTGGTATTTCTATCCACGCCCAATTCTTTAAGAGTTTTTCCACCAACGAAATTATACCCCATCATAACATAATATCTATTATTTAGATTATATGTTCCGGAATATAACTGTCTATCACTTCTAGAAATATAGTTCCTTCCGCCATATTTTCTAGGAATTGACTTAACGGTCTCAACTAAGCTTTGTCGTAGTTCTCCAATCTTAGTCTCAACAACAGTATTGGTGTTTGTACGAGCGGCATTAAGCATATCATCTTTAGCCGAATTAATTGCTTGACGAATAACACCAGCCTCTTGTACAACGCTAGACGAAATAAGACCCGCCATAGTACCGTTTAAACTACTAGTAACAGAAGATGTGATTCTTCCTTCACTGAGCTTAATTTGAGCATCGGTGTATTTTTTAGATTCACCACTAGCATTAGATACTGCTAAATTTATCTCATTTGGTATAAGATTGAGACGAGCTTTTGCTGCATTCACATCACCCTTAACTTCTTCATACTTTTCAGCAGCAAGTTCAATCTTCTCATTCGTTTGAGAAATAAGAGTTTTAATATTTGATACCTCACCCCCATAAGATACCATAGTTTTCTCTAGTTCTGCTAAATGATGATTAACTTCTTGCTTATAAGTGCTTAGAGCTAATTCGTCTTGTGTTCCGCTAGCAATAAGTTCGCCAATCTTTCGAGTTAAATACTCTCTATTGGCATTGAAGTCCTTCTCAATTTGCGCCAATTTTGATTGTGCTTCAGCAATCGCAGCAGCTTGGTCTTTAGATGCTCTTTTAAGAATCTCATTAGCGTCGGAAGTCACTTTATCTACTTTAGCTTTCATCTCTTCGTTTGAAACAGAGAATTCGTCTAATTTAGATTTGATTTCTTTCTCATAATCCGCAATTTTCTTATCAATCGCATCTCCAAAGTTTGATGGAATAATTAAATTCCATTGTGTACCGTCGTAACGATACATTTCAACTTCACCTTCCCCAATAGTCTTGTACCAAATATCATTGGCCTTCAATCCCTCAGTTGGAGGAGTATCAGGACCAAAGAAGTTCTGGTTTTTACCATCGAGTGAAGATATAACCGTGTTAACAGATTCTTCTAAAGGAGCTAATACATCAGCAATAACTTTATTAGTCATCTGTTTCCATTCGGCACGTTGAACTTCAGCTAATGTAGAGCGGTCGTGACCACTAGTACTAGCCGAAATCTTTTTAATTCGTTCTGATAGAACATCGTATTCGATTTTATTAACTTTGACAGTGATATTTACGCCAATTTTAGGAACGTAAACTTCAACTGTATCACAAAGTTTGATGTTAATAAGGGCTTTAATAATGGCTTTTTCCCATGCAGTAGTGTCACTGAGTGGGACCATATCAACATCTATTTTAATATTTGGTAAATCTACCCCGTAGTTCTGTTCAAAATATTTTTTAGAGACTTTATCAACCATATCTTTGGTGATAACTTTTACTTCGTTGTCTTTTTTGCCCTCTTTGACTTTGCTTGTTACGTCAATAGGACTCATACGTTTAGTAAAATAGTCGTTATAATATTTTGATTTGACCACATCACCATATACAACAACTTCCTTCTGATTTTCACCTTCAGGAGTATATTTGGCATAAGGCAATATGCTGGTATATTTACCGCTCATGCTTGTGACAATCTTAATGTTCTTCAAATTCTTCCTAGGACGAATTGTAGTAACTCTTTCATGTCCTCTTCGACGATATAGATATATTTGGTTGTTGGTTCTTAGAACCTCTCCGCCAAATGCATCAACCATAGACCCTTCAGTCCCACTAATTAACGACAAGACATTCTTAATCTCATCGTGTTGCATAGCAGCGGTTGTGGTAATATCTGTAGCGAAATTGATATTAACTGGGTCTACAGCATGCGATTTAATTCTAGCCCATACATCCATAGGCGTAGATGTTACCGCAGCAAATGGTTTTACAAGAATACCGCTAAGGCTGTCGGTAGATGTGACAGCCTTAACAGTTCTTTTCTTACCATCTAAATCATCATCCGTTTCGTAAATACGAAATGCATGAGGTTCATCGAAGTCATTGGGTTTGGCTAAGATATATCGTTCTGTACGAATCTCAGAAATCCAATCTCCGTTGAGAGGATATTCCATCTCCAATTCAAATTCACCATTTCGAACTTCGGTAACAGTACAAGTCTCCGCATCATGGAGGATACCGATACCATTATTTTCGAACAAGGTTTCATTTTGTTCATATAAAATAGGTCTCATACTAGAACCCTCCAATTAGGCGTGACGGTTAATCTTGGGATAGTTTGCCCATTAGCATGAATAATAACCAAATTTTTATTCATTCCCGTAGCTAATTCAAAGAAATCTTTTCCAATAGTTCTGTCGTTTAGATTTCGAATGGTACGACCATCTTTAGAATATGTCGCGTATAAAGAACAATCAATGAATACATTTTCTTTATTTAAATCTTTAAACATCATAGTGGTATTCCCAATAGTCAAATGTAAACTACCTCTAATGCCATAAAATGAAATTAAAGGTTTTGCATTATATAGAGTTGGGTTCTGAATATAATCTCCACTATTAACACGGAAGGGCATAATATCCTTAATATATTTGTACGGTTGACATTTAAGTTTCGCAGTGAAACTAATACAACCATCGTAGTAATATTTATTCTCGAATTCCATTTCCATGAGAATTACGTGATAAATATGTTTGGTATCAAAATATGGAATGAATGGAATCCATTCACCAATACCTTGATTGAATAACGTATAGATTTTGTTTCTAGCAGTTGAAATATCCTCGTCGTTATCGCCGTGACTTCTACCGTCATAGAAACATTTCAGTTCAAATTCTGTTGGTTCATATCCGTCATCATCGTAAGCCAACTCCCCTTCATAGGAAGCTGGCGATACGAATGAGACTCTCCTTTTCGGAGCAGGAATATTAGGACGTTCCTGAATAACAACATTTAAAGACTCTGAACTGATATTATTAATCATAAAATATCCAGGTTTCATAGTTCTTACCAGAGTACCTCCTCACCTTTTCCTCGACGACGTTGGTCATCGAATGATTTGATATGACTTTGAATTTCTCTAGCGAGTTCTTTAGCATTAACAGGTTTACCACCAGTATCCACATTGACATTAACGCTATATTCTTTGTTAGAATTATCGTTGTTAACAACTGTAGATGTTGATGTTTGTTGTGGGACACCGTATAGTGGCGTTGGTGTAGAAATACGTCCTCTATAATCTAATGAATAATCAGACATGTTCATTTTGTCGAGATTACTCATGTCCACTACTGGAGTGATTGTAGGAGCGTAGTTCATATCGTCAATAGCAACATCGAGCATATCACTAATACCATTTACAGCATCAGATACCACGTTAGCAAATATGTCGCCTTGTGATACAACACTATCTGCAGCATCGGAGAATCCTTTACCGAATGAATCAGTGACCTCATCTACCATCTTAGGCATAGCATCGCCAATACCTTTAGCAACCCCCATAGGAATGAATTTACCAACTTCTTTGGCAAACAATCTTGATGGTGAGTGAATATCGGCAGCAGCTCGAGCGGCTTCTCTAGCTTTACTGATAATTCTATTAGCAGCACTTTCAATAGCCCACATATTTGCGTTCATACCATCAGCAACACCGGCAGAAATATAGTAACCCACATTATAACCAGCGCTTCTAGCAGAACCACTGTAGCTACTTACAATACTGATAATAGAACTCATTCCAGAAGAAACAAGAGATGCTGCTGAACTCATTCCAGAAGAAATAGAGCTAGACATGGCCGACATCATAGTACTAATAATCTGGTTAACTGTAGCATTCATTTGAGTAAATGAATTTTGAATCTCATGAACTCTAGAAGTAATAGTTTGAGATACTCCACTCATACCTTGGTTGATATTAGCAGAAATAGAACTAATACTTGTTTGAATGGCAGTTGAAATACCAGAAAATGCAGTAGATGTTGCAGTCGCAACGGATTGCATTGACGTAGAAATAGCAGTAACTACTCCTAGCATTCCAGTTTGTACGGCTGTAGATACAGACGTCATTGACATAGTTACTGCATTAGTAACTTCTGTAAATCCAGTGAATACCGCAGCTGCTAATGTAGAAATACCACTTAGCATAACTGTTTGGATATTCATCATACCGGTTTGTACAGCCATTTGCATCTGCATCATGCCTTCCATAGCCGCTTGAGACAACGTAGCGAATCCAGTAGATGAATTCGTCAATTCCATGAAGAATGTATTCATGGTTTGTTGAGTTGTAATAAGAGACTGATTGAAGAGTTCAATGATTGCAGGCATTGCAGTGAATGAACTTGACAGCAAAGTGACGCCATTTTGAATTCCTAGCATGCTTGCATCTAGAGCAGACATACCAAGAGACAACATCTGGAATTGCATGTTCAAATTCATGAATACAGCCGATACAGAGGCCAAAGTTGTGACTAATGCAGTTACAGGAGCAATTAATCCTGTGAATGCCGTTGATACCGGTGTAATGGAAGTTGATAAAGTGGTCATGCTTGTAGACATTGTGGTGAATGCTGTGTTGACTGCTGGCATTGTAGTTGACAATGTTGTCATTGATACAGCAAGCATTGCGAATCCTGAGGATAACGCTACCAACACACTAGCACCTGCACCTAATGTTGTCAAAGATTTAGAAAGAGTATCCAAATCCTTAACGGTTCCACCAAGACCAAGTTTACCTACACCGGCAAGTTTCAAAGCTTCAATAGTAAATGCCGCTAATCCAGTAGCAGCAGAAGCTCCATTGTCGCCGATTAATTTGATACCTTCTCCTAGAAGTTTGAATCCTTCACCAAAGCTCTTGGCAGCATCTCCAACAGCTCTAATAACATCAGCAACCCCATCAAGAGCAGTTTTAATTGCGGTACCGATAGACTCAAATATCTTACCGACACCTTCTAAAGCAGTCTTAATAGCAGTTCCGACAGATTCAACAACAGTACTAACGCCTTCTAATGCAGTCTTAATTGACTCACCTACAGATGTAAATACGGTACCAACGCCTTCAAGAACATCTTTAATAGCCGAACCAACTGATGAAATAACGCTGGCAATACCATTAATAACATCGACCACACCTTGAATCCATGCTTGGATGGTTTCACCAACAATTCTAAATACCTCAACAATACCATTTACGACAGTTTCGATACCACCGACAATAGCTATAATTGTGTCGGCTAATGAACGAATAACATCAGCAATAGCATTTACAATAGCGATAATTGCGTCAGCTATAGGTTGAATAATGCCCGGTAAAGCTTCAAATAACGCTTTAAGAGCCGACATAAATGCTTCAAAGAATGGTTGAAGAATTGGTCCAATTTCTTGTACCCATGTGATAATGAAATCACGTACAGGAGTCAATACTTCAGCAATAGCATTAAGTACGGGACCAATAAATCCTTTAATTAAAGCAGTGAATATCTCAGCAATTACTTTGAACAATTCCGTGATAGCTGGAATTAAATCACCTTTAACATTGTTTAATGCATTGGCTAATCCTTGAATGAATTTAGTAGCTAGTTCGACACCTACTTGTAGAAGAATATCAATGTTTTCAATGAAAGCACGTCCCATTTCAACAAGCATCTCTACAGAGGTCTTAACCAATTCTGGAGCTTTGTCACGTATTCCTGCGATTAGACCGATAAGTAAATCAAACCCTAATCTAACAAATTCTGGAATTAACTGACGAGCACCATTAATCATTTCCATTCCCATTTTTACAAATGAGGCGACAATTAATGGTGAATTTGCAGCAAGAGATGTTACCAACGTAACAAAACTATCAACAAGTGTCTTAAACGCAGCGGGTGCTATAGCAACTAGTTCCTTAATCGCCATAACAAATGCTAAGAATCCAAGACCGGCAATCAATACTGATGACGCGGCTAATATAGCAGAAACCCCGAAGGATATCAAAGTTCCAGATAATATAGCAAGACCAGAACTTACAACATTTGCTAAAGCTCCGGCAGCTAATAATATAGCTAAGTTACCAGCCAATGCTAATAAAGCTACACCGACAGCAACTAAGTTAAGAGTTGATAGTAGCATAATTGGAACAGCTATAGCCATTAATCCAACACCAAGAAGAACTAATTGACCTGCTCCACTGAAACTACCAAACTTGCTTAAAATGACACCTACTCCAGCCATTGCTAGTAATACACCAGAAATAGCAGCCATTGAAGCAAGGATTTGTTGCCAAGGGTGTGCTGCCACGGAAGCCAACGCTGTACCTGCTTGATTAAGAACCGCGGCCATTGAAGCAAGGGCAGCTATAGCGGTTGTATTTGGTTCCATTTTTGAAATAAGTTTTACAACTCCAACCATAATACCTATCGTTACGGTTACCGCAGTCATTGCCGTAGCAATTTGTTGCCATGATAATGCACCGACACTTGTTAGAGTTGTTCCTATATAATACAATAGATTTCCAAAGGCATCAAATACCCCTTTAAGACCCACAACTTCTTGTAAACTGTCAGCGTTTCCAGCCATTAATTTAACAGTTCCACCTAATGATAGCATTACAGCAGCAATAGCGCCACCGGCAGCGGCGAGACTAGCCCAGTTTAAGCCGGCTAATTTCATGAGATTATTGGATATAACCGTTAGAGCACTTGTCAAAATAATTAAGCTACCAATAGCCTTAGGATTCATCTTAACTCTGTTCATAATATATGATACACCGATAAGACCTGCGGCAATAAGAGCTACAGTACCTAAACTTTTAACGATTGATGTTAAAGGCATTGCTGCCAAAGGAATCATAGATTGAACAATAAGATAAATAGACGCACCGATACCGATTAGACTCATTCCGGCAGACATATTTACTTTTGCCTTGCTAGCAACGCGAGCCGCAGCTACCAGAGAGGCTATTAATACTTCCACGACAACAACAGAAGCTATCATTTCCTTAAGTGGCAAATTAGCTAATACTTCTATGGATTTTGCTAAAATATAAGCAGAACCAGCAAAAGTGATTAACGCCATCATGGAAGAAATATCAACTTTAGTATCTTTAAGATTAACAGTAGCCTCGGATAATACAACTAAAAGAATACCCAGCATTCCTGCTGAAGCAGCCATTCTAGCCATATCTAAATTAGCTAATACCGCGACAGCATTAACCAATATTCGAGCAGATAAAGCAAATGTTATAAGTGCCATCATAGCACTAAATTTAACAGTTACCTCTGAAACCGAATTAGCGGCGGAAGATAATGCTTTAAGTAGAACTGCAACAGCGACAACAGATGCCGCCATATGCATAATATCTAATTTGGCAAGAGCTTTTACTGACCATACGAGCATACGTAATGATAGTACGAACATCATCAAAGCGCCCATGCTCTTAGGACTTAGTTTGATATCCTGCATGGACTTAGACACTTTAACTAAACCATACATAAGCACTAGAACTCCACCAATACCCTGAGCCATTTTCTCAGGTTCTAATTTGGCTAGAGATTTGACAGACCAAACAAGAATACGTAAAGAAATAGCAAAGGCAATTAGTTTGCCCATACTAGCTTCTGTGTTCTTGATTTTCTCCATCTTTTCCATAACTTTAACCATGGCGGTTATAAGTACGACAATGCCTCCAACAGCTTCATCCATTTTATCAGCATCGATTTTAGATAAAGCAACCATAGCAGATGCCATGATACGGAGAGCAATTGCAAATCCAATCATTGTTGTTGCAGCGCCTTTAGGAATACTTTGAGCGGCAGTAACAACTTTCATGATTCTCATCAGACCTTGCATAGCAACACCTAATGCAATCATACCTTTTGATAAATCTTTCATGTCAATCTTAGAAAGTTTATCGATAGATAGTGCTAAAATACCCAATGCGACAGCAATTAATACCAAAGAACCAATTTTGATACTTTGTGTAAATGAGTTGATTGTTCCTTGAAGAGATGTAAATACACCTTTAACTTCATCCAACAATCCTTTAGCTTGTTCTTTACCGCCACCAAACATAGCTTTAAATTTTTCGAATACTAAATCAACAATACTATTGTTTGAGTTCTTGAATTTAAGCCATTTGTCAAATGCAAATAAACCAATGAGTGCTTTAATAATACTGGCTACATCAAACGATACGAATGCATCTTTCAATGCATCATAACTTGCTTTAACACCAGAAACTAGAGAATCCCATGCCTTAGACATAACGGAACCAATATTGTTAATGATGTTAGCAAGAGCACCGCCTGCTTTATTAAATATGCCAGCAGCCCCTGAGAATATTGCTTCGGCATTCCCAAATGGATTTGCTAGCATTTTGAGTTTTGAGAACACTCCGCTAAACGCATTACTGATAGCGCTAAGAACCTTACCGATTGTTCCTCCAATTTGTTCAAATTTATTAGAGGACATCACAAACTTCTCAATTGCTTTAACAAATGTTAGCAATTTACCAGTTACGTCCGATAATGTGGTAGCGACAGTTACTAATCCTTTACTTTCACCAAATTTGGAGAATCCTTTAAGAATATCTTTAATAACAAATATAACAATTCGTCCAACTGTGATAATAATATTGAACACATTGGCAATCGTCTTACCAATATGATAGAAGATTAGATGAGCATTCTCATTTGAACGCAAAGCTTCCATGAATCTAGAAATAGCATCTGCGGCAGTTCTCAAAGGCATTAATATACTTCCAGAAGATTTACCAACGGAAGAAATACCCTGACCTACTTTACTGAAAATCCATCCTAAAGTTAAGAAAGTTTGCCCAACCATCTTACCGATGGCGTTTATAGTTGAAAAGAGATATGTATTATTCTTAATATTGTTAGTGACACTTTCAAGTGCTTTTGTAAATCCAAAGAATACAGTGGCAGCTTGTTTATAGTCACCAATTACAGAACGAAATCCTTCACGGAATTTGGTCATCGCACCAAATACAATTTCGAAACTGTTTTTAATAGAATTAAATAGGGCTTCTTGTCCGCCCATATCTTTCCAAGTCTTAAGCATTGCGTTTCGGTAGTTACCTAAACTTCTAGTAATGCCTAGAACATTATCATAATATGTTCCTTGGTCGTCAGAAACAAACGGGTTAACAATATCGCCAATGCTTGTCCAGAGACTTTTAGCTTCTTCGAATCCTCCAAGGAAATATTCCCATGTTGTAGCCCATCCAGAACCAATTGCTTCCTGAACGGTATCAACTAATTGCCCGAACGATTTAACTTTCGTTGCAGCGTCAAGCATTGATTGGTCTTCAGAGAATTCTCTCAAAGTTTCCAACAATACTTCTGAAGTTAACCAACCATCTTTCAATGAGTCACGGAATGATTTGGTCATATCACGAGCATGTCCCATCTTTTCGGCGGTTTGAGTCAATCGGTCTTGGAATAGTTTACCACCCATACCGGCATTAACTACAGAGTTCCAGTCTTGTAAAGCTACGCGACCAGAAGCCAATGCTTGTGACAACTGATACATTGCCATTGATGCTTGGTTTGTATCCGAACCAGAGGCAGCGGCCAAGTTAGAGATACCCTTAATCGCCACAGCTGATTTATCCAAGCTTACCCCTGCAGCAGTAAATGTACCAATGTTTTTGGTCATATCCGCGAATGAGTAAATAGTTTTATCGGCATAGTCATTAAGAGTTTCTAAAGCACCAGAAACTCGACGCATACGAACAGAACTATCTGGAATTTCCCATTCAGTATTCGTCATGATGGTTTGAATAGAACCGAGTTTGTTTTTATACTCAGCAAGACCATCTCCATATCCTCTAAAGAATTGACCAGTGAAACTCATAGCTTTCTGAATCATTCCACCCAAGACATTACCTAAAGCAATATCCATGATTGATAGAGAATTTTGTACAGAGCTAGCTGCTTTAGCGAAAGCGTTAGATAGAGGACTAACGTCGAATCCTGCAACTTTCGTATTTAAACCATCAATAGATTTAATAGAGTTCGGAAACCCTTGATGATTATCTGCCTTTTGGAAAATACCTTTTAATCGAGATAGAATAGATGATGTGGTAGCAGTTTTGCTAGCAACATCGGTATTCATTCTATCGATTGATTGTCCTGCGCCAGACATATCAATGCCTTTTGCACTTCTGGTAAAAATTCCTTTAAGGCGAGATAGTAATCCCTCAGATTTTTGCGTCGATTTTGAAATTGTGTCATTCATCTCCGACATGTCTGAGGCTATGTTTTTAGTCGCGTCTTTACCGTTGACTTTACTAAAAGCTTTCTTCATTCGTTCCAATGCAGCGACAGTATCATCAGCATTCTTAGAAAAGCCCTTGTTGTCTAAGGTGACCTTGGCGACTTTTTCATCTACATATCCAGCCATAGTTTACCTTTCTATTTTAGATAGTCTTCTAAAACTTTATTAATAGTTTTCTTGTATACAGAATTAATAGCTTCGTCAATATAAGGTCTTGGAGGAACATAACCTCCTGTACCTGTTCCGTGTCCATAATGTAAAATTATAGCAATGTTGACTCCGTCATTAATATGGGTATTGTAAATTTCCAAATCCTGACCTCGAGAAGTGGTTACAATTCTATAACCCCACGATTTTGCGGTCAATCCAGATTTCGTAGGAGTAGCGTCAGCAAGTGCTTTAACGATAGCTTTTCCTAGTGAATCCAAGTCAGACGTTCGAGGTCGTTTTAAAAACTTTTCTAGATTTCCGAAATCTCCAGAAACATGAATTTCCATACAATTATCCTCTCAATCGTTTAGCCGCATCAATAATTTTCTTTTGTTTATCAACATCGGCAATCCGTTTATTGTTAGTTATACGAACGATTTTGTTTTCGATTAACGCATTATTCTTAACTCGTTTCAAATCTGATTTAGATTCTTTGTATTGTTTCTTCAAAAGTTTCTTTTGATACTTGTAATCTTTTTTAGCACCATAGGCGCCTCTCATGGCATCCAAAGTAACGCCGCCAGCAAGAGCGCTAATACCATAATTGGTAAAGTCAGCATTCTTAGATATAAGTCCTAGACCTAAAGATGCAACGCCGCTTCGTCGTAAACTTTTAGATAATAATGTGGGTTTTCTTTTCTTATACTCAGATTTTATTCCTCGTAATTCTTTTTTATAAGTAGAATAATTACGGAGTCTATCTCGAGCATATTTTGTGCGAATACCCCATTTCATTCCCTTGATTCCGAAATGTTCTATAGTAGAATCATAAGAAATACCTATGTAGTTATCCATTCATCTGCTTCCTCCGTTCTTCCATTATTTTTCTATTTCTAAGAACTTGTTGTTGATGTTCTGCCATTGCTTCGGCTCGTGTCATTTTCTTAGGAGGTTCTTGCAATGCACCTACACAATTCAATAACATAATCAATTTATTAAGATTTCTATTCTCCCAATCAAATGGTATATGATTCAAAGCCATCATCGCATAAATTATCTCAGATGTAAATATTTTCTTACGGTGATATTCTTTACCTCTACTAGAATTATTGTTTTTAGGTAATTCTGTAGCACTAGGTGTATCTTCCATATACTTCAAAATTTCTCTAAAATTAGCTTCTGATAAACGAGATATATCAAATGGTTTATCGGCCATCATTACTATAAAATCAAGTAACTCATGTTGTTCTAAGTTGGCAGAATTATCGATAAATCTTTTCTTATACTTCGTTTCCCACTTGTCCAATACAGTTAGAGTGTATTTGAAAGTAATATCTTCTTTTGGTTCATTTATAATAAATTGAGATATGCTATCATCCCACATTTCAAGCTCATCCAAAGTTATAGTTAAAAACTCAGACATAATATTCACACCTCAAACATTTTATAAAAACAAAAAGAGGCGGGTAAAATCCACGCCTCCATTGTAATAACTAGTTCGCAGCTGCTGCAGCAGCGGCTGTATTAAGTCCACGAATATGTGCAGTAACACCAGAAATGAAGTGTTCAAGAACCTTACGAGAATCGTCATGGAAATCTTCAATCAATGCTTCATAAGCAAGTGATTGTTTGAATTCTTCACGAATTTGTTCACTCTTGATAAAGCGTTTTCCATCTTCAGATTTAACACCGTAGGCAGTAAGAACGAAGTCATTCAACAAATCGTACATTGGTTCAATTTGTTTTTCTTCAATTAATTTGTTGATATAGTTTTCCATGTTTTCGCTACCATAGCGTTTTTGGAAAGAAATCAACTCCATACGGTTAAGATTGAAATATAGAGTTTCCGTTTGAGTGTTTCCATCGAAATCCTCATAAGTAACTGGTTGTTTAAGCATAAGTCAATACCTCCGATTTAAAATTATTTCAACAATTCAAGCAATTCTGTTGGCAATGGAAGACGAGCATCTGCAGCTTCAGTACCGTAAAGAATATCTTCGATCTTCTTAAGTTTGTCAGCAGGAGTTGTAGTTGAGTTGAATGTCAATACAGATGATGGTTTAGCACCTGGAACCGCAACTGGAGTTGATGAAATACTCCATGATGGGTTTTGTGGTTCTGGACTGTCGTTCACAGTTGAGTGAGAGCGTTCAGATGGAGCAGCTTTACATCCGTACCAGATGTGGAGTTTGTAACCATAGTCGTTACCTTTGATGTCGTTACCAAGGATTGATTTGTATGCGAAACCGAATGGTTTACGAGTTTGTTGTGAAACTGTAAGACCTTTACTGATTTCTTTCATACCATCACATTCGTCAAATTCAGCTGGTGAAGAAAATGCTTCGATAGTTCCTTCGAATTTCTCAGCACCTGTTAGAGACAAGTATACCATGTTGTCTGCGTATTGGTCGTTAGACTCAGCACCTGATGGTGATTCGTTAGCAGCAGTAATACCATTCCAAGCAACACCTTTAGGATATGTTCCATCGTCTGCTTGTGGGAAGAGAACGGCATTCGATACACCGGTCTCATAGAAACGTTTTCCTAGTTCGTCAAATACTAGTTTAGCCATTTGTAATTCCTCCAGAATTAAGTGTCATAATAGTGTGGTTCATATTCTCTGATACGAACTCATTGTTGTAAGTACAATACTGATTTTCAAGTAGAGCATCCACAACAGGAGACTCTACTCGTTTATCAATAATTGTAAGTTGGTAGGACATATGCGTATGATATCGAATATCATCAGCATGTCTTTGATGAATCCCCTTTCGTCGATAAATAATACAAGGGTATTCAAGTTTTATGTTTGCTACAGGGTTGTAATAAACTTTGTACCTCTCACCAGTTTTGTCAACAGCTTTCAGGATAATGTTATGCACGTCAAGTCGTTGCTTGCTCATTATAGACCCCTCCCAAACTAACAACAACGCGAGGCGGTCGGATATCGAAACTTTCGACTTTCCATTTAACCCCCTGAAATTCAACGTATGTTAAATTTGCGATGTGTTCATTTAAAAATTGATTAGCGACAATTGACAGCTGGTTGGTAATGCGAACATTATCAATTGTTGATTTGTCGCTATTTTGATGTTGGTAACGATTACTTACCACATCCCCTTTGATAGCTTTAACAACTACTTTGGGTTCGTAGACTCCCGGTTCGATTTCTACGTCATCAATCCTAAAACCAGCTTTTCCGCTAAACTTCATTCATTAGCCTCCTACACGAGGACTTTCTGTACCAGTAGCGGCTGCAGGTGTGCCAGCAGCTGGAGTAAAGTATACCGCAGATTTAGCACGAGTAAGCGCACCTGAAAGACGAGTTTCGATAAGGTATTTCTGTTTGTTGAAGTCAATATCGAAGTGTTCGAATGTGTTAACTTCACCGCCACGGTTAGTACCGATTTGGTAGTCAGCCAAGTTAACCATGATCATTTCTTCTGGTTTCAAGAAGTTAGTTTCAACGATTTCAGCAACACCGAACAATGAAGCAAGATATTCTTTAGTAGCAGGTTGTTGTCCGCCGAATACCCATTGTTCGTTCTTGTTGCGAAGGAAACGAAGTTTTGTCAAGAATAGTGGGTTCATATACAATGATGGTGTACCAGAACCAAGCATCTTAGTCTTTTCTTCAGCAACAGTTTGGAATACGTCAAGAAGCGCTTTAGGGTTGTAAGAAGCTTTGATTGTGTAGAAGTCTTCATCTTTAGTGATTGGACGAATCTTGTCTTCTTTGATTTTAGCAGCGTCACCAGTAGAACGTCCGTCAGATACAAGGATAGCTTGTGCAATTTCATCATTCAACTTGATGCGCATTTCTTGGTTGAAGAATGCAGCAACGTTAAGTTGTTGACCAATATCGATTTGGTCGTCACGGTCAATTGATTGTTTTTTATAGATTGTTTGTGGGTCAGTCTTACGAGACAAGAAAGAAATGATTTGTTCTTTCTTTTCAGTTCCCTTGATGTAACCTTTAGCACGAAGTTGTTCGTCAGTCAAGTCAGAAAGGTCTGTCATGATTGATTTAACAAATGCAGTTGGAACTTTAGTTACGCGGCTAAGAATGTGTTCAGTAGCAGTGTTAGGAGAGTAGATTACTTGTACTCCGCCTTGAAGTGCATGGTCAGGGAAAAGTTTGTCAATGTTATTCATTGAGTGTTTGAGAGTGTCGCCACCGTCCATTTCAGAAAGAACTTGACCTACTGTACGACCAGTAGATTTAGCTGTTTCCAAAGCAGCTTCAAGTGAGTGGCGAATTTCTTGTTCGTCATTTACATTTTGTCCAAATGCATTATAGTGCATGATTTGTCCTCCTAGGGCAGATTGTTCTAATTCGGTTTCTTCTTCATCGTCATCGACAGATTCAGCAATTTCATCTAATACTTCACCGACACGTGCATCGACTGCGGCTTCAAAATCTTTATTAACTGAATCTTCGAAGTTTTCAAGAGCTTCATTTACAGCAGCTTCTGTAAGAATAGCAACAGCTTCTTGTTGGTCTTCATTAAGAGTTCCAAGAACCCCATCCATGATATTTGTAGCTTCACCTTCGTCCGCGTGTTGAATACGGTCGAAGAGGCTAATACGTTCTTTTCCAAGCAAAACATCGCTTGCTTTATGTAAAAGTTCGTTACTTTCCATTATAATAGTTTCCCCTTCATTAGGATTATCGGAGTGTTGTAACACTTCCGTAATAACAGCGCCTGGATTAGCTCCGGCGACTACAAGTGATACCTCATAGATATTACCATGGATAACGTCATTTTGGGGCGTACGTTTAATACGATTTGCACCGATTGACATCGACCAGATATCTCCATGTTGTACGAGTTCTTTGGCGCTTTGGGCTTTTGGAGTATTGTTGAAATATCCTTCGCCGTAAACGCCGTCGTTCGCATGATGCAACATAACATGACCAATTACATTCTCTGGTGTACTATGATCATGCGACCATACCAGAGGAACCTTCTGTCCGTTATTGTCTTTAAACGCACCATGTCGAATAATAACACCGTCTGTACAACGAGTGTCGTTACGAGTTACATAACCCGCGAAATCATACTTGGGATGTTTATCCATTATACGACATTTCCTCCATCATTATTTGCCGCCATTTTGAAAGTCCTCTTCCGAATACTCTCCATCTTGGGGGTATTGAGCGTATTCATCGTATTGACCTTCAGGGGACCCGACAGACCCAGGAATAGACACATTCTGACGAGCGTCAGAGATATTTGGATTATACAATTGGTCAGCCATAGGGTCGGCGATAGGACCGTATCCGATGACTGCACGGAATTCGTTAGAAGTAAGAATTCGGTTACGAAGCAAAGAATCACCAATCGTAGCAAGTTGACTTGTGGGTACCAATTTAAATGGGTCACTATAAGTAACAATACGATGGCCTTGGGTATAACCAGTCTTGGTTATAAATTTTCGTTGAAATTCTTCTTGAATACGTGTCACAATTGGATCAATTGTTCTTGTATAATAGTTTTGCATTTGTTCCGCATTAGCGGTACCATCAAATACAGCCTTTGTCAAACCGATTTGGCTTAATAATTCATCGGTCAAATATTTAATCTCATCCATTAGGTTGGAATTAATTTGTCTATTCAACTGAGTAATCTTTTCGTCGGCAGTAATATATGCAATACCCAAATTAGAATCTTGAAGTTGTTTCTCAATATCTTTCACACGTGCATCAGCTTCTGCTCTCTTGATATCATTTCTGACAGGGACAGGAAGTTGAAGAATCATGTTCCATTTATTAGCAACCGCATCAATATCTTGTTTATCTAGGATAGACAATTTTTGAATTAGGCGGTTCATAGTTGGGTTGTCATTACCTAAAATATTTGCTAGTGGATTTTCGATAATCGCACACATCTTCTTAGGTACTGTAACCTCTGAGAAATCCCCTTTATGTTCGTTATAAAGTTTTACACGAACCTTTGTAGGAAACCATTCCATAATTTTACCAACACGCATAGACTTAATGTCATAAGCCTCGGATTGAGTTGGGTCTAAAGTTGCTTCGACTGGAACAGCAGCCACAACCCCTTCATCAAATAGAGAATATACTAAATCATGAAAGAAATCTGTAGCGGACTGGTCCATGTTCATTTCAACTTCAAATAATCGTTGTAATGAGGACCCATACTGGACAGTCTGATTCTCTTTATCTTCAGCCAATTTAACGTGTTGAAACTTAACCGCACTAGCATCCATAGCGATTCGGTTAAAGATCATTGAAGAGATTGATGCTCTAGCATATGTTCTTGATGGAATCGAATTGTTAGGATTAAGCGCTCTAGGTTCAGTTGATAGTTGAAACACTGGTTGTGTTTCGGTTAATGATGTTGTGTCATTTCGGTTAAACATAGACCAGGCATGTTGTAAACCATCAGTAAACATACTCATAGTGTTTCAGCCTTTCTATCCGAATAAGTCTAGATTACGTTTATACGCAACCCATGCGTCAATAAGCGCGGCAACATTATCGATCTTTTCGTCAGCACGACGTTTAGATAATTTGTAGTTACCGTTGTTGTCTTGAATTGCTATAGCATTACCCATAGCGAATTTCATAAGTTCTTCATCGAAAATAAGAAGACGTTCTGTAGCCAAATTTTTAAGTTCTCCCATAGGTACAGATTCTGTTTTGGCCCCTTGTATTACTTTCTCAACACCGTATTCTCCATTGTCTCGAACCCATCGTTCAACGAATTCTCGAGCATTATACGGGTCATAACCGAAAGCGTATACTACATACTTATGTTCATAAATCATAGCCGTTAAATCGTCGTAGACTCTGTTCATGTCTAAGACTACCCCATCCATAACTATAAGCGTTCCTTCAGCAATCAATTCGTCATAACGATTTCTCATAGCCGAGGTTAACTTTTTAAGTTTAGATTCACAAACATAAGACCTAGTTTTTATACCGAACCTTCCCCTACCAAGAGGGAATAAGAATGTGAATGCACAGAAGTCATCCCCTTGTGATAAGTCGGCACCTAATGTACATTCTAGACCGTCAAAATTCTGAGGTCTATGCGGTATAGTTTCTTCATACACAAAGAAATATGTGTATCCTTCAACAGGAATACCAAAACGTTTAGCGAGTGTATCCGCTCTTGTGGCAGGTTGATTCTCTGCACGTTCTACTTCATTTCGATAAGTTTCGTAAGAAACTGTAGCTCCCAAATTGGGATTGGCTTTCATCCATAGCTCAGGATAAGCCACTTCTCTAACATCATCGAGTCTATAATACCAGATAGATACATGAGGGTTGAAATATCGGCCTTCCAATATGTCTACCAATTCCATCTTGATAGTATCTCCAACACCGTCACGAGCAGTTCCTTCGGAAGATGTAGCGATTATGAGATAGTTGTCATTCTTGGAAGCACCTTGTTCAATTGCCCCAATGACGTCTTCTCTAACTTCCCCAGATAGCCATTCATCTACGGAAGCATACTTACATCTTAAACCTTGCAGCTTATCAACAGACATAGGTCTTATTTCTAAGAGACTATTCGTGGCAAAATTTTCAACACCCTTCTTAGTAGACGCCAACAATTGTTTCTGAGTAAGATTACCGGTCATTTTAGACCCTTGAACCATATATTGAATCAGAGGACCCTTAGCTCTACTTAAAGCAGTTCTAAATGGACCCATAATTTCCTCAGCTTGCTTCATAGTTGGAGCAGCAACTACCTGATGGGTTGTAGATGTGTCAATCAACAACATGTATGCCTGCATGTATGTTGAGTATAGAGATTTAGCGGCACCACGTCCGACAATAAGATACTGTTTGGTTGTGAGTCGCTTAAATTTTGTTTTTATTTCCCATTTACCGAGTTTAGGGTTGTAGACCTTGTCCTCGGAAATGTAAAACCAAGCGAGGGCACACTCGGCCCATAATTTAAAGGACGGTAATAGCGTGACGTCACTACCGTCTGTTAGAGTCATTTCATTTTCGCAAAATCTAACAAAGCCTTCAATCGCTTGATTATCATAGTAATAATCCGGTGACTCAATTAAGAAGTCAATACGGTTCATTTCCAGAGACACCATTCGATTTACCGGAATCTCACCTCTAAGAACTGCTTCTTTGAACTTCATGTATTCTTCCGGATAAGCTTTATTGGATAATACCAAAACGTTATCTCCTATTTTCTAAATAGTCCACCAGCGAGCTTTCTGATTTCGTCAACTTCACGACCAATGTTAACTTTGTCGTAATGCTCTTCTTTTAGTTTCTTTGCGGCAGAGATAGCGGCATTTGTGAATGGACTATAATTCTCCGGATCGTTTTTCATCAAGTCTTTTGTGAGTGTTTTCACACCAGAATCAACGACCGAATTAAGCACTGATTTTCCAACGGCCGTACCAAATTTAGTAACGGCATTTCCACGTTTCTTAGCATTGATTGCATTGGAACGTTTCATCTGCTCAGCGAAGTCATTCTCCAATCGGAGACGTCTAGTAGCTTTTTCCAAATCTTTGGACGTCATCTTATGCATGTTTCCATACTTATGTTGCCAAGCAGCAAGAGCAGCCTTTTGCTCTTTCTTTGCTCGTCTAGACCGTCCAAGTTTAGTATTGGAATACCACTTGCGTACCCCCCATTTCATTCCTTTGACACCGTGGTGTTCAAAAGAATCTTCTTGAATGTCATCAATCGCTTGGAGCAGTTTGTGATTGTTGCTCATTAAACTCCTCCTTTTGGATGATTATACGATGAGCAGTAGATTGAATAGATTTTTCCAATGAAGAAAGTACACTCCCAGCAGGAGGGTCAAATTTAATTCTGATGTTTAAGTAAACATACTGCTTAACTAATCGAATAAGATGGTTATCGGTGGTGTTTAATAATTGCTCCCAATTTGAATCTTTACTCATAACAAAATCTTTGTTGAGTAGAGTTAGCTGAGACAATTCACCAATGATACCGTCCAATTCCATGATTAATCGTGAATCAAACCCGTCGTCTTCTTCTGAGGCAAAATCTAAAACAGACTTTACGTCTTCTAGAATTGTCATATCCACCTCACCATAATTTAGTGTCTCCAGGTGTTCTTTCTGTATAATTCGATTCGGGATAAACTTTCTTGTAGTGGATTATAGCGTGAGTTTCGTAAGAAGTAGTTATTAGCAAATCAGGATTGAGAAGAATGTCCTCATTCCATTCTAATAAGTCTTCTTCGGTTACAGGAATCATATGATGAACCAATACTCGTCCATCAATATTAACTCCGGGAACTCCTAAGTCATAACCCATGTCTCTAGCAATAACATAATCTCTAAGTTCTCGCCAAAGTTTACTTCGATAGAATCTATTAGATATCTCTCGAGGCGATTTGTATCCTCTGTTTATTAGAGACAGATAATTCAACCTATCTCCAAAAGAATCAAATGTTATAAGCTTTGAATAACTCAAATCTTGTAGAATTGTTCTATCGGTTGTTAATAGTGATGTCATAAGGCTTCTGATGGAGCATAACCACGAATTGCAGCGATTACTGCTTCGCTATCTCCTTTTCCTTTTACTTCACTATCAATCAAACTGATTTTAGATTCATTGAGTTTCTTTTTAGCTTTTAAGTTTTCCAACTGGATTTCGTTTTCAATTGTACCATAACGAAGTAAGGCATTCAATGTGCTTGGCGCAATAGTTCCATCTTGTAACTGTTTTTCGGCCAAGTCAAATGCTTGTTTCGTTAATTGTTGCATTCTCCCTTCTGGGGTAAATGCCTGACGAATTAAATAGTCGTCTTTATTTTTCTTCCGAGGCATCTTCAACTACCTCCGGTTTCTCCTGAAGCTCATGAAGCACACGAACAGCATGTTCGATATAATCTTCAGCTTGAGCAGCGGTTAAGTTAACATTGGTCTCTTTAGCGAAACTCAAAAGTTTTTCTAACGCTTCTCGCTTCTTCTCATCATTAGGTAACAACATGTTTTCCAATGAAGATACGATAATCATTGAACGTTCGGCTAAAGTTACCACTGATTTGTTGTGTGTAGCAGCTCCCAAATATTTAACCAATTCAAGAACCACTGGCGCGACGAACACAATCAAGGTTACAATGTTAATAAGTTTATCAACTGTCATTTATCATTCTCCTTATTCTTTTGTTCTTCGATATAGTCATTAACTAATCTTGTAATGTAGGAGTTTCCTCCCTTTTTAACGTAAGAATCGTATAATGTTAGTATCTCAGAAATAGATAGTCGTTCGGATTGTATTCCTGTAACTATTTGTAAACGAAGAAAATCTCGTTCTTGAGTCTGTTGCATTTCTTGAAAGCTAAGTGTTAGCGCATTTATAGAATTTTTGATACCCTCGATTTCTTCATTCTGCTTCTTTTCCAAGTTAGTCCATAGTCTTTTGAATACTCTTGAACTAAAACCAACGATTGAAGCTCCAACACCAATATACACACCTATCTGAGAAAGAACTTCAGGAGAAACGAGCCATTGTATAAGAGCTTGAATGTGTTCTGTCATCTCTTGAGACATGGTCTACCTCCTTTCAGTGTATTTAGACCCCACTTCGGTATCCCAGAATCTGAGTTTTAACCCACTCCGGGGATATTTTTGAGTGGTGGGGCGATGCAGGGGGTGGGGTTTCTCTGCGGACCCTCCCCCTATGGGTCTGCAGTTATGTCTCCTGTGTATTTGTTGGTAGACGAATAGGTGTTGGTGTTGTAGGCTTGCACACAGTCCAAACATCAGCAACTGGTCCATCATCAATGATGTAATTGATAGCAGTGGCATGTCGTTGAGCAATCTCAACTTCATCTAACGCATCATCAGTGTTGCCAATGACTTCTGCTAAGAGTTCTGGTGTGTTGTAGCCATGTTCAGTGTCCCAACGAGACCAAGCGTCATAGTCATCGAAAGGATTGTAAGGGTTGTCAAACGTTGTTAGCATAGTATCAACGACTGACGTCTCTTTAACGTAATCTAGTTCATCCATAGAGTTCTCCTTTCTAGACTAGGTTCTGTACAGTAGACACACTAACGCCTAAAGCTTCTGCTACTTCAGCGTACGTTCTACCGTTCTTAAGCATACCTTTAGCTCTGTTAGCTGTAGATAGACTGATAGAGTCTTCCTTCTTAGGAGTAGCTAACTGCTTAAGCCTATCTGAGTCTGAGAAGCGTATGATGTCAGTAAGCATCTTAGTACTCACAGCACCAGACTGAATAGCTTTCCATTCATCAGGCTCAATAGTAATCCTAGAAGACGCGCCGTCAGCACCAGTACGTACACGAGCAGCTGCAATAGCCTGTTGTTTAAGCTTCTTGAGCTGGTCTTTCTGCATGTCAGGATCACGTTTCTCAGCAATTACCTTGTTTGCAATGAGCTGTGCTTGACGTTCTCTAGGAGAGTTAGCTAAAGCAACGTTTAGTTTGTTCTGTAGAGACTCAACTTGAGACTTGTACTGTAGTTTAGCCTCTTTAGACATGGTCATGTTTGGCGTTGTACTAACAACAGCGTTAGCTTTATCACGCATCTTACCAAGGGCGTTGATATAATCGCCATACATATTTTCGATAGGGGTACCTGAACCAAGGGTCTTAGCATCTTTAACCATTTCCACAACATGGTCTGTAGCAATAGTTCTAGACTTCTTGATTGTTGGTTTAAGTTTAGGATTGGCAGCTAGTTCTTCTGGTGTACGGTGATGTTCCCAGTATTCTAAGGTTCGATGTTCAGTCTTGGACCTTGAAATAAGAGTAGAAGCTCCGCCTTCTATTTTACCTGTAATAACATTATAGTGTTGCTGATATGCTTTACGTAATTCAGGAATACGATTCTCTCTTTCGGAACGTAAATAATCTAAATTATGTTTTTCAGCATCGATAACTACCATTGAATGTTTAACAGCTCTAGCTATCTCAGATTGACTAGCACCTTTAAGAGTCATGTCAGTAATAAGGTTTGATACTTCGCCCATTTGGCGTTGTTTCATAGTCCAATTACCCTTTGAGTCACGAGTTAATAATTGTTTGTTCTCAGAATAATACTGTTTAGTATCAAAATTCTTAAGCTCTTTCAATGAACGACTAGTTGCAATTCCGTTTTTATTATTAGGAATAACCATTACAGTGTCACCATCGAAATCGGCACCAGATAATTTAGAAGCAACAGATGAGTCAATACCAACGGCATCTTTCGCGCCCTTCATAAATTTAGCTGGACCTTTTTCAAGCTTATTATTAACTGTCAATTCAGGCAATTCGAAAATACCACCATGAGGATATCGAACAAGAACTACTTTCTCTCCGTTCTTAAAGTTAGGAGCATATATTTCGTTTGCTTTGATACCAGATAATGGTAAAATAACTTGACCTTTCATTCGGTCGAAGCCAGTTAATTTAAGATTATGACGTTTTGTTGTCAAGCCATCAGCAAAATCTTGCATGAGTGCTTTCTTAATAACTGGGTTTGTCAAATTATTAATTTCATCAAACTCTTTTTGTAATTTTTCGTACGTAGTTTGAATACGACCTTTAACAAGAGCAGGTGGTTGTTTAGAAACAAACTGAGAAGATAAAGTCTTAGACCAAGTTCCCCAGTCACCTTCCTCATTAACTTTATTTATAGCACCTTTTTGTCCATTAGCTTTAATTTGAGCACCGAATGGATTATCAGGGTCATCTTTTAAAGGTTTAAGAACGTCTTCTTTAGGAGTTCCTTGTTTCTTGTTGGTGTTGAAAATAACATCGACGCCTTTAGGAAAATCTTTAGGGTCTCCATAAACAGCCATACCTTTAAGATAATGAGTTCCACCTACACCAATACGAACCTGAGCATATCTAGAACCACCAAGGTCTAAATCTTTGACACCTGGACGAAGTTCCATAACACCATCTTTATCGGTACCACCTTGCTCATCGTATCGAATATTAACGCGTTTCCAATCAATATGTTGAATTGGTTTCAAACCTAATTTAGTTGAGCCATCTTCAGCTTTATATAAATTAGGAGGAGCAATTTCGTGTTTGTGTTCACGAACAACATCAGGATTAGCCTCTTTGGTAAGAACTTTCATTTCTACCCAGTGATTATCGTTAGTAGCATTCTTAACATATACTTTGTGCATATGATAACCTTCTGCTTCTAATTGTTGAACAGCACGTTTAAGAGTATTTTCTTTGATACCTAATTGTTGTGCAGAACCAAGACCTACGTCCAAATATGGATTCTCTTTGATAAGAGCTTTAAGGTCACTCTTAATATTTTCCATTCTTGTAATATTGTTCTTAACTTGTTCATTAAGATACATACGAACAGATGACTCAGGAATACCAGTTCTACGAGATATCTCTGTAGGACCGTGTCCTTTTTCGCTTAGTTCGATTACCATAGAATGATTTCTAAGACGAATGGTTTGGTTGGCAATAGTATTTCTAGCACGAAATTCACTAGTAGTAAGTCCTAGTTTGGTAGCAATTTGTGTATCGCTTAAACCAGTCTTACGATATTTGGCGACAGTATCGGACCACGATGTAGCCCTTTGATAAGAATTCTCACCAGAACCCCACGCATATCGTCCACTGTGTGGGATATTCCCTTGGTGAGGAGTACCTTTATGTAGGATAATATCCTCATAAGCTTCTTCTAAATTCATTGGGAATATGGTCCTTTCTATCTAGGTTTGTTTTCTAAAATCCCAGAAAATTCTTTTATTGTATGATAAACATCATAAACATCTTCTGCTTCTGGAATAAATGTTTCAATGTTCTCACCTTGATAAATACGAAGCTCAAAGTCCGTTTTCTCAGGAGCAACACCATATTCCAAACAGAAATATGCAGCGTACACAAGCAATTGTTCCATTTTAGGTTTGGTAACGCCAGTCTTTAAATCGTGTATCCGAAGAAATCCACGAGGATTGTCTTTCTTTGGACCATCGTATCTAATTGCATCAGCTGTACCAAATGCATAAGGAGAGTAATATAACAATACTTCACTATCCATATGATAACCAATTGCATCGTTAACAAAATTAGCAACTGCTGGATGAGTATGACCAGGCATCAATCTTATTCTATGTTGAATAGCATGACTGGCAAACTCATGAAGCTCAGTTCCACGTTGTTTAGCTTTTTCATTTTCAAAGCGCTCTACTAATTTCTCAGGAGTATATTTAAGCCAATGACATTGACTAGCACTAAGAAATGAATGTTTACCTTCGAATTCGGGATGTCTGTTCCATTTCATTGAGAACTTCCTCCTTATTCTCTGGATATATAGTTCGAGCCCATCCACCCATTGAATTATACTTGTCTAAGTAATATTCTTGATTAGGCCTATATGGAGCGTTAGCACTACGCTTAACTTCTAAATGATAAGAATATGGACCGATGTCCACAGATAAATCTGGAATACCTTGAATGTGACCAGAATCATTTTTCTTAACAATAGCATCAGGCATTCGTTTGTGAATATCCTGAATTAAGGTTCGTTGAAAATCTCTTTCAAGTTTGGACATTCTTTATCAATCCAGTTCCTTTCATTGAATTTTGCTTTGCTACGAATTGAGCGTTCGATAGCATCATCGATGGAAGCCGGGGATTTAAGATAGAGATAAAATAAATCATTAAAGGAGGTATTGACCCTGTTAATTCGGCCTTCGGATTGTTCCATAACGCGATAGGAATAATTCAGTGAATAAAACAAAATCGTATCAGTAGTTATACAGTTCCATCCCTCGGCTCCGGCCGTGTACTGAACCAAATATACCCATTCATCGGTATCGGGTATAGGTTCGTGTTTCTGACCGTTCCATTGATAATATGCCCTATTCAAATCTCGACAAATATCTTTCAATATGTCGAGTTCGTAGGTATAGTTGTAAAAGACAATAATTCTATCACGAGTCATGATTTGTTGTTTAGCATTTGCTATTCTACGGGGGCTTGTATTAATTATCCTACGAAGAACTTGAGTAAATTCCGAAGCATTCATTATCGGAGTCTCAGTAAATGGATTAAACCTTGTATCAATAACTTGCTTATACAATTCTTTATCAAAAGCAGTATTAATATATTGTCTATGGGTTTTGGTTGTTCGAAAATCAGCCATAGGTACAGCTAAATGACGTCTCAACCGTTCTAGTCTGTCCACCTCATGATATCGTTTAATCTGAGGGAACTTAGAATATGGATTGTACTCGACGTGTCTATCTACAAATTCAGTTTTGTTTCTGTAGAAGTTGTTTGCTAAGAATATACACATCCAATCCATCCAAACATCTCCGGGTGTTGCCGTCAACATAATCCATTTATTCTTGCGAGCAATCTTAATAAAAGAAGTGCCCCATGAACCATAACCAATAGCTCGTTGTTCGTCAAATAAAAAGAAAGCATCTTTAACATCTAGATACTTTGTAATATTATTCCACGAGTCAACGGTCCCTTCAATGCCGAGCATTTCTAAATCACGATGCCACTCTTTATCATTACGCTTCTTAGCAACTGTAATAATATAAAGTGGTAAATCGCTATGGTTTTCCATATAATAAAATAGGCCGGTCAAGGATTTACCCGAACCGACCTTCCCGCACAATACAGAACCATTATGCAATCTATCAACCGCCCGCCGTTGATAGTCGTATAATTCAATTTTAGAAGCCATACTTACGACGGAGTGGATTGTCCACTACACGAATATAAGCATTCTTCAAGTTAAGACGAGCGTACTGTCCGTCTGGACTTGGGTCTCGTCGAGCAATGGTCATATCGAACAAAGCGATTTCCATATCATCCAACATAGCTAACTGACTTTCATCATTCAAATACATACGGTCAGTTGGCGCAATATCTTCATCGACAGGAGTTGTACCATCGTCATAAATAATAGCGATGCTTGGCAAACCGAATTGTGTATATACACGAACCTTAAAGAAATAAGACGGACCAAACATGTCTGGATTCTCAACCATCTTCTCTGCCATCTCATCAGTGATATTTTTAGGCTCATACAATTTAACGTTGACACCATATTGTTGTAGAAGTTCTACATCTTCTGGTTCTACCTTAACGTTAAAATAACGGTCGCCTGCACGATTGTATTTTTCTTGACGCCCACTGAAGTTGCGAGCGAATAAGAATTCAACTTCTTCCAAAATAATTTGGGAATTTGAGATTTGTGAAATTTTAGTCATAGTAATGTCCTTTCTAAATGACGTGAGTCTGACTTTAATTCAAAAAAAAGAAAAGGGAGAACAAATCAGCAGAATTTTGTTCTTCCTCTCTATTATGTGCCATGTAAATCCTGCGAA
>ENA-OWLM01000024-OWLM01000024.1-metagenome-genome-assembly--contig:-NODE-24-length-57013-cov-3.819218_pt1 | contig 57013 bp, 48 predicted proteins | sample MGYA00245349_ERZ651102 | MGnify/ENA primary metagenome ERZ651102 (study PRJEB26857, sample SAMEA4031759) | metagenome | biome: human; feature: oral; material: saliva | place: Philippines | collected 2014 | study... | reverse complement strand
CAGGTGGGGGTGGCCCCGGGCGACCTGATGGCGATCCTGGAGGCGCTGCAGCAGGCGGGCGCGATCCAGGGGCAGCTGGTCATTCTGTAGTTTCTTGAGCGGCAAGCGGTTGCCACGGGCGGCAAAGAGGTAGTTATGGCAGAGTTCGACACCCAGAGCGGTATCAATCTTGGCATGGTGCAGGACGTCCAGAACCTGGACAAGCTGCGGCGCATGAGCCAGAGCAAGGAAGGGCAGCAGGGGGCACTGATGGCGGCAGCTCGCCAGTTCGAGTCCATCTTCACCCAGACTCTGTTCAAGGGGATGCGCCAGGCCAACTCGGTGCTGACCGAGGGGAACCCGATGAACAGCAGCTACACCCAGTTCTATGAAGGGATGCTGGACGAGCAGCGGGTTGCCGACATGTCGAGCAAAGGGGGGCTCGGCATTGCCGAGATGGTGGCCAGACAGCTCTCCCCCGAGAAGACCTTCACCCATCAGGATGGGCGCGTGCTCAAGCTGCCCGAGCGCACCGAGCGGGTCTACAAGCCCTATCAGCCCCCCAGTGCTTCCAACGATCTGATCGCGGCCTCCAAAGTTGGCAAAGATTTTGCTGATAACGAAATGAAGAGCGAGATGAATGGGGTCGAGTCCCGGCTGGCCCCGCCTCGTCGCCCTCACCGCACCGTGCCGCCCATGGGCAGTATCCAGCGGGCGCCGGCCCTGGATGGCAGTGCCAAGGTGTTCGACAGTCCGGAAGAGTTCGTCGACAGGCTGATGCCGCTCGCCAAGAAGGCGGCGGACAAACTGGGGCTGAGTCCGGCGGTGCTGGTGGCCCAGGCGGCCTTGGAGAGCGGTTGGGGCAAGCGGGTGATCAAGGACGGGGAGGGGCAGATAACCCACAACCTGTTCGGCATCAAGGCCGATCCGCGCTGGGAAGGGCCCAAGGCCGTGGTGAGCACTCTGGAGTATGAACAAGGGGTGGCGTCGCGTCAGAAGGCGGCGTTTCGTTCCTACGAGTCGTTCGAGGAGAGCTTCAACGACTACGTGGACTTCCTGACCTCGGGCACCCGCTACAAGGGGGCCCTGGCCAAGGTCGACAGCCCTGACCGCTATTTCGAGGCACTGCAGCAGGCCGGGTATGCCACCGACCCCCAGTACGCCAACAAACTTAAACAAGTGTTGCGCAGCGATGCCATCGCCGGCTACTCGGCGCCCGGCAACGCTGCGACCAGGAACACAGAGATGGAGCTGTAAGCTATGGCAAGCGATCTGCTTGGAATCGGGACATCGGGTGTATTGGCCCAGCAGCGGCTGCTGCAGACCACCAGTAACAACATCGTCAACGTCAATAGCCAGGGCTATGTACGTGAACGCACCCTGATCTACACCAATTCCATCGGATTGGGGACGGGGGACATGGTGAGCGAGCGCGTCATCAACGCCTATGCCCAGGCCGAGATGCGCCGGGACACCTCCGCCTACCACGCCTCAGGGGCGCGCTACGATCAGCTCTTCCAGCTCGACAGCCTGCTCGGTGACAGCAGCAACAGCGTGGGCACCACGATCACTTCCTATTTCAAGGCCTTCCATACCGCCAACGAGTCGCCCGCCGAGATCGGGGGGCGCAAGACCACATTGAGCGAGCTCAACGGCATGGTGGACAGATTCCATACCCTCTCCGCCCAGCTCGACAAGCAGAGCGACACCATCAATGCCACCATAGGCGACGAGACGGACAGGGTGAACAGCCTGCTGAACAGCATCAACGACCTGAACCAGGCCATCATCCGCACCCAGGGCTCGCCGGAAGAGAGCCTGATGCTGTTCGATCAGCGGGACGAGGCCATCCGCCAGCTCTCCGAGAAGATGGAGATCCGCACCGTGACCCAGCCCAACGGCAGCATGCTGGTCAATATGAGCACCGGGCACTCCCTGGTGCTGGACGGTGGCGTGGCCCAGTTCAAGGTGGTAGCGGGCAACCCTGACTCCCGGGATGCGACGTTGCAGCTGACCCTGGGGGCCAACAAGGCCACCATCAGCGACAAGGACATGGGGGGGACCATAGGCGGCCTCTTCACCGCGCGCCGTGATCTGGAGCCGACCAAGCGGGAGCTGGGGCAGCTGGCCGTCGCCCTGGGGGACGCCATGAACCAGCAGAACCGGCTGGGGATGGATCTGGACAACGAGCTGGGAGGGGATCTTTTCACCCTCGAGGGGAGCCAGGGGTTGCCGTATGCCGGCAACCAGGGCAGTGGCGCCGCCAGCGTGAACTTCGTGCCCGGCAAGGGCAGCGAGGTGACCACCTTCGACTACGAGGTGCAGTTCAACGGCCCCACCGGCTATGAGGTCTTCTCCATCGATGCCAGTGGCCAGCGCACCTCGGTGGCGACCGGCATCACTCCGCCCGCCAAGTTCGAGGTGGCGGGGCACGGCATCGAGATAGAGCTTTCCGGCGCCCCGGTGGCCGGCGACAAGATAGTGCTGCAACCCACCAAACATGCCGCCGCCGGCCTCGAGGCCGCCATCACCCGGCCCGAGGACATCGCGCTGGCATCCCCCATCAAGGCGGACAAGAACGCCCAGAACCTGGGCTCGGGCGAGATCACCATCAGCAGCCTCTACAACACGGGGACGGGGTCGGGCTTTGGCACCAACACCCTGGACCCGAGCGCACCCCAGGTCATCAAGATCGACGGCAGCGGCAATTACGAGGTCTACGACAAGAACAACAACCTGCTCGGGGTGGCGCCGGCTTCCACCAAGGGGCAGAACCTGATGTCCGCTCTGGAGATGCCGCTCGGCACCCCCATAGTACCGGCCCTGACCCCGGGCTACGACTTCAGCATCACCGGCAAGGTGGAGGCCAATGACAGCTTCACCCTGAGCTACAACAAGGACGGCTTCGCCGACAACGCCAACGGCCTGGCGCTGGCGGAGCTGCAGAACAAGGAGCTGGTGCGCAAGAACAACAATGCCGCCACCAGCAACGACAAGATGACCTTCAACGACGCCTACTCCGGGCTGGTGAGCGGGATTGGCAACAAGACCAGCCAGGCCAAGACCCTGCTGGAGGCCAACGAGGCGAAGCTGACCCAGAGCACCGGCATCTACGAGAGCGTCTCCGGGGTCAACCTGGAGGAGGAGGCGGCCAACCTCATCCGCTTCCAGCAGTCCTATGCGGCCTCTGCCCAGATAGTGAACACCGCCAAGACCATCTTCGACACCCTGCTCTCCTCCGTGAGGTAAGTCATGCGCATTACCACCAACATGATCTATGACCGCAACCTGGCTACCATGAGCAAGGTCAGCGAACGCCAGAACACGGCCTACAACCAGCTGATGACGGGGGACAAGTTCACCCGCTCCGGCGAGGATCCCTCCGGCATGAGCCAGAAGATGGCGCTCACCAAGGAGATCGACCTCTTCAAGCAATACGGCGTCAATGGCAGCCTGCTGGAGAACAGCCTGGGCCACGAGGATACGGTGCTGACTTCCCTCAACAGCGCCATGCTGAGCGCCCAGACCCTGATCCAGAAGGCGAACAACTCCGCCATGGGCGCCGAGGAGCGCAGCGCCATCGCAAGCGAGCTGGAGGGGTTGCAGAAACAGATGTTCGATCTGATGAACAGCAAGAACTCCCAGGGGGAGTTCATCTTCGGCGGCAACCAGAGCAAGACCCAGCCCTTCGTCAAGGACGCCAGCGGCAACTATGTGTTCCAGGGGGACACGGGCCAGCGCAGCATCCAGGTCTCTCCCACGGTCAAGGTCCCGGCCAACGACTCCGGCTTCGATCTGTTCGAGACGGTGGCCACCCGGCGCACCGCCAGCGCTGCCAGCGCCAACATCCAGGTGGGGATCGGGGATCAGGGGAACTTCGAGAGCTTCTATCGCAACAACTACGACCCGGCCACGCCGGCCAACAACCAGTACACGGTGAGCACCCTGGCGGGCCCGCCGGATACCTACGAGATCACGGACGGCGGTGGCAACCTGCTGCAGAGTGGCGACTATGTGGCGGGCAACAAGATAGCCTTCAACGGGCTGGAGCTGACCCTGGACCTGCCAGCCGGGGGGGCGAACCAGACCTTCGCGCTGGACACCCCGAAAAACGACAACGTGCTCAATGGCATGTCCGACTTCATCTCGGCCCTGCGCGACCCCGCGCTCCCGGCAAGCGACTTCCAGCTGGCGGTAGCCGATGCGACGACCCATATGAACAACGCCAGAACCAAGGTGGACAGGGCGCAGGGGGAGGTGGGCAGCCGGCTCAACAGCCTGGAACAGGTGATGAGTTCCAATGACGGGCTGAGCACCCTGAACCAGCAGGCGCGGGCCAAGGTCTCGGAGGCCGACATGTACGAGGTGATCGCGACCCTCTCCAAGGAGGATGCGGCCATGAGCGCCTCCCAGCTCGCCTTCAGCAAGATAAGCAAGCTGACCCTGTTCGACTATATCCGCTGATATTTACCATTGACCGCCCGCTCCCTCGTGGCCCTGGCCCGGGGGAGCGATCCTTTCATCCCCAGCCAGCCTCCCGCCCAAATTGTAACAACCCGTTGCCAGGGGCCGAACCGCCTTGACGCCATACGCCCGGGCGCCGATGATGCCGACCGCACGGCACGCCGTGCGCATCATTCGCAGCATCTCGTTAGGCGAGGCTCCTGCATAAACACAGGCCACTGATCTCACGACGTCCAGAGACGCCCAAGATCAGGACAGTTTTCATCGGATTAAGGTGTCAACCCAAGTGGCTTCCGGCATGCCGGATACGTTATGCAGTGCTAAAGCTGGTACGTGGGGATGAAAACACGCCGGACGGCGTCATTTCCTGCCTGTTACTCGTCAATCAAATTGCTGTTTTCTTGCAAACGGCAGCCGGTATGACCGGCTGCTCCCGGGCCCGACCCGGGATCACATGAGGACATCTGTGATGAAGAAAACACACACCCTGCTCAACCGTCATCAACTGCTCGACCCTGTTGCCCTGCGGGGTTGGCTTTCGCACAACCAGGATCCGGTGGCCCGTGCCGATCAGCTCCTGGTCCTGCGTCCGGAAGAGCTCAACTGCATCTTCGATACCCTGCCCGAGCGCGAAGGGGCGGCCTTGCTAGGCTCCCTGCCTGCGGCGTGTGCCGGCCAGCTGCTGCTCAGGCTCCATGGCAGCATCGTCGGGGTCCTGCAGGGGGCCATCGCTCGTCGCGACCTGCTGACCATGCTGCGCAGGCTCGATGAGCACGATCGCAAGACCCTGCTCGCCCGTCTGCCCGATCCGGCAAGGCGCATCTTCCTGTCGCTGCTGGCCTGGCCGGGCGAGTCGGTGGGGGCCAACATGCGTCATGAATACCTTTCTGTGACGGAGGGGGCGACGGTGGAGAGCGCCAGGCAGCTGATCCACGGCGCCTGGGATCAGGCCCGGCTGTTCGGGCACCTCTATGTGGTGGACGACGAGGGGCGCCTGCTGGGCCACGTCTCCCTCAAGTCGCTGCTGATCGCCGATCCCCGGCAGGGGGTGGGGGAGCTGATGGACAGGGAGACGGTGCGCATCAATGCCCGGGCGGATCAGGAGCTGGCTGCCCGCCTGCTGATCGATCGCGACCTCTCCATCCTGCCGGTGGAAGATCAGGGGCGTCTGGTGGGGGTCTTCCATGTGGACGATGCCGCCGACATCCTGGAGCTCGAATCCACCGAGGATGCGGAGTTGCAGGGGGGATCCTCGCCGCTGGACACGCCCTATCTGCAGGCGACCCCCTGGCAGCTATGGCGAAAGCGGGTGGGCTGGCTGCTCATCCTGTTCGTGGCGGAGGCTTACACGGGCACGGTGCTGCGGGCCTTCGAGGAGCAGCTGGAGGCGGCCATCGCGCTCGCCTTCTTCATCCCGCTCTTGATCGGGACCGGCGGCAACAGCGGCACCCAGATCACCACCACGATCGTGCGGGCCATGGCGGTGGGGGAGGTGAGCCTGAAAAACCTTGGCACCGTGCTCAAAAAAGAGCTCTCCACCGGCCTGCTCATCTCGGCGGCCATCGCCCTGGCCGCCTGGGTGAGAGCCTGGAGCCTGGGGGTGGGGCCCGAGATCGGCATGGTCGTGACCCTGACCATCGTCGCCATCGTGCTGTGGAGTGCTACCGTCGCCTCGGTGATCCCCATGGTGCTGCGCCGCCTGCGCATCGACCCGGCCGTGGTCTCGGCCCCCTTCATCGCCACCCTGGTGGACGGCACCGGCCTCATCATCTACTTCGAGATAGCCAAGCTGATCCTGCCTGACCTGCAGTGAGACCGGCATAACGACAAAAGGCAGCCATCGGCTGCCTTTTTCGTCTGGGTTTGGCCCTTATCCGAGCTGGAACAGCAGGGGCCAGCCCTGCTCCTGGCAGTAGCGGTGCTCCTTCTCCAGATTCTGCATCAGGAGCCGGTTCTCGTCGCACCAGTCGAGCGGCAGGGTGACCACCAGCTGATCGCCGGCGGCCTGCACGTTCCACTCGGGCAGCAGGTTGTCCTGGCGCCTGTGGTGGGCCGCCACCGCGAGGCGCAGGATGCGGATGCAGCGCAGCACCGTCTGCTCGTCGTGGTTGGGCAGGGCGGGCAGCTCGGCGAGCTTGAGCCCCTTGCGCTGGAAGCGCACCAGGGCCGCGAGCAGGGCCTGATCGTCCTGGTTGAAACCGGGCAGGTCGGTGTTTTGCAAGATGTAGGCTGAGTGTTTGTGGATGCCGCTGTAGTTGATGGCAAGGCCTATCTCGTGCAGTCGCGCCGCCCAGCCAAGAATGGCGCGATAGGGCTCCTCCGGCATCTCCCAGGGGCCGCTCAGGGCATCGAACAGGGCGAGGACGCTCTGCTCCACCCGGGTGGCCTGGCGCTTGTCGATGTGATAGTGGGTGGAGAGGGCCAGGGCGGTGCGCTCGCGAATGTCGTGGTGCTGCAGCCGCTCCTCGAACTCGTAGAGCAGCCCCTCGCGCAGGGCGCCGTCAGAGTACTCCATCCGCTCGATGGGCAGGGAGGTGAAGAGCCCGAGCAGGATGGCCACGGCGGCGGCGAACACCCCCTGGCGCTCCTCGGTGAGGCCCGCCAGCTTGAGCTGGTCGACCTTCTTGTGCTTGAGCATCTCGGTTTTGAGGCGCTCCAGGCCCGCCAGAGTGATGGCGCCGTCGGTCCACTCCTCCCCCTGCAACACGTCACGCACGGTGCGAATGGAGCCGGAGCTGCCAAGGCAGCTCTGCCAGCCGAGCTTGCGGTACTGGTTGATGATGGGGGCGAGCTGGTGCTGGGCCTCCAGCACGGCGCCGTTGAAGGCCTTCTCGCTCAGCTTGCCGTTAGGGAAGAAGCTCTGGGTGAAGCTGACGCAGCCCATCTTGCGGCTGGTGAGGGCCTTAGGCTCGAACCCCTCGCCGATGATGAGCTCGGTGCTGCCACCGCCGATGTCCACCACCAGCACCTGGCCCTCGATGTGCTGGGTATGGGCGACCCCCTGATAGATGAGGCGCGCCTCCTCCTGGCCGCTGATGATCTCGATGGGGTGGTTGAGCACCTTGGCCGCCTCGCTCACGAAGGCGCGGGCGTTGCTGGCGCGGCGCAACGTGTAGGTGCCGGCGATGCGGATCTGATCCGGCTTGATGTTGGTCAGCCGCTCGGCAAACAGGGCGAGGCAGTCGAGGCCGCGGGCCATGGCCTCCTCCGACATGCGGCGCTGCTCGTCCATCCCTTCCGCGAGGCGCACCCGCTCCTTGATGCGATCGACGATCTGCATCCGCCCCTCGTTGAGGCGGGCGATGACCATGTGGAAGCTGTTCGACCCCAGATCGACAGCGGCGTACAGACTATTGTCCATGGTGTGACTCTATGCGTTTGAGGTAGTCGTAAATCGCGACCTGGGAACGGACCTTGCGGCGGTTGCCCCGCTTCACGTACTCGTTCTTCTGGTCTGCATCGATGACCCGTGCCTTGCAGGTGTCCCCCAGCTGCAGCTCGAGAATGTCGAGGATGCGCTGCTTGAGCCGCTCGTCATAGATGGGGGTACCCACCTCGATGCGGCCGTCGATGTTGCGGCTCATCCAGTCGGCACTGGAGATGTAGAGCTGGGGATTGCCCTTGTTGTGGAACACCATGACCCGCGGGTGCTCGAGGAAGCGGTCGATGATGCTGATGACCCGGATGTTGTCGCTCAGGCCCGGTACGCCCGGGCGCAGGGCGCACATGCCGCGGATGATCATCTGGATGGGCACCCCGGCCTGACCGGCGGCATAGAGCCGGTTGATGAGGTCCCTGTCCACCAGGTTGTTGATCTTGAGGGTAATGCCGCTGGGCTGCCCCGCCTTGGCGTTGGCCAGCTCGTTGTCGATGAGGCGATAGAGCTGGCGCCGGCTGTTGATGGGGGAGACCAGCAGGTGGTTGAACTTGTAGCGCCGATAGGGATATTCGATGTACTCGAACACGCTCTCCACCTCGGCGGTGATGTCCGGGTGGCGGGTCAGCAGGGAGAAGTCGGTGTAGATCTTGGCGGTCTTCTCGTTGAAGTTGCCGGTCCCGATGTGGGCGTAGCGCACCGCTTCGCCGTTCTCGTGGCGGGTAATGAGGCAGAGCTTGGAGTGGATCTTGAGGCTCGGCACCCCGAACACCACCTTGACCCCCGCATCGGTCAGGATATTGGCCCAGTCGATGTTGGCCGCCTCGTCGAAGCGGGCGCGCAGCTCCACCACCACGGTCACTTTCTTGCCGTTGTTGGCGGCATCGATCAGGGAGTGAATGATGCGCGACTTCTTGGCGACCCGGTAGATATTGATGCGAATGGCGCTGACCGCCGGATCGAACGCCGCCTGGCGCACCAGCTCCGTGAAGTGGTGGAACTTGTGGTACGGGTAGTAGAGCAAAATGTCCTGTTTGGTGATGGCGTCGAAGGCGTTGACGAAGCCGTCGAAGTCGCGGCAGTCCAGCGCCGGCAGCTTGGGGTTTTCCAGGTAATCCCGGCCCACGTTGGGGAAGCCGATGAAATCCTTGAAGTTGTGATAGCGCCCGCCCGGCATGATGGCGTCGTAGGAGCTGATCTGCAGCTTGAGCTTCAGGAAGCTTATCATGGCCGCGGGCATCTCCCGCTCGTAGACGAAGCGCACCGGCATGGCGGTGAGGCGCTGCTTCAGGCCATCACTCATCTTGTCCACCAGGCTGAGGTCCAGCTGGTCGGAGAGATCGTATTCGGCATCCCGGGTCAGCTTGACCGCGTAGGCCGCAATCTCGTCGTAGTCGAAGAAGCCCTTGAAGATCTCGTCGAGACAGAAGCGGATGACGTTGTCCAGGATGATGATCTGCTTCTTGCGGCGAGTCCCCTCCGGCGGCAGCTGGAAGAAGCGGGGCAGATCGTCGGTCGGCACCTCCACCAGGGCGTACTGGATCACCTGGCCGTTCTTTTTCATCTCGATGGCGAGATAGGTGTGCTCGTCTTTCAGGAACTTGACCGGGTTGACCTCCTTGTTGAGGAGGATGGGGATGATGTGCCGCAGCACCTTTTCCCGGAAGAAGACCCGCAACCACTGCTGGATGGACTCGGAGAGCTGGTTCTCGTTGACCAGGAAGATGTTGTGGCGGGCGAGGGCGAGCAGCAGCTCCTTGTAGGTGTTGTCGAATGCCTCGCCGAGGGCCATCACCTTCTGCTGGATGGCCCGCAGCAGCACCTTGGCCTCGTCGTCGCCGCCGTGCACCTCGTTGATGAGGATGCGGCGCTTGACGTCCGAGACCCGTACCTTGAAAAACTCGTCCTGGTTGGAGGAGAAGATCCCGAGGAAGCGGACCCGCTCGATGAGGGGGACCGTCTTGTCCATGGCTTCTTGCAACACCCGTTCATTGAATGAGAGCCAGCTAAGCTCTTTCTCTTCATACTGCTTGTCGGTGCTCATCTGGTTCCTCTGTGCTCTGATTGCGTCTGCGCGGAAGTTATGGCGTCAAACCATGACGGATTTATGACAGTCAGCGCTATTCGCTCAGATCCTGATCGATGTCGACCACCAGGTCGTCGGAGAGGGACTCCAGGGCGGTGACGAGATCGTCCAGTGCCACCTGTGGCGGCAGGGCCACCAGGGCATGGGCATAGAAGAGGGGGGCGCCGGAGTGGGGCGCGGGTTCGCAGCCCGTGGTGAGGTCGGCGACGTTGACGTTGAGCTGGCGCAAGATGCTGGCCACCTCGTGGACGATGCCCGGCCTGTCGTTGCCGGTGACGCTCAGCATCACCTGACAGGCCGGCTCCGGGCTGAGCTGGCCTTCGGCGAAACTGACGGTGAGACCGGGCAGCATCACCAGCGCCTCGCACAGGCTGCGGTAGTGTTCGTCGGGGACGGCGACATGCAGGATGCCGGCGAATTGCCCTGCCAGTTCACTCATGGAGCTCGCCAGCCAGTTACCCTGCTGTCGGGTGATGGTGTCCGCCAGGCTCTCGACGATACCGGGCTTGTCTGCGCCGATCACGGTGACGACCAATTGCTTTTGCATCCTGCTCTCCTTGAATGGGCTGCTTGGGGTCTGTTGACGTCTGGGGACGACCGCGCGTGGGCCAAACGTCCATGGGCTCTAGCATTGTGCCTGCTGTGACAGGCCAGATGAAGCCCGCCCCGCGCAAATTTAGTGAAAAAACGCGAATGCCGGAGCGGCGTCGATTTCCGCTCTGCCTGAGGCGCGTCCCCCGTGGTAGAGTGTGGCCCCTTCGTGTTGGTTTGAGCTGAATATGTCTTGTGAACGGGATGTGCGTGTATGAATAGCCTCGTCGTATCGGGATCCGTGTTGTTGGTGCTGCTCCTGCTGGTGATCGTCTGGCGTCGGGGCAAAGAGAGCAGGGCCGAGCCCTATGAGTTGCAGGAAACCTTGCTGAGCCCTGCCGAGCGCACCTTCCTCGGTGCGCTGGATCAGGCCGTGGGCGACCAGGCGCGGGTCTTTGCCAAGGTGCGCGCCTCTCTGGTGCTGACGCCGGAGGCACGCCTGGGCAAGGGCAAGCGGCAGCAGGCGCTTGGCAAGATTGGCGACAGGCACTTCGACTACCTGCTCTGCCATCCGGCGGATCTCTCCTTCCTCTGCGCCGTCGAGCTCGATGAGAGCGGCCACCGCCATCAGAAACGCAGCAAGGGGCGGGATCTTTTCCTCAAAGCCGCCTGCGATGGTGCGGGCCTGCCGTTGCTGCAGATCCCGGCTGGCAGCCATTATGATGTGGAGGAGCTGCGGGAGCAGCTGCTGCCCCTGCTGACAAGGGCGAGCGCCCCGTCGGAGGATCTGCTGCCGGGGGAGCGCCGCGAGCCGACCTTCAGTCCATTGCTGCTCGATGGGGTGGATCTCGGCGCCCCCGGGCATGGCGCGGGCATGCCACTGATGGCGTCCCCTTCAACCGTGGAGACGCCCGTGGAGCCGGAGCCCCTTGTTGCTGCTTCCCAGCTCGTGGCGCCTGAGCCCCTGCTGGTGGACAACCCCTTCCTCGACCCGGATGAGGATGATGACTCCCGGACCGAGACTCCGCACTGCCCCCGCTGCGCGGCCCCCCTGGTGGAGCGAGAGGCCAAGAAAGGCCCCCACGCCGGCCGCCTCTTCCTCGCGTGCAGCCGCTTCCCCGAGTGCCGTTACGCCGCCCCCCAGGACAGGGTCAAGCACTGATCCGGCCCGAGGCGCCGGTCCCTGCCGGCGCCTCGCTTTCCCCCTGTCAGACTTTCGCATGACACCGGGTTTACCGAGAGCGTGATCCCCGTCCCGCCCAGACAGGCTATAATCCGACAAGTTTTGACAATCCGCCGGAATTTTGGCACTTTGTGCCCCTCGTGGCACAGTGCATAGCTGCTTATAATAAATAATTTAAAAACAATAACTTGGCTTCAGGTGTGAAAAATATGGATAGGATGGCTATGGGGGTGCTGCTCGTTGATGGGGATGAGCAGCGGCGTCAGCAATTGGGGACAGTGCTCTCCTTCATGGGGATACCCTGGCAGGAGGTGGTGGAGGCCGATCTCGACGTGGCCATCGACTCTTCCGGTCCGCTTCAGGGGATCCTGGCGGGCGGATTGAGCGAGCGCCCCCTCGGCGAGCTGCTGGCCGCCTACCCGCGCATCCCGTTCATCTCCCTGATGCCGGAAGACCATGGCTCAAGCAACTTCATCGGGGTGGCCGAAGCGCCTTTCACCTATGAGTCCCTGACCCGTCACCTGCACTTCTGTCAGGCGTTCATCTCCCTCCATCCCCGTCACCAGCTCCACGACAAAGGCCAGACGCTGCTGCGCCTGCTGGTGGGCAAAGGGAAGGGGATCCAGGAGGTGCGCCGCCTCATCGGCCAGGTGGCGGAGACCGACGCCAACGTGCTGATCCTGGGGGAATCCGGGACCGGCAAGGAGGTGGTGGCCCGTGCCATCCACGAGCTCTCCTCCCGAAGCGCGGGTCCCTTCGTGCCCATCAACTGCGGCGCCATTCCCGCAGAGCTCCTGGAGAGCGAGCTGTTCGGCCATGAGAAGGGGGCCTTTACCGGCGCCATCGCCGCCCGGCGCGGCCGCTTCGAGCTGGCCCAGGGGGGGACCCTCTTCCTCGACGAGATCGGCGACATGCCGCTGCCCATGCAGGTCAAGCTGCTGCGGGTGCTTCAGGAGCGCCAGTTCGATCGGGTCGGGGGAGGCAAGACGGTGCAGGCGGACGTGCGGGTGATCGCGGCGACTCACCGTGATCTGGAGGCGATGATCCGCACCCAGGCGTTTCGCGAGGATCTCTACTATCGCCTCAATGTCTTCCCCATCGAGACGCCGCCCCTGCGCGACCGTTGCGACGATATTCCGCTGCTGCTGCAGGAGCTGCTCAATCGCCATGCGGAGCAGCACAGGGGCATCATTCGCCTGACCCAGCGGGCCATGGAATCCCTGATGCAGTACCCCTGGCCGGGCAACGTGCGCGAGCTGTCGAACCTCATCGAGCGCCTGCTGATCCTCTATCCGAACCAGATCGTCGACGTGGCGGACCTGCCCGGGCGCTACCGGCTGCTGCCCTGCGAGCCCAGGGACGAGCGTCTCACCGAGATGGATGAGCGGGATGCCCTGGCCGCCGTGTTCCAGTCCCCCCCGGTGCTGGACCCGGGCATCGCCATGCCCCTGCCCATGCAACTGCCCCAGGAGGGGGTCAATCTCAAGGAGATGCTGGCCGACCTCGAGGTGGAGCTGATCCGTCAGGCCCTGGAGTCCCAGGACGGGGTCGTGGCCCGCGCTGCCGACCTGCTCAGCATGCGCCGCACCACCCTGGTGGAGAAGATGAAGAAATACGGCATGAGCAAGGACAACTGAGGTCAATGCTTTGACACTCTGCTCTCAACGTATTGATATATAGTGTTTTATTAGCTGGCATGGAAATTGAATAAGCTGACTCAATCGCCAGTTTGAGGTCAGCTTTATGACAATCTCACCGCAGGACCACCCGCTCCAGTCTCACGAAGTGAGCCAGCTGTACGCCATCTTCACGGCACTGCCGACCGGTGTGCTGCTGCTCGACGGCGAGGGGCTGATCACCCGCGCAAACCCTGCCGCCCTGGCGCTGCTGGGTGAGCCGCTGGAAGGCCTCTCCTGGCGCCAGATCATCGCCCGCTGTTTCCAGCCCCGCGAGGACGACGGCCATGAGATCTCCCTGCGGGACGGTCGCCGGGTGCAGCTCTCCACCCAGCCGTTGCCGGATCAGCCGGGTCAGCTGGTGTTCATCACCGATCTCACCGAGACCCGCCAGCTGCAGGACAGGGTCAACCACATGAAACGCTTGTCGGCGCTGGGCAACATGGCGGCGTCCCTTGCGCACCAGATCCGCACCCCGCTCTCTGCCGCCATGCTCTATGCGGCCAATCTGGCCAACCGCACCCTCAAGCCCGAATCCCGCAGCCAGTTCCAAAAGAAGCTGATGGCCAGGTTGCAAGACCTGGAAAAACAGATCAACGACATCCTGCTGTTCGCCCGCAACGGCGACAACCAGGTGGTGTCCCCCATCTCGGTGCAGGGGTTGCTGGCGGAGGTTCAGGCCGGTGCCGAGGCCTTCTGCCAGCAGCAGGGCTGCGCCCTGCACCTGGAGGCACCGGAGCCCGATCTCTGCCTGCTCGCCAACAGCAGCGCCCTGGCTGGGGCCATCAACAACCTGATCGCCAACGCCCGGCAGGCCGGCGCCGACTCCCTGCTGGTGAGCGCGGTGCGCAGCGGCAGCCGGGTGGAGATGCGCGTTCTCGACAATGGCAAGGGGATGCCCGCCGCCTTGCTCGGCCAGATCTTCGAACCCTTCTTCACCACGCGCTCCCAGGGCACCGGCCTCGGGCTTGCCGTGGTGCAATCCGTGGTACGTGCCCACCAGGGGGAGGTCAGCGTGGCCTCGGTGCCCGGCGAGGGCACCTGCTTTACCCTGTCGTTCCCCCTGCACCAGCAAGCGGTGCAGCTTGGAGGTGTAGCATGAATCACGTCTTGCCCCAGTGGGCGTACCCGATCCCCGCCGCAGGAGGTGCTGCATGACTCAGGCCCGCATCCTGGTGGTGGAAGATGACAATGGCCTGCGCGAGGCTCTGGTGGATACCCTGCTGCTCGGGGGCTACGAGTGCCGCGAGGTCGACAGTGCCGAGAAGGCGTTGCTGACGCTCTCCCGTCAGCGCTTTGACATGGTGATCTCCGATATCCAGATGGGGGGCATGGACGGTCTCACCCTGCTGGCGAACATCCGCCAGCAGTACCCCCAGGTGCCCGTGCTCCTGATGACCGCCTACGCCAACATCGACGGGGCGGTGCGTGCCATGCGCGAGGGGGCCATCGACTACCTGGCCAAGCCCTTCTCCCCCGAGGTGCTGCTCAACCAGGTCAGCCGCTACGTGCCGGCCCAGAAAGTGGAGAAGCGCGCCGTGGTGTACGGGGATCCCAAGACCGCCGAGTTGTTCCAGCTGGCGACCCGGGTCGCCAGGAGCGAGGCCACCGTCATGGTGAGCGGTCCGAGCGGGACGGGCAAAGAGGTGCTGGCCCGCTACATCCACGACAACTCCAACCGGTCTGAACAGGCTTTCGTCGCCATCAACTGCGCCGCCATTCCCGAGAACATGCTGGAGGCGACCCTGTTCGGCTACGAGAAGGGGGCCTTCACCGGGGCGGTACAGGGGTGTCCGGGCAAGTTCGAGCAGGCCCAGGGGGGGACCCTGCTGCTCGACGAGATCACCGAGATGGATCTGGGGCTGCAGGCCAAGCTGCTGCGGGTGCTGCAGGAGAAAGAGGTGGAGCGGCTTGGCAGCCGCAAGATGATCCCGCTCGATGTGCGGGTCATCGCCACCAGCAACCGGGATCTGAAGAAGGCTGTGCAGGACGGGGTGTTCCGCGAAGATCTCTACTACCGTCTCAACGTCTTCCCCCTGCGCTGGACGTCGCTCTGGGAGCGGCCGGGTGACATCCTGCCCCTGGCGGAGCACCTGCTGGCGCTGCACGCCAGTCAGCAGGGGCTGCCGGCGCCCCGGCTCTCTGATGAGGCCCGGGAGCGCCTGCTTCGTCACCCCTGGCCCGGCAACGTGCGCGAGCTGGACAACGTGGTGCAGCGCGCCCTGATCCTCTGCCCGGAGGGGGTGGTCGGCTGCGAACACCTGATCCTGGAGGAGACGGACGAGGAACTGGTGCGTCCCCTGGAGCGCCTGTCTGTGGAGGGGCTGGGAGGGGAGCTCAAGCAGCAGGAGCACCAGATCATCCTGGACACCCTGCAGGAGTGCAATGGCAGCCGCAAGGCGGTGGCCGACAAGCTCGGCATCAGCCCGCGCACCCTGCGCTACAAGCTGGCCCAGATGCGTGACGCCGGCATCGAGCTGCCCGCCTAGGAGCGGCATACCGTGGCCTTGCCGGTCCGGCTCGATTATCATGGGCCCCTGACGATCTCAATCCGGCTCCCCGCGATCCTGCGCAGGGAGCCCTGTTAGGAGACTCCCATGATCTCTCATCGTAAACTCGAAAGCCTGCTCAACCACCTGCTCGAACCCCATGCCATCAAGGATTACTGCCCCAACGGCCTGCAGGTGGAGGGGCGCGAGCGCATTCGCAAGGTGGTGACCGGCGTCACCGCCAGCCAGGCCCTCATCGATGCCGCCGTGGCTGCCAATGCCGACGCCATCCTGGTCCACCACGGCTATTTCTGGAGCGGCGAGCCTGCCCAGATCACCGGCATGAAGCGGCGTCGTCTCAAGACCCTGCTGACCCACGATATCAACCTGTTTGCCTACCACCTGCCCCTGGACGTGCACCCCGAGGTGGGCAACAACGCCCAGCTTGCCAAGCTGCTCGGCATCAAGGTGCGCCGCGGCCTCGAACCCTGGAACAGCAAGAGCGTGGCCATGGTGGGCAAGCTGGAAGAGCCCATGAGCGGCGCCGATTTTGCCAAGCTGATTGCCGAGCGTCTCGGTCGTGAACCGCTCCACTGCGGCGACAGCGGCCCTGAGCTCATCAGCTCGGTGGCCTGGTGCACCGGCGGTGGCCAGAGCTACATCAGCCAGGCGGCGGAGCAGGGGATAGACGCCTTCATCTCCGGCGAGGCCTCCGAGCAGACCATCCACACCGCCCGGGAGATGGGCATGCACTTCTACGCCGCCGGCCACCACGCCACCGAGCGCTACGGCATCAAGGCACTGGGGGAGTGGCTCGCCACCGTGCACGGGCTGGATGTCACCTTTATCGATATCGACAATCCGGTTTAACCCCGCCAATGGCCTTGCTGCCTGCGTCTTTCAATAAGCATGGCGCTGCACGAGGAAAACAAGAGCGACAAATAGAAAAGGGAGGCTAGAGGCCTCCCTTTTTACATTCCGTTCCCGGTCATTCGCTGGCATAACCCGCAGGGCCGAGCCGCACCCCGTCGAGCAGGGCGGCGCCCTCCTGCATCAGCAGCCTGCCCTCGCAGAACCACTGCACCACCAGGGGGTAAATGCAGTGCTCCTGCACCTGTACCCGGGCAGCGACCTCGTCGGCCGTGTCCCCTTCGAAGATGGGGACCCGGGCCTGGAGGATCACCGGCCCGCCGTCGAGCTCCTCGGTGACGAAGTGCACGCTGGCACCGTGCTCGTCATCGCCGGCCTCGATGGCGCGCTGGTGTGTGTGCAGCCCCTGGTACTTCGGCAGCAGGGAGGGATGGATGTTGATCATCCGCCCGGCGAAGTGGCGCACGAGATCGGCGCTCAGGATCCGCATAAACCCGGCCAGCACCACCAGATCCGGCGCATAGTCCGCCATCAGGGCCAGCAGGGCGGCGTCATATTCCTCCCGGCTGGCAAACTGCTGCTGGGACAGAATGGCGGTGGCCACCCCGGCTTCCCGGGCACGCACCAGGCCATAGGCATCGGCTTTGTTGCTGATGACGCCGACCACCTCTCCGGCCATCTTGCCGGTGGCGCAATGGTCGAGGATGGCTTGCAGGTTGCTGCCGCTGCCTGAGATCAGGACGAGGATGCGTTTCATAGGGGAGGTCATTTAATGATGACCTGCTCCTCGCCATCGGCCGCCTTGGCGATGTGGCCGATATGCCAGGCGTTCTCGCCTTCGGCCTTGAGCAGGGCCAGGGCTTTTTCCAGCTGATCCGCCGGCAGGGCGATGATCATGCCGACGCCGCAGTTGAAGGTCCGGTACATCTCATGACGGGTGACGTTGCCGGCCTGCTGCAGCCAGCTGAACACTGCCGGCCACTGCCAGCTCTGCTCGTCGATCACTGCCTGGGTGTTGGCGGGCAGCACGCGGGGGATGTTCTCCCAGAAGCCGCCGCCGGTGATGTGGGACAGGGCGTGGATCTCGCACTCCTTGATGAGCTTGAGCACGGGTTTGACATAGATGCGGGTCGGCTCCAGCAGGGCATTGGCCAGGGTGGTATCGCCCAGCGGCTGGTGCACGTCCGCCTTGGAGACTTCCAGGATCTTGCGGATCAGGGAGAAACCGTTGGAGTGGGGGCCGCTGGCGGCCAGGGCGATCAGGGCATCCCCTTCGCCGACCTTGCTGCCGTCGATGATCTCGCTCTTCTCCACCACGCCGACACAGAAACCGGCGATGTCGTAGTCTTCCCCTTCATACATGCCCGGCATCTCGGCGGTCTCGCCGCCCACCAGGGCGCAGCCGGACTGCTCGCAGCCGGCACCGATGCCGGTGACCACCGCGGCGGCGGTATCCACGTCCAGCTTGCCGGTGGCGTAGTAGTCGAGGAAGAAGAGGGGCTCGGCGCCCTGCACGATCAGGTCATTGACGCACATGGCCACCAGATCGATGCCCACGGTGTCGTGCTTCTTCAGGTCGATGGCCAGGCGCAGCTTGGTGCCCACCCCGTCGGTACCGGAGACCAGTACCGGTTCCTTGTAGCCAGCAGGGATCTGACACAGGGCCCCAAAGCCGCCAAGACCACCAAGGACTTCAGGACGACGAGTGCGCTTTGACACGCCCTTGATACGTTCAACCAGTGCATTGCCGGCATCGATATCCACGCCAGCATCCTTGTAGCTCAGTGAGGTTTTGTCAGTCACGCGTATTCCCCGTCATATAAAGAAGTGGAGGGTAAAATTCGGGGCGTATTCTAACAGTGGCGGTGAAAAACCAGAAAGGAAATCGTTTGCGCGTTTTTGCGCGGAAATGCTCTACAAACGGCGGCTTTTGTTGTATGATTCCGCGATTTTTTTGCGGCAGTTAGAGGAGATAATAATGAAAGTCGTTGAAGTCAAACACCCCCTGGTCAAGCACAAGATCGGTCTGATGCGTGAAGGCGATATCAGCACCAAGCGTTTCCGTGAACTGGCCAAGGAAGTGGGCAGTTTGTTGACCTACGAAGCGACCTCTGACTTCGAAACCGAGAAGGTTACCATCGATGGCTGGAACGGGCCAGTAGAAGTTGACCAGATCAAGGGCAAGAAGGTCACTGTCGTGCCCATCCTGCGTGCCGGTCTTGGCATGATGGACGGCGTGCTGGAGCACATGCCGAGCGCCCGCGTCAGCGTGGTCGGTATCTACCGCGACGAAGAGACCCTGCAGCCGGTTCCCTACTTCGAGAAGATCGTCAGCAACATCGAAGAGCGTCTGGCCCTGGTCATCGACCCCATGCTGGCCACTGGCGGCTCCATGATCGCCACCATCGATCTGCTGAAGAAGAAGGGCTGCCAGTCCATCAAGGTGCTGGTGCTGGTTGCCGCGCCGGAAGGCATCAAGGCGCTGGAAGCCGCTCACCCGGACGTGGAACTGTTCTGCGCCTCCATCGACCAGGGGCTGAACGAGAAGGGCTACATCGTGCCCGGTCTGGGCGACGCCGGTGACAAGATCTTCGGCACCAAGTAAGCACTGACCCTGCAGTCGCGCGTTTCATCCGCGCGCAAACGGAGCCGGCACCCCGCCGGCTCTGCTGTTTATCCCCCGTCGGCTTGCTGCCATGCGCGCCTTGCCGCTACCATAAGCAGCATCCCCCATTTCGAGAATCTTCTTTATGCTGAAACGCTTAGCGACGTTCCTCTGCTGCTTGCTGCCGCTCGTGGCGTCGGCTGCCCAGGTGGCCGATCTCTACCAGGGCAAGGCGCCCACCAGCGGCGACATGACGGCCGCCCAGACCCAGGCGCTGGGGGATGTGCTCGTCAAGGTGACCGGCAGGCGCGACATCCTGACCCAGCCGGACGTGGTCAAGGCACTGGCCGCTCCCGCTGACTACGTGCAGCGCTACGGTTACCAGGACGAAGGGTCGGTGAAGTTTCTCAAGGCCGATTTCGACGTGGCCAAGGTCAATGCCCTGGTAGGCCAGAGCAAGTTTGCCCTGCTGGGCCCCGTGCGTCCGCAGGTGGCCGTCTGGCTGGTGATCGACGAAGGGGAGCGGCGCATTCTGCCGGATCAGTCAAGCGACGGCTGGTCCGCCGCCCTGCGCACTCAGGCCCAGGCCATGGGGCTGCCGATCAGCATCCCGCTGATGGATCTCGACGACAACATGGCGGTCAATGCCACCGACGTCTGGGGGCGTTTCGCCGATCCCGTGCTGAGTGCGAGCCAGCGCTATGGTGCCGAGATGGTGGTGCTGGGCAAGCTGACGCCGGAGGGGGAAACCTGGAACCTCGACTGGGGTCTTTACGGTGTCAAGCCGGGTGCCCAGACGAGGGAGCTGACCGAGCTGACCAAGGGGTCGGGGTCGGGTGCCCAGGCCGAGGTGGCACAAGGGTTTGCCGACGCCCTGGCAGGCTGGCTGGTACAGCAATATGGCACCCGCCTCTCCGGAGTGGCGTCCAGCCAGACTCTGGTGGTGGAGGGGCTTGCCGACATCGACGGCATGATCCAGATACAGAAGTTGTTGCAGGGCATGGCCAGCGTCACCAAGGTGACGATCGGCAAGCTGGAGGGAGACAAGGTTACCTTCAACCTCTCCCTGCAGGGTGACAAAACGGAGCTGGTGCGTGGCTTGCAACTGGAGAGCCGCCTGCACCAGGTCGAAGACAGCGAGAGCGGCCTGCGTTACCAGTGGTCGCAGTGATCCTGAATCGGGATCCCTGCCCACCCCAATGGCACCCTGAGGCGTGCGACCTGCGTAACTCCTGGTCGCACGGATGATCCCGCAAGAGGATCCTGACCGCCCGGCATGACCCGGGCGGTTCTCTATCTGTCGCTCTGGTGATACACTTGGCCGCAAATATCACAGTCAAAGCCCAACGAGTGAAGCAACCGGCCCAACTGTCTTTAGCCGTACAACTACCGGATGATGAAACCTTCGCCAGTTTTTATCCCGGCAACAACGCCCATCTGATCACCGCCCTGAAAAATGCGGCCATTGGTCAGGGCTCACCCTTCCTCTATTTCTGGGGGGCCAAGGGCTCGGGTCGCTCCCATCTGCTCCACGCCACCTGCGCCGAGGTCAATGCGCGGGATGCTGCGGCCGCCTATCTCTCCCTCGATCAGTTCGAACAGCTGGATCCCAGTATGCTGGATGCCCTGGAGAGCCTGCCCCTGGTCTGTCTCGACAGCCTGGAGGCGATCGCCGGCAACGCCCTGTGGGAGCGGGCCCTGTTCGATTTCTACAATCGCTGGAAGGAGAAGGGGGAGGGGACCCTGGTGGTGACCGGTTGCAGTGCGCCGCGCAAGCTGGGGCTGCAGTTGCCGGATCTCGCTTCCCGCCTTGATTGGGGGGTGAGCTTCCACCTCGACGAGCTGGACGACGAGGGCAAGCTCAGCGCCCTGCAACTGCGCGCCGAGCTGCGGGGCTTCAAGCTCCCCATCGACGTGGGTCGCTTCCTGCTCAACCGGCTGTCGCGGGACATGCGCACCCTGCTGGAGACCCTCAACCGCCTCGACAACGCCTCCTTCCGTGCCAAGCGCAAGCTCACCATCCCCTTTGTCAAAGAGATCCTGGAGCTCTGAGCCCGCGATGATGTGGCGGGGAGTGACCCATCGACAGAATGAGAAACAGCACAAAAAGAAACCCCGGCACCAGGCCGGGGTTTTTGATTACAGCCGTCAGATGATCAGTGGAACTGATCTTCTTCGGTGGAGCCGGTCAACGCGGTCACCGAGGATTGGCCACCCTGGATGACGGTGGTCACCTTGTCGAAGTAACCGGTGCCGACTTCCTGCTGGTGCGCCACGAAGGTGTAGCCCCGCTCGGCGGCGGCAAACTCCGGCTGCTGCACCATCTCGACATAGTGCTTCATCCCCTCGCCACGGGCGTACTGGTAGGCCAGCTCGTACATGTGGAACCACATGTTGTGGATGCCCGCGAGGGTGATGAACTGGTACTTGTAGCCCATGTCGGAGAGTTCCTGCTGGAAGCGGGCGATGGTGGCATCGTCCAGGTTCTTCTTCCAGTTGAAGCTCGGGGAGCAGTTGTAGGCCAGGATCTTGTCCGGGAACTTGGCCTTGATGGCCTCGGCAAACTGGCGCGCCTCGTCCAGATCCGGCTTGGCCGTCTCGCACCACACCATGTCGGCATAGGGGGCGTAGGCCAGGCCGCGGGAGATGGCCTGCTCGATACCGGCCTGCACCTTGTAGAAGCCCTCGCTGGTGCGCTCACCAGTCAGGAAGCCGGCATCATAGGGGTCGGCGTCCGTGGTCAGCAGATCCGCCGCGTTGGCGTCGGTGCGGGCGATCACCAGGGTAGTGGTGCCGCACACGTCTGCCGCGAGGCGAGCCGCGATGAGCTTTTGCACCGCTTCCTGGGTCGGGACCAGCACCTTGCCGCCCATATGCCCGCACTTCTTCACGGAAGCGAGCTGATCTTCGAAGTGCACGCCGGCGGCGCCCGCCTCGATCATTCCCTTCATCAGCTCGAAGGCGTTCAGCACGCCGCCGAAGCCGGCCTCCGCATCCGCCACGATGGGCAGGAAGTAGTCGATAAAGCCCTTGTCCTGCGGGCCCACCTTGTTGGCCCACTGGATCTGGTCGGCGCGGGCGAAGGAGTTGTTGATGCGCTCCACCACCGAGGGTACGGAGTTGGCCGGGTAGAGGGACTGATCCGGATACATGGTGGAGGAGAGGTTGTTGTCCGCCGCCACCTGCCAGCCGGAGAGGTAGATGGCCTCGATGCCGGCCTTGGCCTGTTGCACCGCCTGGCCGCCGGTCAGGGCGCCGAGGCAGTTCACATAGCCCTTCTTGGCGCCGCCGTGGATCAGCTCCCACAGCTTGTCGGCACCCCGTTGGGCCAGGGTGTGTGCCGGCTGCAGGCTGCCGCGCAGGTTCACCACGTCCTCGGCGCTGTAGCCGCGCTTGATCCCTTTCCAGCGGGGGTTTTCTGCCCAGTCTTTCTCGATAGCCTGGATCTGTTGCTCACGGGTCAGTGCCATATCAGTTCCCTCTTTCATTGATTTCACGTTTCCATTGACTTGTTATGGGGGCCGTCACCGGCCCGGATTTCACAGCCGCTCGTAACCGGGCAGCGTCAGAAAATCGATGAGCGTGTCGGCGCAGGTGATCTCGTCCATCAGCGCGCTCGCCTCGGTGAAGCGACCAGCCTGCCAGCGGGCCTCGCCCACTTCGCCTCTGACCACCTCCTGCTCCTCGGCCAGCATCTGGCGGAACAGCGCCTTGGTGACCACCTGACCGTTGGAGAGCGTCTTGCCGTGGCGGATCCACTGCCAGATGGAGGTGCGGGAGATCTCGGCGGTGGCGGCATCTTCCATCAATCCGTAGATGGGCACGCAGCCGTTGCCGTTGATCCAGGCCTCCAGATACTGCAGGGCGACACGGATGTTGGTGCGCATGCCCGCTTCGGTGCGATCACCCTCGCAGGGGGCCAGCAGATCCGCCGCCGTGATGGGGGCATCCTGCTCACGCAGCACGCCGATCTGGTTCCTGGCGCCGGCCGGGATGGTGGCGTTGAACACCGCCATGGCGGTATCGGCCAGGCCCGGGTGGGCCACCCAGGTGCCATCGTGGCCGTTGTCGGCCTCCCGCTGCTTGTCCGCCAGTACCTTGGCAAACACCTGCTCGTTGACCGCAGGATCCTTGGCCGGGATGAAGGCCGCCATGCCCCCCATGGCCAGGGCACCACGCTTGTGGCAGGTCTTGATGAGCAGACGCGAATAGGCACTCAGGAATGGTTTGTCCATGGTGACCACCTGCCTGTCCGGCAGGACGCGGTCGGGGTGGTTCTTCAGGGTCTTGATGTAGCTGAAGATGTAGTCCCAGCGACCGCAGTTGAGCGCGACGATGTGATCCTTCATCTGGTAGAGCAGCTCGTCCATCTCGAACACCGCCGGCAGGGTCTCGATGAGCACGGTCGCCTTGATGGTGCCACGGGGCAGGCCGAACCTGTCCTCGGTCCAGGCGAACACCTCGCTCCACCAGCGACCCTCCAGGTGACTCTGCAGCTTGGGCACGTAGAAGTAGGGGCCGGAGCCCTTGGCCAGCAGCGCCTTGTGGTTGTGCAGGAAATAGAGCGCGAAGTCGAACAGGCCGCCAGGAACGGGCTCACCCTCGAAGGTGACATGTTTCTCCGGCAGGTGCAGACCGCGCACCCGGCAGATGAGCACGGCCGGATCGGAACTCAGGGTATAGGCCTTCCCCTCCGGGCTCTGGTAGGAAATCGTGCCGTTCACCGCATCGCGCAGGTTGATCTGACCCTCGATCACCTTGTTCCAGGCGGGGGCCAGGGAGTCCTCGAAGTCCGCCATGAAGACCTTGACGTTGGCGTTGAGGGCGTTGATCACCATCTTGCGCTCGACCGGGCCGGTGATCTCCACACGCCTGTCCTGCAGGTCGGCGGGGATGCCACGAATGGTCCAGTCGCCGTCGCGGATGTGAGCGGTTTCGGGCAGGAAGTCGGGCAGCTCGCCTGCGTCGATGCGGGCCTGACGGGCGACCCGCTGTTTGAGCAGTTCATTGCGTTGAGGGGCGAAGCGTTCCACCAGTTCGGATACCAGGGCCACCGCATCCGGCGTCAGGATCTGCGCGTAATCGGGAAGCATCTCGCCTTGAATACGCAGGCGGGTGCTGCTGAGGGTCTGGGCCGGTGCCGACATAGTGGGTACTCCTCCAAAAGTTACATTTTTAATTTATTAACTACGACTAACGTCTATATCCCTTTCTCTTAAACTCCCCGCAACGGCGGGGTAACACGATTGATAAGGTGCAAAATAATGGCGTTGTCGTCAACTTGATTTTTAAAACAGGTGTTTTTGGTTGGAAGTTAAGTTGCTGTTTTTAGGTGGTTTATGTGATTGGTGCAAAAGCTCTATGCAGATGGTTATGCTCTTGGTTGTACGGGGCGTCAGGGAGGGGGGATGCGCCTTGCAGGAGACATGCAAAATGTAATTTATTACGTAATAAAATTACAAATGCAAAAAGAAATCCCGACCTCACTCCAAGGTTGTCAAAAACATCTGTATGAAATGCGTGCAGTCGGTGCAGGAGGCATCTGGCCTACAAAGAGGTTGACCTATGAACCTGCGTTTAAAACCGCGCGGTCAAATACGGTGAAAATGGCGCAAAGAGGAGATCCCATGGAAATGACGGGCAATGACGTAGGTTTGTATCAAAGAATGAGGATGGGGGCGAAGGAGGCGAAGGGGTATCAGGTAGTGAATAGAACTAAGTTTTGGCTATATCTTGGTGTTTTATCGTTATTTGCGTTGGTGGTGTCTTGACCAGGGAAAAAGCGGTGCCGGACAGCAAAACCGGCGCATTGAACCGCAGTGCGGGGACTGGCCCTCAATAGTCCTCGTCCGGAGCGGCGAGATCGATCACGTCGAGTCGCACCGAGTCGCCGACCCCGTTCTCAGGGGTATCGAGAGTGGAGGGGGTGGTCGAGATCAGGGGCTGAACAGGCGGAGTGTCAACAGCTTGGGTCATGGGTGCTTGCCTCTTTGGATTGCAAGCCGGTCGGTGATTCCATCACCCAGATATCCACCTCCCTGTTTTCTGGCCGGCGGAAAAGTTGCGTATCCTAACGGCACTTTGTGAAAGCTTCAAGCGGTTCTGTATAAAATTCACGCCGATCTGGCTGTGGCGGCTGGAAAAGGCACGGGAAAAAGGGGAGGCGAGACAAAAAAATAGCCCAGTCGTCTGACTGGGCTATTTTCGGGGAATTTGGTCGGTGTGAGAGGATTCGAACCTCCGACCCTCTACACCCCATGCAGATGCGCTACCTGGCTGCGCTACACACCGACGGAGTCAGCTCGGCTGACGGGGAGGAAGTCTAATAGGATGACCTGACAGGTGCAACTCCTTTTTTATCAGAGAGATGCTGACTGCTTCTTTATTGTTCAGACGAGATGCTCCTTGGGCCTTGGCCGGAGTTTTGGCATAATCTCGACCCCCTGACGCGGCCTAGTCTCTCCTGGACCGGACCCTTCGGTGGGGTCAACTTTAAATGAACGCAGACAGACGAGAGGAGCGGGCGTGGAGCCAGCACAAGAGAGCACAGAGGCGTTGCTACAGGCACAGGACGAACGCTGGATGCGCCATGCCATGGCCCTGGCCGCCCGGGCGGAAGGGATCGGCGAGATCCCGGTCGGCGCCGTGCTGGTGCTGGGTGACGAGATCCTGGGGGAGGGATGGAACCGTTCCATCAGCGACCACGATGCCTGCGCCCATGCGGAGATCATGGCACTGCGCGCCGCGGGTGCCCGGCTGGAAAACTACCGGCTGCTCGACACCACCCTCTATGTGACCCTGGAGCCCTGCTGCATGTGCGCCGGTGCCCTCATCCACAGCCGGGTCAAACGGGTGGTCTACGGGGCCCGGGATCTCAAGACGGGGGCGGCGGGGTCGGTGTTCGATATCCTGATGGACCCGCGCCACAATCACAGCGTGGCGTTGACAGGTGGCGTGCTGGCAGAGGTCTGCTCGGCCCAGCTGTCAGATTTCTTCAAGCGGCGCCGCGCCGAGAAGAAGGCGGCGAAGCTGGCCGCAAGGCAACCCGCTTCCTCCTGATGCAGGCGGGGGCGGCCGCCCCGTTTTCCCTTCTTTATATCTCCCCAGATAAGGCCTTCGGATGTTCCCTTTCGGCTGGACGCGACGGCCGACAATGTGGTGTTTCCCGCCGGTTTTCCGGGTTTGCACGGGAGTGGATTTCTAACGTTTCGATGTAACAAAACTGTCATGCAACCGCCATATAATGTCGCGAAGCCTAGCTCACATTGAGGTCTTGCATGTCATCGGAATCGTTAAACCTGGTCATGGCGGGCAGTAAAAAACGCCGGATCAAGGATAAGTTGGCCAAATACGGCGTTACCACAGGGGGAGCCCTGGTGCTGGTGGCGCTGCTGCTTATCTTCTTCTATCTGCTCTATGTGGTGAAACCCATCTTCAATGGCGCCAGCATGGAGAGCACCTCCTCCTTCACGCTGCCTGTCCAGGGCAAGACCGCCTGGCTCGGCGTCGAGGAGCAGAACGAGATAGGCTATCGCTTCAGCGACCAGGGCAAGGTGAAATTCTTTGCCGTTCAGCCGGATGGCAACATCAAGGTGGGTCAGGTGATAGGCGACGCGCAAATCCCCGGTGAGATCACCACGGTGGCACCGCCGGCACCGGGCCAGAAGCTCATCGCCTATGGCTTTGCCGATGGCAAGGCGCAGGTGGCACAACCGGCGTTCAAGGTCTCCTACCCGAACGACGTGCGCGTCATCGAACCCAGCCTGCAATATCCCCTCGGCGAAGAGCCGGTGGTGATCGATCCCGAGGGCAAGGCGCTGACGCGCATGGTCTTCGAGGCCACCAAGGACAAGATGGCCACTGCCGCCGTGACCGAGGATGGCCGTGGCGTGCTGATGGTGATGAGCGGCGAGGAGAACTTCATCTCCGGCGAGATCGAGTGGAGCAGCGAGAACTACACCATTCCCTCCCTGCCGCGCCACGTGGATCAGATGCTGCTGACCCCCAACCTGCGCATCCTGTTCGTGCGCGAGGGCAATCGCCTCTCCGTCTATGACATCCATAACCTGAGCGACATCTCCCTGCGCGACGTGCTGGAGATCAACGCCCCCAATGCGAACGTGACCCGGATCGAGCTGCTCTCCGGCGCCTCCTCGCTGCTGGTGGGCAACGACAACGGCGTCATCTCCCAGTGGTTCGAGGTGGCCAAAGAGGGCAAGCGCCAGTTCACCCAGATCCGTGACTTCAAGAGCGACGGTGTCGTCGATCTGCTGACGCCGGAGCATTTTCGCAAGGGCTTCATCAGTGCGGACAAGCAGGGGGGCATCAACTTCTTCCACGCGACCGGCGAGAGCAAGCTGCTGAGCGAGAAGATGGACGGGGGCGAACTCTCCGCCCTGGCCATTTCGCCGCGCCATAACCTGTTGCTGACCCAGCAGGGGGATCTCTTCAAGGTCTTCGATGTGGAGAACGATCACCCCGAGGTGACCTGGTCCGCCCTGTGGCAACAGGTGTGGTATGAAGGCTACCCCGAGCCCCAGTACGTGTGGCAGTCCACCTCCGCCAGCAACGACTTCGAAGCCAAGCTGAGCCTGGTACCCCTGGTATTTGGTACCCTCAAGGCCTCCTTCTACGCCATGGTGTTCGCGGTGCCCCTCGGCGTCGCCGGCGCCATCTACACCGCCTACTTCATGTCGGCGGGGCTGCGCAAATACGTCAAGCCGACGGTGGAGATCATGGCGGCGCTGCCGACCGTCATCCTGGGCTTCCTGGCCGGTCTGTGGCTCGCCCCCATCATCGAGGGGGCCCTGCCCGGGGTGATCCTGCTGCTGATCCTGCTGCCCATGGGCATGCTGCTGACCGCACTGGTATGGAACTATCTGCCGGAGCGTGGCCGTACCTGGCTGCCGGAGGGTTGGCACGCCATCCTGCTCATCCCGGTGCTGCTGGTCATCGGCTGGGGGGCCTTCGCCCTGAGTCCCATCATCGAGAACGCCTTCATGCACGGTGATTCCCGCATCTGGCTGACCCACGAGATGGGCATCAAGTTTGACCAGCGTAACTCCCTGGTGGTCGGTATCGCCATGGGCTTTGCGGTCATCCCCACCATCTTCTCCATTGCCGAAGACGCCGTCTTCTCGGTACCCAAGCACCTGACCCAGGGCTCCCTGGCGCTGGGCGCCACCCCGTGGCAGACCCTGAGCCGTGTGGTGATCCTCACCGCGAGCCCGGGCATCTTCTCGGCGGTGATGATGGGTCTTGGCCGCGCCGTGGGCGAGACCATGATAGTGCTGATGGCCACCGGCAACACCCCCATCATGGACTTCTCCATGTTCCAGGGGCTGCGGACCCTGGCGGCCAACATCGCGGTGGAGATGCCGGAATCGGAAGTGGGCAGCTCCCACTACCGGGTGCTCTTCCTCGCCGCCTTCGTGCTGTTTGTGTTCACCTTCTTGTTCAATACCCTGGCCGAGTTCATCCGTCAGCGGTTGCGTGAAAAGTACAGCTCTCTGTAAGGACTAAGGAATCGACAATGGGTAAGTGGTTTAAATCGGGGGCCCCCTGGATCTGGATGACGGGGGGCGCCGTCAGCCTGAGTCTGGTGGCCGTACTGGGTTTGTTGTTGCTCATCGGCTGGCGTGGTCTGGTCTACTTCTGGCCGCACCCCATCTATGAGTGGCAGCTGGAAGACGAGAGCGGCAACAAGAGTGTGCTGATAGGCGAGATCAACGATCGCGAGCTGGTGCCGGTGGAGCGGCTGCGCGCCTCCGGGCTGGCCCTGAAAGGGGAAGAGCGCGAGGAGCTGACCCGCTATCTGGTCAAGACCGGCAACCGTGAGTTCGTCGACCTGGACTTCCGCTGGGTGCTGGAGACCGACATCAAGTCGCGCACCCAGCCGGCGGAGCTCGCCATGGTGGAGCGTGCCACCAACGGCAATTTCTACGGCTACATCACCTCGGTGAAGGAAGACGGTCGCGAGGTCACCACGGATCTGCATCCCGCCCTGCTGCGGGTGCTGGCCCGGGCCAATGCCCTGTCGAGCCAGGCCAACGACCTGCAGAAAGGGGACATCGGCAGCATCAACTACCAGCTTGAGCGGCTGCGCCTCAAAGAGCGCAAGGCGGAGCTGGACGACAAGCTGACCGATCAGCTGAAAGCCGAGCTGGCGAGCGAGCGTCAGGCCCTGAACGATCGCTATCAGGTGCTGGAGAAGGAGCTCTTCTCCCTGCGCAGCCAGGCGGACAGAGACAGCATCACCGTCAAGGACATGCGCGGCGAGCTGGTGACCATGCCCATGTCCCGGGTGCTGGACGTGGTCTGGCCCAACGACATGAGCCTGATGGCCAAGGTGGGTCACTGGTTCCACCAGACGGCCAAGTTCGTCACCGACGATCCCCGCGAGGCAAACACCGAAGGGGGCGTGTTCCCGGCCATCTTCGGCACCGTCTTCATGGTGATCCTGATGGCGATCATCGTGACCCCGCTCGGCGTGGTGGCGGCGGTCTACCTGCACGAGTACGCAGGCAAGAACAGCCTGACCAAGATCATCCGCATCGCGGTGATCAACCTGGCTGGCGTGCCCTCCATCGTGTACGGCGTGTTTGGTCTGGGCTTCTTCGTCTATACCCTGGGGGGCAGCATCGACCGCCTCTTCTACCCGGAAGCGCTGCCGAGCCCGACCTTCGGCTCCCCCGGCGTCATCTGGTCGGCGCTGACCCTGGCCATCCTGACCCTGCCGGTGGTGATCGTCTCCACCGAAGAGGGGCTGGCCCGCATTCCCAGCACCATCCGCCAGGGTTCGCTGGCGCTGGGCGCCACCCAGGCCGAGACCCTGTGGCGCATCGTGCTGCCCATGGCGAGCCCGGCCATCATGACCGGCCTCATCCTGGCGATAGCCCGTGCGGCCGGTGAGGTGGCGCCTCTGATGCTGGTGGGGGTGGTGAAGCTGGCCCCGACCCTGCCGATGGACGGCAACTTCCCGTACCTGCACGTGGAGCGCAAGTTCATGCACCTGGGCTTCCACATCTATGACGTGGGCTTCCAGAGCCCGAACGTCGAGGCGGCGCGTCCCCTGGTCTACGCCACCTCCTTCCTGCTGGTGACGGTGATCGTGGGCCTCAACCTGACGGCCATCGGTATCCGCAACCACTTGCGTGAGAAGTTCCGTTCTTTGGAACATTGATAGACCAGCCACCACAGAGACGGGCAGGGGCCTTCCCTGCCAGCCAAGCGTTCCGGCTGCGGGCAATGAGCTTGCCCGCCGCCACCAAGAGAATTTGAGGTAACAGATGATCAACGTAACACCGAGTTCGGCCCCGCACACCGCCACCGATCTGCTCAACCTGACCCCGGAGCAGACGGCCCTGGAGGTGAAGGATCTCAACCTGTACTACGGCAACAAGCAGGCGCTGTTCAACGTCAACATGAAGATCCCGAAGGGCCAGGTCACCGCCTTTATCGGCCCGTCCGGCTGCGGCAAGTCCACCCTGCTGCGCTGCATCAACCGGATGAACGATCTGGTGGAGATCTGCCGCATCGAGGGGGAGATCCAGCTGCACGGCCACAACATCTACGACAAGAGCGTGGATGTCTCGGCCCTGCGCCGTCAGGTGGGCATGGTGTTCCAGCGCCCCAACCCCTTCCCCAAGTCCATCTACGAGAACGTGGTCTATGGCCTGCGCCTGCAGGGCATCAACGACCGCCGTACCCTGGACGAGGCGGCCGAGCGCTCCCTGCGCGGTGCGGCCCTGTGGGACGAGGTGAAGGATCGTCTGCACGACAACGCCTTCGGCCTCTCCGGTGGTCAGCAGCAGCGTCTGGTGATTGCCCGCGCCATCGCCATCGAGCCGGAAGTGCTGCTGCTGGATGAACCGACCTCGGCGCTCGACCCCATCTCCACCCTCACCATTGAGGAGCTGATCAACGAGCTCAAGAGCCAGTTCACCGTGGTGATCGTGACCCACAACATGCAGCAGGCGGCGCGGGTCTCTGATCAGACCGCCTTCATGTACATGGGGGAGCTCATCGAGTACTCGAACACCAACACCATCTTCACCACCCCGGCCAAGAAGAAGACCGAGGACTACATCACCGGCCGTTACGGCTAAGGCATGTTGGTGCAACAGGGGTGATTGAGATGAGCAAGATGATCATCAACAAACAGATTGGCAGTCGGTTCAACGACTAGGGCATACTCGGAGCAACAAGGATTACTGGTATGGACAATATGAATCTCAACAAACACATCTCCGGTCAGTTCAATGCCGAGCTCGAGAGCGTGCGCAACCAGGTGCTGGTGATGGGGGGGCTGGTGGAGAAGCAGCTCACCGACGCCATCGCCGCCATCCATGGCCAGGATCTGGATGCGGCCCGCAAGATAGTGGCCAACGATCACAAGGTCAACGCCATGGAAGTGGCGATCGACGAGGAGTGCACCCGCATCATCGCCAAGCGTCAGCCCACCGCGTCCGACCTGCGCCTGGTGATGGCCATCATCAAGACCATCACGGATCTGGAGCGCATTGGCGATGTGGCGGACAAGATCGCCCGCATGCTGACCGACAACGCCAACAAGCCCCAGCCGCCGCTGGTGTCCCTGGAAAACATGGGCCGTCGCACCATCAAGATGCTGCACGACGTGCTCGACGCCTTCGCGCGCATGGATCTGGAGGCGGCGCTGGCGGTCTACAAGGAAGATGACAAGGTGGACCGGGAGTACGAGTCCATCATCCGCGAGCTGATGACCTACATGATGGAAGATCCCCGCACCATCCCCCAGGTGCTGAACGTCCTGTGGGCGGCGCGGGCCATCGAGCGGGTCGGCGATCGCTGCCAGCACATCTGCGAGTACATCGTCTACTACGTCAAGGGCAAGGATGTGCGCCACACCAAGGCCGATGAGTTGACCGATCTGCTGGGCAAAAACTGATTCCGACATGAATAAAAAGGCGCGTAAAGCGCCTTTTTTATTGCATTTTCGGGCAGCTTAAGATAACGCCCCCCAACGAGGGCTTTTCTGCTAGAATATGGCCCCTGTGTGAGTCCCGGATGGAGTCACGGTCCGGTTTCCCGGGCCCAGTTTGCCGTCTTGTGTCAAGGCGGCTGTAGCAATAGGTTAATCATGAGTTTTGCCGATAGTTTGTTCTTTCTGATGCTGCTGGTCGCCGGCAGCGTGTTCTTCTCGCTTTCCGAGATCTCCCTCGCCGCCTCCCGCAAGATCAAGTTGCAGGTGATGGCTGACGAGGGCAACCGCCATGCCGAGAAGGTACTGGCACTGCAGGCCCAGCCTGGCAACTTCTTCACCGTGGTGCAGATAGGCCTCAATACCGTCGCCATCCTGGGCGGCATCCTGGGCGAGTCCGCCCTGAACCCGGCCATCAAGGAGCTGGTCTCCGAGTTCTATCAGGGGCCCTGGTTGAGTGAAATCAGCTCGGCAGCCTCCTTCGTCTTCGTCACCGGCATGTTCATCCTCATCGCCGATCTGATGCCCAAGCGCCTGGCGATGACCATGCCGGAGCGGATCGCCGTGGTGGTGGTGCGCCCCATGCTGCTGTGCGTCACCCTGCTGATGCCGCTGGTGTGGCTGTTCAACGGCATGGCCAACGGCCTGTTCCGCCTGCTGCGCATCTCCATGGTGCGCAACGACGAGATCACCTCCGACGACATCTATGCGGTGATGGATGCGGGCGCCGAGGCCGGCGTCATCCAGCGCGAGGAGCATCAGCTCATCGAGAACGTGTTCGAGCTGCAGTCCCTTGGCGTCACCTCCGCCATGACGGCCCGCGAGAGCCTCATCTACTTCACCCTGCAAGAGGGGGAGGAGAGCATCAAGGCCAAGATCGCCGAGCACCCCCACAACAAGTTCCTGGTGTGCGACCACAACCTCGACAGCATCAAGGGCTTCGTCGACTCCAAGGAGCTGCTGATCCGGGTCATCAGCGGCCAGAGCATCGATCTCAACAGCGGCTCTCTGGTGCAGAACGTCATCATCATTCCCGACACCCTGAACCTCTACGAGGCGATGGAGTACTTCAAGAACCACAGGGGCGATTTCGCCGTGGTGATGAACGAGTACGCCCTGGTGGTGGGGATCGTCACCATGAACGATCTGATGAGCACCGTCATGGGGGAGTGGGCCACCCACGTGGTGGAAGAGCAGATCGTGCAGCGGGACGAGAACTCCTGGCTGGTGGACGGGGTCACCCCCATCTCCGACGTGATGCGCGCCTTCGACATCGAGGAGTTCCCGGAAAACCAGAACTACGAGACCATTGCCGGCTTCATCATGTACATGCTGCGCAAGATCCCCAAGCGCACCGACTCGGTGAAGTACGCCGGTTACAAGTTCGAAGTGGTCGACATCGACAGTTACAAGATCGACCAGCTGCTGGTCACCCGGGTAGAGGCCACGTCGGCCGAGAAGCCTGTTCAGGAATCGTAAAAGGAGCTCGTTAGCAATCATGAAGATGCAGTCTCATTCCCGTGCGCTGGCCTGTGTAGCGCTCGCCCTGGCACTCGGTGCCTGCAGCCAGAGCGCACCGCGCAAGGCCACTCCCGTCGCCAAACCGGCCGCTCCCCAGGCAGCCGTGGTCGTGCCGCAGCCGGATCCCGATGCGGTGGTGCAAAGCGCCGTTGCCGAGCCCAGCCCGGTGTTCGACGAGGAGTATCACGGTCCGGATCAAGGTTCGCTCGAGTCGGTGACCGCCCTGTTCGCCCGCGGCTACATCGAGTCGGCCATGCGCGAGACCATGCTGGCGGCGGTGCACAGTGACTACCCTCTGCTTGGCATGCGGGACGTGCGCCTGACCGATCCCGTCTCCAAGTTCCTCACCTCGGCCCAGGCTCGCACCACGGCGCACGACTACCTGTACGCCGGGGTACAGCGCCGGTTGGGCCGCCCGCTCAGCCCGGCACAGTGGGAACAGATCTGGCAGGGGTATTCCCAGCAGGGTCGTGTCTCCGACTGGGTCAAGCAGACCAAGCGGGTGCTGGCCGGGCGCTGAGTCCCCTGGTCATCGGCGGCTGTGCCCGCCTTGATCCCCTGTTTCACAAGAGGCCACCTTCGGGTGGCCTCTTGTCGTTTCAGTGCCTTGCCAGGTGATGCCTGTGCCGGGGAGACCTCCCTTTGCCGCCATCATCCTGAGCTTGCTCGGATTTGTTCGTAGCCCCCGATTGCCTCTTTCTCTGCTTTGGGTCATGATGTTTGGGATTTCTAGCCGTCTAGATGTTTTGATGGCTTGATGTGGTTTCACACAATAAACACCCGCCATGACGGGAACATGCAGAGAGACAGAGATGGACAAGCAGGATTTGTGGGTACTGGATGGGGGCATGGGGCGCGAGCTGGCGCGGCGTGGCGCGCCGTTCCGTCAACCGGAGTGGTCGGCACTGGCGCTGATGGAGGCCCCCGAGACGGTGCGCGAGGTGCATCAGGCCTATGTGGCGAGCGGCGCCCGGGTCATCACCACCAACAGCTATGCGCTGGTGCCGTTTCATATCGGTGAGGCGCGCTTTGCGGCAGAGGGGGAGCGGCTGGCGGCCCTGGCCGGGCAACTGGCCCGGGAGGTGGCCGACGAGCAGCCGGGCTCCGTGCAGGTGGCCGGCTCCTTGCCGCCGCTCTTTGGTTCCTACCGCGCCGACTTGTTCGACGTGAGCAGGGTGAGCGAGCTGGCGACCCCGCTGATCCGGGCGCTTTCCCCCCGAGTGGATCTCTGGCTGGCGGAGACCATGAGCCTCATCGCCGAGCCGCTGGCCCTCAAGGCTCTGTTGCCACAGGACGGCAAGCCGTTCTGGGTCTCCTTTACTCTGGAAGACGAGGCGCCGGGCAGTGAGCCGACCCTGCGCTCCGGCGAGCGGGTGGCCGATGCCGTGGTCGCCCTGGCGTCGGCCGGGGTGAACGCCATCCTGTTCAATTGCTGTCAGCCCGAGGTGATTGAGGGGGCGCTCAAGGTGGCCGGGGCCGGCCTGCAGGCCCTGGGGCGCACCGACGTCCGCCTCGGCGCCTATGCCAACGCCTTCCCGCCCCAGCCCAAGGAGGCGACCGCCAACGACGGGCTGGACGAGATCCGCACCGATCTGGGGCCGCTAGATTATCTGGGCTGGGCCGAGCGCTGGCGCGCTGCCGGGGCGAGCCTCATCGGCGGCTGCTGCGGCATCGGCCCGGAACACATCGAGGCGCTGGCCAGCCGGCTGCGCTAAGGAGAGCCCATGAAAGAGAGCAAGATCGGGCTCTGGTCCCTCACGGCCCTGGTGTTCAGCTCCATGGTGGGGGCGGGCGTCTTCAGCCTGCCCCAGAACATGGCCGATGTAGCGGGGGCCCGCGCCGTGCTGATCGGCTGGGCCGTGACCGGGGTCGGCATACTGGCGCTGGCCGCGAGTTTCCTCTACCTGTCGCGACTCAAACCCGAGCTCGACGGCGGCATCTACAGCTATGCCCGGGCCGGTTTCGGCGAGCTGGTGGGCTTCTTCTCCGCCTGGGGCTATTGGCTCTGCGCCACCATCGGCGTGGTGGGCTATCTGGTGATCGCCTTCGCGGCGCTGGGCAGCTTCGTCGACACCCCGGAGCGGGTCTGGTTTGGCGAGGGCAATACCCTGGCGGCCTTCATCGGCGAGTCCTGCATCCTCTGGGCGGTGCACCTGCTGGTGGCCCGCGGCGTGCAGCAGGCGGCCCTGTTCAACCTGGTGGCGACCCTGGCCAAGAGCCTGCCGCTGCTGCTGTTCATCCTGTTCGCCTGCTACTGGTTCGATCCGGTCACCTTCGCGGCGGATCAGGAGGGGAGCACCTTGGCGGTGCCGGTCTCCGAGCAGGTGCGCAACACCATGCTCATCACCCTCTGGGTCTTCACCGGCATCGAGGGGGCGGCGGTGCTCTCGGCCCGGGCCAGAAACAAGCGGGACGTGGGCACGGCCACCGTGCTTGGCGTGGTGCTGGCGCTGCTGCTCTATGTGCTCATCTCGGTGCTGGCGCTCGGGATCCTGAGTCGCCCCGAGCTTGCGGCCCTGCCCAACCCCTCCATGGCGGGACTGATGGCCCAGATGACGGGCTCCTGGGGCAAGCTGCTCATCAGCGCCGGCCTCATCGTGTCGGTGCTCGCCTCCTACGTGAGCTGGACCCTCTTCTCGGCCGAGGTGCCGTTCAGTGCGGCGCGCCACGGCGCCTTCCCGGCCATCTTCCGGCGCCAGAACGACAACGGCACCCCCATCGCCTCGCTCTGGCTCACCAGCCTGACGGTGCAGGGCTGTCTGCTGCTGGTGTGGCTGCTTGGCAAGGGCTACACCAACCTGCTGCTTATCTCCACCTCCATGATCCTGGTGCCCTATCTGCTGATCGGTCTCTTCCTGCTCAAGCTCTCCTTGCGCAGGGAGGGCAATGGCCTGATGCGGGCGGTGGCGCTGGTGTCGAGCGGCTATGGTCTCTGGCTGCTCTACGCCGCCGGGGTGGAGTATCTGCTGCTCTCCTTGCTGCTCTACGGGCCGGGTCTGCTGCTGTTCCTCTACAGCCGTCGCCAGCTCGGGGCCGGGCAGCGGCTCAGCGGGCGCGAGCGGTTGCTGGCCGGGGTGACGCTGCTGAGCCTCATTCCCGCCATCTGGTCCTTTGCCCACGTCTGAGTGGGTGATGACCCAATGCAAGAGAGCGCCCGAGGGGCGCTCTCTTTTTTCTGCGCCACTGTGCCTAGCGGCTGGCGGGGCCCGCCGGCTTGCCGAACAGCACGGCGAGCTTCTGCCGCCAGGGCAGGCCCCGGGCCTCTTGCAGCATGTCGCGCCACTCGTGGAAGGTGAGGGTGAGGGGGTTGAAGCTGTGAATGGGCTTGGTGATGCCGAAGCGGCACGGCTCGCCCAAGTCCTCTTCCACGAAGGTGCCAAACAACCGATCCCAGATGATGAGCACCCCGGCGAAGTTGCGATCGATGTATCTGGCGTTGCTGGCGTGGTGCACCCTGTGGTGGGAGGGGGTGTTGAAGATCCACTCCAGCCAGCCGAGCTTGCCCACCACCTGGGTGTGGACGAAGAACTGAAAGCCCAGGCTCAAGAGCACGGTCGTGACCACCGCCTCGGGCGGGAAGCCGATGAGGATCATGGGGATCCAGAACAGCCACATGCCGGAGACCGGATACATCAGGCTCTGGCGAAAGGCGGTGGAGAGGTTGAGTCGCTCCGAACTGTGGTGCACCACGTGGGAGGCCCACAACCAGCGCACATGGTGGCTCGCGAAGTGGAACAGCCAGTAGCAGAGATCCTGCAGCAGGAAGAGCAGCAACAGTCTCCAGACATTCAGATCTATGTCCAGCAGCCGCCAGCCCCAGAGGGCGTCATAGAGGTAGGCGATGGCGATGGCCGCCAGGGCATCGCCCCCCTGATGCATCAGCGCCAGGGTGGCGTTGGCGAAGAGATCCTTCCACTGGTAGCCGGCGGTGGGAAAGGCAGCGCCGTGCCTTCGCAGGTAGAGCATTTCCCAGCCGATAAAGGCCAGAAAGAGGGGGGAGAGGTAGAGCAGGATCAGTTGCACATCCATGTGAGGCATCCGGTTGGACCAGTTGGATGTCAGCATACCGGATGAATTTAAAATTTCATTAACATCCTTGTCCCGTCCGGGTGGTGAACAACCCGATGGCGAGAGGCTGCGGCAAGGGAGGGGCCAGGGGGATGGCCCGGGTGCGGATGAGGAAGGGAGGCATGAAAGAGGGAGCCATGGGCCCCCTCTTCGTCTTCGTGCATCGCGGGTTACAACACCTGGCTCAGAAACTGGCGCAGGTGGGGGCGCGCTGGATGGTCGAAGCCACAGCGGTTGTCATAACACCAGGCTTATAGCACCTGGCTCAGGAACTGGCGCAGGCGAGGGGAGGGGGGATTGTCGAAGAAATCCGCCGGCTTCTCGTCCACCAGCAGCTCGCCGCTCTCCATGAAGAGCACCCGATCCGCCACTTCCCGGGCGAAGCCCATCTCGTGGGTCACCACCACCATGGTCATTCCCTCGCGGGCGAGCCCCTTCATGACGTCCAGCACTTCCCCCACCATCTCGGGGTCGAGGGCACTGGTGGGCTCGTCAAACAGCATGATGCGCGGCTGCATGGCTAGCGCCCGGGCGATGGCCACCCGCTGCTGCTGGCCGCCCGAAAGCTGGGAGGGGTAACTCTGGGCCTTGTTGGAGAGCCCCACCTTGAGCAGCAGGTTCTTGGCTCTGTCCTCCGCATCCTTGCGCGACAGCCCCCTCACCTTCTGGGGGGCGAGGCAGATGTTGTCCAGCACCGTCAGATGGGGGAAGAGATTGAAGGACTGGAACACCATGCCCACCTCTTCCCGCAGCTTGTTGACGTCGCCGGGCTCGGTGAGGCTGATGCCATCGACGACGATGTCACCGTCGTTGATGGTCTCGAGCTGGTTGAGGGTGCGCAGGAAGGTGGACTTGCCCGAGCCGCTCGGGCCCACGATCACCACCACTTCCCCTTCCGCCACCTGGGTGCTGACGTTCTTCAGGGCGTGTACCTCGGTGCCGTAGAACTTCTCTACCCCGGCGGCACGGATGATGGGATCAGTTGCTGCGCGCATATTTCACCTCCAGACGACGCACCAGGAAGGAGAGGGTGCCGGTGAGCACCAGATAGAGCAGGGCCACGGTGAACCACACCTCGAACGGGCTGAAGGTGGAGCTGACCACCTCGCGCCCCGCCTTGGTGAGATCCGTGATGGAGATGACCGACACCAGGGAGGAGTCCTTGATGAGGTTGATGAACTGGCCCGCCAGCGGCGGCAGTACCCGCTTGAATGCCTGGGGCAGGATGACGTAGCGCATGGTCTGGGCCGAGGTCATGCCGAGGCTTCTGCCCGCTTCCATCTGCCCCTTGTGGATGGAGCTGATGCCGGCGCGCACGATTTCGGCCACGTAGGCACCGGTGAAGACCGCGAGGGCTGCCACCCCGGCGGTGAAGCGATCCAGATTGAGTACAGTGCCGATAAAGAAGTAGACGATGAAGATCTGCACCAGGAGCGGGGTGCCGCGAATAAGCTCCACATAGGTCACGGCCAGGTTGCGCAGGGCCGGGTTGGGTGAGAGTCGTGCAAGCCCGGCCAGGGTGCCGAGCAGGATGGCGAAGACGCCCGCCACCAGGGAGAGCTTGACGGTGACCCAGATGCCCCAGGCGATGGGGCCTGCGGTCCAGCTGAATTGGGAGTCGAGGGTATCGCCGAGGAAGACGGTGTCCCCTTCGGCTACCTGGACATGTTCGGTGCCAATGGCCTGACGGCGATTGGGGTCGAGATCGTCTTGCAGGAAGAGCTGCCCCTTCTCGGCAATCACGGTGCCGTCAAACTCGGCGTAGTGTTTCTGTTCAGCCTGATAGGCGATGTACTGGGGAATACGCTCCCAGCGCCAGGTGTAGTCCACCGCCTGTACGGCCTTGTAGATGCCGAAGATGGCGGCCAGCACCAGCAGCAGGAAGACGCCGTGCCAGAGCAGCAGGTTGGGCTGTTTTTCCATCTGTCTTGTGAGTTTGGGGTTGATCACGTTCACAACCTCTCTTGTCGTTATTGTGGTGAAGTCTGCGGGTAAGGGGCGGCGAACCGCCCCTTGAGAGGTTATTTCAGCTGGTTCAACCAGGCGGTGGATTCAAACCACTTCTTGTAGAGACGGTCGTAGCTGCCGTCGCCCTTGATCTGGCGCAGGTAGTTGTTCAGCCAGTTGAGGGTGTCCTGATCCCCTTTGCGGATGGCCCAGGCCAGCGGCTCGAAGGTGAAGGGCTTGTCCAGGTGCACCACGGCGCCGGTGTTCTGGGAGGCGAAGATGGCGTTGTAGGGCAGGTCGTAGACGAAGGCATCCACCTTGCCGTTGATCACTTCCAGCTTGGCGTCGTCCTGGGTTTCAAACTGCAGCAGGGTGGCTTTCGGGATCATGCGCTTGACCGCCTGCTCGCCCGTGGTGCCGAGCTTGACCGCGATCTTGTACTTGGGATCGTTCAGATCGCTGAAGGACTTGATCTCGCCCGCCTTGTCCTTGCGCAGGACGATGGTCTGGCCGACGACGATGTAGGGATCGGCGAAGTTCACACGCAGGTTACGCTGGGGGGTGACCGTCATGCCGCCCATGATGACGTCGAACTTGTCGGTCAAGAGGGCCGGGATGATGCCGTCCCAGGCGGTGTTGACGAACTCCACCTTCACGCCCATCTCCTTGGCGACCATCTTGGCCAGGTCCACGTCAAAGCCGATGTACTGGCCCTGTTTGTTGGTCATCTCGAAGGGTTGGTAGCCGGCGTCGAAGCCGACGCGCAGCACACCGCGCTCCAGCACGGCATCCAGGGTGGAGCTGGGAGCAGCATGGGCCAGCCCGCACAGCAGCAGGGTAGAGAGAATGAGTTTTTTGATCATAAATGACGTCTCTGTCGAAAGTGTGTTCGGCCTTGAACCTGCTCCCGTGCGACTCCATGGCACAAGAGACTGCTGCATCCGGCAGCAGGCAAGACAGGATTATTGTCTTGGTCGGGGCAAAAGCCCCATATGAGATTCTATGAATGCCGCCTTGAGTGAAAAATGTACCGAAATCTGATTGTGCCAGAAGACTCAATAAGTTATGGGCGCTTTTCTCCCTCGTGGCGACTCATAAAACCACACGAAAACAACATATCTATCTAATGGCGCCGGTTCAAGTGCAAAATTTCAGGCGGTGGTGTCGGTGAAAAATTCGGTTTCGAAAGGAGCGTTATCTGGCAGGGGAGAGGGATCTGTCACCAGAGTGACATCTCAGGAGCTGGCCACAGCCCAAGGGGCTCCAGGCCCGTGGTGAGAGAGAACGAAGGAAAGGGGCTCTGGTTTGATACCGGGTCTGGGCACACGTCTCCCGGGGAGGCGCGTGCCCGACCTCTTCAGCGGTGCAGCTCGCCGGCGCGCTCCGGCTGATAGACCACTTCCAGGATCTCCACCTGGATGGTGCGACCGGCAGGACCGGGCCAGGCGATGCTGTCGCCAACTTTCAGCCCGAGCAGGGCACTGCCGACGGGGGCCAGCACGGAGATCTTCGACTCGTCCCCCTGCACGTCCTTCGGATAGACCAGGGTCAGGCAGAAGTCGTTGCCGCTGTTTTGCATCTTGAAGCGCACCGTGCTGTTCATGGTCACCACGTCCGGCGGCATGTCGGCGGGTTCGCGGATCTCGGCGCGATCCAGCTCCTCCTGCAGGGCCAGGTGCTGCGGGTGGCTGCCGAGCAGCTGTTCGATGCGATCCAGATCCAGGCTGGAGATGACGAGATGAGGCTGTTTCATAGGGTATTCCTTATCAATGGCTGACGAGACCAGAATGACGGGCAGGCTGGTCGGAAAAGGGTTGAATGGTGTGTCACGATCGCAAGCGCGATGCCCCCGGGCGACTCGCGCGGCGGGGCGAGGGCGGGGGCTCAGCGGGGTGTGAGCAGGTTGGAAAAAATCATGAGTGCTTTCATGGGGATACCATAACCATTCTGGGGGGCTTTGGCAATTCAGGGTGCCTGATAATCGTACTGGAAAAGGATGCGAGCGAGGCTACCATCCTGTCGCATCTCCTGGATGACCCCGCGCCAGCGCATCGCCTCGCTCGGGGAGAAGCGGGGACTGGCGGCCAGGTAGAGGGTGCTCCGCTGCAGGGTCTGGCCACGCACCAGATCCGGGAGGGGCAGGCCAGCCCGCTGCTGGTTGTAGCGGGCGGTATTCCAGGCCACGGCCCAGCCCTGGATGCGGCCCCGCGCCAGCTTGCTGGCATTGTTGACCTCTTCGCTGACCAGCTCCTGGGTCACGCCTTCGAGGTGCGGGATCAGACTCTGGCCATGGGAGCCCCGCATTGCCCCGACGGTGAGGCCGGGCAGATCCGCAACGGTGAGGGGGGCCGGGTGATGGTTGCGGTGGCTGACCAGCACGAAGGCCTCCTCCAGCAGGGGGGCAATCCAGAGAAACTGGGATTCTCGCTGGGGATTCCTGGCTGGTGGCAGCAACAGGACATCCGGCCGGTGGCGGGTCTGGCTGAGGGCGCGGGCGAGTGGCATCAGCTCGATCTCGAGCGTCTCCCCGAGGCGGCGGGCCGCCTCTTCCAGCACCTCGATGGCCATGCCGCTCGGAGCTCCCTGCTGGGAGCGAATGACATAGGGAGGGATGTCAGCGGCCACGACCACCACGGCCCGGGCCGGGAGGGAGGTGAAGAGCGTGGGGCAGAGCAGCAGGAGCAGGGTGACGAGGCGCATGGGAGACAGTATCCGGGATGAGTACTCAAGAGTGTAACATCCCGTTACGTAATGTCAGCCTGCCCGTCCGGGGCAGGGGCTCAGTCGAAGAAGTCGCGCAGATCCATCGTCTGGTACCCGTCCAGCTGCTGCCAGGGCAGGGTCTTGGGCAGGGATTTGAGGGTCACCTCCATCCGGTAGCTGCGATAGCCGTCGAGGCTTGCGGACTCCACCACCAGGGGGATCTGCCACTGATGTGACCAGAGGATGCGGGTACGCTGCTTGCCTTCCCGGCGTTCGAACCAGCGCGCCTGCGGGGGGGCGTCCTCCTCCAGGGGGGTCATGGTTTGCAGCAGGGCCGGGTCCACCAGGTGGCGCAGGCGATCCCAGTCGGGCTTGAAGGCCACCTGGCCATACTCCTCCGGCGGTACCTCCACCAGCTGGCTGTGCCAGGCGTCGGCGTAGCGCAGTTGCAGTGCGCCCTGCTCGTCCTGGGTGACCCAGCGGGCGGCCATCTGGTGGGTGAAGTGCTTGTGACCCGGGCGGGCGTCATGGGTGGCGTGATAGGCCCGGGCCAGGGGGAGGGGAATGAGCCGCTGGCTCCACACCTGGTTACCGACCCGCAGCCACTTCTCCTGCCACTGGTTCTCCCGGGCGATGCCGTCGCTGCCGGTGACCCTGTCCTCGTAGCGGATGCGGGCGGCCAGATCGGGGACTTCATCGGCCAGGAGGGGGAAGGCGAGGGTGCAGCCCAGGAGCCACAGCGGAAGTAAGGTTCGTCTCATGGTTCATCACTCGATGGCGAAGAGGCCCGGCGCAGGCCGGGCCTCCCTCGCTCACAGGCCGAGCGCCTCCCTGAGCTTGCCGAACACCTTGGTGTTGTCCAGCGTCCCCTTGAAGCGTCCGCTGCCGGCGCCGTCTGCAAACAGCATGACGTCGCCGCCGCCATGGGTCTCTGAGCCCAGCTTGACCCCGGTCTCCTGCAGGTAGTCATCCCCCATCACCTGCTCGCTGGTGAGGGTGGGGCGCTGGTCCTGGCGGTTCGGACCGTTGCCGAACACCAGGGTGGTGAACGGCTTGCCGTCCACGTCGTTCTGGGTGGAGCCGTCACCGTTCTTGACCAGATCCAGCACAGGGTTGCCCTTGGCGGCGTAGCCGTTGATGGTCATGGTGTGGTCGTGGTCGGCGGTGACCACGATCAGGGTATCCTTCAGGTCGACCTTGCCCAGCGCCGTCTTGACCGCCTCGTCCAGTGCCACCGCATCGGTGAGCGATCGTTTGGCGTTGGTGGCGTGCAGGGCGTGGTCGATGCGACCCCCTTCCACCATCAGGAAGTAGCCCTGACTGTTCTGGCTCAGGAGATCGATCGCCTTGGCGGTCATCTCGGAGAGGGACGGCTGGGTGCTGGCCGCCCCCTTGGCAACCCGGTCCAGCTCGTAGTCGAGGTGGGACTTGGCGCTGAACAGGCCCAGCACCTTGCCGCTCTCGACCTTGGCGAGATCGCTCCTGGTGGTGACATAGCTGTACCCCTGGGCGCTCATCTCGGCGGTGAGATCCCGACCGTCGGCCCGGCCGCCCTTGTTGCTGGCGCTGTAGGGCGTCCAGTGGTTGGCACCGCCCCCCATCAGCACGTCCACCCCGTCCCCCAGCGCGGTGTTGAAACCGGCGCCGCCCGGCACCGCCTGCTCGGCGATGGCGTAGGCCGCATCCCGGTGGCAGATGTGGGAATAGGTGGCCGCCGGGGTGGCGTGGGTCAGCTCGGTGGTGGTGACGGCCCCCACCGACTTGCCCGCCGCCTTGGCCAGCTCGAGGATGGTCGGCACCGGGGTGCCGTTGTCGCTGGTGCAGTTGTTGATGCCCTTGTTGCCGTTGGCATCCTTGGCCGGCGCCACGGCCCTGGTGTCGCTGCTCATGGCGATCACCTCGTTGTTCATCTTGACGCCCGTGGTGTAGGCCGCCATGGAGGGGGCGGAGTCCGTGGTCTGGGCATCGTGGGAGAAGGTCTTGATGCGGGCGCTGCGCGCCAGCTTCATCATCTCGAGATCTCCCTCTTCTCCCACCTTGTAGAGGCGGGTGGCGGTGAGCACGGTGGGGCCCATGCCGTCGCCAATGAAGAGGATCACGTTTTTGGCGTCGGCGGCGTGTGCCTGGGAGAGGCCCCCCAGCGTCCCGTAAAGAGTGCCGAGCAGGGCGGTGCAGACCAGTGTCTTGTTCATGGTGATGTTCATCCTGTATTCCCTTACAGCTTGGCCGCAGCCTTGACCTTGCCGAAGACGGCGGTGTTGTCGAGTGAGCCGTGGAAGCTCTCCGCTCCCTGGCCGATGGCGCCGAGGAAGACGTCGGTACCACCGTGGGTCTCGTTGCCTATCTCGCCCACCTTGACCACCACCTCCTGGTGATAGTCGTCGGCGGAGACGGTGGCGTCGTCCAGGGGCGCCACGCTGCTGCGCGGGCCGTCCACCCGGTTGTAGCCATTGCCAAAGCCGATGATGGTGTAGGGCATGCCATCGCTGTCCTTGCTCGGCTCACCTGTCTCGTAGTTCTTCACCAGCCCGAGCACCCCCGGATTGCCGGCCGTGGTCTTGCCGGTGCGCTTGGCGTAGCCGTTCAGCACCAGGGTGTGGTCATGGTCGGCGGTGACAACGATCAGGGTGTTTTTCAGCTCGGGGTCCGTTTTCTTCACCTCGTCGATGGCGGCCTGGATGGCGTCGTCGAAGGCGAGGGTGTCCTGCAGGGCACGCTTGGCATTGGTATCGTGCAGGGCGTGATCGATGCGCCCCCCTTCCACCATCAGGAAGTAGCCCTTCTCTTTATCCTTGAGCTGCTTGATGGCGGCCAGGGTCATCTGGGCCAGAGATGGCTCGCTGGCGGGCCTGTCCAGGTCGTATTTCATGTGGCTTGAGCCGAACAGGCCCAGCAGCGGCTTGCCGGCCTCGGCCTGGTTCAGCTCATCCAGGGTGCTGGCAAACTGGTAGCCTTGCGCCTGCATCTCGGAGATGAGGTTGCGACCGTCTTCCCGCTTGCCCTTGTCGGCCAGGGGCTTGAAGAAGCCGCTGCCGCCTCCCAGCACCACGTCCAGCCCCTCTTTCAGGGCACTGTTGTAACCGGCACCGCCCGGCACCAGCTGGGCGGCGATGTCGGCCTCCAGATCCCGGTTGCAGATGTGGGCATAGGTGGCGGCCGGGGTGGCGTGGGTCACCCGGGTGGTGGTGACGACGCCGGTGCCGCGGCCATCGGCCTTGGCCAGCTCCAGCAGTGTGGTGACCGGCTTGCCTGCACTCTGGCTGCAGTCGCTCTCCTGGGTGGCGTCGCTGTCCATGCTGATGACGCCGTTGTTGCTCTTGACCCCGGTCATGTAGGCGGACATGGAGGGGGCCGAGTCGGTCACCTGGGCGTCGTGGGAGAAGGTCTTGATGAAAGCTGTCTCGGGCAGGGTGTCGATGGTGAGGCTGCCCTCTTCGCCGACGCCGTAGATGCGGGAGGCGGTCAGGGTGTTGAGGCCCATGCCGTCCCCGAGGAAGAAGATCACGTTCTTGGCGCTGGGTTCCGGGGTGGTGCTGTCGTTGTTGGAGTTGCAGCCGGCGGCCAGGGCGGCGCCTATCATCACTGCAAGTCCTGCCATCTTTCTCATTGGGGTTCGCTCCTTGTGAAACCTGAGCGCAGCCTAGAGGGGGCAGATGACACTTTTAGTGAAGAGAGATGACAATACGGTGAAGGTGCCTTGTAAATGTTATCTTATATCAATGAGTTATGCTGGTCGTGTGCGGACGCTCCCGGCACGGGGGCGCCACGGGCATCCGCCACCGGGGTGACAACACCCGGCCAGAATGGCCTGTCAAATCGGGGCCGCAGCAGGTAAAATGCGCCCCCTTGCGATGAGTGCCAGCGGTTTGGCGCATCACCACGCGCCCGCAGCCCCGAGAGGGGCCCGCATTCCAATGAGAGAGTAACGGATATGTCCATCAACTGGTTCCCCGGCCACATGCACAAGGCCCGCAAAGAGATTGCAGAGGTCATGCCCCAGGTCGATGTCATCATCGAGATGCTCGACGCCCGCATTCCCTTCTCCAGCGAGAACCCCCTGGTGCCGGAGCTGCGCGGCGAGACGCCGGTGATCAAGGTGCTGAACAAGGCAGACCTCGCCGACCCCGAGATCACCGCGCTCTGGGTGGCCCACATGGAGCAGGAGAAGGGGATCAAGGCATTGCCCCTGACCCAGCAGGAGCCGGAGAAGATCAAGCAGTTGCTGACCCTGTGCCACGAGATGCTGCCGGAACGCAACTTCGAGCTGCGCGGGGTGCGCGCCATGATCATGGGCATCCCCAACGTGGGCAAATCCACCCTGATCAACACCCTGGCGGGTCGCATCATCGCCAAGACCGGCAACGAGGCGGGGGTGACCAAGTCCCAGCAGCGGATCAAGCTGGACAACCACGTCATCCTGACGGACACCCCGGGCTTCCTCTGGCCCAAGCTCAACCCGCCCTCCTGTGGCTATCGCCTGGCGATCACCGCGGCCATCAAGGATACCGTCTTCGACTACGCCGACATCGCCATGTTCGCCGCCGATTACTTCATCAAGGCCTATCCGGAGCGCATCAAGGCGCGCTACCAGTTGAGCGAGCTGCCCGAAACCGAGATCGAGCTGCTGGATCTCATCGCTCGCCAGCGCGGTTTCATGCGCAAGGGGGGCCTGGCGGATCTGCACAAGGCGTCCGAGATCCTGGTCAACGAGTTCCGCTCCGGCATGCTGGGCCGCATCTCCCTGGAGACCCCGGAGATGGTGAGGGTCGAGATCGTGGAGGCCGAGGCAGAGGCCGAGCAGAAGGCCAAGGAGAAGGCCGAGCGGGAAGAGGAGCGCCAGGCCCGGGCCCGTCGCAAGTACGCCAAGAAGCGTCAGCGCTGACCGGCATGGTGCGCGATATAAACAGTGCTCGATATCAAGAAGAGGCGGCCCAAGGGTCGCCTCTTCTTGTTTTGGCGTTCAGGGGGGAGAGGCAACAAGGCCGATGCTCAACCGGCCCATGATGATCATCATGGCCAAAGCGCTGGTTAATCAAGAGGATAGGATTGGCGTTTAGCGGTGCCGTGGTGCTCGGCAAGATCGGCGTACCGCCACACCTTGCGATCCCTACTCAGCGCCGATTGACAATGGCATTGGCGGTGGCATGATGCGCTCGCATTTTGCCTCTCCCCACGGTTTTATCCATGACCACATATTCCCGCCCGGTGCTGCTTCTGCTCTGTGGCCTGCTGTTGCTGACCCTGGCCATCGCGGTATTGAACACCCTGGTGCCGCTCTGGCTCGCCCACGACAATCTGCCGACCTGGCAGGTGGGCATGGTCGGCTCCTCCTATTTCACCGGCAACCTGCTGGGCACCCTGCTGGCGGGGTCGCTGATCAAGCACCTCGGGTTCAATCGCAGCTACTACCTGGCGTCTGCCATCTTTGCCGCAGGTTGCGTCGGCCTGGGGGTCACCCAGGGGTTCTGGAGCTGGCTGACATGGCGCTTCATCGCCGGTGTGGGCTGCGCCATCATCTGGGTGGTGGTGGAGAGCGCCCTCATGTGCAGCGGCAATGCGCGCAACCGGGGCCGTCTGCTGGCGGCCTACATGATGGTCTATTACCTGGGCACTGTGCTCGGGCAGCTGCTGGTCAGCAAGGTATCGACGGGGCTGATGGATGTCCTCCCCTGGGTGAGCGCCCTGGTACTGGCGGCCGTCTTGCCGCTGCTGTTTGCCCGCATCGTCAACGCGCGCAGCGAACAGGAGACGAGTGCTCTGGTGTGGCCCATGCTGCGCCTTCGCCAGGCTCGGCTGGGGGTCAACGGCTGCATCATCTCCGGCATGGTGCTGGGATCTCTCTATGGCCTGATGCCTCTCTATCTCAACCGTCAGGGGGTGAGCGACGCTGGCATCGGCTTCTGGATGGCGGTGATGGTCAGTGCCGGCATTCTGGGGCAGTGGCCCATCGGCCGTCTGGCGGAGCGCTTCGGGCGCTTGCCTGTGCTGCGGGTGCAGGTGTTTGCCGTGATCCTGGGGTGCATGGCGATGCTCGGCGGTGCCGTCATGGGACCGGCGCTGTTCATGCTGGGGGCTGCGTGTTTTACGCTCTACCCCGTGGCCATGGCCTGGGCCTGCGAAAAGGTGGCGCACCATCAGCTGGTGGCCATGAACCAGGCGCTGCTGCTGAGCTACACCATCGGTAGCCTGCTCGGCCCGACCCTGACGGCACTCCTGATGCAGCGCTACTCGGACAACCTGCTGTTCATCGTGATCGCCTGTGTGTCGTTTATCTATCTGCTGATGCTGCTGCGCAAAATGGGAGAACACCCGACGCCGGTGGCCCATGCCTGAGGACTGTCGGGCTTCTCTGACGCCTTCATAGGGGCGATCTCTGACGGGCCTTTCCGGGGGGCACGGCTGGGGGAGAAGGGGAGGGCTGGCGTTGTTGTGCTTTATATAAAGAAGAGGTGGCCCAGGTGCCGCCTTTTTTGTGGCCGGTAGGGGGTGGCATCGCCATGTGCTAGCCGTAGCGGCGTCTGGCCTCCTCGAACAGGGACATGTGCAAGGAGATCAACCGCTGCCAGTCGCGCCGGTAACCGCCACCGGGCACGGCGGCGATGGGCAGGCCGTGGCGCCGGGCACAGTCAAAGACCATGGCATCGCGCTGGCGCACCCCCTGATCGCTCAAAGAGAGATTGCCGAGCTCGTCGTCCCGGTGTACGTCCACCCCGGCCTGATAGAGGATGAGGTCGGGTTGATAGAGGCGAAGCGCCAGGCTCAGTGCCTGCTCCAGGGTGGTGAGGTAGGCATCGTCCTCCATGCCGGTGGGCAGCGGGAAGTCCAGGTGGGAGGCAGGCTTGTGGCGGGGAAAGTTGTGCTCCCCGTGCAGGGAGAGGGTGATGATGTCGCGGCTGCCTGCACACAGGGCGGCGCTGCCATCCCCCTGATGGACATCGAGATCCACGATCAGCACCTGCTCGCAGCGCCCCTCGTCCAGGCAGGCCCTCGCCGCAATCACCAGATCGTTGAACAGGCAGAAGCCGCTGCCAAAGTCCCGGTGGGCGTGGTGATAACCACCGGAGATCTGCAGGCCGCAGCCGTGCGTCAGGGCGTGACGGCTGGCTGCCAGGGTGGCCCCCACCGAACGCAGGGTACGTTCAATCAGCATGGGGGACCAGGGGAAACCGAGCCGGCGGATGGCCCCTTCGTCAAGCTGGCCCCCCAGGGCGGCGTCCACAAAGCCGGCCTCATGGACCCGCACTATCTGCTCGCGGCTCGCGGCGGGGGCCTCGAGAAGCGGATACCCCTCTGTCGACAGCTGCCGATGCAGCGCCTGGTACTTGGCCAGGGGGAAGCGGTGGCGCTCGGGCAGCACCAGGGCGGAGTAGTGGGGGTGATAGAAGATACGAAGTGACATGCGGAGCCTATCCGGATGGATATGAAAAAGGGGAGCCAGGCTCCCCTCTATACAGGCGTGCGATGCGCCCTTATTGCTGCTGGATGACCCAGATCTGGAAGGCTTTGCGGGTCTCCGCATCGGCCTTGTTGTACCAGTTCTGCATCTGGGTCAGGGCTTCGGGGTTGCTCTGGGCCTTGCTCGGGGCCACTTCGGCCGGTGCGCTGGCGGCGGCCATCACGGCGGCGCTGGAGATGGCGACGGTCTTGGGCTGGTTGAAGGCCTTGCCCATATTGATCAGCTCCTGCTGATAGTCGCGGGTCAGCTGGAAGCCACCCACGGTCGGCATGACGAACTGCTCGCTCTCGACGGTCTGGCCGCTGGCCTTGTCCTTGAGGACCACTTTCTGATCTTTCAGGAAGGCCTTGGCTTCCGCTTCGTTGCGGGGCTTCTTGTAGTCCAGCACCAGGGTCTGGTTGTCGGCGGCGGTGAAGTTGATCACCAGGGGCTCGGCGGTCACCAGCTTGATTTCGCTACGGTTGGAGTAGTTGCCCTCGAAGGCCACCACCAGCTGGTGCTTGCCGGCGCTGATGGGGAAGCTGCTGGTCTTTTCAAGCAGCTTGGGGTTGATGGACTCACCATCGATGAGCTGGACCACATAGGGGTTGGTTATTTCCAGTTGGCTATTAGCCAGGGCGCTACCTGCCCACAACAGACCAGCCAGGGCCGGCACCAGAACAGTCAGTTTCATTTCATCTCCTTGAACAGTCAGGCGATTGCCCACTGAAAAATAGGGGCTCATTTTTGCAGGTTTGCCCTGGAGCGGCAATAGCCGTTTATGGCGCGCTCCTGCCGACGGGAGCGCCGATCCTACTCGATTCGCCGGGTGAAAGGAGGCAGGGCGTCCAGCAGCCCCTTGCCGTAGCGTTTGGTCAACAGACGCCGGTCGAGAATGGTCACGCGCCCCCGATCCGCCTCTTTGCGGATGAGGCGGCCACAGGCCTGGATAAGCTTGCGCGACGCCTCCGGCACCGTCAGTTGCAGGAAGGGGTTGCCGCCGCGCTGCTCTATCCACTCGGCAGTGGCCTCTTCCACTGGCGAGTTCGGCACCGCAAAGGGCAGCTTGGTGATCACCAGGTTGGTGAGGTAGTGCCCCGGCAGATCCAGCCCCTCGGAGAAACTGCCGGTGCCAAAGAGGATGCTGGCCTGGCCGCCGTCGCACTTCTGTTTGTGCAAGAGGAGCAGGGCGCTGCGCGACGCTTCCCCCTGCACCAGCAGCGACATCCCCTTGGCCCTCAGCCCCGCCGCCACCTCGTTCATCTGCCGATAGGAGGAGAAGAGCACCAGGCTCGCCTCCTTGCCTGCCAGCAGGCGGGGCAGGGTATCTATCAGTTCCTGGGTAAAGGCGGGGGCGCTCGGTTCATGAGCCATCCTGGGCAGATAGAGCTCGGCCTTGTGGTAGTCGAAGGGGGATCGCAGGCGCAGATAGCGGGTGCCATCGTGCTCCTTGAGCCCTACCTGGTGGCGGAAATAGCTGAAGGAGGAGAGGGCGGTGAGGGTGGCAGAGACCAGCACGGCCCCGAGGCAGCGGGACCAGAGCCACTCCTCCAGCAGATAGCCCACCTCGATGGGGGAGGCGTGCAGCCAGATGTCCCCGTCCTCGCTCCTGGCCATCCAGCGGGCGAGCGGTGTCTTGCCGGCGGGCACGTGGCGGCTCAGCATCTCCCACAGGGCGCAGAAGTTTTCCAGGCGCTGGAGGTGAAAGCCGCTCTCCGCCAGCAGGGGCTCGGCCTCCTTGCGGCGGATCTCGCCATCTTTGAGCGCCTCGCCGATGGCCCCCTGCATCCTGTCCAGCGCCCGCAGCGCCTTCTTGCTCGCCTCTTTCAGGTTCTCCGCCAGCATGGGCAGGGGGTCGGGCAGGACACCGTCGGCAAACCTGTGGTGCTGCTCGGCGCCAAACAGCTGCTCGTGGCTGCCGAGCCACTGCTCCAGCGCCTTCAGATCCGGCTGCAAAGAGGCCAGGGCATCCTGCAGCTTCAGCTGGGGATCGAGCAGGCTCTCCTTGTTGAGGGCCCGCGCCAGCTTGCCGGCACTTTGCACCAGCTTCTCCAGCCAGCGGCGGGAGCCCTTGATGCTGGCGCTCGCTGCGCCGTGATCCCGGGCGATGGTCGGCAGGTGGTGAGCCTCATCCAGCACATAGATGCACTCGTCGGGGGGAGGCAGGATGATGCCGCCCCCCATGGTGAGGTCGGAGAGCAGCAGGGCATGGTTGACCACCAGCACGTCGGCGGCGTCCATGTCGTTGCGGGCACGGTGGAAGGGGCAGTGCTGGTGGTGGCTGAGCGCCTTGTTGCAGGTGTGGCGATCGGCGGCGATGCGATCCCAGCAGGCGTCGGGGATGGGCTTGGGCCAGTTGTCCCGATCACCGTCCCACTTGCCCCCGGTGTAGGCCTGCCACAACGCCTCATAACACGCCTTGTCGGAGTCTGACGGCTTGTGCTTGCTCAAACTCCCGAAGTCGAGCTCGAAGTTGGCCATGTCGATGCCGCTCGCCGCCTGCTCCAGCAGGTGTTCGCAGCAGTAACGCTGGCGCCCCTTGACCAGCATGAAGCGAAACGGCAGCTCGCTGTGGCGGTGGTAGAAAGGCAGGTCCTTGTGGATCAACTGCTCCTGCAGGGCGACGGTGGCGGTGGAGATCACCAGTTTCTTCTGGGTGAGCCGTGCCACCGGGATGGCGCCCTGGGCATAGGAGAGGGATTTGCCGATGCCGGTGCCGGCCTCTGCCACCAGGATGCGGCGACTCCTGTCATATTCCCCCGTCAGGGTCTTGGCGATTTCGGCCACCAGAAAATTCTGCTCCTTGCGCGGTACAAAACCGGGTAAACCATCGGCAATCTGGCGATAGGTATTGCGGATGGTGGCTTTGAGGCGAGTCGATAGCATAAATAAGGTGCGGCCGTGTGGAGATGAATGAACACAGGATACCCGCAAGAGGTGATCGGGGTCGAGGCAAGGGAAGGCAGTGAGCGCCGACGTGCCTCTGCACATATGTCATGGGGCGGATGGGGCGTGCAATAAACCACCAGGAAAGGTGTTTTGGGCAGCAACTATCGCTGTAAACGTTTACCCTGGTGGGACAAAGGTTGTGGGATTCAGCTCACAAAAATCCCCCTATGACTATGGTTTTCATAAAAAGTTCCAAGTTTTTTCATTGCGGATTGGAAAACCCGGTGATAGTCTCGGCGCCATAGTGATGCAAAGAACATCGCTAACACAGGGAATAACAAGGACTTAGTGTTTAATTACAGTAGGCATTGGAAACTATGAAAAAGACAATTCTGGCTATTGCTATCCCGGCTCTGTTCGCATCCGCAGCCAACGCTGCTGTCGTTTACGACAAAGACGGCACCTCTTTTGATATCTACGGCCGTGTTCAGGCTAACATGTACGCTGACCACAACGATGAAGATGCTGAACTGGTTGGTTCCTCCCGTCTGGGCTGGTCCGGCAAAGTTGCTCTGAACGACACCTGGTCCGGTATCGCCAAGACCGAGTGGCAAGTTTCTGCCGAAAACTCCGACAACAAGTTTGACTCCCGTCACATCTGGGTTGGCTTCGACGGCACCCAGTACGGCAAGATCATCTTCGGCCAGACCGACACCGCGTTCTACGACGTGCTGGAGCCGACCGATATCTTCAACGAGTGGGGCGACGCTGGTAACTTCTACGACGGTCGTCAAGAAGGCCAGGTTATCTACTCCAACAGCTTCGGTGGCTTCAAGGGCAAACTGTCCTACCAGACCAACGATGACGAAGCTGTCAAGGTTACCGACGTAGGTGGCAACTCCTTCACTACCGAATTCCCGGACATCAAGCGTAACTGGGCCTATGCTGCCGCAGTTGGCTATGACTTCGACTTCGGTCTGGGCTTCAACGGTGGTTACGCTTACTCCGACCTGGAATCGACCACCAACAGCAACACCGGTGAGAAATCCGAGTGGGCTCTGGGCGCACACTACGCCATCAACGGCTTCTACTTCGCCGGTATGTACACCGAAGGCGACCTGAAGAACGACAGCACCGGTTACAAGGGTGAAGGTCGTGGCTACGAGCTGGCTGCTTCCTACAACGTCGACGCCTGGACCTTCCTGGCTGGCTACAACTTCAAGGAAGGCAAGGACAACACTGCCGGTTCTTCCTACGAAGACATGCTGGACGAAACCCTGCTGGGCGTACAGTACAACTTCACTTCCAAGCTGAAGGCGTACACCGAGTACAAGATCCAGGGTATCGACGGTCTGGACGACGAGTTCACTGTTGCTCTGCAATACAACTTCTAATCCTGTCCTAGCACGGATTTAGTGAGTAAACGGCCAAGCTTGCTTGGCCGTTTTGTTTTGTCTGCTTCCTTGATGTGCCCGAGCCGTCCGGCTTGCCCTCCGGCCCTGCGCCAGGTCACGTTGTCTTCCTTGTCCCCTTGGCTCTCTTCTCGTAAATCGCTAGATTATTCAATTCGTTGAAACAGGGCTGGCCAACAGGGAAGGATACCTTTTGATCGATTTCACTCACCCCGAGTGGCGCGCGTTGGCGCAGCAGTTGTTGAGCGGGGCCCCCCAGATTGTTCGCGGTCGCCAGTGGCAGCCCCTTATCGGCATGTTGAAGGACAACCAGCTGCTGCTGACCCTGGGCAACCATCGCTACGAGCTGACCCCGGCCGGGCGGCGCTACCTGACCCGCGAGCTGATGCTGGCGGAGATGGCCTGCGCCCCTCCCGAGCCGGAGGAGTGGCTTCATACCCAGGGCTGGCAGCTGGGGGAGAGGGTCAACGAACGGGTGCTGGCGGCCCTCTATCGCAAGGGGGAGACGGGTTTCAGCCCCATCGAGCAGATCGATTTCGAGGACAAGGGGATCCGGCCGTGCAGCGATCTGCCCCTGCGCCTGCGCGCCGCCCGCCCGTTCAGCCTCTTCTTCAGCGGGGGCACCCTGCTCGATGCCACGTCCTGGCTCCAGACCCTGGGGGAGGTGGCGCTGCCCGCCCGCACCCTGGCGGGGCTTGGCAAGGTCCTCTGGGGGGAGGGGGAGATCCAGCGGGTGATCACGACCGACGTCGTCGGTGCCTTTGCCGACGTACACCTGCCCGCCGATGCCCTGCTGGTCTGGTATCCGGCCCAGGATCCCGGCACCTTGCAACCCCTGATCGCTGCCTTGCCCCCCCAGACGCTCTGGAGCCACCTCACCGCCCTGGATCCTGCCGGGGTCGACAGGGTGCTGACCCTGGCCCAGCGCCTGGGGCGCCCGGCGAGCTGGTGGCTGCCACGGGATCTCGTGCCCATCAAGACGGCCTACGGGGTCCCCCTGCACGACTCGCGTCCCTGGGAGCCGAGCCGGATCCCTCGCTCATTGCTGGCACAGTGCAGCGATCTGGTGGAGTCGGGCCACGGTCTCTCGGCGGAAGTCTGTGCCCTGGCGCCCGATTGGCACGCGGTCGGGTGAGAGGCTCGCCTGCTGCCTCGAGAAAGCGGTTTTCCCCTATGGAAGGCAGTGGTATAAAGAGTTGACGGAGCGTTCCCTGGATGGGCGCTTTTGTTTGCCAACCTACTTTGCCAGCCAACGAACTCAACGGAATACAGGGAATACCATGTTTGAAAAGGTTGTTGCCGCCCCAGCGGATCCGATCCTGGGCCTGACCGAAGCCTTCCGTGCCGACACTCGCAGCCACAAGATCAATCTGGGGGTCGGGATCTACAAGGATGAGACCGGTGCCACTCCTATCCTTCACTGCGTCAAGAAAGCCGAACAGAAGCTCTTGACCGACGAGAAGACCAAGAATTACCTCGGTATTGAAGGCAATATCGAGTACGGCCGCATCGTGCAGCAGCTGCTGTTCGGGCAGGACTCCGCCCTCGTCAACAGCGGCCGCGCCAAGACAGCGCAAGCCCCGGGCGGTACCGGTGCCCTGCGTATCGCCGCCGAGTTCGTGGTGCGCAACAATCTCGCCAAGACCGTCTGGATCTCCGACCCCACCTGGGCCAACCACGTCAGCGTGTTCCAGTCCGCGGGTCTGACCGTCAAGTGGTACAAGTACTACGATGCGGCGACCAAGGGGCTCGACTTTGCCGCCATGCAGGCGTCTCTCTCCGAGGCGCAGGCCGGCGATCTGGTGCTGCTGCACGGCTGCTGCCACAACCCGACCGGTATCGACCCGACCGCTGATCAGTGGCGCGCCCTAGCCAAGCAGAGTGCCGCCGCCGGCTGGCTGCCGCTGTTCGACTTCGCCTATCAGGGCTTTGCCCGCGGTATCGAGGAAGATGCCGAAGGCCTGCGCATCTTCGCCGAGTGCCACGACGAGCTGCTGGTGGCGAGCTCCTTCTCAAAGAACTTCGGTCTCTACAACGAGCGGGTCGGGGCCTTCACCCTGGTCTGTGCGACCAAGGCGGTGGCCGACGTGGCCTTCACCCAGGTCAAGACCGTCATTCGCGCCAACTACTCCAACCCGCCGTCCCACGGCGCCGCCGTCGTCACCGCCGTGGTGAGCGATCCTGCCCTCTATGCCGAGTGGGTGGAAGAAGTGGCCGCCATGCGGGTGCGCATTCGCGAGATGCGCGAACTGCTGGTGGAGAAGCTGGCCGCCCGTGGCGTGAGTCAGGACTTCGGCTTCATCCGCGAGCAGAACGGCATGTTCTCCTTCTCCGGCCTCAGCAAGGATCAGGTGGAGCGCCTCAAGAGCGAGTTCGCCATCTACATCGTCGGCTCCGGCCGGATCAGCGTGGCCGGTATCACCCGCGCCAACATTGACCCGCTGTGCGACGCCATCGCCAAGGTGCTGTAAGCGAGTCATCGCCATCCGTTCAATAAAAAGCCCGCCGGGAAGACCCGGCGGGCTTTTTCATTCCTGCGGTGTTCACCGTCAGCGGCGGCGCTTGCCACCCCCCAGCAGGGAGCCGAGCACCCCGCGGACCAGCTGGCGCCCCACCTCGTTGCCCAGGGTGCGGGCCACGCTCTTGGCGGCGGTCTGTACCACACCGTCGTGCTGGCCGCCGCGCGGGCCGGTGCGGCCAAAGAGGATACCGTTGAGGGCATCGAGCAGGCCGCCCTCGGGCTCGCCACGGGATTGGGGGGGATCATCGGCGGCCACGGCCGGCCGCGCGCCGTTGAGGCGCTCGAAGGCGGACTCCC
>ENA-OWLM01000023-OWLM01000023.1-metagenome-genome-assembly--contig:-NODE-23-length-58173-cov-4.096941_pt1 | contig 58173 bp, 50 predicted proteins | sample MGYA00245349_ERZ651102 | MGnify/ENA primary metagenome ERZ651102 (study PRJEB26857, sample SAMEA4031759) | metagenome | biome: human; feature: oral; material: saliva | place: Philippines | collected 2014 | study... | reverse complement strand
TGTCATGGCGAGCAGGGTTGGCGTAATGGATACAGTCTCCATTGTATTACCGGGTGTAGCCGGGCGTCGCAGGAAGCGTGCCGCATCAATGCACCCAGAATGCCTTCACCAGCACCCCCACCGCGCCCACGGCGCAGGCCGCAAGCAGGACGGCGCGCACGGCGCGCGGGGGCAGCAGGGTGCGCAGCCGGTTGGAGACCGCAAAACCGGCCAGCAGGAAAGGGGCCAGGCTGAGGGCCAGCCCGACGTGGTAGCCCGTGTAGCGCTTGGCCAGCGCCAGCATGGCCAGCGAAAAGATGGATCCCAGGAACAGCACCATGCCCAGCGTGGCGCGCAGGCGGTCGGGCGCGGCGTGCTGCAGCACGATGGCGATGGGCGGCGCGCCCACCGAGGTCATCGTGCCCATGATGCCGGAGGCCACGCCCGCGCCCGACACCCGGCCCGGGGTGGCCGTAAAGCGTAGCCCCGCCACGCTGAGCGCCACGGCGATCAGGATCATGCAGGCGAACAGCACGCCCAGCGCCTGCGGCGCGAAACGCGCCATGGCGTAGATGGCGATCAGCGTGCCGACCGCCCGGCCCGCCAGCGCATAGGTCACGGCGGGCCAGTCGATCGCGGCGCGCTCGCGCAGCGCGGTCAGCAGGGAGATGAATCCGCCCAGCGTCAGCAGGGGGCCGGGCGCAAGCTGGGGAAAGAACATGGCCGCCACGGGCGCGGCGAACATGGCGAAGCCGACGCCGCCCACGCCCTGCGCCACCGCGGCGCCGAACACCACGGCCGCCATGGCGGCGTAGTGCGGCAGATCGGAAAACGGCAGGGAAGACAGCATGCCTCGCACTTTGTAAATTATGTATACGATAGTCTATCCATGATTTTCGGCCGTGGCGTGGACAATCCATAAAACCAAGGGTAAACCCCTGATTTTTGGCCGATATTCATCAATTTTTCAGAATTATCGCTTTCCCTAGGCGGTGCATATTTCAGTTGGTATGGCATTCAACGAAATATAGTATACCGAGTGTGGCGACCCAACAGCCACGTAAACAAGGGGAATAGCGCATGCAATCCGACGTCGTGCTCAATGCCGCTCATTGGATATACCTGATCAGCGTGGCCGCGATCATCCTGACGATGATCCTGCGGGCCAACGTGGTGGTGCCGTCCGTCATCGGCACCTTTCTGGTGGTGCTGGCCATCACCGGCAATCCGATCAGCGCGCTGATCGGCATCTTTTCGGCCAGCTTCGTGGCGGCGAAAGAGCTTTTCAACATCTTCCTGGTCATCACCTTCATGACCGCCCTGCTCAATGCGCTCAAGACCCTGCAGGCGGACGTGCGCATGGTGCAGCCGTTCCGCAAGGTCATGCGGGGCGGCCATTCTTCCTTCCTGATCATCGCGCTCTGTACCTATGTGATCTCGCTGTTCTTCTGGCCCACGCCCGCCGTGCCGCTGGTGTCCGCGATCCTGCTGCCCGCGGCCATCGCGGCAGGCCTGCCGCCCCTGGCAGGCGCCATGGCCATCGCGATCGCCGGCCAGGGCATGGCGCTGTCCTCCGATTACGTCATCGGCGTAGCCCCCAGCATCAGCGCCAAGGCGGCCGGCGCCGCGGTCAGCGCGGCCGTCGTCGCGGACCGCGCCCTGGTGCTGTCGCTCATTACCGGCGGGGTCGCCCTGATCTCGGCGTATCTGCTGGTGCGCAAGCACATTGTGGCGGCCGATCCGGCCCTGCTGTCGGCCTGGCAGGCCCGCGCGCAGGACGGCAGCCTGGCGCGCATTGAGCAGTCGGGCTCTTTCGACAAAGCCGAGCTGGCGCGCGGCACGATGGGCGCCGATCCGGCGCTGCCCAGCGGCCCCGTGCTCAGCGACGAGGAACGCCGCCGCGTGCGCTGGTCCAAGACCTTCGCCGTGGTGACGCCGCTGGCCTTCCTGGCGGTGATCGCGGTGATGGTGCTGCCGCGCCTGTTTCCGTCCCTGCCCGCGCTGCGCGGCGGCGATGCCGCGGCGCTGGTGGGCGGCGTGGCGTTCGTGGTGATGATGCTGGTGACGCTGGCGGCCGAGGGGCCCCGCAAGATGCTGGACGTCTGCCCGGAACACGTGACGGACGGCTTTGTTTTCGCGTTCAAGGCCATGGGATCGGTGTTGCCGATCGCAGGCTTCTTCTTTGTGGGCGCCAATGAAACGGCCGCGCAGATCCTGGGCGTGCCGCAGGCGCAGGCGCCGGGACTGCTGTTCGAGGTGATTTCCGCCGCGCAGCACCTGATTCCGGAAAACCATTTCCTGGTCGCCTTCGGCGTGCTCATCGTCGGCATGATCACCGGCATCGACGGCTCCGGCTTCGCCGGCCTGCCGCTCACCGGCACCCTGTCCGGCGCCCTGGGTCCGGTCGTCGGCGTGGATCCGGCGACGCTGGCGGCCGTGGGCCAGATGGGCGCGGTGTGGACGGGCGGCGGCACCCTGATCGCCTGGTCGTCGCTGATCGCCGTGGCGGGTTTTGCGCGGGTGAACGTGCTGTCGCTGGTGCGGGCGCTGTTGCTGCCCGTGCTGCTGGCGCTGTTTGTCTCCACCACCTGCGCCGTGCTGATCTGGAGTTGAACCCGGGCTCCTCCGCCACGGAAAAGGGCTCCTGCGGGAGCCTTTTTCCTGTCCGGAAGGTCGGGTTTTCACGCATCGTCTCAAAGTGATTAAAGTATACAATGTTCAGCATATAGCCCAGCCGCCCATACCCCGCCTGCCCGGCGGGGCCAAAGAATAGGAAGCGCTCCCGTGGACGATCTCTCGCAGCAGACCTTTTTGAACTACATCGGCGGCAACTGGACGCCCAGCGGCACGGGCAAGACCGCGCCGAACATCAACCCGGCCGACACTGCCGATATCGTGGGCCGATTCCAGGTTTCCGACGCCAATGACGCCCGGCTGGCGGTGGAAGCGGCCGATGCGGCGTTCGCCGCCTGGCGCGACACCCCGATTTCCAAGCGCGCGGCCATCCTGTTCCGCGCGGCGCAATATCTGGAAGACCATGCCGACACGTTCGCACGCGAATTGACCCGGGAAGAGGGCAAGGGCCTGAACCTGGCCAAGGACGAAGTGTTGCGGTCGGCGCAGACGATCCGCTTCTATGCCGTCGAGGGGCAGTCCTTCACCGGCGAAACCTACGTCAACGACGATCCGGACATGATCGTCTACAGCCAGCGCGAACCGCTGGGCGTGGTGACGGTGATCTCGCCCTGGAACTTCCCCATTTCCATCCCCGCGCGCAAGATCGCGCCCGCGCTCATCACCGGCAATACCGTGGTGTTCAAGCCGTCGTCCGACGCGCCGCTGTCCGGCTATCGCTTGACCGAAGCCTTCGTTCAGGCCGGCCTGCCCGCCGGCGTGCTGAACTTCCTGACCGGACCCGCCGGGGCGGTGGGCGAAGCCATCACCGGCGCCGCGCAAGTGCGGGCCATTTCCTTTACCGGGTCTACCGCCGCGGGCGAACAGATCCACCGCAGCGCAGGCCTGACCACGCGCACGCAGATGGAGCTGGGCGGGAAGAATCCGCTGATCGTGCTGGCCGACGCCGACCTGGACCGCGCGGTGGACCTGGCCGTGAAGGGCGGGTTCTCGCTGAGCGGCCAGGCCTGCACCGGCACCAGCCGCGTGCTGGTGGACGCCAAGGTAAGCAAGGCCTTTACGGAAAAGCTGCTGGCCAAGATCAAGACGCTGACCATCGGCAACGGCCTGGACGGCAACTTCGACCTGGGTCCGCTGGCGACCGCGCGACAGCTGGACAACGTGCTGGGCTATGTCGAGATCGGCAAGCAGGAGGCCACGCACCTGTACGGCGGCGACCGTCTGCAGGGCGCGGGCTTCGACCGCGGCTACTACGTGACGCCGGCGCTCTTCGCCGGCGTGACCCAGCAGATGCGCATTGCCCGCGAAGAAATCTTCGGACCGGTGATCGCGCTGATCGAGGTCGACGGCTACGAAGACGCCATCGCCAAGGCCAACGATACGGAATACGGCCTGTCGGCGGCCATCGCCACCACCGACGCGCGCTACGCGCACCGCTTCGCCCGCGACATCCAGGCAGGCACGGTGAAGATCAACCGCACCACTACCGGCAACCTGATCAACGCGCCGTTCGGCGGCCTGAAACACTCCAGCACGTCCACGTTCCGCGAATCGGGCCGCGTGGGCCTGGAGTTCTACACCCAGATCAAGACTGTCTACCGCGCCGGCTGACGGCGTCCAACCCTATTTCACAGAGGCTTTGCACATGAAACAGATCTATCGCCTGGAACTTGAAGAAGCGCGCGTCATGGTGCGCGCCGCCATCGCCAAGTCGCAAGAGATCGGCGTGCTGGAATCCATCTGCATTGTGGACGACGGCGGCTATCCCATCGCGCTGGAGCGCATGGACGGCGCCCGCATCACCGGCCCGCAGATCGCGTGGAACAAGGCGTTCACCGCAGCGGGCCACAAGCGTTCGACGCACCTCTTCAACACGCCGCCCAACGGCCCCGCGCTGCCGGGCAACGAAGCCTTCGGCATCCAGTGGAGCTTCGACGGCAAGTTCGCGGTGTTCGTGGGCGGCTTCCCCATCGTGGTCAACGGCGAAGTGATCGGCGGCGTCGGCCTGAGCGGCGGCAGTCAGTTGTACTTCGCCCTGGGCTTCGTCATCACGCTGACCACGCGCTTCCTCGTTGATGCGCTTGCGACGTTGACCCTCGATGCGCTGATTGCGAGGAGTGCGACGGGAACGGCGCTGGCCTTCACCCTGCTCTTCTTGCTGTTCAGCGACAACAGCGTGTACTTCGGCGACATCAGCGATCTGCTCGTCTGTGGGCAGGGCAGGGGTGTCGGCGGCGACATCGACGCGGATCTGCTTGCGCAGCTGGCGACGTTCGCGGCGCTCGGCCACTTTCTGCTCTTTTTCCTGGCGCGGCTCTGCGCTGGCAACGGCGGTCTCTACGGTATCGAGAGTCTCAACCACGACCTCGGCTCGGGGCTCACGCGGGGCACGGGGCTCGCGGGCCGGACGCGGGGCGCGCGGTTCACGTTCCTGACGGGGCTCGCGGGGCTCACGCTCCATGCGCTGTTCGCTGCGCACTTCACCACGGGATTCCCGTTCCTGACGCGGCTCACGTTCTTTGCGCGGACGGCGATTGCGATCACCACTCTCGCGGCTGGCGGCGCCTTCGCGCTTCTCACCGGCCTCGGCACTGCGGTTACCGCGATTGTCGTCACGGCGACCGCGCTGACCGCGGCTGCGAGACTCGTCACGCTGATGGCGATGGCCTTCGTCCTTGCGCGCTTCGCGCTGGGCAGCCGGTTTCTCGGCAGGTGCCTTCACCTCGGCAGGGGCGGCATCAGCGGAAGAACCGAACAGACCGGAGATGGCCTTGGCCAGCTTGCCAAAGAAGCCAATTTGCTCGGCAACCGGAGCGGGAGCCGCAACAGGAGCCGGGGCGGCGGGCACAGCTGGCTGGGGAGCCTGGGCGAAGCCTTGCAGCAGGGGCTGCTCACGTTCGATGACCTGAGCCTGACGCGGCTGATACACCGGCTTGGCAATCTCGGTCTTGAGCTCGTAGCTGGCCGCTTCCGGTATTTCGTTCTGACGGATGCGGGTCACTTCGTAGTGAGGCGTTTCCAGGTGCTGGTTCGGAATGATGTAGACACGCACATCATTGCGCTGTTCCAGGTTGGCGATGGAGGTGCGCTTTTCGTTGAGCAGATAGGCGGCAACATCGACCGGGACCTGGGCATGCACCTGCTCGGTGTTGTCCTTCATGGCCTCTTCTTCGATGAGACGCAGGATGGACAGGGCGAGGGATTCGTTGTCACGGATGACCCCCTGACCCTGGCAACGGGGGCAGATATGGCTGCTGGACTCGTTGAGGGAGGGGCGCAGACGCTGACGGGACATTTCCAGCAGGCCGAAGCGGGAGATACGCCCCAGCTGGATGCGGGCACGATCCTGATGAACCGCTTCACGCAGGCGGTTTTCCACCTCGCGCTGATGGCGAACCGGGGTCATGTCGATGAAGTCGATGACGATGAGACCACCCAGGTCGCGCAGACGCAATTGACGGGCAATCTCGTCGGCCGCTTCCAGGTTGGTCTGCAGCGCGGTCTCTTCGATATCGCCGCCCTTGGTGGCGCGGGAAGAGTTGATGTCGATGGAGGTCAGCGCCTCGGTCGGATCGATGACGATGCTGCCGCCGGAGGGCAGACGAACTTCACGCTGGAAGGCCGACTCGATCTGGCTCTCGATCTGGAAGTGGTTGAACAGGGCGACGTCACCCTTGTACAGCTTCACGCGATTGAGGAAATCGGGACGAACCAGCTCGATATGCGACTTGGCACGTTCAAAGATGACCGGATTGTCGATCAGGATCTCGCCCACATCGCGGCGCAGGTAGTCACGAATGGCGCGCACGATCACGTTGCTCTCCTGATGGATGAGTACCGGCGCGGAGCGATTCTGTGACGCCTTGTGGATGGAGTCCCAGTGGTTGAGCAGGACGTTCAGATCCCATTCCAGCTCTTCCGGGGACTTGCCCACACCGGCGGTACGCACGATGAGGCCCATGCCGTCCGGCACGGTCAGACCGCTCAGGGCTTCTTTCAGTTCAGTCCGCTCGTCACCCTCGATGCGACGGGAAATGCCGCCGGCACGGGGGTTGTTCGGCATCAGCACCAGGTAGCTGCCGGCCAGACTGATGAAGGTGGTGAGGGCTGCACCCTTGGTGCCACGCTCTTCCTTGTCGATCTGGACGATGACTTCCTGGCCTTCGCGGACCACTTCTTTGATGTTGGGACGACCCTGATAGGAGTAACCGGAGGGGAAGTAATTGCGGGCGATTTCCTTCAACGGCAGGAAACCGTGGCGCTCGGCGCCATAGTCGACAAAAGCAGCTTCGAGACTGGGTTCTACGCGGGTGATTTTACCCTTGTAAATGTTCGCTTTTTTCTGCTCATGCCCCGGACTTTCAATATCCAAATCGTAGAGCTGTTGTCCGTCAACCAGCGCTACGCGCAACTCCTCTTCCTGAGTCGCGTTGATTAGCATTCTTTTCATTGAGTTCTCATTATTTTGTCATTTTGATTCCTCCACAGGGTCCTGCCGGCGCCGGCCTCGGGTCTTCAGCATGCTGGGGCAACCTCCCGGTTGGGGCATGCATGAGGCGCAAACTAAGGGCACTCTGGTTCAGCCATCTCGAGAGGGCGTGAATTAAGGATACCGGTGTGGAGACAATTTACGTCGGTTCTGTTTGCGTTCTCCATGCGTTGTACCTCGCACCCGGGAACCGTCATGTTCTTGTATACACGGTGTTTCGGGATTGGGTGGCATACATTTTGGCCACTTAGTACAAGGCTTGAACACAATGACAAAACCTTGTTTATTATCCCATTTAAACCACTTTTATAGCAAGACGCCATTTTTTAACAAAGCATGCAGCCAAGGGCTGTCGGCGGTGTTAAAATCCGCGCCATGACACAGATACATCAACAAGTGCAGCTGCTCACCATCGAAGCTGAGCATGACGGGCAGCGCATCGACAATTTTCTCAAGACTCAGTTAAAGGGCGTCCCCAAGAGCCTGATCTATCGCATCCTTCGCAAAGGGGAGGTGCGCGTCAACAAGAAGCGCATCAAACCGGAGTACAAACTCTGCGTGGGCGACGAGGTGCGGGTGCCCCCCGTGCGCGTGGCCGAGAAGAACGAGCTGCCCTCCGCCAATCTTGGCAGCATCCAGCGTCTGGAGAGCCAGATCCTGTTTGAAGACGACGCCATGATAGTGTTGAACAAGCCGTCCGGCATGGCGGTGCACGGTGGCAGCGGCCTCTCCTTTGGCGTCATCGAGGGGTTGCGTGCCCTGCGCCCGGAAGCCCGGTTCCTCGAGCTGGTACACCGGCTGGATCGCGACACCTCCGGCGTACTGCTGGTTGCCAAGAAGCGCAGCGCTCTGCGCAGCTTGCACGAGCAGTTGCGGGTCAAGACCATGCGCAAACAGTACCTGGCGCTGGTACGCGGCCAGTGGCAGCCCCACGTCAAGGTCATCAATGCCCCGCTGCGCAAGAACGATCTGCAGTCTGGCGAGCGCGTGGTGCGGGTCAGCAGTGACGGCAAGCCGTCCGAGACCCGTTTCCGGATCGCCCGCCAGTTTGCCGAGGCCACCCTGGTGGAGTGCAGCCCGATCACCGGGCGTACGCACCAGATCCGGGTTCATACCCAGCACGCCGGCCACCCCATTGCCTGCGATGACAAGTACGGGGAGGCGGCGTTCGATGAGAAGATGCGCGCCCAGGGCTTGAAGCGGCTGTTCCTGCATGCCTGGAAGCTCAGCTTCACCCATCCCGCCGACGACCGGGAGATGCAGGTGGAGGCGCCGCTGTCACCGGAACTCGAGGCGTTCCTCGGCAAGCTGCCACGCTGAAACTAGAACGGGAGCCAAGGCTCCCGTTTTTCATTGCCATCGCGCCCTCGTCTCAGGGCAGATGCAGGCCATGGCGCCCTAGCAGGTCGATCAGGGCAATAAGAGGGAGGCCGATCAACGCATTGGGATCCCGCCCCTCCAAGGCCTCGAACAGTACTATTCCCATCCCCTCGCACTTGAAACTGCCGGCGCAGTCGAGGGGCAGTTCAGCCTCCACATAGCGGCGGATGGCGGTCTCGTCCAGAGAGCGAAAATGCACGGCGAAAGGTTCCACCATCTGTTCGGCATGGCCGCTTGCGGCATCGATCACGCACAGACCGGTGAGGAAGGTGACATGCTTGCCTTGCGCCCTCATCAACTGAGCCACCGCATTCTCCACCGTACCCGGCTTGCCAAGAATCTGCCCGTCACAGACACACACCTGATCCGACCCGATGATCAGCCCGTGATCATGACGCTCGGCAATGGCCATCGCCTTGGCCTGTGCCAGCCGGCTAACCAGGGCTTCTGCCGATTCTCCGGGAATGGGGGCTTCATCCACCTCTGGAGAGGCGCACTGGAATGGCAGGCCGAGTTTTTCCAGCAGCGCCTTGCGATAGCGTGACGTGGAGGCGAGGATCAGGGGCATTTGCATCTTCTAGGGATATCCATTTATAAATCAATTGCTTGATTCTATCTTCGGGCAACGGTCGGCGCAAATATCCCCCGGCATGGGCCCATGAGCGGTGGTGACAGCCTCTGAGCTGGAAGCCTGCACGCCGGCGGTCAAGAATGACACAGGGACGACATGACGAGGGCGAGGAGAGATGACGAGATACGCGGTGCTGATCCTGATGCTGTTCTCCTTCACCGCCTGGGGCGCGGGATGGCAATACCGCCAGGGGGAAGGGGGGATCCTGCTCTGGACACAGCCACGCCCTCCAGCCGCTTTTCTGGCGCTGCGTCTGGAGATGATCGTCAGGGCCGAGCCGGCCGCGCTGCTGGCCGTGCTGCGCAACACTGCGCGCCACCGGGAGTGGTTGCCCCAGAGCCGTGAGGTGCGGCTATTGGCAAAGTCAGGCCCCGACGACGATCTGGTTTACACCCGGCTGCATGCCCCCTGGCCGGTGCAGGACAGGGAGCTGATCACCCGCTCTCATCTGATCAGGAGTGCCGACTGCGGATTGACGCTCGAGGTCTGGGCAGAGCCGGATGCCTTGCCGCTGCATCACGGGCTGGCCCGGATCCGGGAGAGTTCAGGTCGCTGGGAAGCCAGGCCCAGAGCGGATGGCACCACCCTGATCCGGCTCGAAACCTACACCAATCCGGGCAACAACCTGCCTGGCTGGCTGGTTAATTCCATGGCCATCAAGGCCGCCATGGAGAGTTTTCAAGCCATACGGCGCTTGATGGAAGAGCAGCCCAGGGTTGCCCCCTCGCAACGTTTACTCGGCGGTGGCCAGCGCTGTCCCGATATTTCCTGAGGGAGGAGGGGAGGGGCCATGGCCCGTCCTCGCTCTGGCGATGCAGGATCCTGTGCGGGATCCTGCGGCTTGTGGCATAATCGGCCACCGATGAACACAAGTTCCTGCCCGCAGGGGCCTGTGCAGTTAAAATCATCGGCGGTAAGGACTTTTTCCTTTGACTATCCCTTGTTGGACCTATAATATTCGCGCCCTATGCAAAAGGTGAAGTTGCCCGTTAAGGTTGATCCAGTCCGTAATGCCTTGAAGCTACTCGATTATGTCGGAATAGTGGAAAAGTCGCAGATGCCCAGGCTGGAGGAATCAACCGAAGGCTTGCGAAGTGATGTGGATGTCACCCTGCACTTTGGCAAAGATGTCCAGAAGTTGACCGTTATGAAAGGCACTGCCCATGCCAAGGTCGACCTGGTTTGCCAGCGTTGTGGAGAGACGTTTGAACACCTTTGTGAAGCTAGTTTTATCTACACTCCGCTGTTCGAAAGGACAAACGAGGAAGAACTGCCGGAAGCTTATGAGCCCATTGAGTTGGACGAAAACGGCGAGATAGATCTTCATCAAATCCTGGAGGATGAACTCATCCTCTCGTTGCCTCAGGTGGCCATGCATCCAGTGGATGTATGCCCGCGAGGTAACATGGAGATGACCTGGGGTGAAATCGAACCTGCTGATGAGCGGCCGAATCCCTTTGCAGTTCTTGAAGCGCTCAAACGTAAGTGAATTTTAGGAGTTAGCCTACCATGGCCGTACAACAGAACCGTAAAACCCGCGCCAAGCGTGGCATGCGTCGTTCCCACGATGCGCTGACCACTGCAGCCCTGACTGTTGATCAGACCAGTGGCGAAATTCATCGTCGTCACCACGTGACTGCCGATGGTTTCTACCGCGGTAAAAAGGTAATCGCTTAAGGATTGCCTTTGTCTACGCAAACTGTCGCGCTAGACATAATGGGGGGTGATATTGGCCCCTCGGAAACAGTGCCTGCCGCCGTGCAGGCACTGTCTCTTCTGCCCCAGCTACATCTTGCTCTGGTCGGTGACCAACACCAGACCGCTCCTCTGCTACAGCAACATGGCTTGCTCAATCACCCCCGCGTTCGACTCGTGCATGCCTCCCAGGTGGTGGGGATGGGCGAAAAGCCGATCGTGGCACTGCGTACCCTGAAAGACTCCTCCATGCGCGTGACCCTGGACTTGGTCAAGAGCGGCGCTGCCGATGCCTGCGTCAGTGCCGGCAACACCGGGGCCCTGATGGCCATGGCCAAGTGCGTGCTCAAGTCCCTGCCCGGGGTCGACCGCCCCGCGCTCATCAAGGCGCTGCCGACCGTGAATGGCAAGCGCACCGTGATGCTGGATCTGGGGGCGAACGTGAGCTGCGATGCCGATACCCTGCTGCAATTTGCGGTGATGGGGGCCGTGGTCGCGGAGAAGGTCGAAGGTATAGCTTCCCCCCGGGTGGCGCTGCTCAACGTGGGGGAGGAGGAGATCAAGGGCAACGACCTGGTTCGCCACAGTGCCGAGCTGCTGCGCCAGTGCCGCGCCCTCAATTTTGCCGGTTTCATCGAGGGGGACAGGATCTTCAGTGGCGACTGTGACGTCATCGTCTGCGACGGTTTTGTCGGCAACGTGGCGCTCAAGACTGCCGAGGGCGTTGTGCGCATGATGGCCGAACTGGCCGGATATCCTCGCAAAAAACGCAGTATTCTTGGCCGACTCGCCGGATTTATGTTCAAACGGCGTTTTTCTTACCTGAACCCCGACCAGTATAATGGCGCGAGTCTGTTAGGATTGCGCGGCATTGTGGTAAAAAGCCATGGGCGGGCCGAACGGCGCGCTCTGTGTCATGCGATCCTGCTTGCCGCACAAGAAGCCAAACATCAACTTCCGTTGCACATTGCAGATCGCCTTGAATCTGTCTTTTCCGACAGGGATTTATAAAACTCTATGCATAGCAAAATTCTGGGTACTGGCAGTTATCTGCCGAGTTCGGTTCGTACCAACGCCGATCTTGAGCAGATGGTTGAGACCAGTGACGAATGGATCGTGGAACGCACCGGGATCCGTGAACGCCGCATCGCGGGCAACGACGAAACCGTCGCCACCCTTTCTCATCAGGCGGCCTTGCGGGCGCTGGACGCCGCGGGTCTGACTGCGGCCGATCTGGACATGATAGTGCTGGCCACCACCAGTGCGGAGAATGCCTTCCCTGCCGCCGCCTGCGAACTCCAGGGGCTGCTCGAGGTGCCGGGGATCCCGGCCTTTGACGTCGCCGCCGCCTGTGCCGGCTTTACGTATGCCCTCGCCATCGCCGATCAGTTCGTCAAATCCGGTGCAGCCCGCCACGTCCTGGTGGTCGGTGCCGACGTGCTGTCTCGCATGTGCGATCCCGATGATCGCGGCACCATCATTCTGTTCGGTGACGGGGCAGGGGCCGTGGTGATCGGCGCCAGCGAGACGCCGGGCATCCTCTCCACCCATCTGCACGCCGATGGCCGTTACGGCGAGCTGCTCAAGTTGCCGCAACCCCGTCGCGGCATGCCGGGTGCCGAGCTCGAAGCCTACATGTACATGAAGGGGAACGACGTGTTCAAGGTGGCGGTGACGCGCCTGAGCGAGATCGTGACCGAAACTCTGGCCGCCGCCAACATCGATCCGAGCGAGCTGGACTGGCTGGTGCCTCATCAGGCCAACTTCCGCATCATCAACGCCACCGCCAAGAAACTCGGCATGGGGCTCGACAAGGTGATCCTGACCCTGGACCGCCACGGCAACACCTCTGCCGCCTCCGTGCCCATCGCCTTCGATGAAGGGGTGCGTGACGGTCGCATCAAGCCTGGCCAGCTGGTATTGCTGGAAGCCTTCGGCGGCGGTTTTGCCTGGGGCTCTGCGCTGGTTCGCCTCTGATACCGAGCGGCGCCCGGTCCTCGGGCGCCCGCTTCCCAAATTCGTCTTACCTTAAAGGAATCAATGATGACCCGATTTGCCATTGCCTTCCCGGGACAAGGCTCCCAGAGCGTCGGCATGCTGGCCGAGCTGGCCGAGCAACACGCCGTGATTAAAGAGACCTTCGCCGAGGCGAGCCAGGTGCTGGGTTATGACCTGTTTGCCCTGGTAATGGAAGGGCCGGCCGAGGATCTGAACAAGACCTGGCGCACCCAGCCGGCGCTCTTGACCGCCTCTGTTGCCCTGTGGCGCCTGTGGCAACAGCAGGGCGGGGCAACCCCTGCCGTGATGGCCGGCCACAGCCTGGGGGAATACTCCGCGCTGGTGTGCAGTGGCGCGCTGGCCTTTAGCGATGCCGTCAAGCTGGTCGAGCTGCGCGGTCTTGCCATGCAGGAAGCCGTGCCGGAAGGCACCGGTGCCATGGCCGCCATCATCGGCCTGGACAATGAGAGCATCGCCGCCAACTGCGAGAAAGCGGCCCAGGGCCAGGTGGTCTCCCCGGTGAACTTCAACTCCCCGGGCCAGGTGGTCATCGCCGGCCACAAAGAGGCCGTCGAGCGCGCCAACGTGCTGATGAAGGAGTCCGGTGCCAAACGCGCGCTGCCGCTGCCGGTTTCCGTGCCGTCCCACTGTGCCCTGATGAAACCGGCCGCCGAAAAACTGGCCGCCGCGCTGGATGGGATCGAGATCAAGGTTCCCGCCATCGCAGTCATCAATAATGTCGACGTATCCTGTGAGCAGGATCCGGCCGCCATCAAGCAAGCTTTGGTACGCCAGCTGTTCAGTCCGGTTCGTTGGACCGAGACGGTAGAGCGGATGGCCAACGACGGCGTCACCCTCGAGATCGAGATGGGGCCGGGCAAGGTGCTGACCGGGCTGGCCAAGCGCATTGACGCGCGCGTGGAAGGCATTCACGCCAATGACGCCGCCTCATTCGAGCAGGCGCTGGCCCAGATCAAGTAAACAGGAGCAAGTCATGAGTTTTACCGATAAGGTTGTGTTGGTCACTGGTGCCAGTCGTGGTATCGGTCGTGCGATTGCCGAGACGTTTGCAGCCCGTGGCGCGAAAGTCGTGGGCACGGCGACCAGCGAGAGCGGTGCCGACGCCATCAGCGCCTATCTGGGCGAGCAGGGCTGCGGCATGGCGCTGAACGTGACCAGCCAGGAATCCATCGAGACCGTCTTCGCCGCCATCAAGGAGCGTTTCGGTGAGGTCGACATCCTGATCAACAACGCCGGCATCACCCGCGACAACCTGCTGATGCGGATGAAGGATGACGAGTGGAACGAGATCATCGACACCAATCTCACCTCCCTGTACCGCCTGAGCAAGCCGGTATTGCGCGCCATGATGAAGAAGCGCAACGGCCGCATCATCAGCATCGGCTCCGTGGTCGGTACCATGGGCAACGCCGGTCAGGTCAACTATGCTGCTGCCAAGGCGGGTCTGGTTGGCTTCACCAAGTCACTGGCTCGTGAAGTGGCATCCCGTGGCATCACGGTGAATGCGGTTGCCCCCGGTTTCATCGAAACCGACATGACCAAGGCGCTCAACGAAGAGCAGCGCGCTGGCATCATGAATCAGGTGCCTGCCGCCCGTCTGGGCGATCCGAAGGAAATTGCTGCCGCTGTGGTATTCTTGGCATCGGATGATGCCGCCTATATTACCGGCGAAACCCTGCATGTTAATGGCGGGATGTACATGGTGTAATCAATTTGTCGTGAGTTCTGTTCAAATTTGCGATAATACGCCGAAGTTTGGCACATTTCGTGGTTTGACCAGCGGCAAGTCACTTGCAAACTCACGTCAATTGAATACACTACCCCAACCAGACGCAATAGCGTATTTTTAAAGGAAAATTCAGGTCATGAGCAACATCGAAGAACGCGTAAAGAAAATCATCATCGAACAACTGGGTGTTAAAGAAGAAGACGTGAAAAACGCTGCTTCCTTCGTCGACGACCTGGGCGCTGACTCTTTGGATACCGTTGAACTGGTAATGGCGCTGGAAGAAGAATTCGATACCGAAATTCCTGATGAAGAAGCCGAGAAGATCACCACTGTTCAAGCGGCTATCGACTACATCACCGCTAATCAGGAATAAGTTCCTGTTCTGAAAGAAGCGGCCCAAGGGCCGCTTCTTTTATGTTTACCCCCTTTCAAAACACCTCTCGGAGACTACCTCAGTGTCAAAACGCAGAGTCGTGGTGACCGGCTTGGGGATGCTTTCCCCGGTAGGCAACACTGCCGAATCCAGCTGGCAAGCCCTGCTCAACGGGCAGAGCGGCATTTCCCTCATCGACCATTTTGATGCCAGCGAGTTTGCGACCCGTTTCGCAGGCCTGGTCAAAGATTTCGATCCCGAACAGTTCGGCATCAACCGCAAAGAAGCCCGCAAGATGGATCTCTTCATCCAGTACGGCGTGGCGGCGGGTGTGCAGGCACTGGACGATTCCGGCCTGGTCATCAACGAAGAAAATGCCGAGCGGGTTGGCGTCGCCATCGGCTCCGGTATCGGCGGCCTGGGTCTCATCGAGCAGAACCACAGCAGCCTGGTCAACGGCGGTCCCCGCAAGCTGAGCCCCTTCTTCGTACCGTCCACCATCATCAATATGGTGTCCGGTCATCTCTCCATCATGAAAGGCCTGCAGGGCCCGAACATCGCCGTCACCACCGCCTGCACCACGGGTACCCATGCCATCGGCATGGCCGGTCGGATGATCGCCTATGGCGATGCAGACGTGATGGTGGCCGGTGGCGCCGAGAAGGCATCGACCCCCATGGGCATGGGCGGCTTTGCCGCTGCCAAAGCACTCTCTACCCGCAATGACGAGCCGCAGAAGGCGAGCCGTCCCTGGGACAAGGATCGCGACGGCTTCGTGCTGGGTGACGGTGCCGGTGTCCTGGTGCTGGAAGAGTACGAGCACGCCAAGGCCCGTGGCGCCAAGATCTATGCCGAGCTGGTCGGTTTTGGCATGAGCGGCGACGCCTATCACATGACGGCGCCCCCCTCTGACGGTGACGGTGGTGCGCGCGCCATGAAGAACGCCATCAAGGACGCCGGCATCGCGCCCGAGCAGGTGGGTTACATCAACGCCCACGGCACCTCCACTCCGCTGGGCGATGTCGCCGAACTGCGCGGCATGAAGAAGGTGTTTGGCGAGCATGCCAAGTCCCTGATGGTCAGCTCCACCAAGTCCATGACCGGACACCTGTTGGGGGCGGCGGGGGCCATCGAGGCCATCATCACCGTGCTCTCCTTGCGTGACCAGATGGTGCCTCCCACCATCAACCTGGACAATCCGGATGAGGAGTGCGATCTGGATCTGGTGCCCCACGTGGCCAAGGCCGGTCAATTTGAGTATGCCCTGTCCAACTCCTTTGGTTTTGGCGGCACCAATGGCTCCCTGATCTTCAAGCGCGTATAATTCGCCCTGGGCGGCTTGCTACGCAAAGAGTCGGGCCCGATACCATGTATCGGGCCTTTTTTATCGGAGGGATCCACTTGCTGATTAACGGAATACCGACAGAAACCCTCAACGCCAGGGATCGTGGTCTGGCATATGGCGATGGCCATTTCACTACCATGCTGGCGAGGGAGGGGAAGGTGGTCTGGTGGCCGGCCCATCTGGCCCGGCTGCAATATGCCAACGCCCGGCTCGGCATGGCCGATCAGCCCTGGGATCTTCTCGCCGCCGAAGTGGCGCAATTGGCAGCAGGGCAGACGCAGGCTGTCGTCAAGATAGTGCTGACCCGGGGCGCCGGCGGACGGGGCTATGACTGTACCGGATGTGACACGCCGACCCGCATTGTCTCCCTGGCGCCCTACCCGGCGCATTATCATGGCTGGCAGCAGGACGGCATCACCGCCCTGGTCTGCCAGCAGCAGCTGGGAGATGCCCCCATGCTGGCGGGCCTCAAGACCCTCGGGCGTCTGGAACAAGTTATGCTGAAGCGCGAACTTGCGGCGCGTGGCGGAGTCGAAGGTATAGTATTGAACAGTCGGGGATTTCTGGTTGAAGGGGTCAGCGCAAATCTGTTTTGGCGTCGTGGCAGGACGGTGTTCACACCGGATCTCTCCCGCGCCGGGATTGATGGCATTATGCGCAAGCGTGTGATGGCGATGCTTAAACAGATGGGCATTGAACTGCGTGTCGTTGAGGCTCCTTTGGAGTCTTTATGGCAGGCCGAAGAAGTATGGTTGACCAATACCCTGATGGGGATAGTACCGATCACTCGCATCGGGGATGTGCACTATCCCAGCCCGGTATTGATCCGCCGTTTACAGGAGCGTTTGGTCATTGAAGTTTAATCGGCTCTACACCCTGATCGCGGGGGCGGCACTGACCGTTGCCGCCGCGGGAGGGTATGTATATTACAAATGGCAACAGGTGGAGACCCTCACCAACAAGGGGCCGACCCGCCTCTTTACCGTCGAAAAAGGCGCCCATGCGGCGCGCCTGATTGCCGAACTGGGGGAGGGAGATACCAGCCCCTGGGCGGTGCGCCTCTGGTTGCGCGGCCACCCCGAACTGGTGGCTATCAAGTCCGGTACTTACGAGATCAAGGAGGGGGCACCGCTCAAGGAGACCCTCTCCCTGTTTGCATCGGGCAAGGAGTTTCACTTCAGCCTGACCTTCGTCGAGGGCTCCCGTTTTGAGGACTGGCTGAAGCAGCTCTCCAGTGCACCCTATCTGGAGCGCCTGACCCTGGAGCAGAGTGAGGCGGACTTGGCTCAGGAGCTTGGCATCGAAAATGGCAAGCTGGAGGGCTGGTTCCTGCCGGAAACCTACGCCTACACCACCCATGCCAGCGACATCTCCATCCTGCGCCGCGCCTATCAGGACATGAAAGCCTTCCTGGACGAATCCTGGGAGAAGCGTCAGGCCAATCTGCCCTACAAGACTCCGTATGAGGCGCTGATCATGGCCTCCATCATCGAGAAAGAGACGGGTCAGCCGGATGAGCGGGCACAGATCGCCTCTGTGTTCGTCAATCGCCTGCGCCTTGGCATGAAGCTTCAGACCGATCCGACCGTCATCTACGGGGTGAAGGACAGGTACGATGGCAACATTCGCCGCAGCGATCTGACCGACGTGAACCCCTACAACACCTATGTGATCGACGGCTTGCCGCCGACTCCTATCGCCATGCCGGGCAAGGCGTCTATCGAGGCTGCGCTCAACCCCCTGTCGACCGACTATCTCTATTTCGTCGCCAAGGGGGGCGGTGCTCACTATTTCTCCAAGACCCTCGATGAACACAATCGGGCGGTACGCGAATACATATTGAAGAAGCCCTAATGTCTAAATTTATCGTGATTGAAGGATTGGAAGGGGCAGGGAAGAGCTCCGCGGTGCGCTACGTGACCGACTATCTACGGGCTCATGGCATCGAGCGGATCGAATGCACCAGAGAGCCGGGTGGCACGCCGCTGGCGGAGCGGATGCGGGCCATCGTCAAGGAGGTGCACGACGAGCGCCTGACCGTGGAGGCCGAACTGCTGCTGATGTATGCATCCCGGGTACAACTGGTGGAGACCCGCATCAAACCGGCGCTGGCCGACGGCGTCTGGGTGGTGGGGGACAGACACGATCTCTCCTCACAGGCCTATCAAGGGGGCGGCCGCGGCATCGATGCGAACCTCATCGGCGCCATCAAGCGGGCCGTGCTCGGCGATTTCAAGCCGGACTTGACCCTCTACCTCGATATCGATCCCGCCATCGGCTTGCAGCGTGCCCGTCATCGCGGTGAGCTGGACAGGATTGAGCTGGAGCAGATCGGCTTCTTCGAGCGCACCCGCCAACGCTACCTCGAGCTGGCGGCCGCCGATGACTCCATCCAGGTGATCGATGCCGGCCAGGCTCCGGCGCAAGTCAAGGTCGCCATCGAAGCGGCGCTGGCGCACTATCTGGCAAGCGAGGGACTATGTATCCCTGGTTGATCCCGGACTGGCATGCCCTGAGCCAGACTGCCCAGGCCGGACGGCTCGGGCACGCCTGGCTGCTGCTCGGGGATCCCGGCCTTGGCAAGGAGCAGCTGGCCGAGCGCCTGGCCCGACTGCACCTGTGCCAACAACCGCAACGGGGCGAGCCCTGTGGTCAGTGTCACTCCTGTCAGTTGTTCGAGAAGGGCCATCATCCGGATCTTGGCACCATCGGGCCCGAGGGCAAGACCATAGGTGTTGAAGCCATCCGCGAGATCTGCGGTCGTCTACAGAGCACCTCTCAACTCGGTCGCGGCAAAGTGGTGATCATTCAGGATGCGGAGCGCATGACGGAATCCGCCGCCAACGCCTTGCTGAAAACCCTGGAAGAGCCGGCAGGGGACAGCCTGCTGCTGCTGATCGCCTCCCAGGTCTCCCGCCTGCTGCCCACCATCCTCAGTCGTTGCCACAAGCATGTCTGCCAGCTGCCGTCGGAGGGGGACACTCTGGCCTGGCTGGCAGAGCAGGGGCATCAGGCCACCCAGGCACAGGTCCGGATCTGCCAGGGGGCGCCGCTTCGGGTTTTGAATTACATCGAGGAGCAGCAGGACAGCGCCAGGCGTACTCTGCTTGAGGGGTTCACTTCCCTGTCGCAGACGCCCAGCCGGACGACGAGCGTCTGTGCCCAGCTGGCTGACGCGACCCAGGTCAGGTTGCACTGGCTGCAGCTGTTCTTGTGCGATGCCCTCAAGACCCAGGCGGGCTGTGGCCACCACCAGCTGGCGATGCCGGATCTGGCGGTGCTGAGCCAACAGCTGGCCGAGCGCCACGGCAGCGAACGGCTGCTCGAGGCCGAGCAGCAACTGGTCGCGCTCAAGGCGGCGTGCCAACCAGGCCAGCTCTCCAACCCCACCATCCATCTGATGAACTGGCTCAATCGCTGGTTATAAACAAGGTTGTCTATGTTACTCGTTGATTCCCATTGCCACCTCGATCGCCTCAGTTATGGCTCCAAGCAGACGGACATGGCCGACGTGCTGGCCAAGGCGGCCCAACAGGACGTGGGATACTTTCTCTGCGTGAGCGTGACCCAGGCGCAATTCCCGACCATGCTGGCTGCCATCGCCCCCTATCCCCAGGTGTTTGCCTCCTGCGGTGTTCACCCGCTCAATCAGGATCCCGGTGTCGATGCCACCTTGCTGCTGACCCAGGCGGCTGACGACAGAGTTGTCGCCATCGGGGAAACCGGGCTCGACTACTTCTACTCACCGGAAAACAAGGACGTACAGCAAGTTTCCTTCCGAGAGCACATTCGGGTGGCCCGAGCACTGAACAAGCCGCTCATCATCCATACCCGGGATGCCCAGGACGATACCCTGAGGATCATGCGGGAGGAGGGAGCGGAACAGGTGGGCGGTGTGCTGCACTGCTTCACCGAGTCCCTCGAGATGGCCGAGGCCGCGATGGCCATGGGGTTCTATATCTCCATTTCTGGGATCGCCACCTTCAAGAATGCCGCCGCCCTGCAGGCCGTGGTCAAGGCCTTGCCGCTGGAACGCCTGCTGGTCGAAACCGACTCGCCCTATCTAGCGCCGGTTCCCCACCGGGGGAGAGAGAACGAGCCCGCATTTGTGCGGGACGTGGCCCAGTTCATTGCCGATCTTCGCCAGATCCCGCTGGCCGAATTGGCAGAGGCCACCAGCCACAATTTCTTCACGCTGTTCAAACTGGCAAAGAAATAACCCCAATCAGCCCCGCATGTCGGGGCTGATTATTTTAAATCCCCAGGCTAATCTCCAAGTAAATATCAACTACCCAGCTCGTTATCTCTCACGGCGATATCCAGCTAATGCAATTTCCTAATGGACTTGCATATCGGTATCAAAGGATGCGACGAATAGAATGGGAGAGGGAAAGGATACAGTAAATAAAGACCATAAGTATCGATAATGAATATTATCGATACTTGATAACCTTGAAAGATCCTGTAAGATCCTACGCAACTTCACATAAAATCATCAACTTACGTGACCCATCCAACCCTCACAAGTTCAGCAGCCCACTCATTGCAAAGTGTCTTCGACGCGCAGCTCAATAGCAGGGCGAGGCGGTTTTTACGCAGTGCCAAAGCAGGCTCTACCCTCAATGCCTACCAGGCTGACACCCGTATCTTTGTCTGTTGGTGCCAATTGCACGGGCTTGATCCCCTGCAGACTACCCATCACGACATCATGAATTTTCTCGCGGATCAGGCCGACGGTATTCTGGCGGACTGGGTGTGGCTGGACAAAGAAGAGGGGAAGGGAGAGCTGCGCAACGGGGAACCGCGCAAACCGGCGACCCTGGTGAGACGGCTCGCCGGCATCCGTTATGCCTTCAAGCAGAAGGGCATCCACCCCATGCCGACCGAACATGCCGAGATAAAGGAGATGATGCGTGGCATAGTGCGACTCGGGGATAACCGCAAACGCAAGACGGGCGCCCTGACCCTGCAACCCCTGACCAATGTGCTCGACGAGATAGATACCTCCAGCCTGGCGGGACTGAGGGATCACACCCTGCTGCTGCTGATGTTCAGCGGTGCCCTGCGCCGCTCTGAAGCCGCCAGGATAGAGGTGAATGATCTGCAGTTCGTGGGGCAGGGGGTACGGCTTCGTCTCAAGCCGAGCAAGCATCAGCTCCACGAAACCGAGATCGCCCTGATCCCTGGCAAGCAATACTGTCCGGTGTCGGCGTTGCAGCGTTGGCTCACCCAGAGCAGGATCCGCGAGGGAGCCCTTTTTCGTCGGATGACCCGCTGGGGACAGCTCACAGCTGACCCGTTAGGGCCGCAGGGCATCAACCTGATGATCAAGCGGCGAACCGGTCAGGTCATCAATGATCTGCATGTGAGTGGCCACAGTCTCAGGCGGGGATTCATCACCTCGGCGGTGACGGCGGGCAAGCCCATGAACAAGATCATCGAGGTGACCCGTCACAAGGACATGCGCACCCTGCAGGAGTACTTCGACGATGCGCACAAGTTCTCCGATCATGCTCTTGTGGGGCTGCTTTAAATAACCGCGTCACTGATGAGATTACGTTAAATGAGGACTCAAACTAGGAACCTCCGGAAATTGTCCGGTTTTGACGGTTTGAAACACATGGAACGTAGTATCACTAGAAATTTCGTCTTTCGCTGGTTTGAGTGCGGTTTGAGCAAGGAAGAAACCGCCATACTTTGTTTTGTTTCTGTGACCGAGGTCACGCTTTGGGATGGGGGTAAAACCATCCCAGCGGTATGTAAACGGGTCATGAGAATGGCCGCTGGCAGGGAATTGCCGAGCATTTTTACCCGTTACTGGGAAGGATGGCGCATGTCGGGCTATCACCTGATCACCCCAGCAGGGTCACAAATGACCCGGCAACGGCTTGAGCTGATCGACATTCTAGGGAAAGAGGACTTCAAACGGTGGAAGTCACCCAGGAGACAAAGATAAGAGGAGCGCTAAGGCGTTTACCTACCTCTGAAATCTGACAGCCTCAAGAGCCGGTTTAGCAGGAGGAGGGGGACCCGCCTCTGGTCTAGATGGGCATGTTCCGCCGCCCACCACATGGAGGATCCATGAGCCTAAGTGGGCGGCTTGTAGGGGCTAGCGCCCCTGTCCTTTCAATGCCAAGCCGGATTGGCGCGATAGAGCTGCTTGGCGAACTGGCGTAATTCCCGAATGTTGGCCCACTGAATAGGGCAGTCATCCGCATGCCGGGGCATGGCCACCAAACGCTCAAGCAATTGAAGACAGAATAGATAGCTGTAACCAAGCTCATCCGCATCAGCCACCATTGTGAAATAGCGTTGGCGCAAATCACTCCCGAACGAATACCCCATAACTGCGTCGTTGAAAACAGCCCAAGCCTCATGGGCCTTTTGCTGGAGAGGGCCGAAATAAACGGGAGGCTCATCAAGAGGCAAGTCATCTTGCTTATGAGCATCACCAACAAGTTGAGCGGGCACAACGGGTAAATCACCGCCTTTTCTGTAAACAGAAATCAATTGCCGAACCTGTTCCAGGCAACCATCCGGCACCCTGACCATGGTCGTCGTTTCCCCCTTCGGACGTCCGGCACCTGGACGTGCACCACCTCGATTTGCATCCGCCATTTCCATCTCTCCAATTGATTTCCGTTTACATAATTCATTATAGCAGAACATTGATTTGCGTATACGTTTTTCAATTGTTTTGGATAAAAAAAGAACTGGCCACGGCTTGGATTAGGGCGGGGGTGTACCTGGATCATCTGGCCTCGCTTCGCTCGGGCGCCCTACGGGCGCAGGGCGATGATGGAGGAGATCCCCCTATGGAGGAACGCTATTCCTTTGGACAAAACAAGGAAGGAGACGAAGAAGGTCAGATGAGCTTAGCCAAGATAAAACCCACCATAAAACCGAGCATCAAGCCGACAACAAAGCCAGCATTACCAGTTTTGACTGGTGGGGAATCAGGCCAGGGAGCGGGGGAAGGGGGCGCGTTCCGGACACGCCTGAAAGGTTTAGGGTTGTAGAAATAGTCGCGCTTGTTCTTGTTCATTACCTGCATCCTGCCGTGCGAAAAACACACTACAGCATAACCCGACCATGGTAATCCACCGTTGATTTAAGGCCATAACGACGCAACCAGTATTGCCGACGAAGCACAGGGCCGAGCTCAGGATGGGAACGCGCAGAAACGGGGTTCAAGAGCCCCCAGCGAAGCAGGACAGAGGCAAGCGGGACGTTCTGGGAACGGGCAACGCGGTCGGCAAACTTCATGATGACGTAGCGCGGGATCTGCAACGGATTGGTGATCGGGAATCGGAATGTTGCAGAGGGTTGAAGAGCGGGCTTTGCCTGGTCTTTTGCGCCATACCACTGATGGATGTATTTGGCCGGGAGAATGGTGTAGCAGGCACGCATATCAACGAAACGGGGCTCTGTAACGCGCTCACAGTCTGGCGTGGCATCAATGGCAGACGGATGAAGATAGGCCTCTTTGTACTCGCCATTGCCAAGCTTGATCCGGCATTTGTACAAACCCTTTGAATCCTGTATCGGGAAATCAAACAACTCTTTGCCATCATCGAACTCTTGTGCGGTGTCATAAGCCTTGTAGAGCCAGCGGCCCCAGGCGTATTTGGTGCCACAAGGGGATCCGGTGGTCTTGCTCTTGCCTTTGAAGTAGCTGGCCACGTGAACGCGAGGAACCCGCAGAACGAACCGGATGAAGAGGCGGGCAATCCAGATAAGGGGATAGACCAGGAAGCCCTTTGCCCCCATAGACGCGCTAAACATGGTATCGGTGCTGTAGCACCAGCACACGGTACGACACAGGGCATTGACGATCTGCTTGTCGATAGACTCGATATCCTGAACGCCGAGAAACGCATTCCAGCCACGCTTACGCACAAGACGAAGCCACTTGATAAGCTGGGCACGGTCGGGGTTGTTCCACTCCCGGGTGTTCATGAAGAAGGCGGTTTCATCCAAGGCAAGGCAGCCGTTCCTGGACTCGTCATAGAGCTGCTCTTCAGCAGACCAGAGGGCGGTTTTCTTGGGTCGCTCATAGGCATAGCCGAGGTTCTCAAGGTCTGACGAACGGGGTTCTTCCGGCAGCCGGATGATAGGGGTCTGTTTACCGATTTCAGTCAGTGGCATGTGCTCGGGGTAAACGTCGATGTTGGTGGCCACGGGCCGACCCTCATTGAGATACCCGACGATGATGTTGACCATATTAACCGTCTTACCCGCACCAACGGGTCCAGTGACAAAATAAGGTGCTTTCATTAAACCCCCTTATTTGCCATCAAAGGCAGAGCGAGCAAGCGCCATCTGCCAAATGAAAAGCCACTGGGCTGCTTTAGCGACGCCAATCGCTGATAAAATCGCTGCCGTATTGGACGGGAGCAAGCCAAGACCAAAAAGGATATAACTATTGGCAAGACTGGATGTTGAAATACTCCCCAACACGCCATTAATCGCAGAGGTGAACGTGACAACCATGGTTGTCATCGCCAATATCAACGCAGCAACGGCGGCCTTGCGAGAAAAGAAGGCAACTATTTTTGCAAACAACTCGCCAACCTTTTCAACTAGAAAAGCAATCAAAAGTTTCATTATCTACCTCCAACAACAGACGTCATAGTACGAGACCAGATGCCAAATATATAAACAGCAGTGAGCATATTCAAAAACCAGAATATAAGAGGATGGGCCACTTCATTATATGTTTGACAGAAAGCGCCGTTGTCATCTGCTTGAGCAGAACCTGCATGAATAGTGAACGTAAACGGATATGGCTGGCAATTTCCAGTCGGCAAAGCCCAATCAAAAATATCAGGAATGGAGGAAGGAGGTTGCGCAGTCGGCGCATCTGAAATCATATCCTCAAGCTCAGTCTTTTCATCATTAAGCTGGTCCAATGCCTCAGTCGCAGGAGCAAGCGCAGCCTTGGCACCTTCAAGAGCAGCAGCATCCGCCTTAGCCTCAGCAGCCTCTTGTTTTGCCATTAACTCCTCAAGCTGAGCCTGAGTAACCGGAGACTGGGCCGCTTGATTAGCCGCATCAACAAGCGCTTGAGGAGTAACACCCGCCTGGAGCTGGCCAGCAAGGGCTGCTATCTCGGCATACTTTTCGGGAGAGACATAGTGAGCAGCGTTGGGATTAGTGGACTGGAGTAAACCTTGTGCGTACAAATCGAGTAGTTCTTGATCTGATTGAGTCACTCCAGGGATGTAAGGGACTGTATCAGGAAACACTTCGGGATAAGGATAGGGCCACGCATCAGGAACCATGAATGCTTGAGCCGCAGCCAACGGGTCTTGTAGCATCTTGGTAATAAGAGAATCATATATTGCGTCATCAGGAACAGAAGAAGCGCCCTCCTGAGAAGTATTAAGATATTGAAGTTTTCCGGCATTAGTTAAATAAGGCTGATTTACCCCCTGAGTTAAATGAATAACATAAGCTGTAACAGGATCACCTTGAGTGGAAGTATAATAACCGGTAGATATTGGATATTGAGCCTTGAGTAAGGTAAAACACTCAGCAAGAGTCTTACCAGTACCAAGCGTGGTAGAACTTCCTTTAAGGCATGTGCCACGAGTTACCATAGTTGGAGCTGTGACTTGGTTAGTTAATTCGTCAATAGCCCAGCCAGCAGCAGCCATAGTTGCAAACCAACCAGCATACCAAGCATTGCGCTTAACAAGACCTTTTAAACCACCCGTTTCACCCATGCCCGCCTTTAATCGGGTCATGTATGTGGTTTTGGGTACATCCAACGTTTTTATCTGATAAGGGTCATTAGCAGCAAAACCACGGATTGTAGTGCTGACAGTGATGGCCGTACTGGTGGCAGCAGTGACAGCATTCACCTTGATAACTTCCGCCTGTTTGATAATGCCTGCCATGGAAAAGGCAAACGCACCACCACTGAATGTCAGGAACGCTGTAAAGAGAATGATGATCGGGCGCATATATCCCCCATGAAAAAGGGGGGCAGAGCCCCCCGACAGTACAGGGGCAAAGCCCCGAGGTTGATCAGCCTTGTGCACCCTTACGGGCGAAGGTCTGGAGCAGACCGAAGCCGATGGACAGGGACAGAACGACCGCCATGATGGCGAAGCCAGCAGCAGACGCGGTACCAGCGTCAGCAATGACGGCAGTCTTGACAGCGGTCACGGCAGTCGCATCGATTTCAGCGGATGCGATACCAGAGACCAGGGCGGAACCAGCTACCAGAACAGGAGCGGCGTACTTGCGAACCATGTTGCGAATTTTCATAATAAGTTTCCTTTTGATTACTGTTTCACTTATCAAACATTTGATAAGCGTTTACCACTATCAAGACCCGCGAGAGGCCTTCTCAAAAATCTGGCGAGTGTGTCGAAACACCGTGCCAGAACCGTAGCCAACGAGCCAAACGAGAAGCCCGCCAGCGATATACAGTCCGATTACTGGATCCATCAGCGTTGATTCCCCCCGTTGAAGCCAAAGGCGAACAGCAGCAGATAGGACGCAGCCACCATCAGTTGGGAGTAGTCAACGTCCATGGCTTACGCCTTTGCCTGGACGCTGGCAGGGAGGTCCACGAGGCGGAACCCGTTGTAGGAACGGTGACGGTTGTTGTCATCACCGAACGACCCGGAACGGTACTCGACCATGAATTCGGTCGGGCCTTTTCCGACGATGGTCTTGAGGGATGCGTGATATCCGGCAGTAACCTGCTCTTCAGTGATGGCCACGTCGATGATCTGACTGGGGTCAGTACAGAGCAGTTTGACTTGACCAGTCGTGACCTTGCGGCCATCGCGGTCCTTGGTGGAGGTGGTGATATCGGTGGCCGACAAGATTTGGGCGATGATTTTCATTTTCTTACCTCGATTCGTTGCGTTGTGTAGTTGGTGGTTGAGTGCTTCGGGCAGTTATTGACACGGGTCCAAGGGAACTGACGGCGCGCCTGGACAGGAGTCGCCAGCGCTGCGCGCTGCCCACTCCTGCCAGTCGGCCCAATCCAGGGCGAGGAGCTGGGAGTTATCAAGGTCTTCCAATAGCTTCTGCCGCCCCTCCTGATACAACTCGTCAGCCATGTGGAGGTATTCGCCTGTCTCAGTGGCCGTGATGAAGTAAGAGCGAACAGCTTCAAGGATCTTCTTCTTCTCGCTCTCCCAAGCCTCAAGAGACTTGATCTGATAACGCTTGAGACGGGTAGCGATGTGGATCTGGTTGAAGATGAGGCCGTCAATGGTGGCGTGAGCCTTGTCGCCGTATTGGGTGAGCCGGCCTTCGCTACTGACGCGTAGCTCGAAATCTTCGGCGTTCTGGTGATACGGGCGACCCACGTTGCCCGCATTGAGGCGAGTGAATGCGCGAGGAGTGGAATAGGCAGGGCGCAGGGCCTGCTGGTCACGAGGGCAGAAGATGCCACCCATAGCAACGCAGAACTCGGCCCAGTCGCCAGCATCAGCTGCACGGCGGCATGACTCCAACAGAAGCCAATCGGCCTGAGAAAGCGATTCGAATCCGGGCATATCGTAATCCTGTGTGGACATACGGCGCAGCTCGCGCCATGAAGTGACAGTGGGGCCGCCTATAGGCTGGAACTGGCGGATGTTGTTGGCGCTCTTCCAGGCAAGAACACGCTGGACGGTTTGAAGGGCAGCTGTGCCCGTTTCGTAATCCTCACCCACTGCAAAGCCGTCGACGTTTTTGGCGATGTACTTGGAACAATAACCAACAGCAGAGCCACGCTTGAGAGATAACGGCTTGCAGGTAAAGCGGTGCTTGCGGGCGCCCGGCTCGTCAGGAGAGTCCTTGAAGCACTCGCGACGGCAGATGGCGCGATACGCATTGGCCTGTTGGTAGGGAAGAAAAATGATGGCGTGCCAGTGGGGAGTACCATCGACATGGGGTTCGGCGAATCGAAATCCGTATACAGAAATCGGCTCTTTGGGATTGGCTGCAGTGCCCTTGTCAGCGCAGCGGCGGCCAATATTGCGAAACACATCATTGAGGTATTCTTGCCCATCTTTGACAGTAGGACGGCCCGCGGCCAACCAATTAGGGTTAGGCTTACCACCACTAGTGGGGTGAAAACGAGAAGGGCAAGTGAAGGTCAGGAACAGGGCAGCGTGACGCTCCTGTTTGGCGATTTGCTCGAAGCCCTTGAGGCGGGCCATCAGCTCGGCGCGTTGAACCTCGGGATTGGAGACGGAGGCGTCTATGGCATCGGTGAGAGCACAACCGACAAGCTCATCGTCAACGCTAACAGCAGCCAAGCCTGAAAGTGTGGATCGATTCTTGTGAACACGGTGAACACGGCGAGACACAAGATAATCAGGTGCGTATGGCTGGGCGAACTTGCCAACCACTCCAGCAAGGCGAGAGGCATCGAAGAGTCTACGAGCAGAAACACGACGAATAACCCGCACCAGATAATTAGCGTCACACCAACGATTGAGCCAGTGACACGGTCGAGGAGCATCGGGATTTTCGAATTCGTAATCGAATCCAGCATCCCGAAAATCGTACCCAACGAGTAAGGCGTGAACCACCTTAAACGCCCGATATTCATCTTCATCGCCATCGTAGTAATCCCTCCGAAGGGTCATCACGTGCTTGGCCAAGCGCTCAGCGAATGCCTCAAACCCTTCATCATCAGAAGTCAGGGAGAGGGTGCCGCAGTCGCCGGACACGTTCATGAGGTCATAAAGCTCTTTGATACGCTGGTTCGCGGTCAGCAAATCGGCATACTCAAGGGCTTGGCTGTAGGCAGAACGGAACCAGGGCAGGAGGTAGTGATTGCGCACGGTCATATCATGACGGTGCTGGCAATGCTCAGGGGCGTTGATATCGCCGTGCTTGAGAAGGGCTTTATCGTCGAGGTAGGCGAACGAGCCTACCTGAATGTGGTGATTTTCTTTGTCGGCGTAGTGAGCCTTGAGGTCTACAGGTTTGAGGGCGGCTTGCTCCTGGACCCAGTCTTCACGAAGCATCGCAATAAAAGCTTCGGAACTACGGAGACGTAGTAAGCGTAAATCACTATCAGAATACAAATCGCCAAGAGAACGAACGGAAACGCCACCAGAAATATGATCATATCTAGTGCTGATGGGGGAGTGAAGGCTACCGCTGCGGCCATTGTTCAGGTCCTTTTGGGAAGCGTAAGAGGGGAAGCGGATCATTTGAAAAGCCCCCTATCACGCAAATACATAATGGTGTGCTCAGGAAGTGTTGAAGGAGCTACTTGCTCAAGCAAAACTGCAGTAAGCGAGAGCCCTAAAACCAAAGCGAGCATGAAAAAGAAGAGATCTCTCATGATTGAACCTCTGGAAGCTCACCACTCCAATCGGGGTCAAGTTCGATTTCTATATCAGAAATGAACTCATCGACATTGAAGTCAATATCCCCTTCCAGGATGCAAAGCTGAGCACAAGCAGCACAGCCAGCTCCGGCACATACTTGGCAGACGTGGTAAACAGGGGCTTCTTGCTGTAGGGTCTGGCGTTCCATGTCAATACACTCATCCGTGGATTACCGAATGCGAGGAGTATTAGACAAGAAAAAACAAGCCACAAGTCCGAGAATTCACGACTCAGTGGTTGTGTTAAAATGAGAAATCGACGAAGAGGAGTATTTAAATGGACTCAAAAGCACTAATTCAGGCGTACATGAGAGCCAAAAACATGACACAGCTAAAAGAAGCTGCGGAGGCTTTGGGTTTCTCTACGTCTTACATAACAGAACTGAACCAAGGTAGAAGGGAATTTACAGACGAAACAGCGATATACATCGCAAAGGAAATTGGGTTAGACGAACTAGAAGTTATCATTTCACTGCAAGCTGTCAGAGCAAAGACTCCAGAGACAAAAGCAGCCTGGTATGACGCTCTAAAAAAGTATTGCGCCAGCACAGGGACCGCGCTGGCAGTGGGGTTGATGACGATGGGGACTCTTGAGATCGGTATGGCTCTAACCGCGTCTAAGATATTTTTATGTTAAATGATATCCCATTGATCTGATGATATATTTATCCCTTCATTTGGTTCCTGAGTCGAGAGGTGAGCATAATACTGTCATCCTCACCTTAACACGGGAATAAGTGAGAGATAACAGCCTCCATTTTTCTATCCAGCAAGGTCATATGAGCCAAGAAATGAAGATGCGCGAGGCACAAGACAATGCCGAGCGACAGCGTCAACATGTGAAGCGCAAGCAGGAAACCCACAGCCGGCTGCAATGCTGGATCAGCAATCGCCATGCCGAGCGGTTGCAGGAACTGGGTCTCCACCTGGAAGACAGCCAGGCCTCCCTCATCGAGCAGGCGATCGATCTGCTCTACCAGCATGAGCTGGTGCCTCAAGTGCGTTCGGAGAGATCGCCGGTGGAGACCCTGGAGTAGGGAAGAGAAAGGAAAAACAGGGATGCTTCGAAAAGGAATAAGGACAAAAAAAGCCAGGTACGAATTCCTTGTACCTGGCATAGGGGAATTGGCTCCTTGCAGAGCCGTGCGCTAACTGGTATGTGGATAGCCTTAAGCTTAGACAAGGCTAGAGGCATTTCAAGAACCGGCTAAATGTTCAACCAGAGTGTGGGTTTTTAAGACTCGAACAGGCGCCTTTTACCGGAGCCCGAGCTCACTCGTTGAACAGGTTGTTGTCCCGTACCAGTTCGCGGGGCAGGGCATTCTTGATGCGACTCCCCACCCATTTCCCCATGCCGAGCGGATGCCCCTGATAGCGGACGATGACCTCGCCGTTACCCGCCTCTTGCTCGGGCCAGACATCCCGCCCCATCATGAATTCCCGCGCATTGGCGACATCCAGATCGATGCATCCCCGCGTGGCCAGCGCGCCATAGGCAAGCGCCCATTCATGGGTCAACCGATATCCCTTCTTGAATGTTTCCGCCAGCTTGATGCCGATGCGATCGAAGCGCAGCTTGCCCTGTACCTGCTCGAAGGCATCGGGGAAGAGCCAGATCTCGTCGTTGCGGCCAAACAACTGGCCACGGGGAGCGGTTCCGAAGCTCCCCTCGATCTCCCGCAGCATGGGAACGGCTTCTTTCTCCGGCAGGGGAGAGAAGGGGAATTTGCCGAGCTTGCCCGGCTTGAACATGGTGTTGGGCACGGAGTGGTGCTTGCGCAATCTGGCGACGAAAAAACCTTCAGAATCGAAAATCTGGGGCCAAACGTGCAGGTATCCTTCCGTCGTGCAAGCCTGCTCAGCTCCTGGGAAGAGGTCCGCCAGGGAGTCGAAACTCAGGGCATCGCCGAATTTGTCCAGCAGGGATTGGCACACGGCCTGGTTCTCCTGCTCACTCAGGGTACAGGTGGAGTAGACCAGGACGCCGCCAGGCTTGAGCGCGTGGAAGGCACTCTCCAGCAACCCCTGCTGCACGGCCGCGATCTCCTCGATGCTCTCGAGGCTCCAGTTGCGCAGGGCATCTTCATCCTTGCGCACCGTCCCCTCGCCCGAGCAGGGGGCATCGAGCAAGATGGCATCAAATGTCTCCGGCAACCACTGACCAAAGACCTTGGCATCGAAGTGGGTCATCCCCACATTGGTCACGCCACAGCGCTGGATATTCGCACTCAGCACCTTGAGCCTGCTGCTGGAAAACTCGTTGGCGATCAGCATCCCCTGGTTCTCCATCAGGGCCGCGATCTGGGTGGTCTTGGAGCCGGGGGCAGCGGCCGCGTCCAGCAACATGCCATCCCGTTTGATCCTCTCGCTGGCAAAGAGCGCCGTCACCGGCAGCATGGAGCTCGCCTCCTGGATGTAGAAGAGGCCGCACAGGTGTTCGGCGGTGTTGCCAAGGGGGACGCTCTCGTCGCTGCGAGTCAGCCAGAAGCCGGTCTCGCACCAGGGAACGGGGTCCAGTTGCCAACCCAGGGGCGCCATGCGGGCGACAAACTCGGGCACGGCGATCTTGAGGGTGTTGACCCGGATGCTGCGCCGCAGCGGGCGACGACAACTCGCCACGAACTCCTCCATGGAGAGATGGGACGGCATGATGGCCGCAATGTGGCGGAGGAAGTGATCGGGAAGGTAGGTGTTGTCGTGCACGTCGCAATCTCGCTGACCCAAAATGAGGGGCGACATCTTACCACAGTACGGGCATTTCCTTCAGGCGCCTTTCGCCCGGCGGTGAAAGGCGTGCCCATAAAAAAAACCGGCACACGGCCGGTTTTTATAAGAGCTAGGGGTCAGGGCTGGATGCGGGGGCTCCACTCCAGCCACTCCTTCTCCGCCTTGGAGTGCAGCGGGTAACGGTGACCCGCCTTGACGGTGGCCCCCATCTCCCGCTCCGGGGTATTGAAGGCGATGCCGCCGGCCAGCAGGCTCTGCACGGTTTCTACCTCTATGGTACCACCGGTCAGGCCGATGTCGGCCTTGACGCCGGAGACGTTCCAGAAGCGGCTGTTGGCTCGCACTAGGTGGGCGTACTGCCCGTCGACGTTCACGTCGATCAGCACCTCGCTGCCATCGCGGGCCAGCACCACGCCGGTGACGCTGCCCACCACCATCTTTCTAAACAGCAGAGGACTGCCCACGCTGACGCCGTCGACGGCGGGGCTCCTGAGGGTCAGTGCCAGGCCGACGGGGCCGCTCTCGCTCAACGGGAATCGCTCCTTGCCCGCGCCCTGGCCCGGGGTAGCCTCCACGAAGGCGCCCTTGATCAGGGTGTCGAGGTGGGTGACGCCCCCCAGTCCCACCTTGGCCTGCACCAGGGTGTAGCGTGCGCCGGATTGCAGGAAGCGGGCGGCATACTGCTGCGCCAGCTCGGCCTTGAAACGCACCTGGCCGAGGGAGGGATCCAGCTCGATCTGCTCCACCTTGCCGATGTCGACTCCCCGATAGCGGATGGGGCTGCCGACCCCGAGCCCCGGGTTGTGATCGGCGGTCAGGGTGAGGGTTCGCACCTGGGTGCCGGCCTGCTCCTTGCTGTCAAAGAGCTGATGACTGCTGCGACCGGTGCCGAGGCTGTCGAACTCGATGGCACCGCGCAGCAGGGTGGCGAGGTTACCCATCTTGACCTGTACCCCGTCGAGCCGGATCTTGCCGTCGATGGCGGCCTTCTTCCAGAACTGGGGCTGCTGCTTGAGGAGGGGGGCATAGGTGGCGTCGATCTCCAGGTTGATCGCCACGCCACCATCCTCGGCTTTCAGCCCTTTGACCTTGCCCGCTTCCAACCCCAGGTAGAACACGGGGGAGCCAATGCCGATGCCATCAGCCTGCTCTGCGCGCAGTGTCCAGCGCGCCGGCCTGGCGTTGCGACTGCCGAGCAGGGCCAGCTCCTGGCTGGGGTAGAGGCGATCGATACGCTCGCCCTGTGGTGCCTGTACCAGCTTGATCCCGCCCGCCAGCCAGGCACTCGCCGGACTGGCCTCCACCTTGAGCCCGCTGAGATCGGCCTCGACCTGCAGGGGGGACGCACGGTAGAAGCGCGCCCGCTGCAGCAGGTGCTGATAACCTTCGTTCACCAGCAGGTCGACGCGTGCATTGCCCCCCGCATCCAGGGTCAGCGTCCCCAGCTGGCCTATCTGCAGCCCCTTGAACCAGAGCGGTGCGCCCTCGCTCAAGCCGGCGAGATCGTCCGCCTGCAGGGTCAGCCTGGTGCCGCCACGCTGTGCCAGCTCCGTCAGCGTCATGGTGCTGACCTGCTCGCCTTCCACGTAGTCAAGGCGGATGGCAGGCCCGGCCAGCAGGCGATCCGCATGCTTGACGCCGGACGGGGAGAGGGAGATCGTCTCCCAGAAGAGGCGGCTCTTGCCGGTCATCCGAAATGCCTGTTCAGGGTTGATCAGCGCCGTCACGACCCGGCCCTGTTCGGTCAGGCGAATGGGGTCGACCCGGCCAATCTCGATCCCTTCATACAGGATGGGCATGCCCTCCTTGATGGGGAGTTCGCCCGCCTGGATGGTGATTCGCTCGCCCCGGGCCGCCTCGGCCAGCCCCTTGTAGAGGACAAAATTCACCCCCTTCTGGGCGATGGGGGAATCCTTGGGGGAGTCAAAGGCGATGCCACCGCTCAGGATGGAGGTAAGGCTGCCGGCCTCCACGCTCACGCCCGCCAGGCTGAAGGAGCCCTTGATGCCGCTGATGTTCCAGAAGCGGCTATCCGTCTTGACGAGGTGTTCGAAGCGCGGCTCTATCACCAGATCCAGGATCACGTTCTGGTTCGCTTCCCCGAGGCGGGTATTGATGACACTCCCCACCTCCAGCCCGCGGAAGTAGATCTTGGCCCCGATACCGACCGACCCCAGCGAGTCGGCGGTCAGGTGCAGGGTCCGCCCCTGGGCCTGATAGCCGGGGGGAGGGCCATCCAGGGCATCGAACTCGTCCTCCAGCGGGTTGTTCTCCCGGCCGGGCTGCACGTTGATGTAGTTGCCGGAAACCAGGGTATCCAGGCCGGAGATCTCGGTGAGCGACGCCTTGGGGCTCACCAGCCAAAAGTCGGACCCCTTGCGAATGAGCGGGCGGGCGCGACTGTCGACCTTGGCCAGCACTGCTATCTTGCGACCATCCTCCGCCAGCCCCAGCTCCTGGACGACGCCGATGGCCACCCCCTGATAGCGCAGCTGGGTCTTGCCCGGCAGGATGCCGTTGCCCTGGGCAAAGTTGATGCGGATCATCTGGCCGCTGCTTGCCCACTGCTGGTAGAGGAAGCCTCCCGCCAGCAAGAGGGCGATGAAGGGCAACAGCCAGACCGGGGATAACCAGCGATGTTTCTTAATGACGGGTTCAGCCCCGATCATACGGACTCCTTACATTGGCTGTGATCACAGCACATCCGACACAAAAGACATTAACGGGCCGCCTTGTCCCACAACAGGCGGGTATCGAGCATCCGGGCCGACATCATGGTGAGCACCACCACGCCGGCAAAAGCCGTCGCCCCGGGACCGGCACGCACATTGAGCAGTACGCCGCGATCCACCAGGGCCACCATCAGCGAGATGACGAACAGGTCCAGCATGGACCAGCGCCCGATGAAATCGATGATGCGGTACATGATGAGCTGACGCTTGCGGCGTACCGGCTTGCTGCGCTGCAACTGCCAGCAGATCCACCCAAGACCCACTATCTTGCCGATGGGGACTACGATGCTCGCGGTCAGCACTATGGTGGCGATGCCGGACATCTTGCTGCGATAGAGCGCCATGATACCGCTGAAGATGGTATCGGACTGCAATAATCCCTTGTTGTAGAAGTGGGTGATGGGCAAGAGATTGGCCGGCAACAGCATGAAGGTGGCCAGCGCCAGCAGTCCCCACGTCCAGGCGAGGGAATGGGGAATGCGCATCTGCAAGGGTGTCTGGCAACGTGGGCAGCTCATGGCGCTCTGGTAGCGCACCAGCAAGCCGCAGGTATGACAGCGACAGAGCCCCAGTTTACGTGCGCTGGTCAGGGTCATTGTCTGGCTCCGTGGCCTGTTGCAGCGGGATCCGAGCCCAGTAGGGGGCGGGATCGAAGAGGATGAGCAGCGTCATGTTGAGCAGCATCAGGCAACCCAGGCTGAGCAGGCCTCCCCCCAGACGCACGTCGGCGATATCGACCAGCTTGAACAGGGCGACCAGCAGGCTGACGATGTACACCTCCAGCATGGCCCAGTGGCGGAAGACCTCGACCGATTTCAGGGTCCAGGCCAGCAGGTGCCAGCGTTTGGCAAGCCCGGATGCCAGCGCAAACACACCGAGCAGCAACCCCGTCGGTGCCAGCACTGCGCACCAGAGCACCAGGCTCGCCACCCAGACCTCGCTCTCTGAGAACAGCATCAGAATGCCCTTCACCAGGTTTGCCTCGGAATTGACCCCGGCCAGACGCAGGTAGATCAACGGCTCAAAAAACGCGGAGGGCAACAGCAGGAAGCCGGTGATGGTCAGCGCCATCAACTGGGAAGGGCGAAAGGCATAGCGCCCGTAGAGGTGCTGGTGACAGCGGGGACAATGGGCGTGACGCCGCAGCGGCAACAACTTGCGTTCGATCAGCAAGTCGCAGGCCGGGCAGACGATCACGGAATGCGGATCCGACATACAATTCAACCTGTTGAAGGAATTGATAAAATTTACCCTAAAACGCCCTTCCTGTCTTGCCGCACAGCAGCCATACCCAAGAAAAGGGGCAGATCGCCCAGTGGAGTGGGGGAGCGGCAACAATCCTGATACCACGCCCCGACTCGCCACAGCGGGCTGACCTGAGGCCCCTCACAGGGTCACCGCGGCCTTCTCGCCGACGCAGCTTGTGATACTGTATATCCATACATATACTTGTATTCACTATCAAGAGGAGGACGCCGCGATGGCCGTTGAAATCAAATATGTTGTGGTACGTGGGGGAGTGGAGAAGATGACGTTTACCAGCAAGAAGGAGGCGGATGCCTATGACAAGCTGCTGGATACTGCCGACGAGCTGATGACGCTGCTGGCGGGTGCCCCCGTCGCGCTGGCACCGGAGCAGCAGGAGAGCCTGGCCTTTTACTTAGCCGAACAGCGGGATCTGCTGCAACACGTGCTGCGCGGGGGCAAGGGGCAGGGGAGTGCACCAAGCGCCAGCAAAGAAGAGAAGATAGATACCATCCCTGCAAAGGGAAAGTCCCTCAAGAGCGTGGCCTGATATCGACGCGGGCAGGGGAACCGCCTTCTTCTGCCGCGTGATATGCTTAAAGGCAGCAAAAAAAGTCACTTTCCTCGGTATTTACCCCGAAAATTTTCCAACCACATTGCATATTCATTGAATATTTTCATGTGCAGCGTGTTCGTCGCCATACGATATGCCATATCGCATATTGTGACAGCCGCTCTCTGGACGACCTGTGAGCCCTGATGCCGATAACCCCATTTATCGGCATCAGGATGGCGTGACACCCACTAGTTCCATCGACTCGATAACACAAACATCATCATGACCCATCCTCAACTTCCACCCGCCATGCCGCTGTTCGACAGCGTGACCCACCTGGAAGCGGGCAATCCCCAGGTCAACCAGTATCTGGCCACCCTGAGTCTTGGCAATATCCCCGATGCAGGGCTCGTCTACGAGCTGGCCGTCGACTGGCTGCTGGAGCAGCGTCACAGCGAGAACAACTACAAGACCTACCGCAGCGAGCTCACCACCTTCCTGCATTGGTGCTTCTGCGAGGTGGCCATCAGCCCCAGGGATCTCACCAGGCGCATCATGATGCGCTATCTCGACTATTGCCAGGCGCCACCATCGGAGCTTATCGCCTATCGGAACGTGGCCCAGTTCGTGCTCGACAAGGAGTGGGGGGAGAGGCTACCCAACCCCCTGTGGCGTCCTTTCCTGGGCAAACGGGATCTGGGCCGGGAGTTGCCGTATCGCCTGAGCGAACAGGCGATGAAAACCAAGCTCGCCATCTTGTCAGCCTTCTTCCAGTTCCTTATTCAGGAGGAGTACATGGATCGCAACCCGGCACTCCTGCTGCAGCGGGTGAAGCGGCCACTCAACCAGGATACCGGCGACGAGGCGCAATCTTTCACCGAGTTGCAGTGGTCCTATGTGATGCAGGCCGCCGAACAGCTGGCAGCCGAGGACCCGGCTCAGCACGAGCGCAGCCGCTTTCTCATCTGCCTGATGTACGCCTGTTATCTGCGTATTTCGGAGGTAGCCGCGAGGCCGGGGTTCAGCCCGGTCATGAGCCAGTTTCGCCGTGATGGCAAGACGGGCGTCTGGGGCTATGACATCCCGCGCAGCAAGGGTGGCAAACGCCGTACCGTGGCCGTCTCTCAGGCGCTGCTCGAAGCCTTGGCTCGCTATCGTACCTTTCTTGGGCTCTCGCCGATGCCGGCACCCGGTGAGCAGACTCCGCTCTTCGTGCGCCACAAGGCCGCGGCCCATGGCCGCGAACAAGGCGAGCTCAATGCCAATCTCGGCATCCGTCAGCTGAGGGACCTGGTCATAGCGGTGTTCGAGCAAGCAGCCACGCTCGCCGAGCAAGACGGCTTTGCTCATGATGCGGCCGAGATGCGCAACCTGACCCCGCATTCCATCCGCCACACCGGCATCACCCATGACATCAACCTGCACGGTCGACCGCTGTCCCACGTGCAAGCCGATGCGGGTCACGACAGCATCGACACCACCTCCAAGTATCTGCACACAGGCAGCAGCGAACGCCACGAGAGCGCCAGCAGAAAACCGCTAGACCGCTTGCTCGACTAAGCCTGTACACGTGAGTGACCAATAGCAGATTCATGCTCATGGGGAGGCACTGCGTCGTAAAGGCGATATTTGCCTGGATACACAGCTGATACGCCTAAAACACAACACCGCGCATAATGTATATTATGTTAAATTTGATATCTTGGTATTCTGTCACCCTCAACCGAACTGTGTATAATGGTGGCAAATGATCCTATCCCCGACCGGATGTCTTAAGTGGCTGAATTAACATCAGAACAATTAAAACCCGCTTTCACGATTGAGCAGTTCCCTGCGCTCGGCGAACTCGAACCCATTCCTTTTGCTGCGCTGCAACCCAGAGCCATTTCGGGCATCAAGCGGTTGGCCAGTTTTGATGGCGACTGCCCGGTCATGATCCTCAACGGCTTCCCCGGTGCGGATTATGAAAATGTCTGCCAGACCCTGATTGCCTCATCCAACGGCAAGGATGGCGATCTGTTCGACCTCTGCTACACCGAGAACCTGAACAACCCGTTCAAGCCCATCTGGCTGCGACTGCAACCGGGCTCCGGTTTCGAATTCTGCGAAATGGTCGGTGAGCTGCTCAAGCTGATGAGCCATCACCTGGATGCCGAGCGCCTGGTCACCAGGATCATTCGCAAACAGAACAATGACCCCAAGATTGTGGACTTTCTCTCCGATCTGGCGGCCCATGTGGCCCAGGGGCTCGAGTTCCAGCACCCCGTGCTCATCAACCTGCTGATCCACCATGAGGATCAGCAAGCCCCCGTCATCTATGGCCGCGATTTGAACTGGGACACCCTGTTCGGCTCCATCAACTACCAGACGGAACAAGGCTCCGTCTATGCCAACCAGCATCTGCTGGAACCGGGCCTGCTGCGTGAGGCCAACGGTGGCTACCTCATTCTGCAGCTCGACGAGTTGCTGGATCAGCCCCACCTTTGGTTCAAGCTCAAGAATGCCATGCAAAAAGGCGAGCTGGACTGGAATGCCTATCAGGAAGGCAAGACTCTCACCCCCTTCTTCACCCCGGAAGCAACGCCGATACGGTTCAAGCTGATCCTGGTGGGTGATCGACTGGATGTTGCCGAATTCCAGATGTTGGACAGAGACATGGCGGAGCGCATCTTCCTGCGAGCCGATCTGGTCTCCGAGGTGAACATAGAAGAGGACTTACCCGCGTTTCTGCAATATCTGGCCTGGTTGCGCGAGCGCTGGGAGTTGCTGGATTTCACGCCAGGTGCCCTCCTCGCCCTCTGTCGCCACGCCAGCCGCCTGTGTGACCACCAGGAGTGGCTCTCTCTCTCCGAGGTGCAGCTCAGCGCCATCATGCGCATGTCCGACAGCCTGGCCCGCGAGCTGGAGGCAGACTGCGTGACCCAGGAGCACATCATGCTCGCCCTTGAGGAGCAGGATTACCGCCTCAACTATCTGGTGGAACAATCGGATCAGGGGGTCATCGACGGCCAGATCCTGCTGCAGACCGACGGTGAAGAAGTCGGCCAGATCAACGGTCTCTCCGTGATCCAGGTCGCGGGTCACCCCTATGACTTTGGCGAGCCGGTACGCCTGACCGCCACCGTCCACCTGGGTGACGGGGACGTGGCGGACATCGAGCGCAAAGCCGAGCTCGCCGGCCACATCCACGCCAAGGCGATGATGATCATCCACGGCTACCTCTCCAACAAATTCGGTGCCGAGAACCCCTCGCCGCTGTCGGCCAACCTGGTGTTCGAGCAGTCCTACCACGAGATCGACGGCGACAGCGCCTCTCTGACCGGCCTATGTGCCCTGCTCTCCGCCCTCGCCCGCCAGCCCATCTACCAGCACTTCGCCGTCACTGGCGCGGTGGATCAGTTCGGCAATGTGCAGGCCGTTGGCGGTGTGAACGAGAAGATTGAAGGCTTCTTCCGGGTGTGCAAGATCCACGGTCTCAACGGCAAGCAAGGCATATTGTTGCCTGGCACCAATGCCCAACAGCTCAACCTCTCCGACGAGGTGATCGCCGCCGTCGAGGCTGGCCAGTTCCATATCCACCCGGTGGATCACGTGGAAGAAGCCATCGAGCTGCTGACCGGTTGCGTCGCCGGCGAGCCCGACATGCCGGATACCCTGTTTGGCCGGATCCAGGATCGGCTGGACGAACTCAACGGCACGACAGCCAGGAGCGGCGTGCTGCGCCGCTTGCTTGATCGGCTTCTCGGCCATTAATAAAGTGATCGGAGTTGTTTGGCGAACAACTGTAAGCTAAATTGGCCCGGCTTTGACCCATATGAAGGATAAACAGCGTGACCCTAGACAACGACACCACTGCTCCCCGCCTCTCCCTGTGTGAACAGGGCAAAGAGTCCTTTACCCGTGAAGAGCTGCTTGCCTGCAGCCGTGGGGAACTGTTTGGTGAGGGTAACAGCCAGCTGCCCGCCCCCAACATGCTGATGATGGATCGCATCGTCAAGATCAATGACCACGGTGGCGAGCATGGCAAGGGCGAGATCCTGGCCGAACTCGACATCACTCCGGATCTCTGGTTCTTCGATTGCCATTTCCCTGGCGATCCCGTCATGCCGGGCTGTCTGGGTCTGGATGCCATGTGGCAGCTGGTCGGTTTCTTCCTGGGCTGGAAAGGCGGTCCGGGCAAAGGACGTGCGCTGGGGGTTGGCGAGGTCAAGTTCACCGGCCAGATCCTGCCGACGGCCAAGAAGGTCACCTACAAGATCACCTTCAAGCGTGTCATCAACCGCAAGCTGGTCATGGGCATCGCCGATGGCGTGGTAGAAGTGGATGGCCGTCCCATCTACAGTGCCACGGATCTGAAAGTGGGTCTGTTCAAGGACACCACCGCATTCTGATGACTCTGGCTCGCGGCCAGAGGGATAACGTAAAGGGGCCGTCATGGCCCCTTTCCTTTTTGCAATGAGTGATGAAGCAGGTTACTTCATGAAGAGGCCTGAGCCTCGCCCTTCCATGGCGTCGCGCCAACCACCAAGCCAGTGCCCTCTGGCATCCAGGCATTGATACGGACACGCTTCTTTCTGTTTGCCGACTACGCCAGCCTGATAACCACGAGCGCGAGCTCTCTCCAGACGGTCCCGTTTCTGTCTCTTCATCATCTACGACCCTCTTCGTGGAACAAAAAAAGCGACCAGTTTTTCACCGATCGCTTTCATCTTTACCCCAGGGGAGAGGCAGGGTCAAACAAAAAATTCCATGCTATTCAGGCGTTGGACACAAGATACTGAACCGCATTAATTTTTCATGACACATATTTTTATCGCTGGTAACGGCGCAGCCAGGCGAAGGGCAACGCCAGCAGAGTCAGCCAGAACAGGCTGCCACCGCCACCACCGTCACCATCCTGACCGGTCTGGTTGTTGAGCGGGGCATTGCTGACCACATAGCTGGCCGGTGTATTGCCCTGGTAGTCCGCGACAGCGGGCTTCAGCTTGACGGCCACCACGGTGGCGTTGCTGCGGTTGTTCAGTTCGCTCTCGCTGTTATAGCGATAAGCAGTGGCGGCAATGGTACCGTCGCTGCTGATGCCGCTGGCGTAGGCGATGTGGTAGTAGTAGCCATTCTGGGCGCACTGCTTGTTACCGGCGTCATCCGTACCACAGATCAAATCGTTGAGGTACCAGCTGTTGGCCGGGGCGGCAGCGTTGAGCAGGAAGGCCTCCTGCATGCGGTTGGTGCCGTTGACCACGGGCTGGGTCTGATGACGGGAGTCGCGCCAGCCAACCACCATGTTGTGATCGTTGATGGCAGCTGCCTCGGAGCCGGAACCGGAGAGCGGATTGTCCTGCAGGGGCACCACGGCCGAGGTAGTCGGGGTGTTCAGGTTGAAGAGGAACATCTCCACTGGGCGGTTCTGGCCCTTGTTGAGGCGATAGCGCTGGTTGCCGATGACATAGCCATTGTCGTTGACGGCCACCGCCCAGCTGTGTTGCAGCTTGGCGTCGTCCTTGCCAGGCTCCCCTTCTGGCAGCGGAATGATTTTGGTGGCCCCTACGGTGCCGGCACTCAGATCCAGAGTCCAGTAGCTGGCAATGTTGCGGCCATCCAGATCCCCAGACCCTACTTCACCGCTAGAACTGTAACCCACGCCATACAGAGTGCCGTTGTACTCTGCCGCGCCGAGCGCGGAGGCCGTCTGCAACACCTCATCACGTTGATGGGCATAGTCGCCGGCCTGGATCAGCGTGTTAAGCGCACCAGAGCTATTGAGCAACCAGAAGCTGGCCTGGGTATCGACACCGGGGCAGTAACGGGAGTCACCGTACTCGCTGTCGTTCCCCTCGAAGCACCACTTGTAGAAGTCGCCCCCGACCTTGTGGCGATACTTGTCGCTTGCAGCGGCCCCGGTCACCAGATACTGACCGTTGTCCAGCTTCTTGATGGCGGTCGGAATGCTCAGGCCATGGGTGCTGGCCGCATCTTTCAGGTCGACCGCATTGCCGTCATTGACGATGGCAAAGGCGGTGCGCAGCTTGCCATCCATCTTGTAACCCACCCGATCTGCCGTTGTATCACCCAGCGCGGTGACCAGGCCGTCGGCCTCGGAGCTCACCACATAGCCGACGTTGCTGCGCTGGTCGACGTTATCGAGGAAATCACGGCGCCACTGGTAGGCAAAACCGGCGTTGTCATCCCAGAAGGCGTCGCAGACGGAGCTTGAGAGGAAACAGCCCTGCTCGAAACGGAAACGATCGACCAGGAAGTCGGCAAAATGCACGGTCGAGAAGTACTCGGCCTGCTGGTTCTTGGTATTGATCCCTATGAGGCCGCTGCCATCGGCGCTGATCACGCTGGCATAGCCTTTGACTTCGTCGTCAACGATGGTGAAAAAGGAGCTCTGTGCCGCCTGCGCATTGAGGCTGGCGCCGACCAGGATGGCCAGCATGGATAATTGCTTTTTCATCTACTTCCTTAGTCTTGATGTTTCAACGCTTCCAACTCCTCCCAACGGGAGAAGGCGTGTTCCAATGCGGCCTCTGCCGCATTCAATGCATCCAGTTTGGACTGGGTCTGCTCCGCCGGCAGGGAGAAAAAACCGGGATTGTTGATCTCCCCCTGCAAGGCATCGAGTTCAGCTTCCAGCTGCTCCAGCCGTGCTGGCAGATTATCCAGTTCCAGTTGCAACTTGTAAGAGAGTTTTCGTGTTTTTTTCGCCGGCTCCGCCGCCTGCACGACAGGCTCTGCCACCTTGGCCGGTGCCGCCTTGGCTGCCACCAAGGAAGCCTGCTGGGCGCGGGTGGCCATCATGTCGGCATAGCCCCCAACATAATCGCTGATCCGCCCATCCCCTTCAAACAGCCAGCAACCGGTCACGGTATTGTCGATGAAACGGCGATCGTGGCTGACCAGCAGCAGGGTGCCTGGGTAGTCGGTCAGCAGCTCCTCCAGCAGTTCCAGCGTTTCGACATCCAGGTCGTTGGTTGGTTCATCCAGAATCAACAAGTTACTGGGTTTGAGGAAGAGTTTGGCCAAGAGTAGACGGTTTTTCTCGCCCCCTGACAAGGCCTTGACCGGGGTACGCGCCCGCTTGGGCTCGAACAGGAAGTCCTGCAGATAGCCGAGGATGTGTCGGGAGCGACCACGCACCATCACCTCCTGCTTACCCTCCCCCACGTTGTCCACCACCGTCTTCTCGGGATCGAGCTGCTCGCGGTACTGATCGAAGTAGGCCACCTCCAGGTTGGTGCCCTGGCGTACCGACCCGCGGCTCGCCTCGAGCTGACCCAGCAGCAGCTTGATCAGGGTCGACTTGCCGCACCCGTTCGGGCCGACCAGGGCAATCTTGTCCCCGCGCAGCACCTGCAAATCCAGACCCTGGAACAGGGTGCGATCCCCGAAGTCCAGGCCCAGCCCCTCGGTCTCGAACACCAGCTTGCCGGAGCGGCTCGCCTCGTCCAGATGCAACTTGGCCTTGCCCTGCAGCTCCCGGCGCTGGGTACGCTCCATGCGCATCGCCTTGAGGGCGCGCACCCGCCCTTCGTTACGGGTACGTCGGGCCTTGATCCCCTGGCGCACCCACACCTCTTCCTGGGCCAGCTTGCGGTCGAACTCGGCGTTTTTCAGCTCCTCCACCCGCAGCCACTCCTCCTTGCCTTGCAGGTACTCGTCGTAGTTGCCAGGCCAGGAGGTGATCACGCCGCGATCGAGATCGATGATCCTGGTCGCCAGCTTGTGGATGAACTCCCGGTCGTGAGAGATGAAGACGATGGCGCCACGGAAATCCTTCAGGAACTCTTCCAGCCAGTTGATGGCGTCGATGTCCAGGTGGTTGGTCGGCTCGTCCAGCAGCAGCAGATCCGGGTCGCACGCCAGGGCACGGGCCAGGGCCACCTTGCGCAGCCAGCCGCCGGAGAGACTGTCGAGGGTCACGTCGGGGTCGAGATCGAGCAGGGTCAGCACCTGGTTGATGCGGGTCTCGTACTGCCAGCCATTCTGGTAGTCGAGCTGCTCCTGCAACTGGCTCATGGTGCGGATGTTGGCATCGGAGGGGTCGGTCGCCAGTGCCATGGAGACGTGGTGATACTGTTTGAGCAGCTCCCCCACCCCGGCCAGCCCTTCGGCGGCATAGTCGAACACGGTGAGTTCGCTCGAGGCAGGGGGATCCTGCTCGAGACGGGTCACTTTCAAGTCCTGCTGCAGCACCAGACGGCCATCATCCAGCGGCAGTTCGCCGGCGATCACCTTCATCAGGGTGGACTTGCCCGCCCCGTTGCGCCCCACCAGACATAGGCGCTCGCCCCGCTCGATGGTGAGTTCGGCTTGGTCGAGCAGCGGGAAGTCACTGAACGACAGGGAGGCGCCGTGCAATGTCAAAAGAGCCATGTTTGTTCCTTGTTGCTTATGAAAAAACGGGCGGCAGACTGGATCTCCCCCCGTTTCATCGTCAAATCGGTATCACCCCTGGCCGCGCAGCCAGGTCCTGAGCTCAGCCAGGGTAAAGGGCCAGCCCAGCTCACGCCCGGCGTCATCGCAGAGCACCGGGATCCGCACCCGGTAGGCCGCGAGCCAGGCATCATCCTCCAGGATGTCGCAGCGGCGGGTCTCCCCGGCCAGCCCGGCCTGTTCCACCAGCGCCCAGGCCTGCTCGCACAGATGGCAGCCGTCGGTGTGAAACAGGGTCAGCATCAGCCTTGTGCCTCGGCGTGGGTGATGATCCAGCAGTTGTGGATGTGCTGATTGCGCTCGAAATCCTTCGGCCGGGTCTTGCCGGTGATGTTCTGTGCCTTGAGGCCGATGGCCTCGAGACCGGCCAGATCCATCTTGAAGTGGCGCTTGTTGTTGGAGAACACCAGGGTGCCACCAGCAGCCAGCAAGCGCTTGAGGTGCTGCATCAGCAGCAGGTGATCCCGCTGCACGTCGAAGCTCTCGTCCATCCGCTTGGAGTTGGAGAAAGTGGGCGGATCGATGAAGATGAGGTCGTACTGCTCGTCGGCTTCCGACAACCACTTCAGGCAGTCGGCCTGCACGAACTTGTGCTCACGGCCCACCAGCGCGTTGAGGCGCATGTTGTCCTGCGCCCAGGTCAGGTAGGTGCGCGACATGTCCACCGTGGTGGTTTCGCTGGCACCGCCAAGCCCCGCGTGCACTGTGGCACTGCCGGTGTAGGCAAAGAGGTTCAGGAAGCGCTTGCCACGGGCCATCTCCCCCAGCATACGGCGGGTCTGGCGGTGGTCGAGGAAGAGACCGGTGTCCAGGTAGTCGTAGAGGTTGACCCACAGACGGGCGCCGTACTCCTGCACTTCCATCCGGTGCTGCTCTTCGGAGAGCTTCTGGTACTGCTGCTTGCCTTCCTGACGCTCGCGCACCTTCAGGATCACCTTCTCGCCGTCCATGCCGGTCACCTTGATGGCGGCCTGGACCATGTCGAGCAGGCGCTGACGGGTCTTCTGGGCGGGGATATCCTTGGGCGCCGCGTACTCCTGCACCACCAGATAGTCCTGATAGCGGTCGATGGCGGCGTTGTATTCTGGCAGATCCGCGTCATAGAGACGGTAGCAGTCGAGATTCTCTTTCTTCGCCCACTTCTCGAGGGCCTTCAGATTCTTGCGCAGCCGGTTGGCAAAATCCTGGGCCACCTCTTTCTGGGAGGCGACGGAGTCCAGCGCGATCTGGTAGTTGCGCAGCTGGCATTCCAGTGCCCCGTTGAACAGACGGTACTGTTTGTCGGCGCGCAGGCGCAGGCAGCTCAAGAGCTCCGGCGAGGCGGAGAGGATGGTGACCTTCCACCCCTGGAAGCTGCGACGCAGAGCATCGCCCAGAGCCTGGTGCACCTCCAGCAACGCCGGGAACTCACCGAGACGCTCGCCATAGGGCGGGTTGGAAATGAGCATGCCCACCTGACGGGTCTCCCCTTCCGCGGCCATGGGCAGCGGGTTTTCCAGGGCGGTCGCATCGGCCTGCTTGAAGGTGATGAGGTGAGCTACGCCGGCCGCTTTCGCGTTGTCGCGCGCCTTCATCAGCACGCGGGCGTCCGCATCGCAGCCGAACAGCTTCACTTCACAGCGCTGCATGCCGCGTTTGGCGCGCACCTGGGCTTCCATCATCAGGCTCTGCCACAATTCGCCATCGTGCTGCAGCCAGCGATCGAAACCGAAGCGCTCCCGGCGCAGGGCCGGTGCCATGTCGGCTGCAATGAAGGCCGCTTCGATCAGTAGGGTACCGGAGCCGCACATGGGGTCCATCATGGGCTCGCCTGCCCAGCCGCTACGGGCGATCATGGCCGCGGCCAGGTTCTCCTTGAGGGGCGCCTCACCGGTTCCCTGGCGGTAGAAACGCTGGTGCAGCGCAGGGCCGGACAGGTCCAGCGTGATGTTGGCCTTGCCCTTGCCCAGATGCGCCATGATGCGAATGTCCGGGGACTTCTTGTCCACGTCCGGGCGCACATGTCCGCGTTTGGTGAAGCGATCGACGATGGCATCCTTGATCTTGAGCGCCCCATACTGGGTATTGCGAATGGAAGCGTTGGTACCGGTGAAGTCCACGGCTATGGTGGCGGTGCCGGAGAAGTGCTCCTCCCAGGGAATGGTGTGGGCCCCCAGATAGAGGTCCAGATCGTCGTTCATCTGGAATTCGGAGAGCACCAGCACGATGCGGGAGGCAAAACGGCTCCACAGACAGGCCTTGTAGCCGACGGCCAGCTCGCCCTTGAAGTGGACGCCAGCCACGGTCTCACGGACTTGCTCAGCGCCCAGATTGGTCAGCTCGACGGCCAGCAGGTTTTCCAGCCCCTTGGGGCAGGTTGCAAAAAATTCTTTCATCACGCTCACGGGGATGCCATAAAAATAGTGCCGCATTATACCTTATCGGCCCGCACTCGGCACCCGAACCTTGGGCATCACACGAATATTCACGGGAAGGACACGCCAAACTCTCCCCTCCCCCTTGCGGGCGGCAGGATCCGGCAAGAGGATCCCTCCCCTGACTGGCATCTGTCTACCATGGCATTCGTAAAGAATTTGAAAATCTTGCCCGGGCCGGGCAGAAAACGGTCGTGACGACCTGACGAAGGAGAAAGGAGAAATAATTGAACAAGACAGCGGCGCAGCGCCCAAATATCAGACCAATATAACGGGGCTATTCGGGGTCATATAACGAGCCCGTCGTCAGCCGACTTCCCGGTATTGTGTCTGTGCCCGCACTCTGGCTTGCATCCGGTTATTCATCACCTTGATCACGGCGAACCGTGGCAGGATCTTGCTGGTGGTCAGTACCAGTTCATCGGTCAGGTTCAGGCAGACGCTGGCCTGCTCCCCGGCTTCGATGATCATGAATTCTCCCCGGCCATGGGGTGTATCCATCCACACCAAGGATCCCATCTCCGGTATAAAGTGGGTCGACTGCTCATGAAAGAACCAGCTCTGCGGCATCAGGGGTTTATAAAAGCGGCTGACGGCGATGGCATTAAGCACCAGCTGGACCTGATGGGGCGTACTCCAGTCGAGTTCGGATGCCTTGTCCATCAGCTGATAATAGAGGGCCGCATCATCCACGCAAAAAGGCTGGGTGGTGAAGGAACAGGGAACAAGCTGCCGACCTTTATATTCGGTGGCAAATATCATGCGATCGGATAAATCCAGCATCAGACGATCATCCTGAGCGTCATAATGCCACTGCCAATTGTCATTGGGTTGGATACACATGGAGATGCCCTTATCTAAGCGGTTACTCGACTTTATTCCATGTCGAGAAATTGAGCAACTTTAAATAAGGGCAGTCGATTACTTTTTAAATATGGGTAACGATCTCTTTCACCAGACTCGGGCCCTTATAAATAAAGCCACTGTAAATCTGGACAAGACTGGCACCCGCCGCCAGTTTCTCCCGGGCAGCCATGGCGCTGTCGATACCGCCCACCCCGATGATGGGCAGGGCGCCGTCGAGTGCCTTGGCCAGCTGGCGGATCACCTCAGTGCTCTTGTGCTGCAGAGGACGACCGCTCAGGCCACCCGCTTCCCCGGCATGGGGCATGTCGTAAATCATGTCGCGCTCGAGGGTGGTATTGGTGGCGATGACTCCATCGATACCATTCTTGATCAGGGATGTCGCGACCTGGTTAATTTCATCCTGGGAGAGATCCGGGGCAATTTTAACGGCGAGCGGCACATACTTCTTATATTTTGCTGCCAGCTCCTGTTGGCGCTGCTTCAGTGCGGCCAGCAATTCGTCCAGTGCGTCACCGTATTGCAATTGACGCAGCCCAGGGGTGTTGGGCGAGGAAATATTGACGGCAATATAACCGGCGTGCTCATACACCTTGTCCATGCAGATCAGATAATCGTCCTTGCCCTGTTCGATGGGGGTATCCTTGTTCTTGCCGATATTGATGCCGATGACCCCCTGATATTTGGCCTCCTTGACCCTGGCCACCAGATGATCGACCCCCTTATTGTTGAACCCCATCCGGTTGATGATCCCCTCGGCCGGAATAACCCGGAACAGCCGCGGCTTGTCATTGCCACTCTGGGGCTTGGGGGTCACGGTACCGACTTCAATAAAGCCAAACCCCATGGCCCCGAAGGCATCGATACACTCCCCGTCTTTATCCAATCCTGCGGCCAGCCCCACCGGATTGGCAAAATTAAGCCCCATGACGGTGACGGGGCGTTTTGGCAGGGTGTTGCGGAAGAAACAATCAAGCGGGGTACCGAGAAGGCGGGGCAAATATTTGATGGAGAGATCGTGAGCCTGTTCCGGATTGAGTTTGAACAGGAAATGCCTGGCGAGTGGGTACAGCATGCTTGCTCCTTAAAAAAAGCCCCGGCAACTGGCCGGGGCTTTTGGGGTTATGCCGAGGTTCGGCAATTCAACTGGAGCAGGTTCAACTCTCGCAAGGCCACCGAGAACTTGGCGAACTCGTGGGTGCTGGTAGTCTTGAAGTCGGCCAACATGTGGGTCCAACGGGACAAGAGCTGCTCATGCTCCGAAATCCAGTCGGCCAGTATGGTAGCGCATTCTCCCTGCTCTTTGCACCCTTCCAGTACCACGGAAGTGAGGCTGCGTTGTTGCCAGTCCAGATCCTCGCGGAAGGAGGAGCGCGCCATTGCCTGCCAGTGGTTGCCCACCGGCTGATGGTTGATCTGCTCGAGGAACCAGTGCAGATCCAGCTTGGCACCGAGACGGTAGTAGACATTGGCGGCACGCAGGATGTCAGTCTTGTGCTCCGCGGCGATCTGAGCCAGATCCAGACAGGAGAAGAGGCTGCTCATGTGGGCCACCTGACGGGCGATATGCTCGGGAACCGCTCTGGCCACCAGGGCAGCGACCGCCTGCTGGTGCTCGGCCACTTCGCTCTCGTCCATCACCTCGTAGAGATGCTCGGCCAGGGTCTCGAAGGCCGGGCGGAAGAAGGCGATGTTCTCGCCGATGCTCCAGCTGCGGTTGCGGGCGCGCAGGAACCAGCGGGTGGCGCGGCGCACGATGCGGCGGCTGTAGAACATCAGCTCGAGCTGGGTGTTGGCATCCACCTGGTTGTCACACCCTTCAATGTCACGCCACAGGGTATTGAGGCCGAACACTTCCCGGGCCATGGCGAAGCAGCAGGCCACTTCCGCCACCGAGGCACCGGTCTCGTCCTTCATCCGGCTGGCGAAGTTGAGCCCCATGTCGTTGACCAGCATGTTGGCCACCCGGGTCGCGATGATCTCGCCGCGCAGCGGATGCTGGGCAAGGGCCGCGCCGAACTGCTGCTGCAGCTGGGTCGGGAAGCTGGTCACCAGCATGTTGGCGAGGAAGGGCTCGTCGGTCACTTCCGGGCAGTTGAGCTGCTCTTTGAGCACCATCTTGCCGTAGGCCACCAGCACCGCCAGCTCGGGTCGGGTCAGCCCCTGCCCTGCCGCCATCCGCTCGGAGAGTTCCTCGTCGGAGGGGAGGAACTCGAGACCGCGGTCCAGCTTGCCTTCCCGCTCCAGCCCCTGGATGAAGCGCTGCTGCTCCTTGAGCTGCTCGTCGCCACGGAACGCCGTGACCGAGATGGACTGGGACTGGCGATAGGCGTTGGTGATGACCACCTGCGCCACTGCATCCGTCATCTCGTAGAGCATCTGGTTGCGCTGCTTGAGGGTCAGATCCCCGGCGGCCACCAGCTGGTTCAGCAGGATCTTGATGTTCACCTCGTTGTCGGAGCAGTCTACGCCGCCCACGTTGTCGGTGAAGTCGGTGTTGATGCGACCGCCCTGGCTCGCATACTCCACCCGGCCGAGCTGGGTGAAGCCCAGGTTGCCACCCTCGCCCACGATGCGGGCACGCAGGTCACGACCGTTGACCCGCAGCACGTCGTTGCTGCGATCCCCGACGTCGGCGTCGCTCTCGCGGGCACTCTTCACATAGGTGCCGATGCCGCCGTTCCAGAGCAAGTCCACGTTCAGGCAGAGCAGAGCCTTGATCAGCTCGTTCGGTGCCATGCTGGCCTTGTCGGTGCCGAGCAGGGTCTGCATCTCGGGGCTCAGCTTGATGGACTTGGCCGAGCGCAGGAAGATGCCGCCCCCCTTGGAGATGAGCTCGCGGTTGTAGTCATCCCAGCTGGAGCCCGGCAGTTCGAACAGGCGCTGGCGTTCGACGAAGCTCCTGGCCGCATTCGGGGTCGGGTCGACGAAGATGTGCATATGGTTGAAGGCGCCCACCAGCTGGATGTGCTCGGAGAGCAGCATGCCGTTGCCGAACACGTCGCCGGCCATGTCGCCTATCCCCACGCAGGTGAAGTCCGTGGTCTGGCAGTTGACGCCGATCTCGCGGAAGTGGCGCTTGACCGACTCCCAGGCACCGCGGGCGGTGATGCCCATCTTCTTGTGGTCATAGCCGACCGAGCCGCCGGAGGCGAAGGCATCGCCGAGCCAGTGGCCATATTCCAGGCTGATTTCGTTGGCGATGTCGGAGAAGGTCGCGGTGCCCTTGTCAGCCGCCACTACCAGGTAGTAGTCATCCTCGTCGTGGCGTACCACGGATTTCGGCGGGATCACCTCACCCTTGATGATGTTGTCGGTGACGTCCAGCAGACCGCGGATGAACAGGCGATAGCAGGCCTTGCCCTCCTCCTGGATGACGGCACGGGACGCGCCCGCCGGCATCTGCTTGCAGTAGAAGCCGCCCTTGGCGCCGACCGGCACGATGACGGTGTTCTTCACTTGCTGCGCCTTCACCAGACCCAGCACCTCGGTGCGGAAGTCTTCCTTGCGATCGGACCAGCGCAGGCCGCCACGGGCCACCTTGCCCCAGCGCAGGTGCACCCCTTCCACCCGCGGGGAGTAGACGAAGATCTCGAACTTCGGCAGCGGCAGCGGCATGTCGGTGATGCTGGAGGGGGCCAGCTTGAAGGAGATGTAGGGCTTGATGTTGCCCGCACCGTCCGGCTGGTAGTAGTTGGTGCGCAGGGTCGCGTCGATCATCTCCACATAGCGGCGGATGATGCGATCGTCGTCCAGGTTGGCGACCTGATCGAGCTTGGCGGCGAGCTGCTCGTGCAGCTTGGCCTGTACCTTGGCGTCCTGCTTGCCGGCCGGATCCAGGCGCTGCTCAAACAGGGTGAACAGCAGCTGGGCGATATCGGGATAACGGGTCAGGGTCTCCTCGATATAGGACTGGCTGAAGGAGACGCCGGTCTGACGCATGTATTTCGCATAGGCACGCAGCACAGAGACCTGGCGGCCGCTGAGGCCGGCCCCCAGCACCAGGCGGTTGAAGCCGTCATCTTCCAGGGTCTTGTTCCAGATGGCGGCGAAGGCCTCCTGGAAGCGCTGCTGGCTCTGCTCCAGATCGAACGGCTGTTCGCCGCGCAGCAGCATGGAGAAGTCGAGGATCCAGAACACCTCGCCGGTCGGGGTACGCACCTGATACGGGGTCTCGCCGATGACGCGCAGCCCCATGTTTTCCAGCATGGGCAGGACGTCGGAGAGGTGGATGGGCTCGGTGCGGTGGAACAGCTTGAGGCGCACCCGGCGATCGTTCTCCTCCTCCTGGGCGCGGTAGAACAGCATGCCCAGGGGCTCGGCTTCACTCAGGCCATCGAGGGCCATGATGTCGGCCACGGCGGAGCCCGGCAGCACGTCTTCCTTGTAGGCACGGGGGAAGGCGGTGCTGAAACGGCGGCGCAGTTCGTTGCCGCGGGCCTCGCCATAATGGGAGAGCAGCACGGAATCCAGACGGTCATCCCAGCTGCGGGCCGCTTCGATCAGGTTGTTCTGTACTTCGTTCACATCGACATCCACGTTGTTGTTGTTGACCCGCACTATGTAGTGGGTCCGTGCCAGCACGCCCTCGGTGAAGTAGACGTTGAACTCCACCTCTTCGCTGCTGCCGAAATATTTTTGCAGGATCTGCTGGGTCTTGATGCGCAGCGCCGTGTTATAGCGCTCCTTGGTGACATAGACCATGCAGGAGAAGAAGCGGCCGTAAACGTCGCGGCGCACGAACAGACGCAGCATGTCGCGCTCCTGCATCTCCAGCACGCCGAGGCCGGTGGCCAGCAGCTCCTCTTCACGGGCCTGGATCAGCTCGTCGCGCGGGTAGGTTTCCAGCACGTTCAGCAGCGCCTTGTAGGCGTGAGAGCCCCTCTCATGACCGGAGGCGGCCATGATGCGCTCGAGGCGGTGGCTGATGAGGGGGATCTGGGTCGCGCTGGTGTTGTAGATGGAGGAGGCATACAGACCGATGAAGCGATCTTCCCCCACCACCTTGCCGTGCTCGTCGAAGCGCTTGATGCCGATGTAATCCACATAGGCCGGGCGGTGCACCCGGGACTTGCTGTTGGACTTGGTGAGGATCAGCAGGTCGGAACTCAGGGCGGCGTGGCGGGCGCTGGCCGGCATGGTGCCCAGGCGCTGCCCCTCGTCCTTCATGGAGTTCTTCATCAGACCCAGGCTGGAGTCAGGCTGGGGCAGGATCTCGTGATCCCCCTCCACCGCCTTGACGTCATAGCGGCGATAGCCCATCAGGGTGAAGTTGTGGGCGGCGACCCATTTCAGGAAGGCGACGCAGGAGTCCACCTCGGCCTTGCTGACCGGGTGCTTGCGTTTGGGCAGCTCGTCGATGATCTCGTTCAGGCGCGCCAGCATGGGCTGCCAGTCCCCCACCGCCAGGGCCACTTCCCGCGCCACCGAGTTCAGCTCGGCGGTCAGGGCCTCCATCTCCTCTTCCGTGGTCAGGTGGTCGATCTCGATGAGGAAGGCGGTCTCTACCGAGGTCTGGGACGCCGTGTTGTCCAGATCCAGAATGGCGCTGATCTTGCCCCCTTCGCTGCGGATCAGGTGCAGCGGCTGGTGCAGCATCATGTGCGCCGTGATGCCACGACGCTTGAGCGCCATGCGGATGGAGTCCACCAGGAAGGGGGAATCCTGCAGGATGATCTCGACAATGGTATGGGGAGATTGCCAGCCGTGACGGGTCAGCTCGGGGTTGTACACCCGGATGTAGGGGTCGGTGTCGGTACGCTGATTGAGGGCATTCCACAGGCTGAGCGCCGCCCCGTAAAGATCGCTGTCATTGCGATCGTGCAGGTCGGTGCTGGCCATGTTGCCGTAGAACTTGGCGACGAAGCATTCGACCAGGGAGGCACTGTTTCTGGGCAATTTCTGATGGATCAGGCTGAGAACGTTTTCGAGCAGAACTGAGGTAGGGGCGTCTTTCAATGCCATTGCTAGTTTCCTTATCGGACGACATCACAGACACGGCGACATCCACCCTGGATGCCCACCGGTACAGAGTTGCAGCGAGTGTAATGTCTTGGATCAAGGAAGGCGAGCAAAGGTGATAACGGGATGTTAAAAACAAGGGGCAGATCACGGCTTGGGTTGTGATAAATTTTGCCAATTTGGCAAAAATCAGAAAATCACACTGGATGATGCGGAATTTGCCGGATAGATAGTGACTTTAAGCAGATAATTACCCGGAAAAATGTTCAAGTTTTGTTAATTTATGCGTTCCAGGGAAATGAAGCGATGATCGTCCTGGGTTGTCAGCCGAAAGTAGCCATAAACCCCATCCTGTGACACGAAGCCACGGATCTTCTCCAGCCCCAGCTCCAGGGTCAGCCCCTGCTCGGTGCGCACCACCAGCCGCCTGACGTGCCCCTGATACATCAGCATGATCTCGTCCCGGCCGAGGGCCAGCCGAAAAGTGTATTGCCTCATTGCTTCTCCCCTCTCTGTATTCCATGTAAAAACGGGCAGGAGAGCCTGACTCCCCTGCCCGCTATCAGGACGCTTACTGGGCCAGCGCCTTGCTCACCTTCTCGAACAGATCTCGTGCCAACCCGTCCAGATTCGCCAGGCGGGTCAGCTCGGCGCGGACCAGCGCCTTGCGCCCCTCATCGAGCCGCTTGAACTGGATGAGCGGGGTGATGAGGCGGGACGCCACCTGGGGATTGACCTCGTTGAGCTCGATCAGGAGATCGGTCAGGAAGCGGTAGCCGCTGCCATCCACGGCGTGGAACTGCACCTGGTTGCTCATGGCGAAACTGCCCACCAGCGCCCGCAGCCGGTTCGGGTTGCGGATGCTGAAGGTCGGGTGCGCCATCGCCTGCTTCACCTCGGCCAGCACGTCGGCGGCGGGTTTGCTGCCCACCAGGCGCAGCCAGTTGTCCAGCACCAGGCCATCGTGCGCCCACTTGCCCTCGAAGTCGGCGAGGAGCTCGGCACGGCACGCCAGCAGGTGGCCGTTGGCGACCTGCAAGGCGGCCAGGGTGTCGGTCATGTTGTCGGCACGGCTGTACTGCTCCCGCACCAGGGCGTCGGCCTGCACCGGATCCAGGGCCGCCAGGTAGCCGAGTACCACCCCCTTGAGCGCGCGCTTGGCCATGTCCTCATGCACTACCCGGTATGCCGGCAGGCGCAGGCACTCGTAACAGGTCAGCAGCGCAGTACCGAAGCCTTGGGCCAGCGCACGCTGGATGTCGCCGCGCACCCGATGGATGGCGTCAATGTCGGCCACGTCGAACAGCTCGGCCAGGGTCGCCTCTCCCGGCAGCGCCAGGATCTCTGCCTTGAGGGCGGGATCCAGGGTTGCGTCAGCCAGGATGCCCTCAAAGGCCGCCAGCAAGGTTTGGGAGAGCGCGACCTCCTGCCCTTGCTGCACCCGGGCCACGCCGTCGATCACCGCCTTGTTGATCAGCATCTGGGCGGCATCCCAGCGGGCAAACTCGTTACGGGCATGGCGCATCAGGAATGCGAGCGCCTCGTCGCTGTAGTCAAAATGCAGCTTCACCGGCGCGGAGAAGTCCCGCAGCAGGGAGGGCACCGGCTTGACCGGCACTTGATCGAATTCGAACGTCTGCTGTGCTTCCAGCACGTTGAGGACGTTGCCGATGGCCTTGCCCTGGTACTGCAGGGCGATGACGGCACCTTGCTCATCATAGAGCTCGATGTCGAGGGGAATGTGCAGCGGCAGTTTTTGCGGCTGATCCTGGGTCGGCGGGGTGTGCTGGCGCACGTGCAGGCGATAGACGCCGCTGTCGGCATCGTACTCGTCGGTCACGGTGAGCTCGGGGGTGCCGGACTGGCTGTACCAGCGGCGGAAGCGGCCGAGATCCACGCCGGAGGCATCCTCCATCGCCTGCACGAAGTCGTCACAGGTGGCGGCCGAGCCGTCATGGCGCTCGAAGTAGAGGCGCATGCCCGCCTGGAAGTCGTCTTCGCCCAGCAGGGTGTGCATCATGCGGATCACTTCAGAACCCTTTTCGTAGACGGTCAGGGTGTAGAAGTTGTTCATCTCGATCACCACATCCGGGCGGATGGGGTGCGCCATGGGGCCAGCGTCTTCTGCAAACTGCGGGCCGCGCACGGTGCGCACGTTGTTGATGCGGTTGACCCCGCGGGACCCCAGATCGGAGGAGAACTCCTGATCCCGGAACACCGTCAGCCCCTCTTTGAGGCTTAACTGGAACCAGTCACGGCAGGTGACCCGGTTGCCGGTCCAGTTGTGGAAGTATTCGTGACCGATCACCCGCTCGATGCCGTGGTAATCGCCGTCGGTGGCGGTGGCCGGGTTGGCCAGCACGAACTTGGAGTTGAAGATGTTGAGCCCCTTGTTCTCCATGGCGCCCATGTTGAAGAAGTCCACCGCCACGATCATGTAGATGTCGAGGTCGTACTCGAGGCCGAAGCGCTGCTCGTCCCAGCGCATGGAATTGATGAGACTCTCCATGGCAAAGCCGGCTCTGTCCAGGTTGCCCTTGTCCACGAAGATCTCGAGGGCCACCTGGCGGCCGCTTTTGGTGACGAAGTGGTTGCGCTCCACGTCGAAGTCCCCCGCCACCAGGGCGAAGAGATAGCTCGGCTTGGGGAAGGGATCCTGCCACTGCACGAAGTGGCGGCCACCGTCCAGATCACCGCTCGCCACCTTGTTGCCGTTGGAAAGCAGATAGGGGTACCTGGTCTTGTCGGCGCTGATGCGGGTGCTGTAACGGGCCAGGATATCCGGCCTGTCCATGTAATAGGTGATGCGACGGAAGCCCTCCGCCTCACACTGGGTGCAGTAGGCTTCGCCGGACTTGTAGAGCCCTTCCAGCGCCGTGTTGGCGGCAGGGTTGATGTCGGTGACTATGGTCAGCACGCACTCGGCGGGCAGGTTGAACAGGGTCAGGCTGCCCTCCCCCTGCTCGTACTGGCTGAAAGGAACGCCATCTAGGCTGATGCTGACGAGGTCAAGCCCCTCGCCGTCCAGCACCAGAGGCTCGTTGTGAGCACCGTTGCGGCGCAGCCGCGAGATGGCAGTGACCCGGGTCAGGGGCTCCTGCAACTGGAAATCGAGGTCGATGCTGTCGCACCAGTAGAAGGGAGCCCGGTAGTCCTGGCGATATTTGGCCGTCATGGCCTGGGAGAGATCGGTCATTATTGTGTGCTTCCACGCTTTGTTATTGACGTGTCAGAGGCTGTCACAAGGCTCGAACAGGGTCAAATAGTTTGCATTCAGGCAAAAGAAAGGGCGACCTGAGTCGCCCTTGTCAATCAGCATGGCATGGCCATGATCAGCTCTTCTTGCTGAGACTGGCCAGATCCGCCGTGATGTTGGCCGCTTCGACCTGATACTCGTCGGGCGCCTCGAAATCGGCGGGCAGTTCATCCAGGCTCTTCACCACAGGCTTGCCAAGACGGGTCAGACGCTCGTTGGCTCGCGCCAGCGCCTTCTCGTCCTGCTTGGCCTGTTCGGCCAGCCGCTCGGTCTGTTCCAGCGTTGCCCCCGGCCCCAGGGTGAGCGTCACCTGGGTCTGGTCATTGTCGTCGGCCGGCATGAATGCCGATGGCA
>ENA-OWLM01000020-OWLM01000020.1-metagenome-genome-assembly--contig:-NODE-20-length-61958-cov-9.957159_pt1 | contig 61958 bp, 76 predicted proteins | sample MGYA00245349_ERZ651102 | MGnify/ENA primary metagenome ERZ651102 (study PRJEB26857, sample SAMEA4031759) | metagenome | biome: human; feature: oral; material: saliva | place: Philippines | collected 2014 | study... | reverse complement strand
ATATATTTAAAACTTTTCTAAAAAAAGTAGGGGAAACCGGGGAAAACTAATTTATTTTAGGAAAAATACCCGAAAAACACCCCTTTTTGACCCCTTTTCCCCAAATTTGCCCCTGACAAGCTTTCGAATTTTCCCCACATTCAATCTGGGGATTTAACGAAAAAGTTGGGGAAAAACATGGGGAAAAGACCAAAATCACCAAGCCAACTCGAATTTTGATCCGGTTTTTGCGCCACTTTTTACTGCATACAAGACCTCTCAAGAATATGCAAAAATAGGTCTAAAAATACTACTAAATTATAGCAAAAATAGGCCTCAAAAAGTGGCGCAAAAACCGGATCAAAAATATCTCAAAGTTGGGGAAAATGGTCAAAAATGGGTAAAATCCCCAAGTTTTTTACTCAATCCCCTATTTTTTTTCGGGGAAAATTGGGGAAAATCACGAATTTTGAGCCACTTTTGTCAGGGACAAATTAGCGATTTTCTTCAAAAACTGTAGAAAATTATACATTTATCCCTGCATTTTCACCATTTACCAGAACTTAAGAGGTTTAATTTCGGCCTCTCTCGCATCAATAACGCTGGACATTTCCTTAATATGAGACATAATCCAGGTAATATTACCATCATTTTCACCTTCAACACGGGCTTTATCATTGATTGTAACCTGTTCGGTGTAACCATTTCCCTGATAAAGACGTTGAATAATGGTAATTTTCTTAGGATTTACACCATATTCAAGACAAAATAATGCAGCGTAGATGTCCAATTGGTTGAATGAAGGCTTCGATACACCGGTTTTAAGGTCATAAATACGTAATTCCTTAGCGTCTTTATCCCATTTAATACCGTCAGCAGTACCAAAACAGTGGTCTGAGTAATATAATAATACTTCAGATGACATGCCTTCACGTATGCAGTCGTTGACAAACAGGTTTAGAGCCTTCTTTTTAGGCGCTAGCTCTGTTCTAGACTTGATTAATTGCGATGCCAACTCATGTAGAGCTGTACCACGCGCAACGTTTTGTTTATTATCGTAGGTTTTAGCCATCTTCTCGGCATCATAACCTAACCAGGAGTAACCTGATGGGGATAAAAATGCGTGTTTACCTACTAAGTTCCAGTGTGGTATCCATTCCATTTATAACTCCCCTCTAGAATATAGTTTACATGGGATAATACGGATCTCCTTATCCACGTCGCTACCATCATCTGAGAATTTATAGACGTAAATATCGTCATTGTTCGCATTGATAGTAAGGATCTTATCTAAATATATAGGAACCTTAGACCTAGATTTGATATAATCCGTAGCTTCCCTAACCGTATTAAACAAATAAGGCATGCGGAGTTGCTCATTATGGATAAGACAATCCGCACCTTGTAGCTTATTAAGTCTTCCTGCCAATTCTACAATATACATCATATAATAGCTCCTTTAAAATGTAATATAATAGAAGAAAGTTTACCTACCCCTCTTTACAGCAAGATAGATATTCGGATCTAAACCGAAGAATTCACACATACCCCATACAACTTCTTCTTCATTTTCAGGATAAATAAAGGAAGTGAAGGTATCTTTACCGAAGTGGTCTATGTAATATCCTTGGTTTGGCCGTTTACTAGCTATACCAGAGCGTTTAACCTCCAGTAGAGCGTACTGAGAGCCGCATAGGACGATTAAATCAGGCATCCCTTGTACTGACCCAGCGTCTGTCTTAGCGACCAATATGAACCCTCTATAGGCCTTTCTGAGCCTGTTAACCAGGTCTCTTTGGAAGTCACGTTCCAATCTCGACGCCATATAACCACTCCTGTTCTAAGTTTTCTATTTGTATATCAATAGGTACAAACCCTTGTTTCTTAGCCCAAGCAGCTTCTGTAAACCGTTTCTTATCCCTAACCGCCTTAAGAATATCTTTATCCACCTTAGAAAGAGAAGTGAGATATGTGTAATATAAATCCTTATATGGTGTGTTAGTTCGGTCGATACGGCCTTCAGATTGTTCCATAGCCTTGTATGAATAGTTAACAGAGTAGAATAAGATAGCGTTTGTTGTAACACAATTCCATCCCTCTGACCCTGCAGTGTATTGTACGAGATATACCCATTTGTCGGTATCTGGTATAGGTTCATGTGCCCAACCATTCCATTGTTTATATAGAAGGTTATTACGTTCGCAGATTTCTTTTAGGATATCCAACTCATAGTTGAAGTTGTAGAAGACGATAATTCTATCTCTAGACAATATCTCCTTCTCCGCAATCCTAATCCTATCTGGGTCAGTATTAACAATCCTTCTAACTAACTGAGTATATTCGGCTATGTTCAATATAGGCTCGTCTGTGTAAGGGTTCCACCTTGTGTTGGCCAGAGTCAACAATGACTGCTGGTCGAATTCAGCATAGATATAATCTCTATGTCGAACTGTCTGGCGCGTGTCTTCCATAGGTACGATAATTTGGTTCCTGTATTTCTCAAGAACGGCGGTACCTATGTATTTCTTCACCTTAGGGAATTTCACATACGGATCCCAAACAACATGACGAGATGTGAAGTCTGTCTTATTACGGTAGAACCTGTTGGCGATAAAGACGGTCATATAGTCCATCCATACATCACCAGGTGTGGCTGAGAGCAATATCCAATCGTTATTGTTCCAGCATATCTTAATAAAGGACTTCCCCCATTTACCATAACCGACAACTCGTTGTTCATCAAAAATAAATACGCTGTCTTTTATTTCAGTGTACTTGTGAACATTCTGCCAAGAGTCTACTATATAATTATATATACCGCAGTTCTCCAGGGATTGTTGCCAGTCAGGTTTGGTAGCACCTTTTTCTATTAAGTCCCGTTTCATTGCAGTAGTTATGACAATGAGTGGGCGTTCTTCCGTAAAAAAATTAGGCCCGTGTTGGGAGGCGGCCCAGAATATAGACGTATATGTCTTACCTGAGCCAACACCTCCCATTAATATAGAGCCTGATTTTAATTTTTCACATGCTTCCCGTTGCTTAGGTTTAAGTGAGATTATACCCAAGGTGTTCGGGATTGACATTATAAGAAGTTAATATCCTTCTCGAAGCCTAGTTTAGAAGGCGCGAGTTCAGGATCAACATCATCAAGATAGATATAGAGTTTCTTAGTGTATGCAGTGATACCAGATTTATCATCTACTTCCCAATAGTATGGGCTAAGTACCGCATTTACACGACAACCCGGTGTGATATCGTCAAGCATAGCAAGTTGATTTGGGTCGGTAATATCAAGGAAACGTCCATTACCATTATCAACAAGAGCAATACGAACCCATTGTTGTACGTTAGGGCCTTTAGACAGGACAATTGGTAAATATGGTGCACGATTTGGATTTTCTTCAGTAGGTAATTTCACATTAAACCCTTGATCAAGAAGTTCCTGTGCTACCATTGGATCTAAAGTAACATTGAATTTACGAGACCCGTCTGTATTTACTTCACGATTTTTACCGTTAATCATGATTTGAGCTGGAGCACCTTTAAAGTTAGGATAAACGATGCGTACGTTTTCCAATACTAGTTCATTATTATAATTTGCCATTTTTGTATCCTCCTTTTATAGCAAAATAATTTAAAAACTTTCGAGGAGATTTGTAGAATTTTATTACCTATAATATATGAGTACAAAACTCTCCATCTCTCTCCTCTATTAAGAGCTTTGTAATAAGTTATATATGTATTATAGTAAAAATACTAGCCTATTCTGAAAGAACCGGCCTTGAATAAGCGATTGATTTTGACTGTGATGTCTGATACGTAGAATTTATGGTTTCTTTCTAGCAAGTCCAAGTAGACATAGTATAGTCGTTCTCTATCAAACCTAATACCAACCATATCACCAGTAGCATCGGTCAATTCGATTAAAGAGTTGACTTGTTCTGCTCTGAAATATGAAGTGTTAGGTTTTCTTCGTTTGAGATTTTCTAGGTACTCTAAGAAATTACGGTCATACTTCATGTCAAGCAGATCCATAAGCAAGACCTTACTGTTAAACTTAGCATTTACTACTTCAGCCACACCTTCACCAACTGGGATAAGTACTTCTTCAGCGATGTGAAACTTCTTATCGAGTTCAGGCGGTAATCCTTTTACGACCATCCCTTTTAATCCAGCACGAGTCTTCTGATATCGCACACTACCACCTTTACAAATGAAGAAGATCATTTCGTTTTGATCCCATTTTGTATCAACGATACGCTGATATTCTTGTTCACTGATATGACCATTTTCATCAGCGAATGCGAAGATGACTTTATAACGATCCCATAATAATAGTAGATCATAAGGAGACGAGATATGTCGACCTCCTACCCCATCATAAGCATCAAAGGCTTGATTAAATAACTCAGCGAACTTACGACCTTGGTTGGCATGTTTTGGTAGGAATTCCTTATTATGAGGCTGCATGTATTCAAACACCTTCTCTACAAACTCCTTGAAAGAAGGATCTGTTCGATAGGTAGCATAGTATTCCATAATTTTGTTTAATTGTAGATCTCTACCTTTTTTAAAAACATGATTAGAGAAATCAAGGTATTCTTCAAATCGCTCAATAACTTTCTTATACCACCAACCATCAATTCCTTCCTCATAATCGTATTGACTAAATGCCTTAACTTTATCGGCAGCTACTACGAAAATAAACGATGGGGTAAAGATACTAGTATTATAACGTTGGTTGTATCGAGACTCCCAAGCCTTCAACTTATCTTCGTTGGCAAAATACTCCTGATAGTCGTCATACTTGATAACTAAGACTTGGTCTTCTACCCAGAGTTTAAACAAGTCAGCGGGCGAATTGATATCATAACGTAGAGGGATAGCACGATATAAGTCGGTAAAGATATAAGGGATAGATTGCCAGAACTCCCCATCATTTTGGAAATTGAATCCAAGCAGTTTAGCTATAGGTTTTAACCAAGTAAAGGCTTGAAGATTACAACGGTCGTCATCTTTCATCATAAGTTCAATAGCACGGATGCTTTTAACAAGATTAGTTCTTCCTACAATTCTCATTTAAGCATACCTTCTTTCTTTAATTCAAGAATAACTTTAAGGATATCAAATACGATATCACTAGCGCCGTATGGGTATCTCATATCCTTGTATCGATGATTATATACAGAATATACAAGAAGAGGTACATTAAGTTCCAACTCAGATAGTTCGGATAGCAAGTTCACATAACGTATTGACTCATCTACAATATATGGTAGTTTAAGAGACTCGTAAGGTGTAAATGCACCAAACTCAGCAGCATAATTATTAAAGTCTTTATATGACCCCTCTGTAGCACGACAGAAAATTTCAGCAGAGTTACGAGCAGCGTTAGTCTTTTCCAGGATTTCTTCATCTGACATTTTGATACCTAGAATATCGACAATTTTTTCAACAGAGTCCTTATCAATAGTGACTTCAAGAACTCCTTTATCCGGATTGAATAAAGAGGCCTTAGCAAGTTTAAAATGAGGTTGATCTGTATCATGCTCGTATTTAAGTTTATCCCAAGCTTCTTTGTTGAAATTAACTTTAATATCGCTCACCGGCTCCTTCTTACCATGTGCTTCTTCATGAGTCATAGGTTTAACTAGTGGGCCTAAGTATTCGCCTGTCTCAGGGTCGTACAATTTAATGAACTTGCGACCTTTCTTAGTCTTATGGAGTTTACCGTCTTTTCGACCAAAGATCTTAGCACCAATAAACATGGCCTTATCATGTCGTTCTTTTTGCTCAGAATACTCTTGCATAAGTTCGAAAGCTTCACGCTGCATGTCGTTGAGTTCAGCAACTATACGGTCAACATATAGTTTAGCAAAGTCCTTACCAACAAATAGAAAGTTACTAGTTGACTCATTATCATAGAGAGTATTAAAAAATAACTCCCATGCGAGCGCAGACTCGGGAAAATCTTCAAGTTCATCACCAAGACAGTAAATAGCGACTTCATCTTTACCCCATGCCTCGAATAATTCAAGAGGTGATTTGTAGTGGCTATCACCGACTTTCTCCCAGATCTTTTCAAATAAGATTGCCGAATGAGTGAATGTTTCATCGTCAAAGTCTTCTACTTTTTCAATGATACCCAGGTCTACACAAGCTTTTGACATAGACTCGTAGTTCACATCATCATGAATGGTAGAACAAAGTGTGTGTTGGATAGCAATACGGATACGGTTTAGAGTGGTTTTATCGATTGACATATTAATTGTCCTCCTCGCTTTTAAATCGGAATGCAGGCATGTTTATAAATGATGTCCGTGCTTGTACATTAACACCATTCTCAACCTCAGTAGTAATGTGATGTGTATTCTCTATAAAGTAGGTAGCTAGATTAGCAATAAAACTAGAGATTTGACACCCTGCATCATTATCTATTACCATATATTCGAAACTTGGTGGCTTTAATTCGTTATGGTCAGACATCAACACGATATCTTCAGGATTCTTAACAAACTCTAAGAGCTCCTTGTAGTGTCTAGTGTAGTAGCTGTGAGTACATAGTAACTTCATTAGATATCTCCTTGCTCTCTTAGAGTTTTAGCTGCTTCAATAATATTATACACAACATTATTGATATCAAGCTCAGCGTTATCATGGTGATGATAAATAGCATAGGCTAGTAACTGGGTATTAAGATTAATATCAATGAAAGAGAAGATGATAGTAAGTTGGGTTGCTAACTTGTTAATATCATCTGAGAAATCTTCAGGCTCCATAGATAAGAAGGTTGCTGTATACCGAGTAAAGAGTTCTTGTTTTACAGGATACATATTACAGAAGATAGCCCGTGCAATTCTACTACCTATAATAACTTCTTCCAATTTATCAGGCTGCACATTGTCCAACATAGCGCGCATATGATTTTGTAAAGTAGAAAGAGTTAAGATCTTATTAGGTTTTACTTCATCGTTTCCAAATACAAAGTCCTCAACTTGCTTAGAAGCAGTTGGTTCTTTTTCTTCTTCCTTCTTATTTACAATAGTAGGAATAGGTCTGTCGAGTTTACCATTCGTAATGATAAATTTATGAGTATTAACTTTCGTTGCAACAAGCGTTCCTTCAGATACAGTAACAAGATACATTCTTGATGGTACTGTTCTATTGCTAAGAATAATATCTTTAACTCTCTGTATATCATCCTCATTATCTTTACGAACAAAGAACAACTCACTGACTTTCCATAGATCATACGGTTTAATCGGACTGTCGAAAATACCCATATTACTCACGTATGTCTTTGTGAATAAGTCACAGATTGCATCACAGTCTTGTACTTCTTTTTCGGTATAAGGAATAGCCTTATTCCCAAGTACAGCATTCGCAAACTTAGTTGCCCATTTGACATTACGTTGACTTAATTCACTGAGGACGCGTCTTGTCAGTTCTTTATGTAAGGTAGCAGTTTCAATCATAATAGTCATGTTTTTAATAAACTTATCAAAAGAATTTTTATCTGTCATTTATTTATACCCCCTGTCGGTGTCATCATCTACAATAACATAACCTTTGTAACAAGCAATCCATATCTTAACAGCAGTTGTAATATAGATAGCGGCAATAAACACCATAATCCCACCTTTAATAATAGGAATAAAGTCAGGTGCAGATACAATAAGATACCACATGATATAAATCATAGGTAAAAAGAAAGCAGATAACATAAGCATTGTTACGATAAATGTCGCATGTCTATCTTCTCTTTTAACATTACTTGGTCGTCTCATTTAAAACCTCCTAGTACCATTTATTTTGTCCTTGGTTTTTAATAGGTTTGATCACGCGCACATCGAATTTAAACGCTTCGTCATCATCATGAATAAAGACATCAATGATTGGTTTATCTTCGTTACCTTCGACGATACGCTTAAGGGTAATGATGTTTTTTGGCATTTGAGTACGCCATGACATACGTGTACCAATAAACACGCAGTCCATTTCAAATAAGTCCCAAAGGTCTTTAGCGTCAAAGCGATAATAAGCTCCAGCAACAATAGATGTTAAGATCTTTTGAACATCTTCGATATACTCTTCTTCATTAGCAGGATCCATCATTAAAACATCGAAAGCTGGTTCGAGAATATCTTTAATGCTCTGACTAACCTTTGTAATCTTCGGTTTATTAAGTGGTGGTAGTTTTACCAATTTAGGTTCCTCCGTAAATCATATATATTAATTAGTTCTTCTTTTAGACCGGCAGTACAAGATAAGCTACCGTCCTCATCTACGACTACGACAAATCGAGTATCGTTACCATCTTCTGAAGTAATAAATGCCTCATAGTCAAAGTTGTAGGCATACATATATTGGCGTTCTGGGTCATTCTTAACAGGGATGTTGATAAGTACTGCTATTCTACCAAGCGTCCAGGCTTTGAAGAATATAACGTCAGTAATGCCATATTTCTCATCAATCGCCGTATTAAGGTAAGAGAATAAGAGAGCTAGCTTATGGCGCATGTCCGTATGTGCTTGGTCGATACCTGTTCGTTCTAGGACTTTGACGAAGCGGTTTTCTAGATTATGGATATAAGAGTCGTTGGATTCTTTAAACTTATCATAGAGTTTATCCTTATCCCAAGGTGTCCATACGCAGGCTTGTCCTGGATTTTTGTAGTTATGATAATATATAACTTTAGGCTCAACCGGCTTATCATCGTCTTCTTCATCATCATCTCGAAATATTTCACGTAAAACATCGAATAAGACTTTGATATAAGCGTAACATATAAGCCCAGCGATTATACCTGCAAAGACAGTAACAGATTCATACTTCTCAGCTAAGATACATAACCCGATAACAATGGGCGCAACTATAGCACTAGTCACAACAATAATAAAGAATGCGTAAATAGTATTAGATAACTTGCGCATATTTCTCATCCTCCAATCCGTCTAATACAAAGTCTTCGTGATACCAATCTGTCGAACGAAGAGGGATTGTAGGTAGCCCGTTACGCTTACGAATATGATTGATTTCTTCACGAGCTTTAGTCTCGTAATATTTGTGTGCTTCAATATGGTCTTTACGTGTAGACCGGTCATAGTCAGCGAAACTATCATCTGCAAAGATAGCGCCGCGTTTGAACATATGGACTTCAATAGACTTCCATAGTAAGCGGGCATGTTCTCGAGAACCATAAGCCTGTTTAAATACCCGTCCTTCAGAATTACGTACTTGTTTTACCATATATGTTACTCCTTTTCTTTTGCAACAGCCCCACGGAACTCAAACATGTCAATATTTGGGTTGTACATTATATCATTAGCTGTTAATTTGATATCATCAAAGCATCCTGGTGTCACCAAATACATTACAGCATACCCTTTTCTAATCACATCAGCAATAGGCGACCAATCACTTAAAGTCATCAAATGACCCCATCGGGTTTGTTGTTTCTTAAATAAGATAGAAAACATTGAGAATGATAGGTATGGTTCGTTATCAGCATATACAGATGCTTCGGTATAAGGCCCAATGAATTCGGGCATAAGTCGTGTGAATACCTTTCCTGTGTCCTTAATACGTAACTCAGCGTACTCTACCGGAATTTCAACAAATTTAGCTCCCATTTGCATACCTCCTTAAAAAAAAAATAAGAGTTTGGGTAAAAATACCCAAACCCTTATAATTCAGAATCAATAACAACAGTTTCATTTTCCTTCTTAGAAAATTTACCTTTAACCCAGCGGGCAGCTTTCCCCAGTGCTCCGGTTTTGTAGGCTAAGTATGTACCCATTGCCAACCCAGTAAAGATCATTATTTTCCCCGATTTACGAACAGCGGCTTGCAATTCTTCCTGGCGTTCTTGCCACAAATACTCTGCTTCCTCTAGTTCCATCGGCGAAATATAACAATTCGCTTCTGAATCAAATAGTAAGGTATACTTAGTTTCGTCACCGGGCAGTCCTGAGAACCAGCCCTCTGCAGTATAGTTTTTTCCTTCGAATTCCATAGTGAATTCCTCCTTTTATTTATTCTATATAGTAGGATGTAAATATTTTACTCCCATACTAATTCAAAGCAGACGCCTGCAACACCATCCGCTCCACGCTTGAAATCCTCATACTTCAGTTTATACCAGAACCCTGTTATTTTAGCTCTCCAAAAACGATAATCTTGGAATTTCTTTTTAAAGGCAGCCGGATCTGTAATATCATTAAACCAAAGAGACATGCCACGAATAGTCCCATCTTCGTTATGAATATAGACCATAGCATCGTAGCGGTCTTTTAGTTCTTTATACAAAACACCCATATCACCACTCCTTAAACTCATCAATATAGTAGTCTGAACCAATCGGCGCATCTTTACCATAGAATTCAAAATACCCACTGCCTCGATTGTAGATTGTAATGGGTGAGAGAACATTAGACTCGAATGGTCTATCTGAGATATACCAGCAAATACCATTTGACTGACGATATACTTGCATAACAGCAGAGTTCGTCTCCATCATCTGTCCATGCAGAGTACCCCCTGTATGCTTAGTATGAATAAGGTTCTCAATCGTAGGATGTGCTGCGTAGATGTAATAAAGGTCGGTACCTAAGATTTTAACACATAGGTTATCAATAAGGTCAATATGAGGTATTTTTGATTTAGGAACAAGTTTCCCTTCCATGGTACATAATGTTTTAATAATACCTTTTGTGACATTATTATCATATCCCATCATATGTTTGATACCTGACCTACCGAACATCGATTTAAGACCAAATGCTCCTATCTCAAGTTCGTTATCAGTTACGAATAATTTCATGGTAGATGCTCCTCTTTATCTTCATCTTCACTAAAACCTAGAACTTTTAAAGCCTCTTCATAGGTTAATGCGCCCTGTCCTGGTTGCAGTTCTTCCATTTCATTCTCCTTAAAAAAAAAAGAGGAGGAATGTATCCTCCCTTGATTAGAAAGCTAAATCGCGCCATAGAGTATTAAGTCGATTACGGTCTTCTTCGTAGAGTTCCGTAAAGGCCTTGATACCTAAGTAACGAATAGCTTCTTCATCAAGTTTAGTCCATTCAACCTCTTGTCTGAATTCTGTAGTAACTTCTACAATAGCGTCAATAGTTTCTTGGTCTGGGTCATCTCTGAAAGACCACATTAAATGCTCAACTAATTCTAACTTACGTTGCGCTCTGTCTGTGAAACGTGCTCCAAAATATTCTTTTAGAACCCGAGTCAAGTACAAGCGATTAACGTTCGCAGAATATAGCATGTGCTTTTTAATATAGCTTTCTGAATACTCCATACCTTGATACATAAATTTACTCATAGTAAAATACCTCTCTTTCTATAGAGAGATATGTAAAAATTAGACTCCAGGGCCATGCCACATTTCCCAACGCTCTTTGTTTTTACGTCGAGGTTGTTCTGCAGCACTAGGATTATTGAAATTATAATCGTAGCTATTAGGGTTGATAACACCTTCCTTGACAAGCTTTTTAACTCTACGGTTTATCGTATCTTTAGAAACACCCAGGCTAACAGCTATTGTGCGATTAGACCAACCGGCTTCTTTATAAATTAGGATTTCGTCATCATCTATGAATTTCCTAGGACGCCCTGGTTTTTTAGGTGGATTTAAAGCACGTAGAATATCAAGACCATTATTTGGATTAAGGTTTAGCGTGTCCATGGTCTTTTACCACGATTGGGCGCCCAGTATCATCAATACCGAATGTGGCAGTGTGATGGCCTTTTTTGTGTCCTAGAAGATCAAACTGGGGTTTGTAGGGTATACGCTCAGCTCTGTCGATAACTGTTACACGAACTGCCTTAGCTAGGCGTCCGGAACTTCTATCAGTACGCTTAAAGACAAAGGTTTTATTCTTATCTTTAAAGAACTCCTTGAGATATTCATAAGCAGCGTCCTTATCTGTGATAATAATATCCATAGTATCATCTTGAAAAGTAGATACGTTGACAGCGACTAACCATGGTGCATCGCCAATTCTAATAATTCGCTCAAGATTATTTACAAGTTCGATAAACTCCGGGCTATTGTTTTCTCGCAACTCATTAACAATAAGTTCGTACTCAACTGGAATCTTCACGTCCTCGTCCTGCTCTAACCATACCGCTGTCATAAGCGCATAATTGGATAAGTCCTTGAGGGTATCGATGATAGACTCGTCTTTCACAAGCGCATCATTCTTAGACAAGGTGTTGAGACGGGACATCTTATCTTCCATACGAACAATCGCAGCGATTAATCCGTGTTTTTCAAGGGATTCTTCAAAGGAGTTACCATAGTCGGTATTCTTCTTAACAAAGATTTCTTGCAGCTCCTTGTGGGCATCATGCATGTTCTGTGGTGTTAGTTTGGTCATTTTCAATCTCCTATAAGTGATTTAATAAATCCATAGTCTGGTGCAAATACGGGAATTAACACTAATGCGATAAAGAATATAATAGCAAAAACTATAGGTAGTATAAAATTAAGATATACTAGCATTCTTTCAGGTCTATAGCTTTTATAGCTTGACCATTCCTTATCAAAATAGTCTCTGTCAAAATTATCATTAGTAATATTAATAACAGATAATGCAATTATACTGATGAAGAACCCAATTATAGCAAAAACCATAAATGTTGAGATTATTTCATAAGCAAAATACTGGTCACGAAGAGCTTTGTAGCCTATTTGAATTTTATCCCCGTACTTCTGCATCATCATTTCGATCTGATCCATTTACTGCCTCCTTATGTTCTTCTGGAATAAGTGCATTTTCAATTGTCGGTTCTTCATGGTAGACATTTTCACCATACGAGTATTCACTCATAATAAGCTTAAGAATACCATCCATCGCCTTAATGACTTTTGGATCTAATTGCTTAACCTTTGTTACGTAGATGTACTTCTTCATAGTTTTTAATACAAAGAGGTTATTCGCAACATGCATTGTTTTACCCGATGCCCGTACTGGTTCGCCCAGGCTGCTAATAACAACAGTCTCCGCATTATTGATTTTACGAAGTAGATTAGCCCCAAGATGAGCTTTATTGTTTTTACCGCGTTTCATTTTGTGTCCTCCTTTAATCTGTTTTCTATCTCTTTTCTATGGTTCATGTAAACCTCCCACACATAAAAGAAATAAAAAAAGAAAAGAGCTGAGTAAAAACTCAACTCCTAATCTTTGCTAGAAAAAGTGTTCTTCACCTTCCCAACGAATTTGTTCACTCCTTCTTCTAGAGGGCTATCTTTATAGTAACAACTCGCAATGGTTGCTCCTATAAGTGCTAGCGATCCAGCATAGATAGTTGTAAATACCTTATTCATTTTGTTCATCTTATGAACCTCCTTTTTCTTTCTATATAGTAGGATGTAAATATTTTACTCCCACTTAGACTCACCTTTAGCATATATACCTTTACCTAATCTTGGAGAACGATTATTAACATCAAACTCGTCAGCGATACCTAGTTCTTCAAATGCTAGACATAAGGCTGCTTGTCTGATACTTTTCTTCTTACTCTTAGGTAAAAATGTTCGAAAATCGTCATTACGCAAGCTAGGTAGACATACGCCAGTCCGGTCGTCATACATAATACCTGCTTTTAACATATATGGATGTTGTGAAAACCAGTCAACGATTTCACTAAGCCTCTTGTCCATGAATTTAACTGAGCGGTACTCTTTTACAGCTTGTGGATGTCGTCTAGCGATAAGGGATACAGTCTTAGAATTAGGATCCTTAGCTAATTTCTTAAGGTCATAGTTGTGTGCTTCTAGTATCCCTTTGATTACACTACGTTCTATAGTAGTAACATACAGATCTGCCCAATTACCATTACGCTTGAATGTAGATAAGAGTTTATACTCCACTCCGTATTTTTCCAACATGTTTATTACGCGGAATACTTGGTAAGGGGTTTTATTTGAATTGGAGTCGATGATATATAACATAACTCCTCCTAGTCAATTGGAATATTCCAACCGATGACATTTCTAACTCCTTGATCTCGCATTGAACGTAGAGCTTCATTTATTTCATCAACTGAGAAAAATGGTGTCATCAATAGCGTGGCCTTATATGGAGGCTTAAATTGAATACGATTATTATCTAATAAGGTTAGAGTACTATACTCATCAGATTTAATCGCCTCATACATTTTAGTTTCCTCTTCACCAGGGATAATGAAGATCTGAGTAGGCACTCGGTCACCCAGATCATCTTCTCCTCTTAGTGTAGCAATGAAACCAAATATGACAGGCTCATATTTTGCCTGCTTTTTAGAGATAAAGTTTTTAAGTCTCTTAAACATACTTAGTTCCTTTCATACTTAGTACCTTTAAAGATAATATTACCGTCTCCAACTGCGAATACGTCCTCTACAGCGTCGTGTACAAGTTGGTGGTAATAGGTCATGTCAATATCATCGAAGCCTTTATAGTTAGTTGCAAGCTCCCATTTATACCCCGTGGTTCCTGTTACAGATACACGTTTGTCGACAATGGTATCAGGGAAGCCGTTTGAAATAATATAATCGACATCGTGATATTCAAGACCAAGTTCAGAAGCAATCTTGCGTTTCTTAGCCTCTTCTAATTGAGCAGGCGTCAATCCTTGTGACTCACGTTGAAGTAAATATTTCGGTTTGATCCATCGCGATTGAATCATTTGTGCAACATTACTTGGTTGAGTACGAGAGATTTCACGGCCTGTTACAGAAGCGTAGATTTGTGCGTTCTTACCAATATACTGGTCGTCAAGATAGATAGCGGTCTTAACTTCCTTAGTTGTGAAGAAGTCTTGTTCGTTAACCTCTTCCTGACTCAGAAGCGTCTTGTAGACATATGGGTTTGTCTTCTTACCGAACTGCGCACCAATAGCTTCCCATTTACCTTTCTCATCTTCCGGCCAACCGATTTCAGCAATAACGGTAGCACGGTTAAGCAAGGCCATACGAGAATATGTGTGTTCATGTTCGAAGGTGTAGCCGTATTGATTAGCCAAATCCATTAAGAAGTCGATAACTTTTTGGTCACCATGTGGAATCTTAATAGAGTCGGTCTTAATATGAGCAGCTTGATACCCCATCTCCTCAACAGACTTTTGAGCCTTAATCATAAATAATGCACCACGTTTTGCGATACAGTTATCAATGTTACGAGGGTCTTTGAATTTGTTAGGCCAAGGAGCTGATGTCATACCATACACAATATTGATAATAATCTTAAGTGCATGGGCAAGACCTTTAACAGATCCGCCTTCCAAATATGGACGGAGTTTGTCTGATAGTTCAGGGTCTACCTCATCAAAGGCATGAGACGCTTCCTCAATATTACCATGCTTGATAGCCATACGACATTTAACCAAGGCAGCGAACTTAGGTGTGTATGGGCCAAAGTAGTTCATAGCAATCAAGCTATGCGGGTGCATGGACGCAATATCCAATACAACAACGTCTTCGTAAATACCAGGCTCGGCATGTACATAACCGCCTTCAGATGGATCTTCACCCATGTATTCAGATTTCTTCTTGAATTTATCATAGGTGTATCCAGGGAATTCTTCAGCTAGGTCATACCAGTTGAATTTCTCTTGAGGATTTGGGTCATCACCAAATAAGAATTTCTCAGCTTGTGTCTGAGTCTTAACGTTAGGTGATAGGCCGTTAATTTCAGCAAGGATTTTACGAGCAGCCCAAGCGTCTTGACCATCCTTGGATTTGAACAACGCTTCCTCTGAAGTTACGTCGTTAAGCATATATGCCGCACAACGACCCCATGCATGCTCAGGTAGAGGCTTAGTCCAATCGTATTCAAACTCATCATGACGTAGACCTAGCTTAATTTGCCATTTCTTCAATGACATCTTAGTATCTAGGAACTCGTAAATATCCCCATAAGAGATTTCATTAGCAGCCCAGATCTTAGCTCGCTTATCGCCTTTATCGATAATACCTTGAGAACGCTGATAACATTGCATCTCATCATCACCCTGCATACGACCATAAGCAATGTGGTTATCATATCCAAGGTTATTGAAGCCCATCATGTTGTGAGTATCAAACAGCTCTCGTGTACGTTGTGGTGTAGGATTGATTTCAATACCAATCTTGTCTTTGTTCTGACTCCACCACTCGTTAACGAGAATGCGTTCAATATCACTGAGACTCATACAATCTTCTAAGCCTCGGTAGACAGCCTCTGGTACCTCAAGACCGTATTTCTTCCAACCAATCATATATAGGTTAGAGAATACTTCCGAGTCGAAGAATGTGATTTCCTCATCTGGTAGAATAAGAGACTCTGAAACTGATTCAGTCTCGTCTTCAGGAATATTCGCAAACTTCATATGAGCAACCATCTTCATACACTGCGGTGCTTGGTTGGTTGAGCTGAGTGCGAATTTAAGAACATCGTTCTGCATATGTCGTAGGTCATACGTTACACCTGACTCATATGCTTCGTCAAGCTTGTCTTTAATAAAGCTAACCTCTGGAGCCGTCGCACCATGGTGTTCTTTACGCATACAGGCCTCGATGAAGTTCTTAAGTTTCTGCTCTGTCCAAATAATATGTTCCACGTCCTTATACATTGTCTTCTTCTCCTCCTTTAAAGGTAGCCCACTTGAAATATGAGCTACAGGGAGATCGTTGGCAGAAATAAGCTTCCGTCGTAACGATGCCCCACCATTATATACCTTGATTTCAACATCATCGGATATGCGATTAGCCAAGCGTGTTGGGTCACCGTCATACCAATAATGCAAGTGGACACCACCACCTGATTTAGAAACCTCAGTGTATGTAGGAGGATATTGAGCAGCCAATTCTAAGTTCTTAGCAAGGTCTTTTTCTCCTGCTTCGTTCTTACAATCAAAGTCAATAACAATATGTTCAGTTGGAACACGGACAAAGTGTAATTTAGTTGGGTCAATATCTTTAAGAGTAGTTGTGACGTTATCCCATTTCTTCAATGGGTTACATGCCTCGTTGGTGTATTGTGCAGGCCAGTCACGTCCCTCCATGTCAAACCTAGATGTAACTCGACCCATAGTTAAGTCAATCTTGGGTTTAGATTCGCCTAATTCCTGTTTCTTTTTAGTCTCAGGGAAGGCTTCCTCATATTTAAATCCACGATACCAGTGTTTCTTACGATTACCGTCTTCATCCTTAGTATCTTTAGTATACGTCTCAAAGAAGCGCTGCAAACCTAATCGTAGCCTATTCTTATAACCATTGGTCTCCCAACCTCTTTCCTCAAGCATACCTTTGTAAATAAGCTCAACTTCAGAGAGAGTTGGGTTGTTCTGCATTAGCAAAACGTTTTCACGAACGAACTCAAATATAGAGTCTCCATACTCGAGCATCTCAATATCTACATCGTTAGCATAGTAGAAAGCCCCTAGACGAGAGAATGTGTCAATCGCTTTTTGAGCAATACCAGCTAACTCGTATTGAATACCGTTCATGAGTTCCTTATATCTAGGGCCAGCAATTAGATGTCCCGTAGGAACAGCCTTAAGTAACCGCCGTACAATCCCTGAGTCTGAGTCACGGAATTGTGCACGTTGGTTTGACGCAGTGATAATAAGACCTTTAAAGGTTACAGGATATGGGCGTTGATAAAGTTTACGCACAAACACTTCTTCGTGTGATGTCACTTTCAACAGTGGAGTATCATTCTTAATACGACTCAAATCAGTATCCGAGTCAATCAATAACGGTAGCTCTTGTAGAGTCCCTGTTGCATACTCCGAACCACTAGTTAGTTGTTTTAGATCAATACCTCCAATATACTGCCCTAGTAACATCTCAATAATTCTGATAATGGTACCTTTACCGGTTCCTGCAGGGCCGTATAGAAATAAAAACTTATCGATGTTGATAATCTCACCTGTAAATAAGGCACCCAAACACCATAGAATTTTATCTAATTGGTCTGGTGCATATAATACAGATGTCATCTCATCAAATGCGGGTGTAGGTTGAGGTGTCGGTGTGTAAGGTAGTTGGAATGTTGAATAGTCTTCCCTAGCAACTTTGTAACTGCTAAATAAGATTTTAGAATTGAATACTTGCAATGACTCCGGAGCATCTTCACAATACTTACCGAAGTTGCGCATAAGTCCAGAGCCTGCGTTCTGCATAAACTTAAGAGATACGCGTTCATAACCCTGGGCTTTAAGCTCCATGTATTTCTGTCTAATATAACGGTCAACAGCACGAACAACATCGTTCTTTTCCATCGACCATTTCTCACCGTCCCACATTGCGTAGAACGCCCCACCTTTTACAACAATATCTTGTACATCCGCACCTTGGTTATCTAAATAGGTAAAGTCTGCAGAAACGACAGCATCGGCTTTCCGATTAGGCCCAGTTAATTCTTCAACTGTAATATTAAAGAAATCTGGTTTTCTATCTGTCATATCTCACTCCTCTAAAATCCTATCGCGACAACTCTGCTCATATCGATATATTTCTCGTTACAGCAATCGTCGATAAACGGTGACTCACCTTTCGGATGTTGCTTCTTAATATAGAAAACGCTGTTATCCATAAAGGCTTGCTTAAACGCCGCATAATCATTAGTAGGAATAAAGTCAGCAATAAAGGTCTTACCGTCAAAAGAATATTTAACTAGTAATAACTCTTCATGCATAACTACTCCTCATCATCGTCAATTCCGTTCATTTCTTTGAAATATTCTTCAAAGTCTGATGCCCGTCCAATAAATTCATTGTACTCAATAAATAAGCGAACATCGAAACCTGTATCGTTTGGTTCAAGATGGTCTACAACTCGTCCAAACATACTAAGTTTCTTCATAGGGCTATTTGGTACATTCTGAACATTGCGGTGCTCAAGGATCTTACCGATGATAAGGAGTTTCTGTTCGATAGTTTCGCAGTCAAGGAGACCGGAGTTATAGAGCATATAACCCACAATTGCCAATGCGCAACCTTCTGTAGTATCTTCTTCGAACTTCTGACTGAATTCAAATAAGATTTCACCAAAGGTTACAGGGAATGTTTCTGAGTAATACGCATCAGGGCCGAAGAAATCACGTCGGCGTTCACGAACATCTTCCCAGATATTAGCGTCATGCTCATTGTAAGGTTGAACAATATTGGTATCATTAACCTCTAGCAATTCAGAGAATACATCCATCATTCCGTGGATATTCTCTTTTGTAAATAGTACACCTAGGTTGTATCGTTCTGATACATAACGGCATAATTCTGGCGTGTTATCGTACAACTGGGAGATTAGAACCGCTTTGTATTGGTTCCAAGCTTCAACACTCCCAGGGTCAGTATCATGTCGCATACTTTGTCCCTCATTTCCTTTTAAATTTTTAGCAGCTTCAACGACATGATAAGGAATGTTTTCTTCACCTACGTTGAAATATTCGTTTTCTTCCCATACGTTATGATGCACAACTTCTTCTTCAGTTTGTTGAGCACCAGCATGGTAGTCTTCTTCTTCACTAGGAGCCATTGTATCTTCAGTCGGAGTTAAAACAACACGACGTCGACGCATTTCTTCTAGTTCTTCATTTTCGTCTTGTGGCGGTTCAGGAGTGCCGAAAATAAGGGCGTCAATATGCTCTTCAGCCAAGGCAAGTTGTTGGTCACGTAAAGCAATCGTTTCCATCAACTCTTTAGTCTGAGCTTTATTGACTTCCTCCATTTCTTTGAGTTGTTTTTTAGTTTCCTTTACAAATTTGTAAACGAAATAAGACAACCCAGCAACCGCACTTGTAACAAGACCAGCGGTTATAAGTGTTTCTTTTTTCATTTCTTTGCATCCTTTTTAAGAATATGATTGATGTATTCAGCAATCAGAGCAAGATCCTCAACAGGTAAATTGACGCACATAGCTTCATTGGTTTCTTCATCAAATACTTCCAAAAGCACATCTTCATCATTTTCATAAACAAGAGTTAATCCTGCTGTTGAATCTAATTGTTTGAATTTCATTTCCATTGTAATATCCTCCTTGGATATAGTGGAAGACCGGTACGCATACCGGCCTAGTCCTTTACTCTCTACATCCAAATATGACTAAGCAGCTAGAGCTTTGTCTGCTTCAGGGTCAAGAGGAGCTACTACAACTTTCTCGTAGAGTTTCTCCCAGATATCATTCACTTCTTTAGTGACTTCTTCACCATCAAAATCATGATTAGGTGTGAAGTTAGAATGAACGTCACCGTCTTTACTGAAAGATACCCAGCGAGTTTCCAGCTTGTCAGGAAGGAGCATGTTAATCGCATTTGATACGATTGTTTCACGCTCTACACCAAGTTGGATTTCACGGTTGATAGCGTCTTCTTCAAGAAGCTCAATATGTTCCTTGAGTAAATTATTATTAGCGTAAAGAAGTTCTTCGGCTTCATGGGCATAGGCGCTACGTTTAAGCCAAGCGGTACGATATCCATAGCAATATCCGCCAATTACAGCAGCAGCAAGAAGACCAAAGCCAATATATGTTTTGACTTTCTTTGTGTTAACTTTCTTGACTTCAGGTTCAACAACTTCTTCAACAGTTTCGATTTGCCCTGTTGTTTCGTCAACAACGGTTTCTACAACTTCTTCAGGAGCGTAGATACCTTCTTTATTTTTGTAGTCTTTGAAGTTTTTATACAATTTATAAACTGTATAAGTTGCGTTTACGGTTAGGAATGTGTAAAGACCAGCTTTTGCGATTTTGTTCATGAGTATACCTCCAAGTATGTTTTATTAAATTAAGTAATCAGAAATATCAGACGCGAAATCAACAGATGATGTGATATCACGTATTGGTGGAAATTCAATTACAGGAACAGGATATGGATATCCGTTTTCGTCTTTAACCATTACAACATGCACGTCAAGGTCGAAGTAGTCATTGTCAGTCCAACCTAGTTCAGTACCAGCACGACGTTCGTGTTTTTCCAATGGGATTTTAAGAGCGTCATACAAACCAGTAAGAGTGATATGACCTACACGTTGTAGTTTTTGGTAGAGTGCGTTAGAAATAGATGTAATATACATTTGGTTGTAGTTCAAGTCATCTTTAACGAATTCAGCAGACTTATTGAAATATGTATATTCCATCCATTGCACTTCATTAGGTTTGATTACAGAAACAGTCTTAGGTTTTTTCTTGCCTTCTTCTTCAGGGCCTGCTAGGATTTCTTCACGTTGACCGATGAATTGTGCATTAGGATCATCAGGGTATTGTTCCCGAATTTGTTTACGCAGCTTATGGTTAGCTTGAGTAGCAGATGCAAGAGCGGATGCAAGAAGTGCGTTACGTCCAGTCAACACATGATATGAACGTAGGATTGCTCCAGTTGACAAGAGACCCATGGTAACAGTAGGGGATACGGCTTTAACTACACGGAATACAGTTTCGCCAACAGGTACTTCCATTTCGCATTCACGGCGAGCTTCAATTTCTTCAACAATCTGCGTGATTTTACCTTTAGCACGATATGCCAATACAGCAGTAGCAGCAAAACCAACAAGACCTACAGTGGTCATGATAAGTGGTTCTTTTTTCTTATAGTTAAAAGCAAGGGCTTCCATGTTTTCTTTAAAGATTTCTAAACTCCATTTAGACATTGTATAGTTCTCCTTTAATCAGCAATAGACCCTATAAGGGCGAGTAAAAACAAAATAATAAGTGCTATGATAAATAGTTTACCAAATAATATTAATAATGTGCCACCTATAATAATTATAGACAGTAATAATAATACTGAGAAAAATACACACATTATTCTTCACCTGTAGTTGTGTCTGTAACTTTTTCAACTACTTTAGTGACATTGTCAGCGGCAGACTCAAGTCCTTTTTCAATAGCTTTCTTAGCAGTATCTACCAAATATGGTACAACACCGAATGCAACGATTTTGAGGGTAGTAAAAACAGCTTTTTTGTTCATGAGATTTCTCCTTTTTTATAAATGATTAAACAACTTCAACTGGTGGTAAGCCTAGAATATACTTACCTGCAGATGGGATAATAGCAACATTATCCAGGTTACGCCAACCGTAGGCATTGTCTGTATAGTCAACACTTGGGCGATTAATATAATCATAGTAGTCAGCTAGTAACGCACGGCCGCTACGCATAATATCACCACGCAAGAGATCAAGAACTTCCTTAGCGTCTTGATAACGGTCAATTTCCCAAATCTTAATCCGTCCAGGTGAATTGATTGATTGGACTGAATTTGAGACTTGTTGTTGTGGGTGATATGCACTAGAATAGTTAGTGTAGGTCTGACGTCCGCTACCGTTATAATAACGTGAAGGGTTAGACCAACCTCCACCATATCCGTTATATCTAGACCGGTCTTCGCCATACGCTGCCATATTCACACCAGTGTTAATCGTGTTAACAAGTGTATCTTTAATAGCAGGCATGATGACCTCACGACCTAAATACGAGCCAATAGCACGAATACCATTAGGGCCAAGGATACCGCGAACAAGTCTCGTCATAAGACCTGGCTTCCGTTCCTCAGCAGCAGTAGCCGTAGTAACCGCCTTCTTTGGTACTCGCTCTACAGTTTCTGTAGTAATCGTCTCTTTGGTCTCTTTCTCGACCATCGCTACATTAGTAGCACGGATATCACTGTAATCCGTTTTCGTCATATGTTTCTCCTTTTGAAAAAAAAAAATATGAAAGGTGTTTTTCTTGTTTCCTGTCGGAATCGAACCGACGCTTCGATATTAACGTGTGCTCCCATAGTACACCAAGTTACTCCAAGAATAGCCTTTCTATATAGTGGCATGTAAAAATTTTATAATTGGTATCCTACAAGGACAACACTAAGCATTCCGTCTTGTAATTCAGAAGCCAATGTATCATAATGAGTAACCTTGAAAGACATACCTTCAACTGATGCGAAGTCGTTGGTAGACCCTAAGTCTAGCAGCATGTCAGTTGATTGCATAGGTTCGATAGGGTCAACAGTTAGAACAACATCAACTCGGTCTGAGTCTTTGTGTGGTAGTCGTTCTAATTTATATGGGTATTTATCCAAATATGTTTTCTTCATCTTCTTCTCCTTCAAAAAAAAAAGATAAGAGCAGGGAAATTAATCCCTAACTCTTATTCTTCAGAATTTACACTTTCAATAACATCTACAACATCTTCAGTAGTTTCTTCGATTGCTGTTGGTAGTTCAAATTCGGCAGGCATTCCTGCTTGATAAACCTTCTTACCGAAGAAGATAACTGCGGCACCAGCTCCAACTGCAGCTGCAATTTGCCAAGCATGTTCCTTAGTCCAGGATAAAATCCCTTTCTTAGGTTGTGCTTCAACATTCGCAACAACGGGTTGTGGTGCTTCGGTTACTTCTTTAGCTTGGTCTACAACATCAGTAGCCACTTCTTCTACAACTTCAACAACTTCTTTTTTAACAACATCTGACATATTAAATGTCCTCCTTTATTTATTCTATATAGTGATATGTAAAATTTTTATTTAAATGGGAATTGGAAACACCATTTCTTCCGAGTATTAGAATACCAATACCGTGGGCGAACTAGTTTACCCGCAATTCGTGGATCTTTGAGATATAGATCAAATAGATGATCGGCAATACTTTCCATAACGTCTAAATCATCCTCAATATGAGTCTCAGATGATATTGAATCAATATGCATTCTAATACCGCCTGCATCTTGATTATAATATGCGATACGAGTACGGTAGATAGCATTGACTAAAATAAGGTTATTTGGGTAGATTACAATTTCATTATGCATTAATGATGTCTTCCTTTCTCAATATAAATAATATCGCCTTTTACCATTGGGCCAAAAACGGTGTTACTTTCAAGCTCGGTTACTTGAACATAAAGAATATCACCAGAACGAACATGTGGCTGATCAGACAAGTCATACATATTAAACTGTCCATAGGTATCTCCAGGAGAGCCTTTAACTTTAACTTTACCTAGAAAACCATACTTACCGCTCTCCTCATCAAAGCTGTCTATTGAGTTTTGAACAACTTCCCATCGGATAATCTTACCTTGCCAATCCGCATCGGTAGTGAGTTGATGTAGGTCAGTGATGGTTACAATATCGGCCTTAGGTGCTTTAGGAGAGAAGTACCAAACGCCTACTCCAGCAATAGTGAAGACAAATAGTAAAGCAAAAATGATAATAAATTTATGTTTCATAATCTTTCTCCTTTATAGTAAGTCACGAATGATATTGATTGCGTTTGTTAAACATTCTTCAATATAGTGTTTATGGTCAGCAGCAAGGTTATAGAATGAGCGATTATAGTAATGTTCACCATATTCTTGTGTACACCATTCAGCCCACTCTTCTGCAGTTTCAGACCAGGCATAAGTTGTTAAGTTTGTGTCCACAATAAACTCAACACAAAAATGACGAATGAATTCATCATCTTCCATAGCCATAATCTTCTGACGACGTCTTTCTTCAAACTTCATATTATGTGATTTCTCCTCTAGTGCACGATTTTCACCTTTCATATTGTGGTTAATGTAGACAAGGTTATAGAACGATTGTTCAAAATATTCTCGTTTGGCTAGTAAGATATCGTTATAGACCTGCCGTTCGTTTTCTGGTAAATCTTCCAGAACAATATCTGTACAATTACGGAAATCCACATCAGTAGGCCCAAGGTCATAGGTTTGAATAGCGTCTTGCATCTTGGCTAGAATATTATTAACTGTATTCTTAGAAAGATACATAGATACGTTAACCTTAAAATACGCATAGTAGATTTTCCGAAGATCTTCTTTATAATAATTAATGATATCGGAAATACTAACACCGCATATATCTCCATATTCAGTTGCCAGCATAATGAGAAACATTTCAAAGTCTTCGTCATTCTCTTCTAGATGGTTTTCGGCCATTATGAAGGCAATAGCTTCAAAGAAGGCTTTTCGGAACTCGTCAGTAAAATATTCCTCATAGTAAATATATTCTTTTTGAGACATTTATACCTCCAAAAAAAAAAGAGAGAGTGGTATACACTCTCAGTTCTAGTAAGGCTTCTTAATTAATGACTTCGCCGAACTTGTGAAAATCCCATCTTCCGCTTCATAATCGCGGATGATTAGAATACCAGCAATACTAGCCAAAGCACCACCTACAGTAGTGATGATTGCTGCCTTCACTTGCGGCTCAAGTTTATTCTTACCTTGCATCTTACGGACTCGTACATCCGATAGAGACTTAGTAAGAATATCAATTTCCACAAGTGCAGAATTATATTCATCACTTCCAATAGGGGCGTTTACTAGTACGGTATTTAACTCCGCTAACTTAGCCTCGATAGTTTCTCCAATTTCTTTTGAAGCATCTTTCTTAAAAATCTTATTAAACATAATAGTTTACCTCTCTTTCTATTTAGTAGAGTGTACTTTTTTGTAATGCGCTCTAACAGCTTCTCCGTCGTATTCTTCCTTAACCTTATCAGGTAGTTCAATGTTTAAGTAACTATCATGAAGGTTGTTAACGTAGTCTGTTTCATATCCAAAATACATATCTAATAAGCCAACCAGAACAGGCATCAATAGATGTCCTTGTTTTAAAAATGAAACACCTTGTTTCTTAAACATACCGTCAAAATAATTATCATAAAGACGTATTCTTAGCTTATCAGAGGTCTTCTCATTGATATACTTGTTAATGAACGATTGAATATCATTGAGGATATCTGTGAAATCAAACTCCGGAATTCGATTATCTATTTTCTTTTGAACATCTTTCGCTGGCATCAACATGCATTTTTCAGGGTTAAATAGTTCCATTTTATTCTCCTTTTTATAAAAAAAATAAAAGCCTGGAAAATAATCCAGACTAATATTCTTTCTTCAATTTGGTCAACACCATACGGGTGACCTCCAAGCGTTTGTTTTGGGCATAAGCGTCTTGTTTCAAATACCCCTTCTTGATTAGACCTTTGATATAGTCTTCCTCAAGAACAGCGTATGCAGCAAGGGCATAAAACCCAATAAATCTTAGAAATCTTCTTAACATGATATTACCTCTCTTTCTAATAAGAAGAGTGTAAAAAGTTGATTATAGCTTAACAACAATTTCTTGGATATCAGATGTCAGATTTTGTCTTTTAATAACAATACAAGCATCGTAATCATACTCAGCACGTAGAACATCTGTTAAACGATTTATAATACCCATCCATTCAGAGCGTTTAATATTAATAGACTCAAAATAGTCATCAAAGATGGCCAACGGAAGAGTAAAGCTTGGATGTTCTTCTGTAGAAATAGGTTCTACATCAAGTCGTGCTGCTACAATATCAAGCATTGTTGTGAAGTCGAATTTATGAATATGTTCTTCAGCATTCTTCTTGCGAATTTTCATAGCTTCATCACGTTTAGGCATCTTGCATTTTTCAAAATTAATGTAGTTGATGGTTTCGGTCATTTTATTTGTCCTCCTTGAACTTAATAACCAAGTCGTATTTTTCCTTAAGGTGACGGTATTCGTCATAGTAATATGTAGCGGCTTTGTCTCGAACCTCCCAGCGCTTTTTGAACATATCACGTTCTTGTATTGCCTTGTTATATTCATTATCCTTGAAAATATAACGAACCTGCATAACTGTAAGTAAGATTACAGAAAATGCCAAAGTTAGTAAGGTTGTTATAATGGCGTTATGCTTTGTTGTATAATCGTCTTTCTCTGTTCGTTTCATAGGTTCCTCCTAAAATTGAAGAGTAATGTTGTATTTATTATCCTGCATCTTTATACGGGCTAGATAACCTAAATCATCAAGAATATTAGCAATAATAACATCGATATTATTTTTGATAATCTCTCTTTCGACACCATCATAGATGGAGGCTAGGTCAGACATTGTAAGTATAATACCACCAGATGCTTTATTCATATTAAATTGGTGTAAAATATAATTATTTAAAGCTTCTGAATGGTCGACTGCAGTCTTTTTAAACGCCTTACGGTTTGCGACTAAAATACTTCTAATAGCATCCATGTTTATATACTCCTTTTCAAAAAAAAAAGAGAAGCCGAGTATTTAACTCAGCCTCAACTTTAGAATTTAATCCCTAATGAGATTATAATGTCTTCATCATCGTCTGCATATGGAATAACGATATAGCCGAATTTATCGATAATAACGGTCTGAACCAAATCAATATTATTCTGAACACTATATACGGAAACTCCAAGAGCATCTGCGATATCTTCAACTGAGATAACAACAGAAGCTTCTGGTCGTTTCATATAGCGATCCGTAATAATATCATCAATATTATCAGCGTTTATATCAATAGCCTTCTTAACTTCATCACGCATTTCCATACGCATTTGCATAATTTTATTCATTATAGAATCCTCCAAAATATTTATTCTATATAGTAGAATGTAAATATTTTAAAACAACCAGTCAATTAAAAATATAGCGAGTAGTGTTTCCCAGAACCCCATATCGCGTTCTTTCTTCTTAGCCATATCGTTTCTCCTTTCAAAAAAAAAAGGAACTTGGTAGTTCCGTTCATCGGTTATTTGTTTCGTCCAAACAACGTCAGAATGAAATTTCCAAGCCCTTTTATTACAGCATAGAGAAACCAGCCGAATAGGCCGATTGTAACCAACATAAACCATAGTAGTTCCATATCTTTTATTCTCCTTTAGTTATATCTATTCTATATAGTAGAATGTAAAATTTTTAAAAAAAAAAAGAAGGAGGGTTGTACCTCCTCCGATTAAGTGATCTTTACTCGGCTCATCATGAGTAAGCGTGCATCTAGTTGCGCTTCTCCTGGCAACTCAGAAAACAATCTTGCTCCGATGACCTGTAACTCTGCCTTATCGGAGTCATTCATCCCTAATTCTTTTTCAGCTTTGATTCCATAATATGAAATCATGTGACCAAATAACAAATTTTGATTCTTTACAAATTTATCCATCCAAGCATATTGCTTTTCTACCAAATATCGTGCTTTTCGAGTCATGCGTGAACCAAAATATTTCCACATAGCATCCATAACACAATCTTTAGCGAACATAGCCATTTTGCATTGGAAGAGCAAATCCTCTTCATCAATCCAAGTGTTTTTGTTTACATAATATTTCATGATTATATACCTCATTTCTTTCTATATAGTAGAATGTAAAATTTTAAAAAAAAAGAAAGGGTTGTAATAAACCCTCTCGCTAATGTTTAGATCGACAGTATTAAATATACATTATAAATCTTTGACAACAAAGCATCTAACTTCTTGATTACCCTTCGTTCCTTGTATTTCCTTAACAACCCTTTCGCATTACACCATTCGTCTATAGTAAGAGTTAACTTACATAACATTATCTCGAAAGTTCTTTCCAAATCCATGTCATGTACTCTGTTATCTTCTTTTACATAAAATAGTGTGCTGTAAAAATGTCGTTTAAGCATATTTGCGTAAACAATCTTCGTAAAATGCTCATGCTCAGAATAGTATTTATAATAACATTCATTAGCGTAAGATCCATTTTTAGCAATATCCATTTTTATTACCTCTCTTTCTATATAGAACGTTGTAAAAAAAAAATGAGCGTTGTAAGTTTTACCCTAGCAACGCCCTTATATTAGTTACGGTGTTTTTCACCATACCAGTCGCCTATGATATCGCCCATAGCGATCCACCCAATAATACCGTCATGATCAATCTTAGCCCAATGCCAATCGCACTGAGTTTGAGTTTCAATCACTCGGTATTTACGATTAATTGTGCACATACCGAGAACCTCTCCGATACGAGACGGCTCATTACGAATATGTAAACCAACCTTAGGTGTAAAAAACTTAGGTGACCAATAGACGTCAAGGTATTCGTCGATTTTTTCTTTAAGTGATGCCAACATATAATGGGTTGTTCCACCACCTGTTAACGGGTTTAGAACTGAGAATATGCGTATAAAAACTGGTGCATTTACCGACCAGACATAATTTACTAGGTCTATACCATGTGTTTCTTTATATGTACTACGAAGATACTTCAATTCCTCCTCGTTATGTACATAGGCAATCTCGTTAACATCCCCATTATAATAATATACCTTATTAGGATCCCAACCTTGCAAATATGGTTGTCCAGGATCTCCTCCTATAATCCTAAAAGTAAAATGCATAGCCATATCTATAACCTCTAAGGCGCAGCGCTAATCTGCCTCAATATCTTATCGATAGAAGCACGAATATTGTCATTTGCGCCTGATGGACGTGTCACACCGAATACACGAACATATACTGGTACCATGTTATTCCAATCATAATGCTTAAGATCTCGTCCATGAGTATCTCGCCAAATAGCACGAAGATATTTAAGTTCTTCAGTATTATGAACAGGTTGAATTTCATTAATGGCACCGTTGTAGTAATAGATTGTATTAGGTTCCCAGTTTGCCGGGTCACCTTTAATATTAAATGTAAAATCCATACTAGTCCTTTCTGGTGGTACTTCAGTTGCTACATCCCCCGATGAACCTAACCCACCCCCAAGACCATCCGAATATGGAGGGTAGATAAAGCCGATAATTTGCTCTCCACCGCCTCGTAGTGAACGTACACGATATCGAGCAGGGCCTCCAAAACCACCATCTACGTTTTGTTCGACAGTCTGGAAGTTACCGTTACCGTCAGGGTCGTTGACGACAATGCCGGTGTGACCATATGGGTGTGCGCTTGTCCGCATACAGAATATAGCCCCTGCACGAGGTAGTTCTACACCCGTTGTACGCCAGCCAAGCCCTTGACCTGCTCTAAGCATATCGATACCGTTACCCCACATAGACCGCCCAAAGAATTTCTGAGCGACCATGTTAGGGAGGTCGACACATTGCATACCATAGGCACCATCTGCATCAACCCCGATACCACGGTCAGCAAGGCTACGAACCCAGGATAATACTTCACCCCTAGTTGCCATATAGCCCTCCTAGAATATTATTTTCCGTCATCCTCAGCAGCCTGAGCTTCATTATAACGCTTAGTAGAGATCATTAATACAGAACCTGCGAAGGTCGCAAAGAGCCCAATTGTAGCAGTGATCTTAGTTGCGTCAAACCCATACAAAACACCAAGCCCTGCAATAAGGGTTACAAGGGCAGGTACTACGTTGAGTAAGATGAATTTAGCAGCATTGTATTGTTCGTTTGTTAATGGTTTCATATTATATCTCCTAGTGCATATTAATTGATTTGACGGTAATTTTTATTTCGTCAACGTCCTCTTTAACCGACTTTAAACTGTCGTTCATATAGTCCATTCGATCGACTAAAGCCCGAATAATCTTTTGTTCTTCTTCGTACTTATCAAGTCTGTAAGAAACGCTATCCAAGTTTTTGTCTTGGTGTTTGTTAGATACTTCAAGTTCTGTCAAACGATGTTCTAAATCCGCTGTACGGTTTTTTGATGAAATATAGAATGTCGCACCGCTGATAACGATAGGGAATACTACCGTCAACACCCAGTGCATTAACTCTCTTTCTTGCATGTTCCTCCTTTAGTCAATTCGTGGCATAACCATACTAAGAACCCCTTGCCGTAGCATATCTTCTACTTTCTGAGCTTTGTAGGAGTATCCTTCTGATGCTTGCATTACGAATGTAAACAAAGTCAAGGTATCCTTAGGCCACTTAGGGTTCGTATCATATGGATAAGGTATTGCTACGACATCACCATTACTATAACGTTTTCCTGCAATGAGAGGTTTTGCTACTGAGGCGATTTTCTTATATGTAGAAGAAATCATGCCGTCTTTTGTGGTTACTGCGAATGCGACGATGACATCCATAGCGCTGTCAATACCAGCAATCTGCTCTTGCACCTGCTCAATCTTCTCATTCTCGGCTTTACGAGGGAAGTTGATATCATAGTGCTTCTGCATAGCTTGCTTGTACAGATCAGCATTAGGTAAGTCGATTACAGACTCGTCCAAATATACATGTACTACAGACCCAACATCATCGACAAGAATAATATGAGTCTTCTTGCTGTTAGTCGAGTCATAGTCCAAAGATTTCGATTTAAATTCTAATTTAGACACTTAAATCTCCTTTCCTAAAATAATTTATAGTGGGTACCTTATTTATGTTGTGTAGATTATATCATGACAGTCAATTGTCCAATATAACTTATACCATTATGAGTAGCTAGTGCGTGAAATGTTCCTGTATCCTTATTAACCTGGACGTGTATGTTGCCATCATTACCATTGATACCCCAACCTGCAACTACAAACATGTAAGATTGAGGTGCTTTGAAGATATCTAGAGGTATATCCGCAAATTGAATATTTCCGCCATTACCTACAAAATTAAATCGAACAGATAAGACGTCTCCAACACGCTTATAGAATGAATCTTTAAATCCGGCAGGTTGCCAATCAGTTGTTTTGACAAGTCCTGGGTTATCCGTAAATACAAATTCTTTCCATGGCGAAGGCTTCCATTCACGACCGTTATTATAATATCTCAGGAAGTGGCGTCCTTTACCAAAATCAGTAAAGAACTGAGCACCTTTCCAGGTATCAAGCCAGTAATTTTGGAATAAACCCCAGTCACCATTCCTACCAATAGGGTGATCACTATATTGATTGCTTCGCCAGTCTATAGTCGTCTTTTGGATATTCCATGGTTGACTCCATCCGCCTCGATTTAACATACCATTATTTTGAGTAAGCTGATATTGTTGGATAGGATTGTTATTCGCATAGATATCCCCAGCGACATCCAATACACCACGTTCACGGATTTTACCAATACCGACACCAGTCTTATCCATAGACATAACTACAGCTCGAGTGGCGATTTCCACACGGTATTCTGAAGATGTGAATTTATCTTCAATCTTACCTATAATGACATAAGAACGGTCAGTCCCATATCTACCACCTAGGTTAGCAACTGAGTTAACTAGTGAGGATACTGTAGTAAAGGATGCAGTAGCAGGGCCATTATCCTCTGTATAGTTATTGGTACCAAATGGTGCTACTTTAAAAGAAACTCTCATGGTATTCTTCTGAGAACCATCGATAGTTAATGGAGCAATCTTGGTATTACGTGTTACCTGTATCTGGTCGGCATTAGTACCAACACGAGTAGCGGAAAATGATATCTGCGGTAGATGATAATCTAAGAAGTCTACATCAATCTCTTTTGGATCAGATGTACGTCCGCGAGTATCTGTTACAGTAGCTCTAAGTTTAGCTTTACCTACATGGTTTACCTCACCAATATAACCTTCTTGGTCATAAGCAGAATATGGTTTATCTACGATAGATACCGTATATCGAGAGATCTTAGACCCATATATACCAGAAGCACCAGAGAAAGCAACTTTTAACTTAGATAGTACAGATACAAATGTATTCGTTTTTCTAATTATATCAGCTATTTTCTTATTTGTATCCGAGACAGCTATATTAGTTAGACTAGGTTTTACAGATTCGGGTACTGTCAGCTTGACTTGCTGAGCCTGCCGTCCGACCTCTCTACCATTCTTATATGTTAGATAATATATAGTACCTATCCCACTTAAGGCGTCTGGTATCTGCTCACATAGTTCCATAGGCGGAGTCCATGTAAACGAGGTATCGGCAGGTGTCTCTCCTGTAATATTCGAAACCCACTTACCGAAATATACATGAATATAATGTCGGAACTCAGGTGAAGCTTTCTGAATATTAAGGGTAATAGGTTGACCAATTACAGAGTCTATAGCCGGGCCTTTACTTGCACGAGGGATATCTTGGAGTTTAAGATCAAATCCTACAGATGCAAATCCAAACCCTTGAATATGGATTTCAAAACTTGCTGCGACACCAATAGTCTTACGACCGTCCGCATCATGATTAACCCTAAAATCTTTAGCAAGTAATAGTTTACGTTCCCCAGGCCCTATACCAGCGTCTTGTTGAGAAACATCGATAATATCCCCTACTCTTATAGTAAGAGGTTTGGGATAGTAACCATTTAGGTACGTGTATCCATCAGTTATCAGGAACACTTGGATGTTTACAGTTGAATAATTACCTTCATTATTCGGAGTATTCCATGCAGAGATAACTTCCAACTGCATGCCCGGCCCCCAATAACCGGAGAAATTAGCACGTGCCATTTATCTACGCACCTCCTACATACATTGTTAAGTTACGGTCATCGTTAGTCGGGTCTTGTATTGTAACAAAACGTCCAATACGAAGACTCTTAACGAACACCCCGTTATCGATTTGGAGAACCCCTTGAGAGATAGAAGCAACTTCTTTACCCCCAGAGATAAAGGAAATACGATCAGACGATACGAGTACTTTAGAAGATCCACTCTTCTGACCGACAATAAGACCTTCATCGGATTGCGACATATATGTATCTACAAACTCGGTCACAAGTTTCATTTCTCCGACTTTCTGTTGAAGCTCCGTAATACGTTCACTAGCTCGAATAACAGCACCCTCAGCTTCCTTACGACCTGCTTCTTGTGTAGCAGTCAAGTTCTTAATCGAAGTGATCCAGGCTTCAACCGTCTCAGCACTGGCCTTAGCTTCCATCTCAGCTTTTAATAGCTCATTGCGTTCTGATAACTTATTAATCTGCTCTTGTGTTAGAGCTTGGTCTGCTTTCTCAGATAATGTCTTTTCATAGTCTTCGGGTGATAAAGAGTAGTCTGTAGCGACAGTTCCTAATTCAACTTTAACACCTGTTACCCAGGCTGTACCTGACTCTACCGACTCAAGACAGAAGCCTAAACTCATCTTAAGCTCATCATAATCTACATTAGACCCATAGTTATGTGTAAATTCTATGCGTTTCCAATCAGAAGTACCTTTAAATGCCGCCATATTTGGGTATTCAATAGCTGAGCCTTTATTAATCTTAGAATTCCTTCTAACTAGGGGGTATGATTTAAAACAGTTAAACTGTTGCCAGATATTGCGGCCTGGTTGAACATTTTCATATTTAACCCATGCACTTAATGTTAATGTTGTATAAAAACGATTAGTGAATTCGGGTATAATATTAAATCGAAAATTATTCTTCCCTTCAGCTTGTTCTAATCTATAACATTCGGTCTGACCAGTAGTATGATTCTCTGGAAGTTTCTCAATAGCAGCATAGCCAGTAGCTCGACTATTGACCCAAAGATTTCGACCCCCAATTTTGATATTACCGAGCAAATCAACCCACTTATATTTATTTGGGGCCTCACTATCAGTTTGAATATTGTCGGTATAAGTACCCATATACCGTTTATTGTTAGAATCTGTTATACTGAAGTCAATCTGACCATCTGCGGAGTTGGCATACGCAAAGTGTACATATGATGGTTTACCCGCAGCTCCATCATCGCCTTTAACTTTAGTCCAAGTATAACGACTAGGATCAGTACTGTCAGGTTGAACAAAGTCGGTATACGTACCCATATACTTCTTATCAGGAGCTCCGGTTACAGTAAAACCTGTTCGACCATCAGCCGAGTCAGCATAAGCAAAGTGGATATATGGGGTTCGCCCATCAGCACCAGGTTTACCTGGAACTCCGTTAGCCCCATCCTCACCTTTTACCCTAGTCCATTTGTAACGACTAGGATCAGAACTATCTTGAATTTCATAATCAGTATATACACCCATATACTTCTTATGTGTTCTTGTGACATTACCATCAATGGATTCAATATTTGTTGTCTCAAACCCTTGCCGTCCATCTTCACTATCTGCCCATGCAAAGTGGATATATGGGGTGCGACCATCCGCACCTGGTTTCCCAGGAAGACCTGCCGCTCCATCACTACCTTGCCATTTAGTCCAAGAATAAGCCGCAGGATTATCACTTCCTGCAGCATTGAAATCTTGATAGACACCAATAAACTTCTTACCAGTGTCTTCTTTACTAAATCCAGTCCTACCATCCGCAGAGTCAGCATAAGCGAAATGGGTGTATTGGGTTCTTCCGTCGTCGACGTCAATAATTGTGATTTGACCGGTTGCTACAACCATACAACCACCTCCTTATCTTTCATAAATCTCTACAGTATACGTAGCTTTCTCTTCAACATCAATATTAGTTACAACAAATGACTTCTTAGACTCGCTCTGACCTCGAGGTTTGCTCCAAGTCGTGTCTATACTGCCGTCTTTAAGATACTTCGTCCAATGGTAGAAAAAGGCGAGTCCTTGTTTATCAATCTCTTCATCATCTCTAAATAGCTTAGCGGTAACAGTAGTATTGATAACTCCATTCTTAAACGCAGTACCATTTGTCGAGTCGACAGTAACTAATATTGGAGACTTACCATCATTGACCGTAGCAAAGGATATATCTTGGAATTCCACCATCTTACCTTGATACCAGGCTTGGATAGAGACAATAGCAGTGCCCTTAGTACCAATATTGGACTTGGATACAGTAAACCTATCACCGCTACCGGCAAGGTTCCCATCAATATAATAGGTGTACTCAACTTCCAGAATCTCTTCTTTACCTCTAAATAAAGTAGGGATAAGGTCGCAGGTCTCGTTTAACTCACGAAACATAACAGATCCTGTAGTTTTTACAGTCATTTTGAAGTTTTGTGACTCTGCAATCATACGAGACATTGCAGACATCAAAGTAGCATTGTTTGTTGGGCGAATTGTGATAATATTAGACAATACAATCTTAGTTGCACTAGGATTAGTAGATGATCTAACCATCTCTACAACTCGGGCACGTATAAGTAACCCACCGACAAAGTTTTCATCTGTCATGAAGATCACATCGCCAATATTAATGTCGTGACGCTGTAAAACTGCAGCAGAGTTAATCTGAATCTCCCAAGTAGTAACCGGATACATATGTTGTTTCAACATACGAACCCCATACGCCCAAGCTTCTTCAGGAGTAGTATGTTCAGTCTTAACATCACGAACAATCCATGGGTCACAGTTATCACGCTTGTTTACAGACGGATAAAGGCGAGCTGAGATTGGGGCATAGATAGTATGAGAATTACGAGTACAGTAAATCTCATTATGCACACCATCAGCAGCCTTAATTATCTTAGCTTTTGGTTGAGTAATATACGCACCATCTTTGCCTCGAATACGAATAGCAGAAAACAAATTCGTTTTGTCTTCCTTCTTAGTTACAGACACAACATCTCGTCCCATCTGTAAACGAATATCAGTACGCACACGACCAAGCCCGGGTTCTCTATCGCTGGAGTTATCACGGGATTTGTATACGTTAAGAATATACTTATCAATCTGTCCACGAGGAGTCATCTTAGTGATAATCTCCATCTCGCCATCAAAGGCTTGAACAAGCTTAAGAATACGAGCAAGACAGGTATCATCTTCAGATTCAAACTTAAGTGTGCGTTTAAGACCGTCAACTTGGCAAATCCCTAATTCGATACGAGTATAACGAAACAGAGCCATGTCTTCCGCGTACTGTCTAAATGTTTTAGCTTCTTTAGACTCGTAAGCAAGCGTCTTCTCATTTAAAAGTTCTAAGTTGGTTGAAACACAATCTAATTCAATGGTATGATCGGTCTCTTTACGCGACATAACATTAAATACATAATCATTACCATCTTCATGGAATGAAATATAACATTCAGAGGTTAAATTGTTTATTCGTTCATTCAACTTTCCATTTAGAAATTTATCTACTGTAAATCTAAAGGTGGCCGACCCTTTACCACAGTATTGATGAAACTCATCATTATAATACTTAAGAGAACCCGGTACATCATTGTTGATATGATCTACGATGTTCATAGCATTGTCGTGTACGGCTAATTGCCATGCAGGTTTTAATCTCATTTTGAAGTTTCGGCCTCCTTTCTTACAGCCATGCTTCTTCCCACTCTACAGTAACATCAGGCGGTTGTTGTACAAATCCAGAACTATGTATCTCTAGTTGAGACTCACCTGGAGGTATACTAAAGTATCTGGAGCCGTTAACTAAGTCACCTTCTGCAGATACACCAATCTTTGCAGCAGTAGGATCAGCATTAAATGTTAGTTTACCATTCTCCATATCGATTAATACTTCACTTCCTTTGTTGTACTTGTTAGGAACAAGGTCATAACGCTCAGCATTAATCTTCTGGAATTTAATCGATTGTACTGTCATAAGGTCTAGATGTCCTACATCAGGACGCTCATAAATAAATCGACCGAACATGACACAAACTTTAGCACATACCATATGCTGTTTTGATGGATCAGTAACAGTAGTTGGTCTTCCCGCATAAGTAAATGTAAACTTGGGCCCTTCTTTAATAATATAGCAAGCCCCTGTACTGCTATTAAACGCAATATTTGGTCTAATTTGCCCAGGCTCATTATTATTAGCATCGAAGTAATTAAGAACACGAGGTACGGCGCCATCTTTATGTATATCATTTGTAGTAAATACTTGAGCTGTATACTGACGGTCAGTAAGCCATTTGTCGATACCATAAGCGCATATAAGTTTATCATCGTCCGTCATAAAAAGTAAGGTAATAAGACCAGTTTGTCCGACCCTAGACTCCCATACTTTTATATTAAAATCACAACGAAAATCTTTAGCACCTTTTTGACCATCAGGGTCTGTAGCAAGAGGAAACTCATAAATACAGCATCCCCAGTCTTGACCTACACCCTTCTGACCTTGACGGTTCCAGTGGAAGCCAGGACAGTCATATCCAACACTACCACGTTCACGTTGCGCCCATTCGGCCTGCAAATCACTTGCTTCTGCGTGGTTAGCAAACGGTAAGGGAGAAACATTTGCCCATTTGGCAGTAATATTCTTACCTTTACTCCAACCTTCTCTATCATTTGGTGTTAAGTTGAGTAGGGTATATGCCTTATCCCATTTACCAGTTGAAACACGGTCACCACCTGCACTTGCGGTACTTGCACCAATTTCCATAAGACCATTTTTATTAACAATACCGATCCATCCATTAGTTTCGTTATTCTTAACTTTGATCTTAGGATAAGCTGGCGCACTTCCTGCATTATTTAAAGTCATTTTGACAATACTACCATTACGTTGCATCGAACCGATTTCAGGCGATGTCGTATTAATAGTAAGTAATTTAGTTCGTTCCGAATGGAGTAACCCATCTGGAACTTCAAAAGAAATAGTAACATCCGCTGTACTAGTTTTAAGATCTTCAGTAAACTTAACCTGACCATTACATACGGCAAGATAATAATTACCGTCTTGGTCATCGAACTGTAACTTCTTAGGCCCATCAGGGCAGTCGAGAGCTCGTGCCAACTTAGTTCGAAGTTTTAAGATATCAGACGGACTGCCTGTATACTTACCTTCGACTGTAATTGGATAAGACCCCCGTGTTCCAGCGAGCCAAGTCTTACCAAAACGGCCAGTGCCGGCAGAATATGTGTGACTCTGCTCAGCACCGACGTTCCGTTCAACTTTAGTTATAGTCCCAATAAGTTTACCGATATCAACAGCTTCAGTTCCTTCTCCGAAGATTATGGAGAAATAACTTTCATCTACCATATCGTTGGTAATACTCCTTCTAACATATTAAGTCGGTCAGAATGTGACCGTTGAGCTTCTGCCATACCGGGGGCAAGAGAGCGATTAACAAGATCTTTATCCATATAAACTGGGCTAATACGATCTTGAGCAAGTAAATCATTACTTACAGATGTATATTCGGTGAGTGTCTCAAGTTTTTCATCAAGACGATTTAGACCAGAAACAACTGAAGCAATATTTGCACGATTAGATGCTAGACTACTTGTAGTTGGATTAAGCGAACCGTAGTCTACACCGATGGTATTCAGATTAAGAGAACCGTTTCCTGTCCACGAATATCCATTAAGATTAGACATGTCTAGAACTGGTTTAATAGTTGGAGAAATATCCATATTCTCATCAAGATATCCATTTATGTTAGTAATAGCATCATGGACATGAGACATCAAACCTCCCATGACTGAATTAACTGCATTTATAGATGTTGATGCCCCTAAACCGCTAGCGAACTCTCTTGCAATAGCAATACCTGAGCTCTTAACCTTACGCCAACCTTCTCCTGAGAATGGCCCCATCTTAGCGGGTGAGTGAGGGAGGTGTGCCTTAGCCAATGCGACCAGATTAGCAGCAGCACCCGTAACAGCAGAAGTAGCTCGACCACTAACAAGACCTGCGGCAAAGGACTCTGCAATAGCGGCTCCTGAACCAGATGCATCAAACGACAACTGACTAGTAGCTGCATTTCTTACAATGCCTGCATTATTTCTAGCTGTCCCTTCATGGGTCTTAATACCTGTTGCATAGGCAGAGGTACCTTCTTGACCAAGTCGGAAACCTGGAATTTCAAGATTCTTTTGAACCGAACTTCCTGTATTTTTGGCATTTGTGCTAGCTGTTTTACCACTTTTATCAATAGCACCAGCATATTGATCCATAGTAGATATTGCGCCAGGTACTGATCCAGATACATCCAACCCTTTTACAACACCTTTACCGGTCTCGTCTGCTTTCGTAAGAGCTGATTCTTTTATCTGATCTAGTTTCGAATTAACTTGTTCTCCGACTTTACCAGTAGCATCGCCGGCAGGAGGAGCAGCATCTTCAATTTTCTTGATATAAGCAGCCCATTGTTCTTCAGATACTTTAGAGAAATCACCTGTAGCCAATGCTGTGATAATTTCAGGTGGAATTTCTCCTGATTTAATTGCAGCTAATGCTTTGACTTCATCTAGTTTACCACCTAAGTGCGTGTCTAAATTAATCAAAGCTTTGGAGACAGTCTCTTGGTCGAAACCTTGACCGTCATTACTCAAACCATTAATTACAGCCTCACGAATTGCCTTGGCTCTTTCTCCCGCAGGTTCTTCAGATTTAGAAAGACCTGCTAAGAACTCTTGCATCTGTTCTTCAGATAATTGAGAGAAGTCACCTTCTGATAGTTTGGTGATCATCTCTTCATTGATCTGTCCAGATTTTAGAGCAGCCTGAACTTTTGTCATATCGAGCTGGCCACCCATAAAGTTGTTAAGATTTGTGAAAGCAGAAGTTAACTTGGTTAAATCGAAGTTGCCATCACCACCTAGACCTTCTTCTAAAGATTTCTTAACTTCTTCACCACTAGTCTTAGCTTTAGGTTTAGCAGTAAGAATACCATTAGCATAATCGTAACCGGCAGCCTCAGCAATCTTCTTGACATCAGATTCTGACATACCCATTTCGACCATTTTGGCGAAGAGTTTAGCAGCTTCCTGAGCACTAACAGTTCCCGATTTAAGTCCTTTAATGAACTCATCCGCACCTTGAATACCTAATTGAGAACAGAAAATCTTGAATTTCTCTAGACCATCTTGTGATTTAGCACTGAAAGCAACTGCTGCTTGGACTTCTGCTTGACCAAGTTTTTCAAGAGTTTGAACAGCAGCATCAACCCCGCCTTTAACCATAAGTTCGGCGAAGCGTTTGGTCTCGTTAATACGATCTTGTTGCCATTTTGAGAATCCGTCAGCAGCATCATAAACCGCTTTCTTAGCGTCTTCCATTATGCCGCCCAAACCAGGTATCATACCGATAGCATCAAATATCATACCCAACAATGCAGCAATGGCCTCTGCAATAACAGAGGTGATCGCAGCAAAGATTTCCATTACTGATACAACAATAACGTTCTTGTTATTACGAACCCATTGTGCGATTTGTCGCATACCAGATAAGACAGCATCGCAGATTTTAAGAATCCATGTAGGAATAGCACTCAAAACCTTATCGATAATCTGACCACCGATTTCAACAATAGCTCCGACTAAGTCATTAGCCGCACGAGCAACACCTATAGCAATACCTTTAATTAGATCAATACCAATCTGGATAATGCGAGGCATATTGTTACTAACGCCTTCAACGGCACCTGTTACGATACCTTCAGCCATCTTACCGACAACCTTGGACATATCGTCGCCACCCTTAGATGCTTCTTTGAAGAATTCAGCAAAGTTCTTACCGCCTTCTTTACCTAGTCTAGAAGCAGCTTCGATAAGTCTAGTGATAGAATCAACAAGTCGACCAATAGAATCAATGAAGTATCCGGCAGCAGCGACAACAGCAGCGATACCTGCAGCCATTGCTAAGAAGGCAGTCGCAATACCAGTTATACTAGCTACGGCACCGGTACCTCCGAATTTACTCATGAGGGTACCAATACCAGCGATAGCAAGGAAGATACCGACAAGTGCAGCAGATTGCCATAACAAGTCCTTGATAGGGACTTTAGACAAGATTGTAAGACCGACAGCACCACCGACAATAGCACCTACTACCGCAGCCATACCTTTAAAGTCTTCAACTTTCAATCTACCTGCAACTTGTCCAACTTTGGCAATACCATAGAATACACCTACAAGAGATACAGATGCTACTAGGATTTCTGCCCAGTTAACATTACCATTAGCTAGAAGAGATAGTCCCGCCGCTGCTAAAGTAAGAGATCCCGCAATTACAGCGACATTCTTAACACCTTCGTCAATACCACGATCGCCCAAGCCACTAGACTTAATCATTTGAGATATTGCGGCCATAGCAGCAATAGCAACAGACATAGCGCCAAGTGCTAGAACTAATGAGTTAGGATCTTTCATAGCACTCATATCATTAGCTAACTTGGTCATCATGAACATGATACCAGCTAGACCTGCAAATAACACCGTAGCATTCTTAGTGAAAGACTGCTTAGTATTATCAAGCTTACTGAAGGTATATGTGATACCTGCAATAACAGCCATTAATACAGCTACTGCGGCACCACCCTGCTTAAGAACTTTAGTATCCATCTCACCAAGTTTCTGAATTGTCTTAGTGATACCAGAAATAGCTTTAGCGATAGTTAGGAATGTCAAGAATGAAGTCATTTTGACGTTTTCCATCTTACTTGTCTGCCAGATAATCAGAGTTAGACCGCCAATTATCGTAGCTATACCAAGTAGACCTTTTCCAAGAGATGGTAAGTCCATTTGTCCTAACTTCACAACTTCTTTAGCAACTTTCTTAACTGCATAGGCTATACCTATAAAGGTTAGAAGGCTGACTGAGATTTTTCGCATCTCTGAAGATTTAGTACCACCTACGCCCTGGAAGTGAGTCATAGCAACAGTTATAGCACCTAATACAGTAAGTAATATAGTTGCGGCAAACCCGCCACGCCATAACGCTCCTGGATCCATATGACCTAGAATAGACACTGCGCCTGAAACTAAGAATATAGAACCTGCTATAGAGAGCATACCAAGCATCATCTTCTTAGCCCCCTCAACTTTATCCTTATCGAACTTACTAGTAGTTATCGATAATGTCAAGTAGAAGGCTTCAAATGCGATTAACACTGCTGCAAGACCCATAACCCCATTTATCAACTTATCTTGTGGGATAAATGATAATACGAGGAGTGCCGCTGTAAGTGTACCAATAGCCAATGCAAATGATTTAATATTTTCGAAACGAGCTTTAGCTTTAAAGAACCCACCCATTTGAGTGAATAATCCTTTAGCCGCATCAAGCGCACCTTTACTTCCTTTGGTTAGGGTATCGAAGAATGTAGCAAATACCTCTTTAATACCTAATACCTTCTTACGAGTATTCCAAAGGAGCATGATACCACCAACAATAACAAAGATCTTACCTAATTGTTCAGAGTCTGTCTGTTGTAATGGTTTAAATGCTTCACCTAATACAAAACTAATCTTCTTAAGTAATTCACCGACTGTACCAAATAGACTGGTAGCCTTAGTGTTAACATTACCAAGTTTATTATCGACATCACCAAGTTTATTACTTAGAGTATCAAGTTTGCTTACACCATAGTCTTCGGCAGTCATCTCATCGGCACTAGCAGAATGTACTTTAAAGATTTCTTTGAAACCATCCCAAAGACTCTTAAGAGCTTCTTTAAGTTTCTCAAATACCTTATGAATAGCATCGCCAACAGTTTGAATAGTTGAGCCAAATGAACTAAAATCGAGTTTAGCACCACTAAAGGCTGAACCAAAAACACTTATGAATTGATGTAATGCGGAACCTAATCGCTCAAACGCATTTCGTAAACCTGTAGGTAATGAATTAAAGAAGTTTCCAAACCACGGCCCTACATTTGTACGTAACCAGTCCATAGTAGCGGAAAAGCCATGTTTAATACCATCCCCGATAGTAGTTAAAGTTGGCCCAGACGCAGTCTTCTTGAGACCTTCCCAGAACCCATTAAACCAACCCTTAAAGGTATTTAAAGTTCCTTTATAGCTACTGAAGTCGACTTTGGAGTTCTTAAGTTCATTACGAATATTACCGAAGGCCTCTTTAATAATCATACCACCCGCAGCGAATGGGGCGAATGCGATACGGAAACCAGATAGTTCACTAGCCCATTTACGAAAACCGTCAACAGACTTAACAATACCTGGAACCACTCCTTCTGAGAAGTTCTCATGGATAGCCTTACCTGCATCACCTAAAGGTTTCGTAATACCACTTAAGTCAAGCTTACCAAAGCTAAGATCTGAGAATTTATCTTTAAGCCATTTAAGAGCTTCACCAAGTTTATCAACAACTGGTTTCAAGAAACTCAATGAGAATTTAACCTTCTCAAGTTTGTCAGCGTATTCATCAAGTGTAGGCCACTTACGACGAACGATATCTGCAAACCCTTTGAATGAGAATGTAGTATTTTCTAACCATTTTGACAAATTCTGGGTTCCGCTGATCATAGCACCGAATGGGTTACCTGTGAATGAAGCTAAGCCGGCTTTAAGACCTGACATGTCTGGCATCTTAAATGAGAAGCCACTGAATACGTTCTTAAGTTGTGGCGGAATTAGTTTATCCCACTTCACTACACTCATGAACTGCTTCCATGTAAGGATTTCTCTTTTAAGAACGCCGTCCATAGCCTCATTGAGACTTCCCCAGAATTCTCTATACGAAACTTTGATACGTCCTGTCTCATTAGCCCATGTGTGATGGACTTTCCATAATGCATTACGTAGATTATTTCCCAGACGACCTGCCCAGTGATCCATATTAGCAGTTGCATCATTAAAATTAGAGAACCCAACAAGGAATTTACCTAGTGCTTTACCGAAAATAGGGAAGCGTTGTGTTGCACTACCTACAAAGAAAAGCCACTCGTTGAACTTCCGAGTATTGGTTCCGAGAGCATCTCCTAAAGTAGTGAATGGATTTGTAATTTTAGAAATAAGTCCATGTAGGGATTGTTTGAGTCTATCAATAGACGGTGTTAGGAACTTGATAACCTGCCATAGTTTACTAAACCAGGCAACGATCTTATCAAATCCTGGAGGAATCTTTCCAAAGAAATTATACCACTTCTCTGAGAATGACGCCAAACCATTATGCAGTTTATCCCACAAACCAGTCCATACGTCTCCAATAAACTTGAATATTCCACCAATCTTATCGAATGGGATAATCAACTGTAAGATCTTCTCAATCATACGAACCGCAGTATAGAAGACCTTAGATATCATACCAGCTATGATAATTAAGTCTTTAACTAAATGGTTAGGAATAAGTGCTCCTAAGAATTTAAGTTTAGCAAATACTTCGGCTGTAATCCATTTCAGACTTTGGAAAACTAGAATGAAAATATGATGGAATGCGTCGAGTTCGGCTTTACCTAATCGAATCTTATCAGCAAACTTACTAATACCATTTGATAGACCTTGCATCATTTTAGAGCCTATGTCTCCACCAAATACATGGGTAAAAGCATCACCAAATGACTTAAAGATACCACCAACACTACTAAATACTGACTCTAAGGCTTTAATAATATTATCACGCCCACCAAAGCTTACAAATGCTTTAGCTAACTCCGTAGCTTTAACCCCAGCAGCGCCAAGTGCATCTGCTGCAATATTACCCCATTTAGTCCAGAAAGCAGTTACTTCATCGCTACCAGCTTGACCAACAAGGGTTTCCCAGAAACGAGCCCAAGCAGAAGTTACTTGATCAGACACAGCCTCAGCTACTTCACCAAAGGTATGGAATTCCGAAGCCATTTTAACTAAAGTCTCATCATTAGCAAGTTGCTCCAATGACTTGATCAAGACTTCATTTGTCAACCAACCATCTTTAAGAGATCCACGGAACCCTTCCGACATATCAACGTTTTGCCCCAAAGCCTGAGCAGTTTGCACTAAGATATCTTTAAATCTCTTAGTTGCCATACCCGCATTTTCTACAGACATCCAGTTCTGAGTATTCATCATACCCATTTGTAATGCCTGTTGCACCCCGAACTGGAGTGAGCGATTAAATCCATCAGTTGTTGCACCGGCTGATGCCGCCAAGTTACCCCAACCTTTAAGTGCAGTAGTAGCATCGTTAAGACCTACACCCGCGTTTACGAATTGAGCCAAGGAACTATGCATCTGTTTAACAGAGTATTTAGTTGTTTCTGCATACTTCTGCAAATCATCCAATGAGCCGGTAATATTACCTAACTCTGATTTACCAAGCGCTGCGACCAACATATTTACGGAGTTAATCTTATCTTCAAACTGTCCAAACCCTGCTTTTAGGGGTGCGATTGAATGTAAGATATTCCCAGCAATATTCTTAGCTATAGATAGCCCTGTAGTGATAGCAGACGCCGCAATATTACCCAGAGCCACGGTTGCTACGGATTGTAACATCCCAAATTTACCTGAGGTGCTACCAACGCTTGCTTCAATACTATTTAATCCATCTGTAACCCCTTTAGTACCAGAACTAATAGGGGATATAAAATTAAACATACTGGAAACTAGTTTACCTATAGAACCAGTAGTTCCACCAATAGCAGAGGTAATCTTATCGAATACGCCCAAATATGCATTACCCAACTTTGGGGCTGAGTTAAGCAATCCGGTAATGGCATTAGATAAGGATTTAGCAGATTTCTCAGTATTTCCGAATAACCCGCTTTTACCATCTGCTGCTTGTTTGAGTCCTTTATCTAAATCTGATAGAGAAGACAGGGACTCTTTTAATCCTTGTTTGAACTGCTCATTATCAATACCTAGTTTGATAAGGCGTTCTTCGATTACCTGTTTACTCAATTATATTCTCCACCTCCCTCAGTATTTCATCTACTACAGAATCTACAATGGGAGTAACAAAATTGTTAGCAGGGACATAACCACCAGTACCGGTACCATGCCCGTTTACAATAAGGACTACCAAGGGTGTACCATCCGAAATCTTATTAGAGTTAGAATAGTACAGAGTATAACCATTTTGATTTTTTTCGACTTCCATGTCCCATGACGATTTAGTCTTACCTGAACGAGATGGGGTGGCGTTGATGAGACGCCCAAGTCCCTTATGCCCGATAGATGACATAGAACCTTTAATACTGGATAAAGTAGAGGCTTTGCTTAAGGCTTTAGATAATCCGGTTTTAACCTTAACGGAGGTTACCTTTAGACGCATTTAACTTCTCCTTCTTCATCTGTTCAATTTGCGCCAAGCGCTTAGCATTAAGATCTTCATATGTACGAAGTGTCTCTGCTTTAGACATCTTCTTCTTATCAGGGTTATTCAACTCACTAATAACGGCCAACATAGTTAATAGTCTATGTAGGTTCCAGTTTTCACATTCAAAAGGAACTCTCGCATTAGCCATACAGGCGTAGATTACTTCTGAGGTTTGGATCATGCCGGCTGAAGAGGTATTACCATCACTGTCACCTCTTTTAGTGATAGTCGTCGCAGTAGGCACATCGTTTAGATACATACCCAGTTCTGTGACAACTTCACTTGTCAAATCATCATAAGTAATCTCATCTTGACACATAAGAATAAAGTAGTCAAAGAGCTCTGCAGTGGTCTTTTCCTCTCGAGTTAAAAAAGGCTTGCGATATAGAGACTCCCATTCAGCTAATACTTTTAGCGTATTCTCAAAGTGCAAACGTCGACCCGGTATAGTTATAAATTGGTTGGTTTCCTCGTTATAATACTCCCTGTCAGGGGTATCTATTATTAACATACCGACCTCCTACGAGATAAAAATAAAAGAGGGGCGTAAAAATTACCCCTCATCTATACATTATTTTTTCTTGATTTTAGAAACCTTTTCAGGAACAGTTCCTTTACTTGGGTTTCCAACGATAGCCGTGAAGAATTTAGCTGTATTACCTTCAGAACCATCGCCTTCGTCTTCAGTTACATCTAGCATCATTTGTACAAACAAAGATGAGTATGCTTCTGAGTTAACGAAGTCTTCCTGAAGTTTCTTATCCTTACGGAAAGTGCGTCCATCTTCTGAGCGTTCACCATAAGCTTGTTTAAGAATTCCTTCAATGAAGTCGAAGATCTCGTCAATGTCTTCACGAGCCATTACTTCTTTGATGTAGTCTTCCCAATCCATCTTAGCGCGACCTAGAATACGAACAACTTCGTCGTTACGTAAGTGGAACCATAATTCCTCAGTTACTGGTTTACCAGTTAGCAAGTTGTCATAAGTTACTGTTCTTGAAATCATTTCTATACTCCTTTAATGTATATATTTAATTCATTTTGAATTTTTCGGTACCAGCACGACCTTAGCTGTCCAACCCCCTATCCCGTACCGTTAATTAGTTAATTACCCTGCGACCAAACCAAGAAGAGTAAATACTTCTTCTGGTTTTGGAAGAGTTGGTTCTGAATCAGCAGATCCATAAAGTTTCTTCTCAAGAGCTGCAAGTTTATCTTTATCAACCAAAGTGCTGTTGATTTCGATGTGTGCAGTTGGTTTCATACCTGGTACAGCAACTGGTACTGTTTCGAAGTCCCAAGAGAACTCAAGAGCGTCTGGGCTTTCGTTAATTGTTTGGTATTCCTTACTTGATACACCAGCAGATGCAGAGTAAACAAGGTGAAGAATGTAACCATAATCCAAACCTTCAGTATCATTACCAATACGAGTACGGTAAGAAAGACCGAAGTTAGAACGTGCTTGACCAGATACTGTTACACCAGCAAGTTCTTTCTTAGTCCCTGAATCGCTAGTCATAGGTGAAAGTTTACCTTGACATTTATTCCACGCTTGTGGATATGTGAAGGCAGAGATTTGACCTTTGAAACGTTCGTCTGAACGCAAGTTAAGGTATTTCTTGTTATTTGCGTATTTCGCAGTAGCTTCCGCACCTTCAGGTGATTCAGATACTTTAGTCAAACCGTCCCAAGCAACACCTTTACCGTATTCACCAGTGTTTCCGATAACGTAAAGGACACCGTTGTCAACCCCGTTCTCAAAGAGACGTTTAGTATCCTGATCCCAAACTAATTGTACCATTTATAGATTTCCTCCAATAATTTAAGCTTCTGAGAATTCACCAAACGCATTGATACGTTCGCCGTTCTCAACATTACCACAAGCAACATAACGTCGCTCACCGCTAGTAGCCCCAATATAAGACACCCAACGATACCCGTCAGCATCCATCCATTGGTCATAGACAAATGATTGTTCAGGTGTGTATAGATCAACAATTTCCGCAGATAGGTGCGGAGCCTTACGGACATTAAGTCCTGCAACTTTAACTGTAAAACGTCCCAACTCTTCATGAGTTACTACTTTATTAGCAGGAGTCTCAGGTTGAGGAGCAATTACAGGTTCTGGTTGAGGGACATCGTTGTAAGGTGGATAGAACCATCCGACAATACCCGTAAAGTCACGAGTATGGTATCGAGCAGGGCCTCCAACATAAAGTGAGTCGAAGTTCCCATCGATGTTCTGTTCAATAGTGCTAATAGTATAGCCATCAGAGTCTTCAATAACAAGACCAGTGTGGCCATAATTGTGGTCGGTAGTAGCCATTACAAAGATAGCCCCTGCACGAGGGTTTACACCAACCGCATCATACACAACTTCATAGCCGTTTTCACGAGCTGAGTCGAGCAAGTCAATAGCATTACCCCAAAGAATTTTACCGAAGTAAATCTGAGAAATACTATTTGGTAAGTCAACACATTGTGTACCGTATGCCCCATCAGCATCGGTACCGATACCTTGATCGGCCAATGAGCGGGCATAGCTAATTACTTCTTGTACTGTTGCCATGTTCTTCCTTTCTATGCATAGACGACAAATACTTTATGATATAAACCGTTGTATTTATATTCTGTACGAAATGCAGAATGATCAAATAGGTTCATGATCTTCAAGAAGACATCATCACCTTCCTCTTTGGAGATATGAATGATTTTATAAGCAACATGTGCTGAATAAATCTTATTATTCGCCTTAAGGATATCTATATCTTCACGAGTAACCACACAGGCAGGATACTTAAGTACAGCAGTGTCTGGTGGTGTGAAGTAAATATTAGGCGTGATGTTATCTTTAAGTTTTCTAAGAACTGTCTCTCTACTCTTCATATAATCACCTATAATTCATTTATGCGTCAGAAGCGGAACCGGATCCGCGCATTTCATTTACTCCACCAGGAGACGCACCGGCATTGCTTGCTCTATTAAATGTATCGGCATTACTCATACCAACAGGTTTACATGAATTATTAGTGTGCTCTTTAATGAACTCGAGAATGTCAAGATACTTCTCACCATCCCAGATTTGAATAATTCCATCCGAAAGTACTAAAGTACCAGGAGTAGGATTTTCATCAGACACATCCTTAACATTAAGTTTATTAAAAGCGTCAATTTTCAAATCATTTTGAGATTTTCGAGTAGCTTCCTTTACAATCTGTTCGAGCTCACCTTTTAGCTCAGACAACTCAATATCATCAATAGTGATAGCAGCTCTAGGTGGATACGGACGAACCTTATCAACCTTATAGATAGTACCCATATACACGATATGTGTAATACGACTCAACCGATCATCTGGACTATTAGGAAGTAGCGTATCAAATATAAGAGTAGTCTTAGTATTCTGATTAATACTATTACCATCGTCTATGTTAAATGACTTAGAGGTTATGCGAGCAGTTAGCAATGGGGAAGCGGTATATTTATACCGATAATCCCCAATCGCAACTTCCTCCATGTCTTTGGAACGGAAGATAACTCTAATTCCAGCTTTTGTCATTATATTACCTTCCTATCTTTCAAAGATTATTCAGCTTTTTTAGGCTTCTTTTGTTTTGGAGCAGTTTCTACATCACCGAGTTTCTTTTCTTCCTCAGTCATAACGATACCGTTAACTGCTGCGTCGTAATCTACGGCTTTAGCCCCTACACCTTTAACTTCAGTTGGGTCTGTTTGTACAGTCCAAGTTGGTTTAGATTTAAGACCAGTAGAATCGAAGTTAACAGCAGTTTCGTCAGCAGCAGCTTTATCAGTTACAGTAACCACGATGAATGATTTAGGTGTACGAATAGCACCAGACATACGAGCATGCATCAAGTATTTATGTTGCATGAAGTCGATATCGAAGCTATCGAATGTAGCGATTTCACCGTTCTTAGACATACCGAATTGATAGTCTACAAGGTTACCGATAATGAATGTTCCTTGAGGAAGAGCACGGTATTCAACAACTTCATCACACATGAAGTATGCTGCAATGTTTGCGTTACCAGGTACTTGGTTATTATCCATAGATGGAGCATACAAGTAACGACCGTTCTTGTCTTTAAGAGTCTTCAACTTAGCCAAGTCAAATGGGTTAATGTAAAGACATGGTTTACCAGAACCTTGGTAAGCAGGGAATGCTTTACTGATTACATCATCAACTGCAGTTTCAAATGTAGCAGCGGTTACTTTGATTACGAACAACGGATCGTCTTTGATGATAGGGCGAATATGTTTTTCGCTGATCTTTTCTGGGTTGCGTTTACCGTCGGAAAGTGTCAATGGACGTCCATCAGACAAGAATGCTGCTTTAACAATTTCTTCTTTGAACTTAGCCATTTGAACTTGTTGAACAAAGTTAACTGCAGCAAATCCACCGTCTTGTAAGTCGATCAAGTCGTCATGGTCGATTGTTTCGCGACGAACAACAGAACCTGGAGTAGTTTCACGGAAGTAAACTTCTTCGATAGAGTCAAGAGTTTGGTTACCTTTAATGTATCCACGAGCACGAGCTTCGTCTTCTGTAAGGTTAGCAAACATGTTTTTAACACGAGGAAGTGGAGACTTACCGAATTGTCCCATGATCTTGTCGATGTTAAGTGAACCTGGGTTGTAGACATTAACACCACCGTTATTAACAGGTTGTGGGAACAATGTTTCCATACCGATCAAACCGTGTTGAAGTGAGTCTTCACCTAGGACATCGTTAGCACGTAATACACCAGCGAATGATGTTGCGTTACCTTGGATAGCGCTATGGAGTAACTTATCAAGTTCTTTTTCTGTTACTTCGCCTTGAGTAGTTCCTTGGAATTGATTGTGTTTCAAAGTTTCTTCTCCTTCAAAGATAGAATGTGCGACAGCGTCGCTAGATTCAGATTCACCAGCGTCTTCGCTAGTTTCAGATGCTGAGTCAGCTTCAGCGGTTTCAACATTTTCATCCAAACCGTTGATTTCTAACTCATTTTGAGTTTCTTCATCACCTTCTGCTTCTTCTGCTTCAAGAGCGTTAGATACATCAGTAATGACACCGTTAACGAGGTTAGCTACTTCTTCGTCAGTAAGCCCCTCTAGAATTTCTTCGTATGAACGAGACATTTGTCCCTCCTTTTGTTCTTCTTCTTCCTCTTCCACATCTGCAGAATGAAGAAGTTCCTGTGTGATACCAGTGAAAATGGTAGCACGGTCACTTTCGTACTCTTCAGTCCCGTAAGCGCTATGGAGCATAACATGTTCGATAACCGCACCAGGATTAGCACCTTTAAGAACTAGACTTACTTCATAGATTTCACCATGAATTACATCATTACCGTTCTTGCGAATACCTCGAGCCCCGATAGACATAGCGTTAACATCACCATGTTTAAGAAGGACTCGTGTGTCTTGTGCATGTTCGGTATCGTTAAGATAGCCGTAACCGTAGACACCCTGATCACGGTGCTGAAGAATCATATACCCCAACACGTTTGAAGGACTGGAGTAGTCATGTTGCCACACGATAGGAACTTGACCGCCATTGTTTTGGCGAAAGGCATCGTGACGAATAATCACACCATCGCTACATTGAATGTCGTTCTTAGTTACCCATCCGGCGAAGTCGGGCTTCTTATGCAACTACATTTTCCTCCATAAATTATTATACATCCAATCGGTTACCATACTCATCTACGGGATTGCCGTCGTAATCGACATACCCACCCTGACCATCGTCGTAGATTTCTGGAGTCGCCTCTTGGGTTGTACCATTTCTATAACCTCCCATACCCATTAGGTCAGTACCTGTAGAAATGTTCTTGTTAAAGAGCATATCTGCGATTTGACTTGGATGAGGGGCGCGACCAAGCATTGCACGAATTTCATTCGAGGTGAAGATTGCGTTTCGAGCAAAGAGGTCTGCCGCAGTACCTAGCTGTTCAACTGGTAGCATACGGAATGGGTCACGATAATACTGAATTATCTGACCTTGTGTGCGTGCTGTCTTCGTAAGGAATACGCGGTTGATACCATCGACAATAGTCTGTAGAACAGGGTCTACTGCACGGTGGTAGTATAGATTTAGTTCGGCCTGACCAGCAGTACCGTCAAGAATTTTAGAGGAGATACCAACTTGGTTATAGTAGTCTTGTTTTAGCTTCCGAATATCGTCAACTAAGTTGTTGGTAATGTTACCACCAGTATGAATGAATTTCTCATTCGCATCCAAAGTAGCAATACCAAACTGACTATTAGCAAGTTCGTTTTCAAGCTGATTTTTACGATCAGCAGCTTGTTCTCTACGAAGCGCACTCTTAGTAGCATAAGGGACTTGAATGAAACCATTAAGTTTCCCTGCAGCAATCGCCTTGTCCTGTGAATACATTAAATCCATCTTCTGCTCAAGAAGTCTGAGCGTAGAATTCTGGTCTTTAAGCAGGCCAATTAGTGGCGACTCTAAGATCACAATGGACTGTTTCGACAACGTTAAGTCTTGTTCTAAACCATTTTGATCATTATAGACTCGGACACGTACAGCGCGAGGATACCATTGCATTATCTTACCCACACGCATTGAAAGAATGTCATACGAGCCATCGTCATTAGGTTTAGACGTTGTGTCGACGGGGACGAGTGCTACCGTACCTTCTTCAAGCAATGACCATGCGACATCATAAATGAACGCACGACCTGTTTGGTCAATGTTAGCTGATAGAGTTAAGCAATCGATCAGACCCGAGTCCACAGGGGTCTGACTACCGTCTTCAGGGTTGATCTTTAAATGCTTGAAATCAACCATTGCTACGTCAAGGGCGATCATAGAGATAATACTATTGACCAAATCCTGACGTCTAAATGTGTAACCACGAAGCGCACTTGCCGGTCGTCCCCAACCAGAGCCGGAAACTAGTGACTCATCATAATCAAGCCCGTTTCGGGTTGACATGAATGCGTTCCATGATCCTAAGGGGTTGTTTACCATCCTACAAGAATGCCTCCTTATTACGTTTATAGGCTACCCAAGCATCCATTAAGGCTGCAACGTTATCGATCTTCTCATCGCTACGCATTTTGGATAGTTTATAGTTACCATTGTTGTCTTGTACTACAACAGCGTTACCCATAGCATACTTCATAAGTTCCTCAAAGAAAATGAGGTCACGAGAAGTAGCCATGTTCTTAAGTTCACCAAGAGGTACAGACTCAGTCTTAGAACCTTGACGTACAACTTCGACACCAGCGTCTCCGTTTTCCATACACCAACGTTCAACAAACTCTTTAGCGTTATACGGGTCATAACCAAATGAGATTACAGCCCATTCCATTTCCTCAATGTAAGCACTAACATCTTCATAAATGAATTCCCAATCTAAGTAGTTGCCCGGCATGATAACTAACGTACCTTCCGCTTGTAACTGATCATACTTAGCTTGAGTTGCTGAATTCAGACGCCTGTACTTAACTTCAGAAACATATGAACGAGTCTGCACACCATATCGTCCACGACCCAAAGGTATAATCCAGGTGAATGCCCAGAAGTCATCCCCTTGTGATGCGTCCATACCCATAGATACTTCTAGACCCCTAAAGTTCTGAGGTCTATGTAAAGCAGTCTCCTCAAATGTAAAGAAGTATGTTGTACCTTCAACCGGTATACCGAACCTTTTAGCGAGGATATCGTTTCTGTTCGCAGGAGAGAATTCTGCCCGTCGAACGTCACGTTGATAAGCCTCATAAGAAACGGTGATACCAATGTTAGGACATGCCTTCATCCACATATCAGGATTTCCAACTTCGGAAATATCATCAAGGCGATAGTACCAGATAGATGTATGCGGGTCTTCATATTGACCGCGCAAGATATCTAGTAACTCTTTCTTAATTGAGTCACCCACCGAGTCACGAACTGTACCTTCAGAAGATACAGCTAGAATGATGTAGTCGTCAATACCATCTTTTGAGGCAGACTGCTCCAAGGCACCGATAACATCCTCTTTGATGTCACCAGATAACCACTCATCGACAGATGCATATTTGGCACGAGAACCTTGAAGTTTCTTAACAGACATAGGTTTAACCTCTAAAAGAGAGTTAGTCAATCTGTTAAGAATACCTTCTTTGGTAATCGCCAACTGAGCTTGCGACTTCTGAGTTCGAGCTTTATTAGAACCTTTGGTAAGGACTCTAAATAGAGGGAACCCTTCTGAAGCACTAGCGGCACGAGTTATAGCGGTAGCAAAAGGATAAAGTACCTCTTCTGCTTGCGCCATAGTCGGAGCGGTCGTTACCTGTTGTGTTGAGTTCGTGTCAATAACCAAACCATAAGCATGGTGTAAAGTAGCATACAATGATTTAGCATTACCACGAGCCACAATCAGATATTGTTTGTTACGCAATCTGCGCTTTTGTCGAACTATTTTGAAATTTCCGGTCTTTGGGTCATAAACCTTCTCTTCCCTGATTTCAAACCAAGCAAGTAGGTCTTCGGCCCAGAGTCGGAAAGACGGTAGTAGTGTTAACGGACTACCATCAACAAGAGTCATCTCATTCTCACAGAAGTCAATAAACCCTTTAATAGCATCGCTGTCGTAGTAATAGTTTGGATTAGCGATATCCGCATCGATTCGATTCATTTGCATCGAGATTTCACGGTTTACAGGAATTTCTCCTCGCAATACAGCCTCTCGAAATCGACCGTACTCAACGGGAACCGCAGTGTTACTAAATACCACTGGTTGCTCCTTTTATTTCACAAGGTATTATTTTTTACGTCGATTCTTAACATCTTTAGCATGCGCCGCTGCCACATCTTTAGCATGTTTTTGACGTGCTTCAAGTACTTTACTGACTCTTCCATAAGCTTTTGCATTACGCATATAAGCATCATGATATTTCTGTTCAGACGGATCTATAGTCTTACCATTTCGAACACCACTCTTAATCTTACTAATATTATCGGCCATGTTCCGTTCGACTGTTTTCTTATCACGCGCAGCGTCTTCGACATGTTTATCAATAGCTTTCTTATCAACAGCATATACAAGGTCTTCAGCAAGATGATCTCCTGCTTCAGCTAGTGGATTTTTACGCTTCTTCCACTTCATACCTTTCTTGCCGTATTGAAGAAGTGTTTCTTCATTTGACGGAATATAAACCCCATCTAAAGTCCCACCTACAGCATAATGTTTCATAACTTCCTTAGCCTTTCTAATCGTTTCAGGAATATATACATCTACCCCAGCCACATTGACTGATTGGAATAGTTTGCTAGTATCCACACTTACCTTATCATCAAACTTTGTAAACGTAAGCGGTACATCCTTAAACGCTTTTGCCATACCTTTACGGTACTCGAAATCTTTAATAGCCTTCGCTAGTTCTTTCTCCTGTTTTACAGGGTCGAACTTCTTAGCGACAGATTGATTAGGCCATTTTGAGTAAACATCAAGAGCAGCAGAAGCTGCTTTAGCAGCAAACTGTAGTCGTGCTTGTTGACGTTTCTTCTTGGCTTCGGCACGAGCAATAGCCGGTGCTTCAGCAAGCTTTTTAAGCTTTTGTTCAGTCTCAATACGAGACACTTTATCTTTCAACACTTTAGTCGAAACTCGGTCGCGGTTACGATATAGATTTAATACAGCGAGTTCACGCTCATGTTCACTTAGACCGCCTTCCAGTCTACGACGTCGTCTAGAACTAAATGCTGAGGCGCGACTTCGACCGAATATATGCTGCCCCCACTTCATACCCTTACGGCCAGAGTGGAGCAACTTATCGTCGTCATACGTCGTGTTTGACATACTCTACCTCCCATCTAGCCCGAGTAAGATTTTCATCTCGAGCTTCTTTTAGTGCGGTCAAGACTGATGCTTGCGGTGGATCATATGCGATAATTGTACTGATACCAACGTAAGCTTTTGCAAAGGACTCATTCTCGAGGCGGCGCTTAATCCCCTCTTCAAGATCCAAGTGACCATAGAAGAAATCGGCCCATGTTAGATTAGGCTCAGCTAATACACTACATGCATGTCCAATACCGTTTTGGACTAACACACCCAAAGCCGAATCGATAGCAATACTGATTTGAGTATTAACTACACGATTGGTTGTTGGATCTGGATCATGTACTACCCCGACGAAGTTGAGCACATCTTCATAGATTGTTTGCATTACTCATCCTCACCATAGTTTTGTGTCACCCGGTTTACGTTCCACCCATTGTTGGTACTCCTTCTGATCGTAGTGGATACGTTTATGGGTATAGTCTGAGACCGTGATAAGTCCGTCAGGATCGAAACAATTCTCGGTCAAGTTTTCGATGTCTTCTTTAGTTAAAGGGTTCATATGATGGACGGTTATAGGGCCGTCTACATAAAGCCCTCTAACGCCTAAGTCTTGTCCAAGGTCACGTCGAATAATTTCTTTTCGACATTGCAACCAAGCTCGGGACTTATAGAACCGGTTAGAAATATCTCGAGGCGCTTCGTGTTGTACTCCACGCAAACGAAGATACTCAAGTCGTTCTGTATAAGACTCAAGTTTAGACATCTCTGTATAGGTCAATCTACTTTTCATAGAAAGTACCTTCGATAATCTCCTCTGGTTTACCAGCGTAACCCTGGAATGCTTTATGAGCTTCCTTGAAGTCAAGCTCAGCTTGTTGGTCGCTACGAATCAAGTCGATACGTGCTTGCAATAACTCTGCTTGTAGTTCAAGTTGTTTACGCTCAAGACGAGCTTTAGGGCTGGCTTGGTTCAACCAGTATACGATCTCCGAAGCCGAAGCAGTTCCTTCCTGAAGACGTTTTTCTGATAGCTCCATCGCAAGTGCCATCATTTGCATTTCACGCTGTTCAGGCGAACGTGCAGGTTTGTAGGCCCGTTGAGGAGTATCATAATTGACGACTTCATTTGTCATAACTATTCAGCCTCTTTCTTAGTTTTAGTTTTTGTCAGATCGGGTTCAATGATGTACGGTTGGTTCATCACGTATCCGTCTTCTACTTTTACCCATTCAGATCCTACCTCAAGTACGATAAGGCGCTCACCAAACTCGGCTAAGCGAACCACGTTCTCTTCAGTCTGTTCAGGATGTTTACGAACAAAGACTCCGGCAGGAGCAACAACTTTATAAGTAGTTTTTGTAGCTGCCATGACACTTTTCCTTTCTTTAATAATCTTTTCGAGTTCTTCCTAACGGTTTTGGACTCGAATAGACCGACTTTAGTCGACTTCTAATCAAACCCCAGTCCTGTCTAGAATCTAATCCGCCAGCTTACGTGTAAAAGGAGCAAACGCACGTAGGTGGTGAAGCTCGGTTCAGTAAGTCGGCCTGTTAGAATCCAAAAACATTTTGGAAAAAATCGCAACGGGGGAATTTTTGACACCACCGCCGATGCATAAAGGAGGAGGGCTGTAATTAGACCCCCCGGGGGTGTTAGAGTTTGATTTCTTCTTCCGAATCCTTCAAGAACTCTAGGTCTTCCTCATAATCATCTGGCTTTGGAACAAGTTTCAAATTACCAAAAATATTTTGTTCAAGTATTTCAGAAACAGCAACTGACCATGCGTGTTCATAGTCTTCAGTTGAACTGGAATTCAACATTGGCATTAGAGAAGCTAAGTAAGACTCAAGGTTGTAACCATGATCAATGTCCCAGCGTCTCCACAATTCATACTGAGTCCAAGGATTGAATGGATTGTCTTCAGTTGTCAGCATGACTTCTCCTTTCTATAAAGTAACTATACTAAGTATCCTGTTAGGTCTAACCAATAGTGTGAATGAGATTGAACTAACAATCTATTGTATGTATCGATACACACACCCCTGTTGAATGGGCTATTCATTCTTGATCTTACCAATTGTTGTTGGACTTACACCCATTGCTTCAGCAACTTGAGAGATAGTGTAACCATTAGCGAGGAGAGCCTTAGCTTTAGCCTTCCGACTATCAGTCATTACTTTGTTCTCTCTTGGTGTTGCAAGAGTCTTGAGCTGGGTGTCATCCATAAAGGATACTAGTTCTTTTAGGAGAGTACCAGACACAGCATTAGCTTGTACTGCATCCCATTCATCATCCGTAATCTTAACAGGATTACGTCCAGCACCTACCATAGACCGAGCCTTGTTGAGAGCTTGTTGTTTGATACGAGAGATGTCATCCTTCTTCAAGACTTCATCTTCAGATCGTCTAGCAATCTCAGCTTTACTTGTGACTTCAGCCATACGTTGTGCTTGTCGTTCCTTGATACGGTTGACCTTAACCTGATCTACTTTCTCTTTCATTGATAGAACTTCAGATGCATAGATCTTGGCAGCCTTAGGATCACGGGCCGGCATTTTTATGTTAGCCATTTCCTCATCAACCTTATTTTTGAACCCCTTCAAATCATTTACATAGTCCGCGTAATGGTGCTCCGTCTTAGTAGCGTTCGGGCCAAGAAGAACGTTTGCGTCTTTCAACATGTTGATGACGTAAGTTTCTTTCTTGTTTCGCCATACCATTTTCGTAGCCCCGTCCTTTTTAGATTTATAGTCCGGTACTTCTACTTGGTACCCGTCTGTAATGACGGTCTGTTTATGACGGGAGATAATTGTAGAGGCCGATGTATATTTAGCATCCGGGTTTAAATCTTTCTTAAGCTTATCCGGATCAATAACCCTATCCATCTTACGAGTCTTAGGATTCCATCGCTCTAGTTCTCCATACTTAACCCTATCAACGTGAGTCATATACCGCTTCATTAATGCATCGATACCGTTCTCTTCAGCAGACCGCTTATAATTTAGCTTATGTTTTTCTGCGTCGATAACAACCATCGAGTGTTTAACAGCACGGGCTATCTCACTAGTAGGTGCGCCTTGTAAAGTCATATCAGTAATGAGGTTAGAAACGACCCCCATTAAAGTTTGTTGGTATTTCTTTTCAATAGGCTTAAATGTACCAGGCTTATCTTGATACATATTAGGATCAAAGTTAGCCAACTCTTTAAGACTATTAGCAGTCTTGAACTTACCTTTATTGTTAGGGATAACATATGCAGTGTCCCCATCAAAGTCAGCCCCTGACATTTTAGATGCAACCTTAGGGTGAATACCTATAGCATCAGGACTATTCTTAGAGATCATCTTACGAGCAATACTATTATTGTTAACAGTAAGCTCTGGCATCTCAAAGCGTCCACCATGAGGATAACGTACCAGTACCACACGGTCACCATTCTTATAGTTAGGTGCGAATACTTCGTTCTCCTTCATATCAGGCACAGGTAAAATAACGTGACCCTGGAAACCTTTAGGTGCAGCGGCCTTTAAATGTACCTGCTTAGACTCGAGATCAGATGTGAATGACTCCAGTAATTGTTTCTTGATGACAGGGTTAGTAACCTTCTGGATACTATCATACTCATCTTGAACTTGTTTCATGGTTGCCTTAAGACGTTCATGAACCACACTTACTGGTTGCTTAGATAAGAACTGAGCGGAGAGTGTCTTAGACCAGCTAGCCCAGTCACCTTCCTCATTGACAATGTTAACAGATCCAATCTCAGGAACCTTATTACCATGCTTATCAGTCACACCCTTCTTATACACAGGGTTGCCCTTGCTATCCACAAGCACGTTCTGACGCTTCACAGTGGCTCCAAATGGGTTCGGCCCATCAATTGGTGCTCCACCCTCAGGGTTCTTCTTAAGCGGCTTCAGGACGTCCTCAGGGGCCTTATCCTTCGTCTTATTGGTGTTGAAGATAATGTCAGTACCCTTAGGTACATTCTTAAACATTTCCTCAGTACCATACAAAGCCATACCCTTAAGATAATGTGTATCACCTACAGCAATACGAACCTGAGCATAAGATGCCTTACCTAGGTTAAGGTCTTTAACACCAGGTCGGATAAACATAGCACCATCCATCATAGCACCGTCGTCATTTGTACCGTGACCCTTCTGTCCATCAGGTATAGCGTACCTAATATGAACACGATCCCAGCCAATAGACTTCGGTCGTTCCATAGATTGGAACATTCGAGCATCACCATCGAGGGCGAACTCTTGAACAGGACGGATTTTATCCATGTTTTTATAGATATCACGGCGTTCAACCCCTGCTTCAGTCAATACTTTAACCGGAGTGGAGTTGTTTTTGTCCGTAACTTGGGCAATACGGAGGTTATGTACCTCATAATCACCCGATTCTACCAATGCATTTAGTCCAGCTTTGAGTTTTTCCTTGGAAATTCCCATCTGAACCTCAACACCCTTACCTACATCGACGTATTTAGAGCGTTTTACTGCATCTTTTAGGGTGTCAGCAACGGCTTCAGTCTGCACTCGTTGTGCTCTGGAGGACTTATTCGGGTTGTTCATTTCATCAATGTAGTTCCGAACAGTCTGTCCAGTAGTCCCAATTGTCTTGGCAATGTCGTCAATAATCATACCTTCAGACTGTAATTTTGCAATCCGTTGCATGTTATATTGCTTCATTTCTTCCTTAGCAATCGTTACTTTTGACCGATAAACTGTTGTAGAAAGACCCATTTGTTTTGCAATTTCATTGTCCGAAAAGCCTCGTTTTTTGAGCTCATCACGCTCTTCAATAAACTTATGGTTCTTCGGTAAATGCAATAATGGATCCCAAGGATAGCGTCCAGAACGACGTTTTACCCCATAATGTTTGAGGATTATTTCGCGTCCTTCTTCTGAAAGTTGACTTAAATCATCCATGATTTCGTCTTCATTTTCGAAGACTTTTTCGAAATCCAATGTCAAATCCTCCTCAAAATAATAAAAATAGCCTAAATATTAGCACGTCGTTTAAGGCCTCTAGCAGGCCCGTAGAGCGATTTTAGCATAAAGTGGAACTATTTACCGACTCTACCAACGAAATGCAACACAGGGCATTCTGGAGCCTCTGAGGGGTATTCCAGGCATTTTACTTCTCCAATTCTTGAATTTTACAAGAAAATAACGATTTCCACAAACAACCAGGTCATCCATAAACAACATCAGACCCAACTAAATTATTTATATAAACTCTAAACCACGTATACAATCTTTTCGCTAACACTGAAAAACTCTCACCAAAAAGATGCTAGCAGTTGAAAATGATTTTTACTAGTGAATAGTAGTTGTCGGCTGTTGATTTTCATACTCCGTATTTCCGGGTTAGGAATATGACGTGCTGAACCGACTTGTATCATGAACGCAAAAAAAAAAAATATATTAGAAAGGAGGTATACAAACTTACAAACCAAATGAAAATTAACTGTAAGGGAATTGGGAAAATCCAAAAGATTGTATACGCAGTTTGGAATTTATATAAATAATATCAGGTTGTGTTGACCAGCCCATACTTCCGGTCGTAGAGAATTCTATTTGTACAAAACACATTTTTTTTTATTTTATTTTTGTATAGATCGGAAGAGCGTC